>WNFJ01153270.1_pt2 | contig 19453 bp, 19 predicted proteins | sample 5400461 | NCBI WGS metagenome assembly WNFJ01 (sample SAMN13153349, study PRJNA577476) | soil metagenome | isolation source: 115 cm saprolite on Douglas fir-dominated hillslope | place: USA:California | collected 2013-09-17
CACGCGCATGTACTTCGACGGCTTCCGCTTGTCGTAATAGACGCCGATCTGCGTTTGATCGGGAAGCGGCGCCGGTCCGTGCGGGTGATAGTGGACCTGCAGGACGATGCGCGAGTTTGCGGGCAGCGAGAACGCGACTTCCGGCGGCAGCATCACCGGTCGGAAGCCGGGAGCCCAGCCGCCGAGCGTCGTGGCGTTGAGATTCGTGATCGTGAATCCGGGTCCTCCGAAGCATTTGTATCCCGGCGCCGGATCGGCATCGTCGAGCGCTTGTGACGCGCCGGTAGTGTCGATGAATGCGATGACGTGATGCACGGTCTGGCGGTCGCCGGGCTTGATGTCGATCGCGGAGACGTACTGCTCCGAAGTCAGATGCGTCGGCATCGTGAAGCAGCGATACATGTCGCCGACCGCCGGAGGCGTGTACGCCTGCGTGTTCTGCAGAACCATGTCGGGTTGCCCGAGCGCCCACCCGCCATCGAAATTGAGCGCCGGGGGCAGATCGGCCGCATTTCCTTCCGGCGCGCCGTTGTCGGCCCAACTCGCGACGGTGTCGATGTCCGACTGCGAGAGAACGCGCGGGCTATCGAAGATGCCGCAGCTCAACGCCGGCTTCCACGGCGGCATCTGGCGCGTCTGCGTCATGTACTTGATATCCGCTGCGCGCTGGTGCGCTTCGGCGTACGTCATCAACGAGAACGGACCGATATCGCCGGGGTGATGGCAGGTCTGGCAACTCGCCTGAAAAATGCGGACGACTTCCTTGTCGAAAGTCGGGCTGTTGACCGGCGCGGGATGGGTCGCGCGCTGCCGTGCGCTGACGAACGCGAGCGCAAATGCTGCAGCAAGAAGGACGCGACGCATTCCGCAGATAATACGCCGGTCACTCCGCTTTTATTGCAGCCGCCAGGTTAATTCTCGATGCCATTCGCGATGGTACGAGCCCTGCCATTCCGGCGGCTAAAAACGTGACCGCGCACGAGATAACGATCGTTCGCAGTGGCGTGTGAAACTCGATCGTCCAGCCGAACGACTGCTTGTTGATCACGTAGATGAGGATCCACGACAGGACATAGCCCATCGCGATTCCGATGAGAGTCGATGTGAGTCCGAGGATTGAGGATTCGAGAACGATCATGCGGCGGACTTCGCGGGCCGTCATCCCGATGACGCGCAACAGCGCTAGCTCGCGCGTCCGTTCGAGGATCAACGCAGTGAGCGTGTTCACGATGCCGAGAATGGGGACGATTATTGCGACCGCCAGCAGCGCGTAAGTGATCACGAAAGTCTGGTCGAAGATTCGCATCACTTCGGTTCGTATCTCGCGATTCGTGACGGCGAAGGCGTGGTACTTCGGACCGAACATCGATTCGAGCTCCGTGCGAGCGGCCTGCGGGTCGATTCCGTTTCGTAAATATATAATGACAGTATTTATCGTATCGTCTCCGAATGCCCCAATGTATCGCGCGCGATCCATGACCACGACGCCGCGATCGTTCGAGTAATCGCGATAGATGCCGGTGATCGGGAACTGCTCGACGCCCCGCACGGTCGGGAGCGCGACAGCGTCACCGACGTGCATGCCGAACTTCACGGCGAAGCTTTCCGACACGAGCACGCCGCCATGCCGCATCGCTTCGAGGAGCGACTGCGTTTCCGATCGCGGTGTCACCATCGGCAAGGTGCCGTGACGCGCCGCGACGTCGAAATCGCCGCTCCCGACCGCGATGATGCTTTCGCGATAGATCATGTCCTTGCCGCGAACGCGATCGATGTCGGCGATGAATGGGACGCGCTTCAACTCCTCTCCGATGGCAGCCGGAAAAACCGCAGCGTCGGCATTCGACAGCAGCTTCGCCGGACGCAGCCACAGATCAGAGCTGACCGTCTGATTCACCCACACGCGGACGGTCTCGCGAAAGCTGCCGACCATGAGCGCCACCGCGATCATCATTCCGGTTGCCAGCGCGAGTGCCGCCGTCGCGACTGCCGTTCGTCGAAGCGATGCAGGCAGCGAAGCCGCCGCCAGTTGCCCGATCGTTCCATAAATCGCGCGCAGCGGCTTTGCGAGCGCCGAGGCCGCGAATGTGAGGATCATCGGGGAGAGAAGTGAGAAGGCGATGACGACGAGAAGCACGGCGACGTAGCCGCCGACCGCGATTCCGTTGATCGGCGGAAGCGCCGTCACTCCGGCTGCGGCCACGAAGCAGACGATCGCGGCGATTGCGAATGCTCGCCGCCGCAACAGGCTGACTCGCTGGTGCAGCCCTGGTTGAATCAGAAGGCTTGGCCGCACGCTGGCCGCTTCGATCGAGGGCTGGATCGCCGAGATGAGCGAGAGCAGCATGCCGACCGCGGCGCCGGCGGCGATGATGGCGGGAGTCAACGCGATCGACTCCGGTCGTGACGCGACGTAAAGCGCGTTGACGGTCCGGCTGATCGTTTTGAGAATCGCGAACGCGAGAGCGTTTCCGAAAAGGATGCCGGCGGCAGATCCGATCGCGCCGAAGATCACGCCCTCGAGAAGAAATGCGGTGAGGATCTGTCGCGGCGAAACGCCCAGCGTCTTCAGGACCCCGACATCTTTTCGCCGCCGGAGAATCGAGATCAGCACCGTGTTGTAGACGAGGAACATGCCGACCAGCAGCGCCACGCCGGCGAGCGCGAAAAGATTGACGCGAAAGGCGCGCAACATTTTCTCGACGCGCTCATTGCGGCGCGACGGACGTTCGAGGCGTGTTCCCGGCGGCAGAAAGCCGCGAATCGCCGCGAGCACTCCCTCGTCGGGAACCAGCAGATCGATTCGCGTGAGCCGGCCTAACATTCCAAATCTCTTCTGCGCTGTCGCGATGTCGGCGATTCCGATGCTGCCGTTGAACGCGGTCGCCGGCCCTCGGGCCTCCAGAAGGCCGCGGACGATCATCGTCGTCTCGTGGCCCAACACGTTGAGCGTCACCGGCGATCCGAGACGCAGGTGATGTTCGAGCGCGAAGGTCATCGGGAGGACGATCGAGTCGTCTTTGAAGAGATCGAGGTAGACCTGAGCCGATGACTGCTGCGTGCCTCCGAGGATTTCGGCGTAACGGTAGTCGCGGAAGTGGATGTCGCTGAGAAGATCGACAGCCAGAAGGCGAATCGGAATCTGGTCGGGCTCGATCACGCCGTCGACATCGATGACGGGCGCGAATCGCACGCCGCGGCGCCAGAACGGCTGCAGGTTCAGCAGCAGACTCTCATCGAGGCCGGAATCGGATGCGATCTGATAGTTCGCGCGTCCGGAGACGGCGTCGACCGACTCGCGAAATGCGCGCAGCGCGCTCTGATTCGAAAGCGCGATCGCAACCACTACGCCGACTCCGACCGCGATGCCGCACAGCGTCAGCAGCGTGCGCAGTTTTTCACGCAGCATCGGTCGGAGGACCAGCGCGCGGAACACCATCAGCGTCGCACTCTTCCGTCGGCGATGTTGATGATGTTGCTTCCGCGAGCAGCAGCGCGATCGGAATGCGTCGCGAGCACGATCGTCGGCTTCTCCTGTTCGTGAATCGCCTGGAGCAGATCGAGCACGGCCTCTCCGTTGCGCGAATCGAGATTTCCAGTCGGCTCGTCGGCCAGCAGCAGGGGAGGGCGGTGAATGATGGCGCGCCCGATCGCGACGCGCTGCATTTCGCCGCCGGACAGCTCGTTCGGAAAATGCCGCGCCCGCCCCGGTAAGCCGATCCTTTGGAGCACTTCGTGCACACGCTGTTCGACGTCGCGGCGTGGGACGCGCGCCAGCGACAGCGGGAACGCGACGTTCTCGAAAACATTCAGCGTCGGGATGAGATTGAAGAATTGAAAGACGTAGCCGATCGCTTTGCGCCGCAACATCGTGAGCTCTCGCTCATCGAGCGCCGATGTCTCCTCATCGCCGAGAAAGATGCGACCGCGCGTTGGGCGGTCGACGGCCCCGATGAGATTGAGCAGCGTCGATTTTCCGCTTCCGGATGCGCCCATGAGAACAGCGAATTCGCCGCTCGCGATCTCGAGCGAGACATCATCGAGAACCTGCACCGGCGCGGATTCATCGCTGCCGGCGTAAACGTGCGTGACGTGATCGAGTCGCACCCGCATCCGGCCAGGGATTCTACCGGCACGTGATAGGCTCACGCGCCCAGGAGGTACGCTATGGACGAGTCAACCAGAAAGGGTTCCGGCACCGACAGCGCCGACGACGAGGGCCGTTTCAGCCGGGCAAAAGAGTATGTCGGCGACAAGTACGCAGCCGCCTCCGATGCGGTGAAAAATGAGTACAACCGCGTGCGCGAGAAAGTCGAAGATGCGGATTTCGGCGAGATCACCGATCAGGTGCGCGGCTATGTCCGATCCAATCCCGGCAAGGCGCTTCTGATCTCGATCGGCGTCGGATTTGTAATCGGATTGCTGCTCCGGCGGAGCGACAGCGACAAAGACTAACGAGCGAGGACCACGATGGCGACCCCAGACGACAATCACGAACGATCGGCGGCCGGTATGGATTTCGACTTTCCCATTAAAGAGAAAGCTTCGAAGTTAGGCAGCACGCTGGCGGAGAACGGGCCGGAGGCGCTTTTCGAAGAGATCGAGAACCTCATTCCCGAGTCGTGGCGCGAGCACATCACCCAATTTCCCATCGTCGCAGTCCTCCTCGGAGTCGGCGTCGGGATGTGGCTCGGGATGAAAAAAGGCGACGAAGTGATCGCCGCTGGAACGTCGATGGTGACCGCGGCCGCGATGTCGAATGTCACGCACGCGATGGATCGTTTCGGCGGTTCGTCCGAGTAACGGTAAAATAGGAGGCGGTGGAGACGCAGCCGCTTCCTCTCGCGCTGCCTGACGACGGCCATCATCACCTCATTTCGCTGGCCGCCGAGGTTCATCGCACTTACTTTTTCAAATGCCCGCCGCTGTCTGTGCGATGGGGTCAGAAAATCCAGCGCAAATCACGGCGCAGCATCCGCCTCGGATCGTACAACCACGCCACCACCGAGATCCGCATCCATCCGTCGCTAAATGCGCCTAATATTCCAGCGTTCTTTATAGAATCGATAATTCATCACGAATATCTGCATCACCTTCTGGGACCGAATCACAATCGCCGCTTTCACTCGCACGAGCGGAAATTTCGCTACTTCCGCGAATCGAAGGAATGGATCCGCCGCAATCTCTTCCTGCTCCTCGGCCGCCGCGTGCGACGCAACGGCATTGTGCGCCTGCCGACGCCGCAGATGGTTTTGTTTTGACGTCATCCTGAGCGAAGCGAAGGAGCTCTTTCGACGAGATCCTTCAACGTCTACGCGCCTCAGGATGACGGGAAGCGCTAGACCGCCATCGGGAACGTCAGGCTGTAGATGAACCGGCCACGTTCGACGTCCAGCACGATCGATGAGCGCTCCGTCGAGCTGATGAGCGCGTTGTTCAGCTCATCGAGCGAGCGGACCGGATTGCCGTTGACGCCGACGATGGCATCGCCAGGTGCGAGTCCGATGTTTGCGCTGCGCGAGCCGCTGGCCACTCGATCGATCACGACGCCTCGCGAGTCGGTGGCGCGCAGGCCGGCGATCTCCCACAGAATTCGCAGGCCGAGATCGTGCGGAGGCTCGGCGGGCTTGATCGTGATGGTGCGCGGCGAATTTTCGCGCAGGACAGTCAGCTGCGCCGGTTGGCCGCTCGGAATCGTCGCCGTGAACGTTGCGAATGCTTCACGCGAATCGACCGGCTTCCCTTCGACCGTCGTGATGACGTCTCCAGGGCGCAATCCCGCCGCCTGCGCCGGTGATCCAGCGAAGATGCGCGCGACGATAGCCCCGCGCGTCGCGCGAATCGCGAGGCGCTTCGCTTCTTCGGGAGTAATCGTGTTCGTGACGGCGCCGATCCACGCGCTGTGCACCTGGCCGTATCGCAGCAGATCCTGAATCACTTTGCGCGCACGGTCGACCGGAATGGCGAAGCCGATTCCCTGCGCGTTTCCGAGGATCGCGGTGTTGATGCCGATCACTTTGCCTTCGATGTTCAGCAGCGGTCCGCCGGAATTGCCGGGGTTGATCGACGCGTCGGTTTGAATGAAGTCGGTGAACGTGCGTCCCTCCTCCTTGGAAGGGACGGAGCGCCCCAGCGCGGAAACGACTCCGGTCGTCACGGTGCCGCTGAGACCGAACGGATTTCCGACCGCCACGACCGTCTCGCCGATCATCAGGTCGGACGATGTTCCGATCACAGCGGCGGGCAGATTCCTGGAGTCGACGCGGAGAACCGCGAGGTCGCTGTCAGGATCGACGCCGATCAGCTTCGCGCTGACCTGCGTTCCGTCGCTGAAGATGACGATGACGCGCGAGGCACCCTCGACGCCGTGGTTGTTCGTGACGATGATCCCGTCGCTCGACCAGACGAATCCCGAGCCGAGCGATGTGTACGTGCGGTTGCCGCCGCCGAAAAATCCGAACGGATCGAAAAAGGGATCGACCTGTCGGCGACGGATCGTCGCTTCCGTTTGAATGTTCACGACCGAGGGCAGGACGTTGTGCGCGACGATGACGATCGGCGTCCGGCGCGATGCGCTGACGGTTGGTGGAATCGGGTTGACCGGCAGCCGCCGTCGATCAACGGTCTGCGATTCCGCCACCGGCTTGCAGGCCATGCTTACAAAAATGAGAACGAGCGCAAGTCGAGAATGCTTCATAGCCTTGATGTTACATTTGCAGGGTTCCGTGAAATTGAAACTACTGTATAACCCGATGGCCGGCCGCGGCCGCGCGAGGCACCACATCCGCGAGGTCGAGCAGCATCTGCGCCATCGGGGAGCGGACGTCGACACTTATGCCAGTACGAGTCCTGCGGATCTGACGCGAGCGGCAGCGGAGAGTTCTCGGGCTGGGTTCGATCGCGTCGTTGTCTGCGGCGGTGACGGAACGCTCAATCTCGCGCTGCGCGAATTCGACCTCAGCCGCGGAACTCTGGCGCTCGTGCCGTTGGGATCGGGAGATGACTTCGCGCGCGTCAACGGAATCCCACGCGACGTTCGCGAAGCTTGTGCAGTTGTGATCGACGGCGAAGTTCGCGAAGTCGACGTCGCGCTCGCTAACAACCTCCGTTACGCCGGCGTCGCCGGCCTCGGCTTCGATTCCGAATGTGCCCGCTACGCTCGCGAGCGCGTGAGGCTTCTGCGCGGATCGGCGGTTTATCTCTACGCGATCCTGCGCGTGTTGCCGAGCTTTCGTCCGCGTCATGTGCGGATCGATGGACGCGATGAAGAGATCATGTTCGTCGTCTTCGGAAATTCGCCGCAGTACGGCGGAGGCATCCGGATTACGCCCGCCGCGCTGCTCGACGACGGCCAACTCGACGCCTGCATCGTACATCGCACCACGCGCTTTCAACTGCTGAAGACATTACCGCTCGCCTACACGGGAGCGCACGTGAAAAGGTCGTTCGTCGAAACGCGGCGCGCGCGCGAGTTTGAAGTGCAATCGGATGCGCCGATGGATGTCTACGCCGATGGCGAGCCGTTGACGACGACGCCGGTGCGGTTTTCGATCGCGGACGAGAAGCTGCGGATCGTCGTCGCGCCGTGACGTTAATCGATCAGCGTGATCCCACCGCGCTCCTGCTTCGCCGGCGCGCTGGCGGTGGAAGTATCGATTCCGCGCGACAGGAAAAGATCGGTGTCGGCTTTTCCGTCGGGCGTGAAGCCGATCACGAGATACCGCGACGGTTGCTGCAGATACTTGTAAGCGTTTCCCCATGGATCGGTGAGCAGAGCCGGCGAAATGTAAATCGGCGCGAGGTCCTGCAGTCGCACCGGCAAGCGGCCGTTGACGACGTTGTATTTCTCGATGGCCTGGCCGAGGTTCTGAATGCGCTCCATGGAAATGGCTTTGAGCGCTTCGACGGGAGCGGATGCTCGTACCGTTTTGGATCCGATCGGTCCAATCGAATTCAGCGGGTTCTTGAATGATGTGACGATCGACGCGATGGCAATCGCTGCCAGCAGCAGAACCAGCGGCAACGGGACCGGAGTCTCGGCCACCGCCAGCTCGTCGACCGGCGCCGATTGTTCCGCGGCGACTTCCGCGCCGCGGACTTCCTCGATCAAGTCGCGTGTGAGCAGCTCGTACAGCGCCTTGCTCGTGTCGAACTCCGACAGGCGGCTCATCTCGATGATGTCGCTGACCATGCGCTTGCCGTCGAGCAGGTCATAGACCTGTTTTTCTTCTTCCGAGATTCGGATTTTGTCGCCGCCGGCTTTCTTTTTCTTCGACGGGGCGGCAGGCTCGAAGTCGACTTCATCGACGTCCTCGCCGCCAACGACGACGATCTCCTGACTGCTGCCCTTTTTGCGGAAGACCTGTTCCGGCGAACGGATCCGCTTCTCGATGATCGGCCATTCGTCGATCATGCGAGCGCCTTCCATCAGGATCGATTCGGCGCTGATCGGCTGGACGTTCTCGCGGTCGTACTCGATCGTCGTTTCCTGCGAGAAGTGGTACTCGCCGTCCTTCCAACGGAAAAGTCGATAGACGATCTGCAGGATTTGAAGCTGGAGCGCTTGTTTCAGCGACTCGTTCGAAATGATCTGGTAGTGCGTGAGGATGAATCCGAGGCGCTGCAGTGTCTCTTTCTGGATTTCGAGCGCGCGCGAGAGTTGATCCTGCGTCAGCAAGCCGCTCTTCATCAGCACGTGGCCGAGTCGGGTCTCGAGTCGATGGCTTCCGGAATCGGCGCCCACGACTTTGCCGTCGAGGAACGTCACCGTGACGTTGTCGTCCTTGCCGGTCAACGTCAGGACGCCGGTCTTTCGCTGCAGGCCGATCAGCTGAAAGATATCGGCGAGGCTGAAATCGCGGAGAGTTCCTTCAAGAGCCATACTGTTAGGCTACAACCCTCCGGCGATAAATCGGCACGGTCATGAAGAACCAGGTCAGGACAGCGATCGCAATCGCCGCAATACGCACGATCATTTTCGGCAATTCACCGGGCGCCAGTACCGGCGCGAGCCGGCCAACCAGGATCGCCAGACAGACGCCAAGCAGGAACACAAAGAGACCGATGAACCCCGCGATGGTACGCCCTTCCATCAATTGCGCGGAGCCAGGGAGAAACGTTGCGAAGAACTTGTTGCGTCGCATCATTCCGCTCTGATGCTGCCCGACTTCGTCCAGCTTGCTGCGCTTCGTAGCGACTGAAACACCGTCGCGCTTTAGGTAAATGTGAATGCACTGCGTGCAATACGTCGTGCTCTCGCGCGCCGACTTGCAGCGCGGGCAGAACGTGCGGCCGCACTTGAAGCAGGAACCCGCCAACCCGGCGCGCCGTCGCTTCAGAAAAATCACTGGCGCAAGGATGGCCGCCAGCACGCCGCCCAGCGTGATCGGATTCTGCGCGCTGCCCATCACGTCGAAAAACGAGTAGTTTCCAAACTGCGTCGTCGCCACGCCGCGCTTCGCAATGGCCGACGAGACGTTCCACGCTTCGGAAATCGGCGGCCGGTACGTGATTACGATCGGGGCGGGTGGGCTGGGGGGGTTCGACGTAATGCGTTCGATCGCCGCGCGATCGATCCGCTTGGCCTGATCGAGCTTCTGCGCCTGCTCGTCGAATTTGTTGAATGAGCCGCTGGCGATCGAATGGTTGTAGAACGCGATCGCCAGATGCGGATCGAGCTCCTCCGCGCGCTGATATTCGTTGATGGCGGCGGCCAGATCGCCCTCCAGGAAGTGGAGATTGCCGAGGTTGACGTGCGCGCCGGCGCTGTCGCGGAGCTCGATCGATTTCCGATAGTGCACGGCCGCATCGGGCTCATTGCCTTCCTGCTGCTGCAGATTGCCGAGAAGCAGATGAATCGTCGCGCTGTCGGGAACCAGCGTCGCCAGGTCCTGCAGACGTTTGAGAGCCTCGGGCTGATAACTCTGCTCCTCGCTCGCGATCGCGGACATCACCACCGGACCGTCGACGCCGGCGATCCAGTGCGCAGTCAAATCGAGGATGAGGGGCGCCGCGGCGATGACCAGCGCGAAGACAATGATCAGAACGCGCTCGACAACGCCTGCGTAACTGAAAAATATGAGGAACCAGTAGAAAAGAAGCCACATCGGACCGAGCCACAGGAAGAGCGGCAGGAAGAGAAGCGCGACCGCCAGGACCGTCACCGCCCCCCCGCCCATCCGCGCACCGATCATTTCGCGGAAGTCGTGCGCCATCGCGCGACCGTAGCGAATGAACAGAGCGATCGCGAAGATCATGGCGGTCAAAATCAGCGCCGACGTGATCACGATCAGCGAATCGGAACGGCTGAGCAGCCGGGCGCGATATTTCTTCCAGATGTTTGTGTAGCCGGCCAGCGCCGTCGGAATCGCTTTCGCCCAATTCTGCTGTTCCGATGCTGCTTCCGCCTTGCTGAACGCGATGGCGGGAGAAGTCGGATCGAGTTGATCGGCGGTCCTGGTACCCCAATCAGCCACGACCTTGTTGCCGCGCCTGGCCGCCTGTCGCGCGAGCGCGGCCGCCGATTCCGCGTACAGCGGAAAGTTCTTGATGCCGTACGATTTCCCGGCCTCGGTCAGCTCCGTTGTTTTCTTCGTTGCGCCTTCGACGTCACCGGCATCGATGGCAGCAGTCGCCTGCGGCCAGATGTCTCGCGGCGCAGGTTGTTCCGCGCGTGCCCTGACTGCGCCGAGGCACACCGCCACCAGTACCCAAACCACCAGCCGCCGTTTCATCTACAAGCTTTTCGTGCGTTGGACGAATGCGAGCTTTAATTCTCCCAGATGTGTGGTCAGAAAGTCTTCTTCGTCCGGCGTCAAATTGCCGGCCGTCTTTTCCTGGAGCATCGTGAGGATCTCGATCATCTGCCGGGCCGCGCTGGCGTCGATGGCCGGCTTAGCCGGCTGATACGGATTTCGCAGCATGCCCAGTGACATGTACGCCTGCGCAATCAGCGGCTCGACGAAATCGCTGAAGGCCGTTCCCGGATTCTGAGCCTTGTCTGCCAGCGTGCGGCGCCGATCGCCTCCCGGCGGCGGACCTTCCGAGCGGGTGCGCCTCTCTTCAGTGGGCGGCAGCGACGGCTTTGCTGCAGGCTTTTCGGTTGTGAGAGCTGTTGGAGCCGCGGCGGGCGCCTCCATCTTCTTGAAGGATGGCTCGGACGGTCGAATGTCCTTGCGGAACTCCTCGCGGATGTCCCCCTCCGGCGTGAAGATCCGTTTATCGGTGACCTTAATTTGTTCTTTCTGGGGACTCTTTTCCTTGGGCAACTCGATCTCCATTGGAATCAACAGTTTGGAATCTTATCACGCCGAACTGACGGTCCAGACCATCGATTCTCGACTGCGACGATACTGCGCTACGGTTGCTGGCGCAACGTGCGGATGATGGCGCGGTGCACGCTCGGATCGGTCGCGATTCCCTGGTGACCGTCGCAAACGATCATCGCGCCGCGTTCGGTGTCTGCGCTGCTGATCGGGACCGTTCCATCGCCCGGCTCGAACAGCAGCGTCTCCAACTTCCGCTCCGATGGCAAAAGCTCGCTCGGATAAAAGGCGAATGTTCCATCGCGCCGCATCAAGACGCGCCGCGCCGTTGCCACGCAATCGCCCGCGATGACCGAAACGTGCACTGCGGCCGGCGTGCGATGGCTGTTCAACGCATCGCGCAACTGCCGCGCGCGGATGAGCTGTTGCGGAATCACGCGGCGGATTCCCTGCCAGCCTTCGGCGGTCCACAAATCGCGATCGATCGGATGGCCATCTTCGTCGATGAGAAATCGTCCGTCCTCGGGCATCAACTCGGCGACGAAAGGCCAGGTCTCGACCATCTCGGCCGTAAAAACACGGCGAATGAAACGCTCGGGTCTGACGACGACACGAAACGCGTCAAGGACTCCGCGCTGCGTTGGCGCGACGAGGATGAGGTGATCGACGGTCGATGCGCCTGCGCCTAACTTCACGTACGTCAACGCGACAATCGCGCCGGCCGAGTGGGTGATGATGTCGACTTTTCCGTCGCCGCGAACCCGATTTACGAGCTCGTCGAGCTTCATCGCGTTTTCGCGGGCGCTGAGCCGCCAGTCGTAGTAGAACGGAAAAACGTCGCGCTCGGGCGTGTAGCGGCCGAACTTTCGCAGGCCTTCCATCAACTGCCATCCGATGTTCACCGGGCCGCGCGACCCGACATATCTGTACGGGACGAGACGATCGTGTCCGACGTTTCCGGCGGCGTCGACCGGCAGATCGAGGTCATCTTCATAGTGCGTCTCGAACGTTGCGCGTCCTGTTCCCCACACGTCGCGGTGCGTCACAGGATCGAAGAGCCGCGTGACGCCAAATCCCGGAACGATGATCGCCGGCCGCGGCGGCGCTCCGTAGGTCTCGGCGATCGTGCGAAGGTAGCTGCGTCGAGTTGCATCTGTAGTGCAGGAGATGCAGATCATCGCGACTGCAGTCGCGATGATCCGCGTTGTCGGTTGTCGGTTATCGGTTGTCATTCCGCTAGAATCCGCAAACTCTGACAACCGACAACTGATAACCGACAACGCGCGTGCGCATTTTCCACATTCTCGAATTCAACCAATTCAACACCGGCTCGGTGCACCAGATGTTCCAGGCCGCGACCGGATTGCGCGAGCGCGGGCATCAGGTGACAGTCGTCAGCAGGCCCGATGCGACGCTCGAGCGCCGCTGTCACGTAGCGCGCGTGGATTTCGTCGGACTGCGGATGCGCAATCAGTTCGATCTGAACAGCGTGCGCAAACTGCGGGCGCTGATTCGCGAGCGCAATCCGCATGTAATTCACGTGCACAAAGGCGTCGCGCATGCGCTGGCCCTGGCCGCGACATGGTCCGCCCCTCGGCCGGCATTCATCGTCAACCGCGGCGTTTCGTTTCCGCTCGACATCTGGAACCGCGGAAAGTTCCGATCCAGACGCGTCGACCGCATCGTCACGGTCTGCGAGCAGATCCGCAAAATCGTGATCACGTCGGCGAAGCTTCCTCCCGAAAAAGTCGTGGTGGTCTATGCCGGAACGGACATCGATCTCTTCGATCCCGAGCGGTGGGATCCGCGTGCATTTCGCGCGGAGAAGAGTATCGATCCCGGGAAGTTTCTTGTCGCGCAGGTCGGAGTGCGCGATTGGAAGGGCTGGAAGGAATTGATCGACGCGACCGCCGAGGTGGCGCGATCGCATCCGAATGTGCATCTGGCGCTGATCGGCTGTCGCGATCAATCAGAAGCGGCGACCATCAATCAGTATGCGGCCGCGCGCGGCATCGCCGATCGCGTCACAGCCGTCGAATATCGGACCGACATGCCGAGCGTTCTGGCGGCCTGCGATCTGGTCGTCGATGCTTCGTGGGCGGGAACGGGAATCACGGGAACAATCCGCGAAGCAATGGCGATGCAGAAGCCGGTGATTGCGACCGATTGCGGCGGGAACATGGAGCTCGTGTCGTCACGCGACGTTGGCTGGCTCATTCCTACGCGCAACTTGAAAGCGCTCGCCGGCGCGATGCGCGATGTTCTGGATCATGGCGATCGCGCGACCGCTGTCGCGCGCAACGCTCGCCGTCACGTCGTACGCGGTTTCTCGAAGGAGCTTCGAATCTCGAAGTTGGAGAATCTGTACGAGTCGATCCTCGACTTACGGTTTTAGGAGATCGATCGGCGGGCCGTTCCTTGGCGTCACGGTCAGAACGCTGTAATGCCATCCAGTCGTGTCGCGCGTTGCGACCGCGTGCACGCGAGCCTCGCCGTTGGGTCCGCGCATCGGAAATTCGAAATCGGCATTGCCGCCGTTCGCATTGACGTTGACATTGCCGCTTACCCAGATGCCGGTCTTCATCGGCGTCCCGAGCGCTGCGATGACGCGTGGGTCTCGCTCGGCTGCCGAGCGCGCGCCTTTGTAAGCATCAGTGGATTTGATCGCGCCGAAAACGATGATGACGATCGCGGCGATGCCGAGGAGGCCGATGACGGCTGCAGCGAGACATCCGATCACTGCCCACTTCAGACAACCGCCTTTGTTCGGCGGCGGCACGGCCGCGGATGGCGGGGACGGCGTGTACGTCGTCACGCCGTTAGTTTACGCCAATGCACGCAGATGCTCGTCGATGCTAGCCGCCAGACCTTCCATGTCATAGCCGCCTTCCAGCAGGGAGAGCACGCGGCCGGCGGCGTGGCGTTCGGCGGCCTCCACAATGCGTCGCGTAATCTCGCCGTAGGCCTGCTCGGTGACGTTCATGCCGCCCAGCGGATCGCGGCGATGGGCATCGAACCCGGAGGAAAGCAGGATCGCGTGCGGCTTGTAATCGTCGATCACGCGCACGATCTCGTCCTCGACCGCGCGGAGATAGTGCGCGTCGCCGGTGCCTTCAGGAAACGGTATATTTCTCGTATATCCTTTTCCAACACCAATACCAACTTCATTTTTTGCGCCGGTCCCGGGATAGAACGGGTAGCGATGCATCGATGCGTAATAGATGTCGTCGCGCTCTTCGAACAGATGCTGCGTCCCGTTTCCGTGATGGACGTCGAAGTCGAAGATGAAGACGCGCTCGATTCCCTGCTGTTCGCGGAGCCATTCCGCGACGCACGCGATGGTGTTGAAGAAGCAGAAGCCCATCGCCGCGGCGCGTTCGGCGTGATGGCCGGGGGGCCGCGCGATGACGAACGCACGGTGGGCCTGCGACAGCATGTCGTCGGCCGCGCGAAGCGCCGTTGAGACTGCGGCACGCGCGGCGGCGAACGTCTGCGAAGAAATCGGATTGTCGACGGAATGAAAAAGGCGATAGCCGTGGCGACAGGCGTCCTCCAGCTCTTGCTCGTAGTCGTCCGAATGCACCTTGGCAATGATGCGCTGTGTGTCCGCGTGAGGCTGAGGCTCGCCAACGATGCGATCCGACATGCCGGCGCGGCGTACTCCTTCGATTGCGGCGTCGATGCGCGCGGCATTCTCCGGATGACCGAGCCCGGTGTCGTGCTTGTAGAAAATCGGATGGGTGTAGATGTTCACCACGTGGTACAACTCAGCGGCTTTGAAGCGCATTCTCCAGATCACACTCGTCGCCGCTCTCACAATCTTTTTTCTGGCTTTCTTCCTCTGGAAAAGCAATCTGCGTGATGTCTGGCGAATTCTGCTCGGCACGAACATCGTCTGGTTCGCGATCGGCTTCCTCGTCAACGGATCTGTGCTTTTTTTCCGCACCGCGCGCTGGCGCATTCTTCTGCACGCCAGCAATCCGCCGCCGTTTTATCCGACTTTTTTCGCGAACACGATGGGCTACATGCTCTCGACGATTCTCCCGATTCGCGCGGGCGATGTCGCGCGCCCCGCGCTGCTCTCCCGCCGCACCAACGTCCGCTTCTCCGAAGCCCTCGGAACCGTCCTGACCGAGCGCGTTCTCGATCTGCTCAGCATCCTGTCGGTGTTCGTTTTCTTCTGCGTCTATCGCTGGTATGACTTTCCGAACGCCGTGGTGCACGGCGGCGCGATCATCGCCGGCGCGATGCTGGCAGCGTTGGTCCTGCTGATCTTCGCGTTTCGCTTTTTCGGCGATTACGTCCGCCGCTTGCACGGTTGGCTGGGAGGATTCCTTCCGCAGCGTTTTCGCGAGCCGTGGATGCGATTCTTCGACGCATTCGCGGGGACGCTGCAGATCACCGAGAGGCCACGCGATTTCATCGCCGTGCTTGTCTCCACACTTTGCATATGGTCTGTCTGACATCGCAGTTCTGGTTCGTGCTCGAGGCCTCGCACCGGCCTTTGCCGTTCGATTCTTCATTTCTGCTGACCGGCGCAACGACCATCGGTATCGCGATTCCAACGCCGGGCGGAGTCGGCGGGTTTCACAAGGTCTGTCAATACGTCCTGACGACGTTCTACGGATTCGATATCGACACGTCGGTGGCAGTAGCGGTGTTGTTCCACATCGTGGGCACGTTGCCGGTGGTGGTCGTCGGCGCCATCCTCTTTTTCCATGAAGGTCTGAATTGGCGTCAGCTGTCTCAGGAGACTCACGCCGAACAAACGTGATATACGGGAACAGCCATTGCAGCCGGTAGTGTGAGAATTCGATGACCGAGCCGAACGAAGCTTCCAAAGAAGAGGCGATCAAGATCCCGGATGTCCTTCCGGTGCTTCCGCTCAAGGACCTGGTGATCTTTCCCTTCATCATCGTTCCGCTTTCCGTATCGCGCGAGAAATCGATCAACGCCGTCGATCAGGCGCTGGCCGAGAACCGCGTGATCATGTTGACGGCACAGAAGGATTTTCAAAACGAAGATCCCGGCGAAGACGACCTCTTTCGCGTCGGAACGGTCGCGATCATCATGCGCATGCTTAAGCTGCCTGACGGCCGCATCCGCATCCTGGTGCAGGGTCTGTCGCGCGCGCGTATCGACTACTTCATCCAGACCGCGCCGTTCTTCAAGGCCAAGATCACTCGGATCGAAGAAGCGGCTACCAAAGACAAGTCGCTCGAAATCGAAGCGCTGGTGCGGGCCGTCAAACAGAATCTCGACCGCGCCGTCTCGCTCGGCAAGAACATTTCGCCGGAAGTGATGGTGATCGCCGCCAACCTCGACGATCCGGCACGCCTAACCGATCTGGCGGCATCGAATCTCGATCTCAAGCTCGAAGAAGCGCAGCAGATTCTGGAAACGATCGATCCCGTCGAACGGCTCAAGAGAGTCAACGAGCTGCTGACGCGCGAGATCAACCTCCTGACGATGCAGCAGGAAATCTCCTCGGCCGCGCAGGGCGAGATGAACAAGAGCCAGCGCGAGTACTTCCTCCGCCAGCAGTTGAAGGCCATCCAGTCCGAGCTCGGCGAAGGCGAGGAGCTGACCGAAGAGGTCGAGAACTACCGCAAGAAGATCGAAGAGAAGATGATTCCGACCGAGGCGCGCGAGGAAATCGAGAAGCAGATCAAGCGACTCGAGCGTTCGCATCCCGATTCGGCCGAGACATCGATCATCCGGACATATCTCGACTGGATGACCGGCCTGCCGTGGGGCCAGATGTCGGCGGACAATCACGACCTCGCCCGCGCGCGCACGATCCTCGATGAGGATCACTACGACCTCGAAAAAATCAAGGAGCGCATTCTCGAATATCTCGCCGTGCGGAAACTGCGCGGCGCGAAGATGAAGGGCCCGATCCTCTGTTTCGTGGGACCGCCGGGCGTCGGCAAGACCTCGCTCGGCCGTTCGATCGCCCGGGCGCTCGATCGCAAGTTCGTCCGGATCTCGTTAGGCGGCGTCCGCGACGAGGCCGAGATCCGCGGCCACCGCCGCACGTATGTCGGCGCGCTTCCGGGCCGCATCGTCCAGGGCATCAATCAGGCTTCGACATCCAACCCGGTGTTCATGCTCGACGAAGTCGACAAGATCGGCGCGGATTATCGCGGCGACCCGTCGTCGGCACTCCTCGAAGTCCTCGATCCCGAACAGAACTTCACTTTCCGCGATCACTACCTCGGCGTCGCCTACGACTTGTCGAACGTGATGTTCATCGTCACGGCTAACGTGCTCGACACGATTCAGCCGGCATTCCTCGATCGCATGGAGGTCATCCGTCTTTCCGGTTATACCGACGAGGAGAAGCTGCAGATCGCCAAGGTCCATCTCATTCCGAAACAGATGGAGGAGAACGGCATCACCGAGACCGAAGTGATCTGGACCGACTCCGGAATCACCAAGATCATCACCGGCTACACCAAAGAGGCCGGCCTGCGAAACCTCGAACGCGAGATCGGAACGATCTGCCGCAAGATCGCAGTCGAAGTCGCGGAAGGAAAAGAGAAGAAGAGCTACCGCATCACCGACGCCAGCATCGAGAAGTTCCTCGGCCCCATGAAACATTTTGCCGAGGAGTTGCTGGAGCGCGATCAAGTCGGAGTGGCGACCGGCCTCGCATGGACATCGGTCGGCGGCGACATTCTCTTCATCGAAGCGATTGCTGTTCGCGGCAAGGGAAAACTCGTGCTGACCGGACAGCTGGGCGAGGTGATGAAGGAGTCGGCACAGGCAGCGCTGACATACGCGCGCGCGCACGCCGAAGAGCAGGGGATCGCGAACGATTACTTCGAAAATCATGACGTGCACATTCACGTGCCGGCCGGCGCGATTCCGAAAGATGGTCCGTCGGCGGGAATCACCATTACGGCTGCGATCATCTCGATGATCACGGGACGTCCAGTGAAGCGGAACGTCGCGATGACAGGTGAGGTCACGCTGCGCGGCGACGTGTTGCCGATCGGCGGCGTGAAAGAGAAAGTTCTGGCGGCCCGCGCGGCGAAGATCAGTACCGTAATCCTTCCCAAGCTCAACGAACGCGATCTCATCGACGTGCCTGAGCCGATCAAGCGCGACATGCAGTTCTTCTTCGTCGAGCACGTCGAGGAAGTGCTGAAGCTCGCGCTGTTAGACCGAAGCGCCGCGGAACAGAAGACCACCGAGCGCGCCGGCCGCGAATCTAAACCGCTGCCCGAGCCCGAGCCGGCGTCCGTTCCCGCAGTGGCGAGCTGACGCTCGCGTGATTCTGAGCGAAGCGAAGAACCTCAATCGACGGAGATCCTTCGCCGTTTGCGGCTCAGGATAACGAAGGTCCGATCAGTCGCTCCGCGTACGGCAACAGCGCCGCGCCGATCGCGATCTTCACGAGGTCCGCAATCACGAAGGGCACGATCGCCATTCCGAACGCCGCGCGAGGTCCGGCCAGAACCGCGAGCCACGACCAGCCGCCGGCGTAAATCACCGCCAGCGCGATCAGCATCGCGGCAAAGGCGCGCGGGAGGCTGTTGCTCCAACCGCGCTCGGAAAACCATCCCGTGATGAACGCCGCGAACGGATATGCGTAGAGGTAACCGGCGGTCGGTCCGATGAGCCAGAGCGGGCCGCCGTGTCCTTGCGCCCCGACCGGAAGTCCCGAGAGTCCTTCGAGCAAATACAAAATTGCGGCTGCCGCGCCGCGCCGCGAGCCGAGGACGATGCCGACGATGAGAACGGCAAGCGGCGACAAGGTGAGTGGCACCGGCGTGAACGGAATCGGAACAGCGATTTGCGCTGCCAGAGCGATAATGACGCTGCCCGCGATGACGAGCGCGATGTTCGTGACCACGCGGCCGCGAACGACGTTATGTTTCAGTGTCGCCGGTATCCACATGCGGTCCACCTCGATTCAACACGAGAATTGCCGGAAGCAGGGTGATGGCGGCCAGGCCGCTCAGGCCGATTCCGAATGTCGAAGCATAACCAATCGAGCGTAGGCCAGGATAGTGCGAAATCGCAAACGACCCGTAACCGACGATGGCGGTCAGCGCGGCCATGATGATCGCTTTGCCCGTTTCGTGCGCCGCGTCGCGGAACGTCGCCGGATTCTCGGTGTAGCGCTGCAGCATATAAATCGCGTAATCGGTCGCAACGCCGATGATCATCAGGCCGACGAA
>WNFJ01605612.1_pt1 | contig 19452 bp, 15 predicted proteins | sample 5400461 | NCBI WGS metagenome assembly WNFJ01 (sample SAMN13153349, study PRJNA577476) | soil metagenome | isolation source: 115 cm saprolite on Douglas fir-dominated hillslope | place: USA:California | collected 2013-09-17
CTATGCAAAACCTGCAAATGCCTTGTCCAGCAAGGTTTTCAGCGAAGTCGTTGATTTGGCGAGTGGGGACGTAGTTCAGTTGGTTAGAACGCTGCCCTGCCATCCTGCTTCCGTTGTAACTCCATTAATTGCAGTAGCTTAAACAAAACCAGACCAAACGGCATTCTAACCAAGCCTCATTTCACTTCAAGTCGTCCCTCCTTACTTATATGTCCTCCTTATATATAGTTTGGGTTCGCCGAAGAACCGAAACGGCCACTGAAACGTTCGCGATGCCAACAATGCCGAGAGGCTACCGCATTGAAGGTCGGATATCGTGAACGCGGTCAACCGGTCGATGCCGCACTGGAAGCCATCATGAGCAAGAAAGGTCTCCGCATCGCTACTGTGAGGTCCGCCCGACGCAGATGCGTGTTTTAGTTCTCAGCAAGGGTTCCACCTTCCTCCTTATGGATGAGGATTTTTGGGTTTGGCGTAGCACCCATGTGCTAGAACGTCCTGCAGAAGTACAAGGTGACGATTGATAGCGGCACGAGTCACTCAGCTTCGCTGGAAGCGCACGCATAAAAAGTGTGAAAGAGGAGGTAGCGCGTTGTACCATTAGCTCGCTCACGAATTGCTGCCACTCCTTCCCGCACGTAGCAACAATCAGAGTGTGCACAACCCCGTGGAAATAAGGGGTATCTATGCTACGCTGCGAGTCTTTGGTTGGTGCGATCGGACTGCGGGCGCCGCGCTTTTTGTTTTTAACCCTGCTTCTTCCCATCTCATTCTCAACTGAACTGACCGCTCAAACCACAACGTCGGGCGGGTTGACTGGCGTTGTAACTGATCCCACGCATGCGGTCGTGCTTGGTGCGGAGATTGAAATCGAAGAGCGGTCCAAGGGAACAACCCAATCGACGAAAACCGATCGCGAGGGAGTGTACAGATTCTTCTTTCTGGAACCGGGGAAATATACGTTGACCGTGACGTGTGATGGCTTTCGACAAGAGAGCCGAGCGGTAAACGTTCTGTTGGGCTCGCCGGTTTCGGTGAACGTCGCCCTAGAAATCGCGAAGGCACGTACCACCGTGACCGTGACGGAAGAGGCTCCGCTACTGCAGGCAGAGAATGGCGATGCCTCCGCAACCATGAACACGCAGCAAATTTCCGAGGTTCCGAATCCCGGTAATGACCTCACTTATGTAGTTCAGACCGCTCCTGGGGTGGTGATGAATACCGACCAGCAGGGCGGAGCTAACTTTTCAATTCTGGGGATGCCGGGGTTTTCTTATCTTCGCACCATAGACGGAATGAACGACAACGATAATGCCGTTAACATTAGTAATAGGGGTCCTCTGCTTATCGCCTTGGGCCAGAACGAAATTCAAGAAGCAACCGTCGTAAGCACGGGCTATTCGGGTCAGTTTGGTGGCGCGGCCGGCGCGAATATAAACTACATCACAAAATCAGGCGGCAGTGAGTTTCACGGCAACGCACAATACTATTGGAACGGACGCGCCTTCAACGCCAATGATTGGTTCAATAACAGGTTCCAACTACCGCGCCCTTTCTCCATTGCCAATCAGTGGGCTGGTTCATTTGGCGGGCCAATCAGGAAGGACAAACTCTTCTTCTTTTTTGATACTGAAGGCCTGAGGCTGTTTATCCCCCAGTTTAACGTTGTCACGATTCCCAGTCCCGAGTTCGAAGCTGCGACCTTGGCAAATATCGACTCGCGGTTCGGTTCAACTTCCGCGTCGGATGCGTTTTACAAAAAGATCTTTAATCTCTATAACGCCGCGCCTGGAGTCGCGGCCTCCGCTGCTTCGGCCGGCAACCCCGCAGACCCTTTGGCCTGCGGCGGGTTCTCAGATCCCACGACGAAGTTGGGTATTAGCGTTCCGTGTAGCCATTATCTCTTCAGCAGCCGCGGCCGCCCAAGTCAAGACGCACTCACATCGGGACGCGTGGATTGGAATTTAAGAACAAGCGATCGTGCCTTTTTCCGGCTACAGCACGACGGTGGGCGCGGCGCGGCCGGTAGCGATCCCATCAGCTCAGCGTTTGACATCGATGACACTGAGTCCTGGTGGCAAGCTCAAGCTCTTGAGACTCACACGTTCGGCTCATCTGGTGCGAGCCAATTCCTAGTGGCGGGCTCTTATCGTGCTCCCATTTTCAAGACCAAGAATTCTTCGCAGGCGCTGTCTGCATTCCCTACTAGCCTGAATTTCAATTCGGGGCCGTTCACCAACCTGGGACGGGGGGACTACGGCGTCGTTTTCGGTTTTGGCTGGCATACCACCCAATATCAACTCTCCGAAGATGTAGTCAAGACCGTGGGCAAACAGAAATTCGGATTCGGTGCGAACTTTCTACGAATCGATTGGAACGTCTTACCCGCCAAATCCAGCACCATCGGAGGCTTGAATGTGCAGACGCTCGATGCCTTTTACCAGGGCGGCGTGGGTCCAGCGTCGCGATCGGTTGATTTTACGTCGTTGTCGCAGTCCTTCACGTCGGAGAACAATCTGCCGATCTCCTTCTTCAATTTTGGATTATATGGCGAGGACGAGTGGCATGCACGGCCTGAGCTGACGCTTACCTTGGCCCTTCGGGGTGAACACTATTCTAATCCGGTTTGCCGAAGTGGATGCTTTGCCCGGCTGGCCGGACCGTTCGCATCGGTCAGCCATGATCCCGCGCAACCCTACAATCAGGCACTTCTGATCCATCAGAAACAAGCCTTTGAGGGCGTGGACAGGGTCTTGTGGTCGCCGCGATTCAGCTTCGCCTGGCAGCCATTTGGCGTTTCGCATAACACGGTAATCCGCGGCGGTGTAGGCATCTTCTATGATCCTGTGCTTGAAGATATCCTGCGATCGTTTGCCAGTAACCCTCCTCTCGTGAATTCCTACACAGTGGTAGGAGACAACCTGACGCCCGGTGAGAATACCAGCCTTTTTAAGGATGCCGCCGCTTCCAATGCGTCATTTGTTGATGGCTTCGCCTCCGGCAAAACGCTCGCTCAGATTCAAGCGACGGATCCAAGTTTCTTTCCGCCGGCCATAAGCGTCGCGCAACGGACGATGCACAACCCCCAGTATCAGCGATGGAGCCTTGAACTGCAGCAGGCCTTTAACGCCAGCACGTCACTCAGCATTAGTTACTTCGGGCATCATGGCATTCGCGGTTTGATTGACAATGTGAATGCAAATGCGTTTGGGTTCGGTTCGCTCCCCTCCGGAAAGTGCACCAGTCCGCCGGTCCCACCCTGCGCCGATCCTCGATTTAGCCAGGTTACAGAAACCGATTCGGCTACAGTGTCCAACTACAACGGAATGGTGGTGTCCCTGAATCGGCGATTCAACCGCTGGGGCCACGGCTTATTTCAGGCCAACTACACCTACGGACATGCCCTCGACGAGAGTAGTGGTACTTCTGGTTACCAATTCACCGGAGTGAGCCTGACGTTCGCCCAGGATCCAAATAATCTGCGCGGCAGCTACGGCTCGGCAGATCATGACGTGCGCCACTCTTTCAATGCCAATTATGTCTGGGAGGTTCCGGTGAAAGCCGCGTTGCGCGGGCATGGTTGGGATTCCTTTGTAAACGGTTGGCAGATCTCAGGAGCGATCTTCGCGCGCACAGGATTTCCATATACTGTGTTCGATTACGTTGAATCGGGGAACCTGGTGCAAAACAACTATTTCGGCACGATCTACGCTGTGCCCGCCGGGCCGATAAGTTCGGGACCATCATGCGGGAAAGGTGCGGCCTTTTTTACAATTGATTCGAAGCCTTGCCAACCACCCCAGGTGTTAGCCGATGGAATAACACCGAACCCCAATGCGCGGTTCCTGCAGGCAGCCTGCGAAACCGGATTTAACACCGGGACATTGGGACCCTCGCCAGGGGCATTCGGTCCGTTAGGTCCTTCTTGCATTGGCGGTAAGGCTGTATCCTTTGCCCAAGGACGCAACCGCTTCCGCGGACCGATCTACTTCAACACCGACTTCTCTATTATGAAGAACACGAAGCTGCCCGGCTGGGAGAATGGTGTGCTAGGGATCGGGTTTCAGTTCTTCAACTTGTTTAACCATCCCAATTTCGCCTTCCCCGATCCTGGTCTTTCGAGCTCATTTTTTGGTCAAATTTGTTGTCTCGAGCAGCCGCCGACAAGCATACTGGGCAGCGCCTTTGGAGGCGATGCCGCTCCGAGAATGATTCAGTTGAAAGCCCAGCTGCAGTTTTAAGAAGCACACCAGAAAGGCGCGGTTGTGAATCCGGCAGGTATGCACGCTCGGCTCAGAAGTTTTCCATCGTCCACATGTTGCTGTCCAGAGTCCAGCCCTCCATGGCCAGGTGGCGACCGTCGGGAGATGCTACTGCGGTTGCTTCGCCATAAGCGCCGGGATTCTCCCACAAGAAATGCGCATTGCCCTGCAAGTCCACATGCAGCAGCGCCCTTTCCTGGCGATTGCCGGAAACAACAAACAGGCCCTTGCCGTCCGCGGCCCAACTCAACGACATCAGGTTGTTCCAACCTTTCACCTGAATCCGCTGCGTTGCTTGGCCGTGCGGGGAGAGAATGTAGATGGGCCCCGCTCGACTGGGAGTAGCGGCAACGCGGGTGCCATCAGGCGACAGGTCAAACGACCATTGGTCCTCGATCGAACCAAGATTAAAGCGAGTAAGCTCGGGACCGCGTCCATGCAAGGGGTCGAAGGTTGTTATTGTCACCTGCTTGTGATCGTCGGTCGGCTCTGCGATCGCGCACAAATTCGAAGATCTCGCACAGACCATCAGGGCGCGACGTTTGCCAGTAAATACAAACTGCGGCGGTCCACCGGTGATAGGGACGCGCATGACTGGTTCCGGCCCGCTGGCCCGCGGCGCGTCAGTTTTGCCGAAATAGAGAACCCATTTTCCATCGCCAGTCACGCGAGCGTCTCGCCCGACCCCCTCGGTAACGAGCGGTTCTGCTGTGTCCTCGTCCAGGAACTGCCGGTAAATCCCGTCGTGACCGTTGCGCATCGACATGAGAATAATTGCCTTGCTATCGGGCGTCCAATCTAACGCAGCATCCGAACTCTCAGTAAGAGGAAAGCGCCTGGGCCTTAGGATTTGTGTCCCGCCCGCAGCCAAATCGGCTATGTACGAGGTATCGTGGCCTTCCCATTCCAGAAATGCGAGCCGCTTGCCATCCGCGGTCACACCCGCGCTGGCCATGCAGAAGCCCGACCAGTTGGTGAGGCGCTTCGGTTTTTCGATGATTTTACCCGTGCGAAAATCAAGTTGCATGATCCAGAAGTTGCAAGTGGTGCCGATGGCTCCTGGCTGCTCTCTTGCGTAGATAACTCGTCCATCCGGTAGCCACGAAAAGTCATGCACTTCCTTCGCCTCGGAAGGCGAGAGCGGGGACAGTATGGTGGGAGGTCCTCCTTTCAAGTCGCGGCTTAGCAGGGTATCGCCAGACTTGTCGCTCCGAATGTAAACGACTCGTTGGCGATCGGGCGACCAGGTGAGTCCGAAGACGGCGCCTTCCTCGTCGGCTTCATAGAGTTTCCGGGCGTGCTCCCCGTCGCTGTCCATCAGCCAAATTTCACGGGGGCCACGTTTGCCCATATTTGTTCCAAAAGCGATTGAGGAGCCATCCGGCGAAACGGAATAAGCAACTGCATTGTCGAGGAGCTTACGCAGCTTTTCACCTAGCGCTGAAGCCTGCCAAATGCTGGTCCCCTCTGAACCCCAATCATCGGTACTTTGCAGCGGTGGATGAGCGTCGGCGAGAAACCCGGTGCTATCGGGGAACCAGGGGCCAGCCTCCCACGCGACATCCCCACTCCTCAACGCTTCTGGTTTAGGAATGGCGCGGACCTCGCCGGTTGCGATGAGCTTGACGTACATCCCTTTCGTGTCGGCGTAAGCCAGGTACTTGCCATCGGGCGAAATCGCCCCGCTGGTCACGCGGTTGTCCATGGAATTAGTGGTGAGCTGCCGCAGCTTTAGATCGGGCACGGCGGTAGGGGAAGTTGGCCGAGCGGCAAGCCAGAAAATCGCACTTGCGGCAAGCAATATGACGACCGCCGCCGCCATCTTTCGCCAGCGGCTGCCGAACAGTGTCGGCTCCAGATTTCGCTTCAAGCTCTCCAAATCGGCCCGAATCTCCGACGCGGTTTGGTAACGAACTTCGCGGTCCTTTTCCAGCGCCTTCTGAATGATCTGTTCGAGCTTGAGCGGGAGTTCGGAATTCACCTCTCGCGCCGGGGAGGGCGAGATGTTCAGGATGGCGTGATGAAGTATTGGCGCCGTCTCTCCGGTGAACGGCCGTTGCCCAGTGGCCATTTCATAGACCACTAATCCAAACGAAAACAGGTCTGTGCGCGCGTCCAGTTTCTCGCCCCGCACCTGCTCCGGCGACATGTAACCGGCCGTCCCCATCGCCACTCCGGTTCGGCTGAGCAATAGATCGGATGCTGGCGCAAGCACGGCCTCTCCATGCAGCACGGACGCGTCGTCATCGTGATGGTCTCGTCCCAGGTGATCTCCTGCAGCTACAACCGCAGGGATGAGCTTCGCCAGCCCGAAGTCCAGAATCTTGGCCTGACCTTGGGTGGTCACGAAGACATTCGCAGGTTTGATGTCTGACGCAACCGGTATCTGCTCCATTACAAAGCAGCCTTCGCTTTCTCCCTGACCTGCTGTCCGCACCGCCATCGGTCCATCTTGCGATGTACTTTCCCCTGTTATTGGGGAGCGGTATGGATTTATCCTGTTCCGCTAGAATGACTCGATAGGTTAGGTCCACTCTTTACGCCGGCAGTGTTTGTTTACCCATGACGGCGGACGCACGAGCCGCCGTACTCACTGCAAGAAGAGCCGCGCAGCATTTTAGGCTCTCAGTTCCTCACGACGCTTACAAGTATTTGTGTATTCTGACCACACTACCGGAGCCTAGGCCCGTCTCCGCCTAATGCTGGCAGATACACCGTCTCCTCACGGTTCTGGTGCCACTCTTATGAGTGTGGGTACATTGTCCGAGGGCTTCGAACGGTCTGTTGCCTCGCCGCTCTTACCTCGTAGGCTACGCGCAATGGGATGCGCGGTTTGATCGGTCCTCCTTGCCAAACAATCATTTCTAGCAGCTTTACAGGTCGCAGCGTGCGATGGGACGCACAGTCCGATCAATTTCCTCCTTGTCAGACAATCATTCCAACAGCTTTCAGGTCGCAGTCCGGTTGGCCGACCATTCGGGAGTTTCGTCGGAAGCTTGCGAATGCAGTCATATTTGTCATCTCCTTTGAGATCCGACTTCTCTTCTGTTCATCCAAGCTTCAGCGGTTTCCTGTCTTGCTGGTCTGCCGGGCGTGTATGCCGCCCGGCAGAATCCATCTTCCTATGCTCTTCTGCAGGACTTCTACGCCACTTCGCGGTTAGCCTTGGCGGTTTTCTCACCAAGGAAGCTCAATACTTGGGCATTGACCTCCTCTGCGTGAGTCCAAATGATGCAGTGTGGCCCGCCGGGTGGCCGCCCGCTCAGACCAGGATGGCGAGATTGGCACCTGACGCAGGCATAGCCGGCGGCAAGCGTCTTGCCATCCCGGTTGCTGTCGATGATGGATGTCGATTGGTGGTCGCATCTCATGCCGGCAGTGTGAGGAACATCGCTGATGTGGCCAGGGGCATGCGTCCAGGGTCACGGTGGCCAGCCGTGAGAGCTCTTTGTCATTTGCGGACGGTGGCAGCAAGAAAAATGAGAAAAAGCTTGACATGTTATTAGTGTTATAGTGATATATATCAGTATATCACTGGAGCGGTCCAATCATACCTGATCGCTCGCAACTGAATACGCAGGAGAATGAAACCATGAAATTCCATCGTTTAATGCTGTCCGTTGTTCTGATGTCGCTCTCCTCTGATGTCGCTCTCCACCATGGCTTTCGCCCAGACCGACGCGAAAACGTCCGACGCGCAAAAGTCTTTCGACAAAATAAAAACCCTGGCGGGTTCGTGGGAAGGCCACGTGACATCCGTCCCGCCGCAAGCCGACATAGAAGGCAAGCTCACGCAGGTCTCGCTTCGCGTGACGTCCATGGGTAACGCGCTCATCCATGAGATGACGGGAGCCGGACGACCCGACGATCCGATCACCATGGTGTATCTGGACGAGGACCGCCTGCTCCTGACGCATTATTGTGATGCAGGGAATCGGCCCCGTATGGCGGGCAAGATGTCGGCGGACGGAAAAACGATGGAATTCGATTTTCTCGATGTCGCCGGAAGCACGCAGTATGGACACATGCACCATGCAGTCTTTACCGCGATCGACGCCAACCATCATACCGAGGACTGGACTTACATGATGCCTGGGGACAAGCCGATGCACGCTCACTTAGACCTGCAGCGGACAAAATGACGGGACGCATTTCCTTCGTGAGGCCAGGAAACGTGATGGACCGTGAGTGGAACGACAGTCAGCCGATTTACCGCCAGCTGCGGGACCGCGTCGTCGCGATGATACTCGACGGCGTGCTCAAGGAAGGCGATCCGCTGCCCTCCGTGCGCAATGTCGCAGCCGAATATCGGGTCAATCACCTCACGGTTCTGAAGGGCTATCAACAACTGGTGGACGAGCAACTGGTCGAAAGTAAGCGAGGTCTCGGCATGTTCATCAATGCGGGCGCGCGCAATCTGCTGCTGCGGGGCGAACGCCAGAAGTTTCTTGCGGAAGAATGGCCCCGGGTCCATGCCACCATTCAGCGGCTTGGGCTGAAGGCGGAAGAACTGCTGAATGGGTCCGCAGGCCGCCGGTCGTCACCGGATACCGCACTGTCGAAAACCGAAGGGGAGGAGCGCTGAAGCCATGGCATGCATAGAAGCACGCGGTCTCCGCAAGGCCTTCGGCAAAACCATCGCACTGGACGGCGTCAATTTGCGGGTTGAAGAGGGCCGCATCCTCGGACTCATTGGTCCGAACGGCGCAGGCAAGACCACCGCGCTCAACGCAATTCTCGGCCTCACCCCATATCAGGGAGAGTTGAACGTGCTCGGGCGCGACCCCTGGAGTGAGCGCGATGAGCTCATGCGGGATATTTGCTTCATCGCCGATGTCGCCGTGCTGCCGCGCTGGATGCGGGTCTCGCAGGCGCTGGACTACGTGGCTGGCGTACACCCGCGATTCGATCGCGCCAAGGCGGAAGGTTTTCTGGCTAGGACCACGATCAGGCTGGCCAGCAAGGTTCGGGAATTATCTAAGGGTATGGTGACCCAACTGCACCTCGCTCTGGTCATGGCGATTGACGCGAAATTACTGGTGCTGGACGAGCCGACGCTTGGCCTCGACATCCTGTATCGCAAGCAGTTCTACGATTCCCTGCTGAACGACTACTTCGATCGTAGCCGCACCATTGTGGTGACGACCCATCAAGTGGAAGAGATCGAGCACGTCCTCACGGATCTTATGTTCATCGACCGCGGCCGCATCGTATTCGATTGCAGCATGGAAGAATTGGAGTCGCGCTATCTGGAAGTGATGGTGCATCCCGAGCAGGCCGCCTCGGCGCGGGCGCTCAAGCCGATGCACGAGCGCCAGGTGCTCGGTCGCAGCATCCTGCTGTTCGATCATGGCGATCGTCAGCAACTCGCCGGGCTTGGCGATGTGCGCGCGCCCAGCATCGCCGACTTGTTCGTCGCCGTGATCGGCAGTCAGGTCGGCCAGGCACAAGGAGCGGCCAGTTGAATACTCAATCGCACACAATGCCCGGGTCTTCCCTCGAATCACAGGTAGTCGCGCCCATGGTCATATCGGCGACTCGGCCCCTGTACTGGTCGGTGCGACGCGAATTGTGGGAGAACCGTTCGATCTATATCGCGCCGCTTGCCGTCGCCGGCGTAACTTTGTTCGGCTTCCTGATCAGCACCATTCATCTGCCGGCCAAGATGCGGGCCGCGTTGGTGCTCGACCCGATGCAGCAACGCGAGTTGATCAAACAGCCATTCGACTTCGCCGCGCTTTTGCTGATGGGGACCACTCTTATTGTCGGGGTGTTCTACTGTCTGGACGCGCTGCACGGCGAGCGCCGCGATCGCAGCATTCTGTTCTGGAAGTCCCTGCCGGTTTCCGATCTTACGACCGTCCTTTCAAAGGCGAGCATCCCGCTCGTGGTTCTCCCGTTGCTCACCTTCGCAATCACGATCGCCATGCAGTGGATCATGCTGCTGTTTGGCAGCGCAGTACTGCTGGGGAGCGGTCTGAGTGTGGCGGCCCTATGGCAGTTGCCCTGGTTTCAGATGTCGCTGGGACTGCTCTTCCACCTTCTGGCCGTGCATGGGTTTTACTACGCGCCAATCTACGGGTGGCTGCTCCTGATCTCAGGCTGGGCGCGCCGGGCGGCATTTCTATGGGCCAGCTTACCTTTGGTCGCGATCTGCGTGGTCGAGAAGATTGCCTTCAACACTTCGCATTTCGGCGCCGTGTTGCTTTCGCGCTTTGGTGGTGGCGCGGAAACTGCCCCCTTCCCAATGCCGCGCGAGGGCGCGATCCATTCGCTTACACACTTCGCTCCGCTTCATTTCCTAAGTGGCGCGGGTCTGTGGATCGGCCTGGTTTTCTGCGCGGCCTTCCTCGCCGCTGCGGTCCGGCTGCGCCGCTGTCAAGGGCCGATCTGAGTCACTCGCGGGTTGAACTCCATTTCGCACGTAAGGAGAAACGAGTATGAGCACAGTCATGATAGAACGGATTGCAGAAGCGTCGCCGCGTTTCAAGGCCCGGATTGCAGGGGGCTTTTACTTGCTCATCTTCGTCGCGGCCCCATTCGCCGAGTTCTTCGTTCGCGGCAGGCTTCTTGTATATGGCGACGCCGCCGCTACAGCAACCAACATCCTGGCGCACCAGTCGTTATTTCGGCTGGGTTTCGTTGCTGAGCTCGTCACGATTGTGTGCGATACCATAGTGGCGCTGATCTTCTATGACTTGTTCAAGCCGGTGGGCAGGAGCCTGTCTTTGCTAGCGGCGGTCTTCAGGCTCATGCTGGTCGCGATTATGGCCGTCAACTCACTGAACTATTTCGCTCCCGTCGTCCTGTTGGGCGGGGCCCACTTCCTGACAGCGTTCAAGGCAGATCAATTGCAAGCGCTGGCGCTCGTGTCTCAAACTTTGTACACACACGGTTACAACATCAGCCTGGTGTTTTTCGGATTCCATTGCCTATTGATTGGATATCTCATTTATAGGTCGACCTTCCTTCCCCGAATAATAGGGGTGCTGTTGGCCATCGGGGGTCCGTGCTACGCGGCCAACAGTCTAGGGACCTTCCTTTCACCTGGGTTCGCGGCCCCCTACCTTCTTATGCCCGCCGCCTTGGGGGAACTGTCGCTCACCCTTTGGCTCCTCGTGGTCGGCGTGAACGTATCGAAGTGGGAGGAGAAAGCAAGGGCTTGGCGAGTTAGCGGGGCGTAAAGGAGCGCGGAAGTATGCGATTTTCACCCGTATTGGTTTTTCATATTTGCGCTGGGACGTTAGGTCTGCTGTTTGGTGCCGTAGCAATGTCTTTCCGGCGACCAACTGCGAACAACGGAAGTTTCCTTTGGAGGGCGCAATGCCCCAGAATTCTGTGATGCGTACCGCAATCCTATCCGACATCCATGGGAATCGAACGGCCTTTGAAGCAGTCCTCGCGGATCTGCAACAGACCTCTCCCGACTTGATCCTCCACGGCGGTGAGTGATCTCGCAGACGCTGGTGCTAGCCCCGTGGAGATTGTCGATCGCATTCGCGATCTCGGCTGGCAAGGTGTGGTGGGCAACACAGATGAAATGCTTTTCCGGCCCGAGTCGCTGGAGGAGTTTGCGAGTCAATCGTCGGCCCCGCCCTCCCTCTGGACGGCGATCCGTCAGATGGCGGCGGCAACCCGCAGCATGCTGGGAGAAGAAAGGATCGCGTGGCTGAGCGGGCTGTCGCGCGTTCAGATTCAAGGTCCGATGGCGTTGGTGCACGCCAGTCCCGAGAGCCCTTGGCGAGCTCCGACACCAGAAGCGACCGATGCTGAACTGGAATCGGTTTATGGATCGCTCGGTCAGCCGATTGCGGTCTACGGGCACATTCATCGCCCCTACATTCGCAGTGTTCCAAGTCCACAGATTCGAGAAAGGCTTGTAGCCAACACCGGCAGCATTAGTCTTTCGTATGACGGCGATCGCCGCGCCTCCTACCTGTTGTTGGATGGGCCTAGTCCAACGATCCGACGCGTGGAATATGACGTAGAGAAGGAGCTGAAGGCTCTCTCGTCCTGTGGTTTGCCTCATGCCGATTGGATTGCGAGAAGCCTCCATACTGCCTCTCCCCAGATGCCATAGCAATCCGTTCAACATACCTACGTTATTCGTAGTATTGCCGCGGACATGGCTGGTTTGTACCAAACACAAAAAGAAATGTTCTAGTCAACAATTGGTGGTTGTTCCGTACTAAACTACCGTCAGAATTAAGCATCAGCGTCAATCGCAGGAGTCCCGCCACGAGAGACGAGTCCAACATCAAAGAGCCTTGCGATCTGTCTTTCGACGGACTTCGGTCGCTGGCGGACGAACTCCTCGTTGCTCAGCTACGGGCTGGACACGGCGACGCGCTGGGTGTGCTATTTGATCGTTACCATCGCCTGGTGCTCCATGTCGCTTTGAAAATAATTCACGATGTCGGTGAGGCAGAAGACGTGATGCAAAACGTTTTCATGGAAATCTACAAAGTGGCGGCACAATTCGATCCGGCGTGCGGACTTTGTGCAAGCTAATCACGACCGGCAAGAGTCAGCCGGATGCGTTCGCATAGGCGCTCGGATCGCCGGCTCTTGCGACAAACTCAACCATCTTCCTACAGCCTGAGCCGGCAGCTGCTGAGGAACCGTTCCTGATGGTTCCGGCCGGATCACGAGCAAGCCGGAAGTTATCCGGCGTTCGCGCTCAGAACCCGGATTAATGGGCAAAAATGGCGATAGCTGGAACCCCTCTGCATGAGGGAGCGTTGCGCAGGGCAGACGAGTTGAGCGATGATGTATTTGCAGCTATCGAGGGGCTCTCTAAAGTGGCACTCGCGGCATACATCGAGTGCACAGAGGCTCGACCGCAAATCACGAGATAATCTGTCGAACACGTACACGGCCCGAAAACCGATTAGTTGCTGCTCTGGTCTGCGTTCGTCCGCTGCGTTATCGGTGTTGATATCGGTCGCGATTTCGTTCTGGCGCGACCTACGGTAGCTGACCATCGGGGCAAGAATGAGAATGCCTTTCTCCCCGGGCTTGACGAAGCGGCCAAGCGAGTTCCAAGTGCGAATTCCGCCAACGTTGGTGGCATCCGGCTTCTGCAAAGCACCCACACACTACCTATGTTTTGAGCACCGCCACGATCCACTATCGTCACCATCCGCATTTCGGTGTGACGGTGACAATGGTGCGGAAGTGTTCTCATCTCGGACCGCACCAGGTACAGGTGGCGCTTCCCAGTGGAGTTCAGATTCTGATTCCGGAGTGGATGCTGGATGAAGATCTCTGCCGCGGGATGGAGATTGTGGAGTGTCCTGCTCTGTCAATCACCGCTCTCCTATCGCTACGTGATCTGATCGATGCGCATTCGCGCCCTCCTGAACTTTCCGGCACGATAGCTTCAGAAGCATCTTCGCCAGGAGGTGCATCTGATGAGTCCACCCCGCCAGGGAGTTCTTCTCTGGGAGATTCCCCACGCACAGGAGCTGCCGCAGGCCACGCAACAGCGTTGCCGTGAGCTACTAACTCACATGCTGCTGGCAGCCGTGAACAGTACCACGACCAACACAGAGGAGGAGCCCGATGAGCGAGAAGATCCAAGCGAGTCACATTGAACGCGAGGCGTACGTCTATATCCGCCAGTCGTCGATGCAGCAGGTGCGCACACGATTGGAGGGACAGCGACGCCAGTATGATTTGCGAGAACGGGCGCTGGGGCTCGGTTTCCAGCGCGTGGTTGTCATTGATGAAGACCTGGGCCGCTCCGGAACGGGCTCGGTAGAGCGCCCCGGCTTCGGTCGTCTGCTGGCTGCAGTGTGCTCAGGGAAAGTGGGCGCGGTGTTGGCGCTCGAAGCATCGCGTTTAGCCAGGAACAACCGCGATTGGCACCACTTGATCGACCTTTGCGCCATGGCCGGCACGCTGGTTATCGATCATGACGGCGTCTATGATCCCAGTTTGCTCAACGACCGGCTTCTGCTCGGCCTCAAGGGCACAATGAGCGAGTTCGAGATCAGTTTGCTTCGACAGCGTGCGATGGAGGCGCGCCGACAGAAAGTGGGTCGCGGTTTGGTGCTGACCCAAGTTCCCGTCGGCTACGTCCGTACCGAAGGTGAAGGCATCGAGAAGACACCGGATCGTCAGGTCCAGGAAGCCATCGCGGGCATCTTTCGCAAGTTTCGTGAGTTGGGTAGTGTGCGTCAAGTTCTGCTCTGGTATCGTGACGAGAAACTGCTGATTCCCGCACTCTCGCGTGAGTCTGGTCACCGCCAGACGGTCTGGATCGAGCCGGTCTATCCCCGCATCTTCGGCATTCTGAAAAACCCAACCTATACTGGTTTTTTCGTTTGGGGAAGAAACCACACTCGCACTTCCATCGTGGATGGACGCGCACGCAAGACACGTGGCCACGCTCGCCCGCTGGAACAGTGGGAAGTTAGCATTCCGAATCACCACGAAGGGTATATTACGTGGGAAGAGTTTATGCGCACCCAGCAACAGATCCGTGCCAACGCCGGTTGGAATGCACGCATGGGGAGTGCGAATGGCGCAGTGAGAAACGGTCCCGCATTGCTGGCAGGATTATTGCGCTGCGGTCGTTGTGGACGCGCGCTCCAGGTTTGTTATACCCGCAGCCAAGCACCATGGGCCGCTGCCACGTTATTGGTGCGCTGGAGATCGAGGTCAGCAGATGGTTCGCAGTTGCATTACCTTCGCGGGCACGCGCGTGGACCAGTTAGTCGCCATCGAAGTCCTCGAAGCCCTGCGCCCGTTGGGTGTCCAGGCGGCGATCGACGCTCTGGATCATACTCAGAACCAAACCGATGAAAAGTGGCGTTCACTGGAGCTCGCTCTTCAGAAAGCGCGCTATGAGGCCAGCCGCATCGAACGGCAGTATCAGGCAACGGAACCGGAGAACCGTCTGGTTGCGGTGGAACTCGAAAAGCGATGGAACAACGCCTTGACCCACGTCACCGAGATGGAACGACGTTTGGAACAGGCCAGCGCTCTGGCTCCACAACTCACAGCCGAGCAGCGCCAACAACTGCTGGCACTGGGCGATGACCTGGAGCAGCTCTGGGACCATCCTCGTTCCCCGGTAACACTGAAGAAACGCATTCTGCGCACCGTTCTGCAGGAAGTGATCGCCGACACTTCCGACGATCCTCCTTCCGTCCGCCTCAAGCTGCACTGGGCTGGGGGTTCACACACCGAGCTCACCGTGCCCAAGAACCGGACCGGCTATCACAACCACATCAACTCCCAAGAAGTAACCGAGTTGATTCGTGAGCTTGCTTTGGTGTGTGAAGACACGTCGATGGTTTCTATCCTGAACCGGCTGGGCTATCGCACTGGCAACGGCAACACTTGGACGGAGAAGCGCGTGCAACATGTGCGCCATACAAACGGCTTTCCTGCCTGTCCACCACCAGACCAGCGGCTGTGGATCACCATGCAACAAGCCGCTGCTGCGCTCGGTGTCAGTGAAATGGTTGTCCGCAGACTCATCGCCCATAAGATTCTCCCGGCAAAACAGATAGTGAAGTTCGCCCCCTGGATGATCGAACGCTCTCACCTCGACCTCCCCTCCGTCCGTAAAGAAATTCGGCGAGTTCACGAAGGCCGGCGTACGGGATGGGTGGTTAGCGAAAAACAAACGGGACTATTCGCGGATTCCCATGAAGCCTAGCCCTTGGTGGTCTGCGAACACGGCAGAGGCTGCGGATTCGAGTGCCGGCATCGCCGCCATCCTTCGTCAACGCTTTACAAACTGGCTCTTTCGGGAATCTGGGTGCATTTCAGGAAAGTTCGTCGGCGACCTTTCTCCTACCTAATTATATTAGGGAAGGGTTGCCCGTCATCCAGTCACAAACGGCCAAAGTTCGAATTTAGCGGCAAACATCGGTTCTATGTTTGCTTGTCTTAGTCCGCGTTGGCTTGTTTGAGGATTGGCATGGCAGGATCGGCGTACTTCCAGAGAACAAGGAAGTCCTAATACCCCGCCTTCGCTTGATGATGTCACCCGAGAGGGGGTAAGCATGGCCCAGTTGGAGATGGGCGAGAGCACCAATTGGCTCGTTCAGCACAGTACTGCGATGGTCCACAATTTTTTGGAACTCGGCTGCAGCCTCGCGGCGTGCCGGTCTCGGACGTTGAGTTGCGTTCGAGGAGTGTGATGTTTTAGCCCGGTCTATGAAACATCGGCTTCTGGCGAAGGGGTGAGGCCCGAAAAGATCCCGTCACGGCTCTCACGCCTATAATTTCTGTCAGCTATGTCGCTCACCTCTGGTACAAAACTTGGACCCTACCAGATCGTTGTGCCTTTGGGTGCGGGTGGAATGGGAGAAGTGTATCGCGCCCGGGACACGCGGCTGGAAAGAACCGTTGCGATCAAGATTCTGCCCCCTCATCTCTCCTCTGATCCTGTTCGCAAGCAGCGGTTTGAGCGCGAAGCAAAGATCATTTCGGGCCTGAATCATCCACACATTTGCGTGCTGCATGACGTTGGTAAACAGGACGGGATCGATTTTCTCGTGATGGAGTGCCTGGAAGGAGAAACATTGGCTAAGCGGTTGGAGAGAGGGCCGCTGCCGTTGGAGCAAGTGCTGAAATACGGGGCACAAATAGCCGACGCGCTTGCCAAGGCGCATGGCAGCGGTGTAGTGCACAGGGATCTCAAGCCGGGCAACATCATGCTCACGCCAACAGGCGCGAAGCTGCTTGATTTTGGACTGGCCAAGCCCGCCGCCCCGCTTGCGGGTCTGGCCACGTTGACAGCGACAAAACAAGAGTCGCCCGTGACCGAGGACGGCACAATTGTGGGCACGTTTCAATACATGTCGCCGGAGCAAGTGGAAGGGAAAGAGCTAGACGGGCGGAGCGATATTTTCTCACTTGGCGCTGTGCTATACGAGATGGTGACAGGCAGACGCGCATTTGGAGGCAAGAGCCAACTCAGCGTAGCCTCCGCGATCCTGGAAACAGAGCCCGCACCTATTGCCAGCATCAAGCCGACAACTCCGCCGGCACTAGATCATGCGGTCAAGAAGTGTCTTGCAAAGCTTCCTGAAGATAGGTGGCAAAGCGCGAGTGACTTAGCGAGTGAGTTGGTTTGGATCGCTTCAGCAGGTTCACAAGCTGGAGTGGCCCCTCCGGCGGCTTTGCATCGGAAGCTGCGCGAGCGTCTGGCATGGGCAGTAGCCGCAGCTGCGCTTCCGGCTGTTCTCGCCTTTTGGTTTTTTCGCCCAAACAATATCACGCCATCTGTGCCAACATACGCCTCCATTGTTCCCCCAGCTGGCTCCTCGTTCCAAATTGAGGGAGACCAGGGCGCGCCTCCAGCTCTCTCGCCGGATGGCAGCGCCGTTGTTTTCGGCGCGGGCGATGAACTTTGGTATCACTCCCTGCGCACCGGCGCAGAGCGTATCTTGCCCGGCGCTCACGCTGCGACCTTTCCCTTTTGGTCGCCCGACAGCTCCAGCATTGGCTTTTTCGCATATGGCAGGCTGAAGACACTTGAAATCAGCACCGGCGTTATTCGCACGCTGTGCGACGCCCCGAGTGCGCGAGGCGGCTCTTGGAGCAGCAGCGGCATCATCATCTTTTCTCCCGGAGTGCGTGGTGTCATCTACCAAGTTCCCGCGACGGGTGGTGCGCCACTTGCCGTCACGCATCTTGATCCTAGACTCCACACGACGCACCGCTGGCCTTTCTTTCTTCCCGACGGCCAGCATTTCATCTATCTCGCCACTAACCACTCCTTCCCCCAAGCAGAGCAGAACGGCATATACGTCGCTTCGCTTGATGGCAAAGTGAATCGCCTGCTGGTCTCTTCTCCTGCCGGGGGTCTCTACGCCCGGGGTAATCTGCTCTACGTCAAAGAATTTGCTCTTTACGCCCAGCGTCTTGACTTAAAGAGCCTCGCACTGTCTGACCCTGTCGATCGACTTGCTGACGGCATCGTTGTTGACGCGGGTGTATGGCACGCTACGTTTACAGCCTCTCAGACGAATGAACTGGCTTTTCAGAGCGGGGCTGCGTCGGCGCTCTCGCGATTGGAATGGGTGGATCGTCAAGGCAAGCACTTAAGCTTTGCCAGCGAAGAGAGCGATTTCCTTGGGCCACGTCTCTCTCGGGACGCTCGACGCATCCTGGTCGGCATGGGTGACCCGGCCGCAGACACATGGGTCTTCGACGCTTCAGGACAGAACAAAACCCGCCTCACTTTTGAAGGTTTCGTCACTTCCGAGGCGGTTTGGTCTCCTGACAATTCCCATTTTGCCGTGAATGTTGCCCCGGCCACGGGTACGATCAAGACGATCGTCAAAGCGTTGAGTGGCTCTGGCCCGGTGACAATCGTTCACGAATCTGAGCCCAGCACAAATGACGCCCCCACCGACTGGTCGCCCGACGGAGGCTATTTGCTCGCCGAGCGCTACGTAAACGGCAAAGGTGAACTCTGGCTGCTCCCGCTTACCTCTGGTGAAACGGCCCGGCCTCTCTTGCCTTTGTCGACCACCCAAGGCTTACAGACCAGCGGACAATTCTCTCCCGATGGCAAGTTCGTTGCGTTTACCCTAGCCGTTTCCAGTGGGCCTCAAGTCTTCATCGTCCCATTTCCAAGTGGCAACGGCATGTGGCAGGTTTCCGTTGATGGCGGCCACTGGCCCCGCTGGCGCCGAGATGGCAAGGAACTCTACTTCGTTTCGCTGCGCAACGTCTTAACGGCTGTGGAAGTCCGCGCCAAAGGAGATAGCCTCGAAGTTGGACATCCCGTCCCTCTGTTTTCTTTCCGTCCTGGGCGCGTGTATCGCGTGGGTATGATCGGGTACGACGTCACCGCCGATGGTCAACGCTTTCTCCTCAACGCCGCTGCCGAAGAGAATACTCGTCCACTTACTCTGCTACTTAACTGGGACGCCGAGCTTAATAAGAGATGATGATTCCCGACTGCGGGTACAAAAACCAAAACGGTATCTGATTCAGTCGCCGCCTGGTGCTGGCGGGATGGGAGAGGTGTATCGCGCGACTCGCCATACCTAATTTCATCATTGTTCAGCGAACCCCACGATTCAGGACGTATAGTCGCTAGCCTTACCTTGGGAATTACTTCAGGGTTGCTCGTCATCCGCCCACTGCGGCAGCCAGCGTCAAAGCGAGCTTTTGTCTTTCACCCAGCTGGCGTAATATCCGCTGGATGAAACCCGCA
>WNFJ01566842.1_pt1 | contig 19451 bp, 18 predicted proteins | sample 5400461 | NCBI WGS metagenome assembly WNFJ01 (sample SAMN13153349, study PRJNA577476) | soil metagenome | isolation source: 115 cm saprolite on Douglas fir-dominated hillslope | place: USA:California | collected 2013-09-17
TGATTTCTACACGCGCAGTCTTGGGCAGCGTCACTGAAAAATATAGCCGTTCGGGGCAAATTATCGAGCAGCCATCCACGCAAAGATCATCGCGGCGTCGATCTAATCTCCGACACGCTGCCATTCGGGCGGCTCTGGTACGGCGAGCCAAACGCAATCAGAAACGCAGTTGACTACGCGAAGCATCGCAGCCGCTCACATGATGCGCCGGTCAGCATTTGATACCGGACCGCATCCAATGAATATACCGCCGCAATCGATGAAACGCTTGTTTCACTGAAAGGATTTTGCTGATGATTCTTGTTTTCATCTTATTTAGTTTCCTTCCACTATTTTGGCCTTTTTTTGATGCCTCATCGTGAGAACTCATTTCTGGCTGTTCACTGAGGTAGTGCGTAAAATCCCGGGCGAGGTTACTCGAAAAAGTGATGGGCCAACGAATCGCCCAAGGGTCAAGACAACGGCTCAGGGACTCCGAGCGTTCTAGCAGCCTCGTAAGTGTGACACTCCGAAACGATTCCGCTTCCTAAATGCCGAATGATTCGGCACAATTCGCGCCATGCAGCCTTTTTAATCGCTTCCTCTCGCAACGGCAGGAAATAGATTGCAAGATGCAGTCTAATTATGGTTAGGCGACCAGGGAGCAGTGATAACCTCCGATTCTATGCTGAAGAAGAACCGCTCGGCACCAAATAGCGCCGTGATACCCGTGCTCTACTACCCAGACGTGCCCGAAGCAGTCGCGTGGCTCACAACCGCCCTTCCCTTCACCGAACGTCTCCGCAACTCCCAAGATCGCCGGCAGCTCTTGCACGGCAATGGGGCCATTATCGTCGCCAAACCCGGCGTACACGCTAACGCCGCTCCTTCGACACAGCAGAGTCCCGCGGCGCACTCCGTCACACTTCGTGTCACGGCGATCGACGAACTCTTTGGACGCGCCAAGGCAGCCGGTGCTCGTGTACTCGCTGAACCCGCGGATCACATGTATGGCGAACGCCAATGCTCGTTCCTCGACCCATGGGGACATCCGTGGACGCTCTCGGAGACGATTTTCGATTCCGACCCAGCCGACTGGGGCGGCGAACTCCTTGTCGAATCAGTGTGTTTGCCACGACACCCTGCCGTGGCTTATCTCCGTCTCGTTAGATCGTGAAGCCTGCTGTTCGTGTAGCCATCGGCATCGTAGGTGGCATCTTGCTCAGCGTTCAGTTTTTTAAAGCTTGAAATATTCTGTCGGAGTCCCAAATCGAGGCGCCGTTTGCCGATGCCCTCTCCGATCGTTTTCGGGTTGGGCGGATACCTCTTTACGTAGGTAAGGTAGGCCCGATCGGCAACGCATCTTTACCGCTAACGTTGCCATTTTTGGCGACGAATTGCGACAGTCGCCTGTCTGCTGAGAGGAATCCGTTAAAGCGAATCTGCGTCAGTTCCGCTCCCGAGGTATTTCTTAAGCTCATTTGCCGGTGCAATTGAATCAACCCCTCGCGCAAAGACATTGGGGGTGACCGCTGCGCTGAAGTGCTTGATAGTGGAGTTCTTGTGCTCGCCGTCGACGTCACGATGAAGGCTGCGACGATCTCGGGATACCCGACGAAGTTCGTGACAGAGAAACTGTGTCCGCTTGACCTTTACCGTTGATGATGAGGTTGCTTTGTTTGTTCATAAGAAAGGCTTCGCATCCGAGGTTGTGAGGGTCCGCGATGCGCAGATTGGCGCGTGCGTGGGCGTGCTGCAGCTGGTTCACTCGAGCAGTGTCGAGGTTGTTGAGCGAGCGGTTGTCGAGGACGCGATCATCGCCGAAACGGCGACAGGTTTGCCGACGATTTCACGCTCTGAACACGACCGCGTCCGCGATCGAATCGCTGACGTTGTCGTGCTGGTGTTCAAGTATGGGTGAAATTCGTGAGACAGCGGGCAATCGTTGCAGTGTTGCAGTCGTGTCTGCCATTGCGGGCGATTTGCGGATGAACCCGAATCAAGCGTCGTTCTGTCGCCGCTCCACGATGCTGTCTTTCAGCGTCATCAATATGGCGATGTCGGCTGCGTCGCGCATCAGATCGGGAGCGGGTTAGCGACAAGACAGAAATTCCTTAGTTTGGCTAAGGGGTAAGGCGTCTCATCAATCAAAGCCCACGGTTCCTTCCGTGGGCAAAACCGGTTGAAGCGGCTTTGCCATGCACTCTTTGAGCGCGCCTCTGCTCACTGCCCCGGCCATATTGTCCGAGTAAATTGGAACGCTCATTGCGCTATAAGTTGGGGAAATGTTATCGCTGAAAATGCGGACCCGACCTCGACACTGCGAACTATCACTTTGCCGAACGTCTCGTCTGAAGTCCCAGCTTTTGCGGTCACGAACTGTTCGAAAGCATTGTCCTCCCCATTCCTTTTTTGGCAGGTGCGACAATTCTTCTGCGTGAAATCGATAGCGACCGCTTCATGGGCGGAGGGAGCACAGTCAACGGTGGAGCGCAGCAAAGCGAGCAATACCTTGATGGCGCGGACCGAGCCATAAAATTGGGGAGCAGGTTCACCCGCAGTTGCCAGCGCAGGAAGATTCTGAGCACGCCGCAGTGATCGCGCGTTGTCGGAATGAAGGACGCAGCGGAGCTCGCGGAGTTGCGGTCGAAGGGAAGACAGCGCGTGATGACTGCATCGCTGGAAAAGGGGAGAGCAAAGTCTTTGAGCTTTCGGGAGAGAGGAGCCGCGCGGACTGCGCGGAAGCCCGAACGAAGAAGCTCAATGTCTTTGCGACATTGGGGTGGCCGCGATTAATCGCGCAGAAAATGTCTTCAGCGTGAGACGGCTTCGACTCGATAGGTGGTTAGAATCGCCTCAAGATCCGCCTGTTTGAAGCGCACGACGGCGTTGCGGCCGCGTCCGAGTTTGTAAAAGGGAATGCGGCGCTGACGCATGTAGCCGTCCAGCGTGCGTGTGGAAATGTGAAGGAATTTTGCCGCCTCGGTTTTGTCGAGCAGCCCGTTGTGGTCATGAGCGGGGTCGTGCATAACCCGACGATGATCAACCTGTGCGAAAAGAAAGCTCTGCAACTGGAGCTAAAGGAGAGGCTACAATTTCCGCTTTCTAAGCCACGCGCTCGGCGATAGAAACGATGTTGCCCGCGCGTCTCGGGACGATTCGGAACCATTGCTGCGCCTGCTTGTCCGTAACCACTTCCCGGTAATGCTGAAACACCATGCGCGGGGAATTGCCCATTTCCAAACTCACTTGCGCGGCGTTTTTGGTTTGCGCCAGTCGGTAAGAACCGTAGCTGTGGCGGAGACCATTCTTAGGCCAATCGATTCCTGTTTCCTTAGTCAGTCCGCGCAGCACGTTACTTATGTGCTCACATGCACAAATGCGGCCGTGATGTTGGCGATAGGGGGCCAGCCACAGCGCGAGGTTCGACTGGATTGGAACAATTCGACGCTGCGCCGTTTTCGCTTTTTCCGCTGCGAGTAAAATGTGTCCTTCCTCCAAATTGATGTCTGCCCAAGTCAACCGCAGCATCTCCCAGTGGCGCAAGCCGGCAAACGCGCCGATTGAAAAGAAAGGGACCAAATCAAAATCCACCACTTCGAGCAGTCGAGACATCTGGTTCGGGGTCAGAATGCCAATCTCCGCCCGCCGTTCTTTCGCCTTTGCCAGACCGTCTGCTTCCGTCAAACGATCTTTCGGCAGGTATCCGCGCGATTTCGCGAAACGGAATAACGTCACGATCGAATTGCGGAGATTGTTGCGCGTGCGTGCGCTCACAACCAGACTGCGCAACCAGTCGTCAATTTCAGCACCGGTGATATTTCCGATGAAACCGTTAAACCGTGTGGTGAACTGCGCCAGGCGTAACCGCAAATCTTTCAAGTAAAGCTGGCTCGCGCCATCCGCACGTTTGGCTTCGATCATCTCCGACACCAAATCCGTCACGAGTTTCTGAGGAACTTTTTTCGGGTGGTGCCGGATGTAAAAGCTGACGGCATCGCAAAGTGTGCCGCTATCGCTCAACGTTTTGATCGCATCAGCGTATTCGGCTGTTGCGATCTCAAGCCTCTTGCCAGTGGATCTCAGCGATTCCAATGCGGCGAGGTAGGCTGCCTTGTCTTTGTTGGTGAGGGTCAATGCCTGCAATTCACCGGTCTGCAACATTTGCGCTTTTGCCCTTGCTTCCTCGCGCGCTGTTTTCAAATCGGCAAAAACTTTTCGAATACGTCGGCCGCCGTGGTAATACGCGACGGTGTAAAGTGAATTCCCGCGAGACTTGGCGAAATAAATTTTTACGGAAACGCTGCCTGATCTAACTGTGATGATTTTCTCCGACATGACAGCGAGTTTGTCATGTTTTTGTCATGTAAATCAAGCAAATTCGCGTAAGCCTCTGAAAATCAGCGCGGTGAGGGAGGGATTCGAACCCTCGGTAGCCTTTTGGGCTACGGCGCTTTAGCAAAGCGCTGCTTTCGACCACTCAGCCACCTCACCAAAAACTGGGAGCAAGAATATCGCGAAGAATTGTCGATTGCCAATCGCCGAGTGGTGAGGCGCAGAATAGAATCCTGTAGGGGAAGCTGCTAGCTTCCAAAAGCTGAGACGCCGAGCCGTCTCATACAAAAATGATTTCTGAAGAACAAGCGCGAAAGAAGATTCTTGAGACGATTCGGCCTTTGCCTTCACGACTATTGCCGCTCTCGGAGGCACTCGGTTCTTTTGCAGCCGAAGATTATTTTGCGCGGCTGCCGCTGCCGACGTTCGATAATTCTGCGATGGATGGCTATGCCGTCGTGGCAAGCTCATGCGCGAAAGGGGGGCGGCTGCGGGTGACGGGCGAACAGCCGGCCGGTCGTGACAAGCAACTACGCGTTTCTTCGGGCGAAGCGGTGCGGATTTTTACCGGCGCGCCGATTCCCACTGGGGCGGACGCGATTGTCATGCAAGAAGACATCACGCGTGACGGCGAGGAGATTGTCATAAATACAGGTGTCGAAGCTGGCGAATTCATCAGGCGACGCGGCTGCGATCTGGCAGAGGGACAGGGGATATTGGCGAAAGGCGAGCGACTTCGCTCGGCAACGATAGCCCTGTTGGCGTCGCAAGGCATTGCTGATGTGGCAGTCGGTGCCGAAGTGAACGCTGCAATCATTTCAACCGGAGACGAGCTGGTGAAGCCGGGAGGGAAACGCGATCCGGGACAAATTTACGAAAGCAATTCGGCGTTACTTAACGCGTTGCTCGAGCGCTGCGGCGCGGCAGTAAACTCGGCTGAACATTGTCGCGACGAACGCGAATCATTGATAGAGGGAATCAAGCGAGGCATGAGAAATCACGTTCTCATTATCAGCGGCGGCGTTTCTGTAGGAGAGCATGACTTGGTAAAGGATGCGTTGCGCGAGCTCGGAGCGCAGATCGAGATCTGGCGCGTGGCGATCAAACCTGGCAAACCATTTCTGTTTGGACGCATGCAACAGAGCAAACCCTCACCTCACTCCTCTCCCTCAGCGAGGGAGAGGCGGACGCGAAGTGCCGGTCAGAGTTCTGTTCCTGACGCTGAGTGTTTGGTCTTTGGGCTGCCGGGAAATCCGGTGTCGGCTTTCGTCACGTTTTTGCAATTCGTGCGGCCGGCGATTTTGAAGATGATGGGTGCAACCAATCTCGATCTCCCGCAGCTGCCAGCGAAGTTGGCCGTGGATTTAACGAACGAAGGCGACCGAGCGCATTATATTCGCGGGAAACTAGAACACGGAAAGTTTTTTCCGGTAGGCCGTCAGGAATCGCACGCGCTTTTTGGGTTGAGTCAATCAAATGCTTTACTGCGCCTTGACCTCGGCCAGTCGTTGAAAGCGGATGAAATTGTTGATGTTCAGATCTGGGATTGGTGAGAGGTTCGCGTTGCATTTGGGCTGCATCCCGGCGGTCGCGAGATCTGCGCTGTCGAAAGTGGGCCGGCAGCTGCCGGATTGCCGCACTCCAAATCCGCGGCGCGGGTTTGACAGGTTATCCACACATTTCTAGCTTAATCGCCTTGAATACGGGAACTGTTACCGCACCTGCGCGAAGTTCCACCGATCCAATTCGTGCGGATGCCGAACGGCTCTCCCACATCGTATTGGAAATGCAGCGCTGCTTTGTGCTGCGTCTGTGCAAGCAACTCGCACCGGGCAACGTTTCATTCCCGCAATTTTTTCTTCTCGCTTATCTCGATCGAAAAGAAGTGCTCACGATGTCGGCGATTGCGCAGAAAATGGGGCACACTACCGCGGCGGCAAGCGGTCTGGTCGCCCGGCTGGAGAATCTTGGTTACGTCATGCGCTCCGTTGCGCGAGATGACCGCCGCAAAGTGATGGTCTGCATCACACCGAAAGGCTCGGCACTCGTTCGACGGATTCGCGAGGAGATGGTTGGCAATTTGATAAAAGTATTGAACCACCTTACGCCGGACGAGCAAAAGGCCTGGCTGCATATTTACAGTAAAATTTATGATTACTGCCAATCGAAATGATTTTCATCTATTGGCCGGCGGTGTTATCACACCAAGGTAAAAAACGCGCAGTTTGAATCCACGGGCCTACGATCACGCGTCTAATCTCTCGGGCTAAATCTTCTTTATGCGAAAATATTTTGTAATCTCCGGGTTCGCCGCTTCGATGATTGCCGCAAGCTCGGTGGCGTGCGCCGGCGCAGGCGAAGGATCTACATCGACACACAGTACTACATATTCTTCACAGAAAGTTCCCACGTTTACACTTGATCAAGCGATTCTGACGGCGCTCCAGCGCAATCCGACTCTCCTCATCGCGGAAAAAGAGATTAGACGGACCCAGGGCGTCATCATTCAGGTCCGTGCCCAGGCCCTGCCGCAGGTGAACGCTAGAGCGAATTTCGACTGGACCGATCCGAACTTGGTCGGCGCCCGGATATTCGGAACCAGCACGACCGGGACAACTCCAACGCCGGGAACTACGACGGGCGGCGCCGCGTCGCTTGTTGAGGCAGTACCGTCGCAAGTCCGCGAGATTCAGACACCACTGGCCGCTCCATCACCGACACCAACTATTAACGCTGCTCAGGCGAGCGATATCTCCTACTCCATTAGCGTTCTTGGATCGCAACTGATTTTTAATGGCACCACTTTCCCGCAGATCCGCGGGACTTTCTTTCAGCGAGACAGCGCCTACTTCGCGTTCCGCAATATTCTGGACCAACTCCTCGCGACCGTGAAAACACAGTTCTATCAAGTCGTGGTCAATCGAGAACTTATCAAAGTACAGGAGCAGTCGGTACATCTGTTGGAGAGTCAGCTAAAGGACCAGCAAAATCGGTTCGAAGCCGGAACGGTCCCGCGGTTTAACGTGCTCCAGGCGGAAGTAGCCCTCTACAATCAGCTTCCGCTATTGATCACCGCGCAAAATAATTATCGTATCTCGAAGATCACTCTGGCCAAGACACTCGGCCTCGATTTCCAGCCACGGCGCGGTGAAAGTCCGCCGCTGGAAGTGGTAGGTGAAATGCCTTACATCCCGCGCAGCATCGCGCTGGTTGACGCCATCGAGTTGGGAAAAGAACGGCGCCCATTTCTCAAGCAGGCGCGGGCAAATGTCTTAAACCAGCTTCAGCAAGTGCGGGCGGCAGCTGGACAGTGGCTCCCAACTATCACCACAACGGGGGGCGGTGAATGGGTCAGCTCGCCCACGAATTCCAGTTGGCACGATATTTCCAAAGGTTGGATCGCAACGGTGCAGGGCAGCGTGCCAATCTGGGACAGCGGCGCGATTGCTGGCCAGGTCATACAACAGCGTGCCCTCCTTTCGGAAGCCAAGTTCACTTACGAAGATGATGTTCGGCAGGTGGAACTGGAGATTCAACAGGCCTACTCGAATTTGCTGCAGAACCAGGAGCTGATTAAGAGTCAGGAGAAAAACGTGGAGCTAGCCGACGAAGCGCTACGCCTGGCCAAAGCCCGGCTCGACGCTGGCGCAGGGGTGCAGTTGGATGTCCTCAACGCCCAGGTCCAGTTGCTCACGGCGCAAACGACGCGTTTGCAAGCGCTTTTCGGATACAATTCCTCCCTCGCGGAATTCGACCGGGCCACAGGTGCGCAGAGTACCTACACCGAATCGTTCGCCAACCTGGCGCCGCGCGCCACGAAAACGAAGACGTATTATACCGGCAGCGGTGTCGACGCGGAAGGGAAACCAAAACGCGCTGAAGACACCGCCGTGCGGACTTCGACCACGAGATCCCGGACTTCGTATTCGAAGTAAATCCCGAGTTCCAAATCCCAAATAATTCTCAAATCCCAGTTCAAAACTCGCGTTGACTCCTTTCTGAGATTTGGTGATTTGGATTTTTCTTTGGGATTTGGGTTTTGGGGTTTGGAACTTACGCAGTAATGCCGTTTCCGTTCGAGCAATTTCCCGCGTTGAGTGCGATTGGAATCTGCCGCCATGGATTCACGCAAAGAATTCCCGGCATCGATATTTCGAACGACAAGGCTGAAGTGTTGAAGCGCCTCGATTCCGCGCATCGCGAGATTCGCAACGCAATCGGCATCGGCGATTGGCCGCTAGTCACCGCGCAACAAGTTCACGGAAACAAAATCGCAGTTGTCGATGCGCCGTTGAAAAGCGACAAAGAGTTTGCCGGTTGTGACGGCATCATCACAAACCAACGCGGTATCGTCCTGGGCGTTTACGTGGCCGACTGTTGTGCTGTTTACATTGTCGATCCAAAAACACCGGCCATTGGTCTCGTGCACTCCGGGCGCAACGGCACCGAGCTTTGCGTGGTCGCGAACGCGATCAGACAACTTATTGATCGCTTCGGCTCCGATCCGGCGAATATGATCGTGCAACTCAGCCCGTGCATCCGTCCGCCTCATTACGAAGTCGACATTGCGGCGGAAATTGTCCGGCAATGTCGCGCGCTTGGGGTCAATAAAGTTCACGACTCCGGCGTGTGCACAGCCTGCAATCTGCCTCGTTATTATTCCTATCGCGCCGAGAAAGGAAAAACCGGTCGCATGCTGGCGTTGCTTGGGATTACCTGACATCTTGTCTGTGGGGCTGGCGTGCGTCCCCGCCTGTCGTACGCCCCTATTTTCCGAAATTTTGCAGGCGAGACGCCTGCTTGCTCTAGAGGCTGGGCAGCCTGTGTTACAGCGCGCCGCGTTTGAGCGGACAAATGCCGCGCTTTTTCGCGTTCGCGACGAAGTCTAGGAATTCGCGCGCTGGTGCGCCGAAGTTCATCGCCGCCGCTTTCCTAAGAGCCTGCGATATGTTTAGTCCGCTGGTGTAAACAAGCTTGAATGCTGTTTTGATTTCTTCTCGATCCGTTGGGCTGAATCCGGCGCGGCGAAGCCCGACGATATTCAGGCCGAATACTGAATTGCGCTCCGCTGCGATCACAAATGGCGGAATATCTTTGCCAAATGCGGAGCTGCCTTGCACCATCACTAGTCGCGCGACGTGCATAAACTGGTGAAACGTCGATCCACCGCCCAGAAATGCGCCGTCATCCACACGCACGTGCCCTGCCAACAAGCAGTTGTTCGCAATGACGACATTGTTTCCAATGACGCAATTGTGTCCAATGTGCGCTCCTACCATCAGGAAGTTTTTATCGCCGATTTTTGTCGCGCTGCCGTCGGGACTTCCACGATGAATCGTGCAGTACTCGCGGATGATGTTGTCGTTTCCGATCTCAACTCTTGTTTTTCGGTCGGGCGAAAACGAAACGTCCTGCGGCGGCGCGCCGATGATCGCGGCGTGACCGATGAAATTGCCATTGCCGATTACGACCTCGCCTTCAATCACGACGTGTGATTGCACAATAGTTTTCTCACCGATAACAGCCTGCGGTCCGACGACCGAAAACGCGCCGATCTCCACTCCGGCTCCGATTTGCGCATCCGCATCGACAATCGCAGTGGGATGAATCTTGGCGATGCTCATGTTTGCGCCGGGATTTGCGAGTGACCGAGCGTATACCGGATCACCTCTCCTTTTCGAAGGGAGAGGGGGAGGGGGAGGGTTGCTCCAACACAAGTTCGTTCGAACCCCTCACCTTCATCCTCTCCCCTTGAGCAAGGGCAGAGGCGGTACTTGCATGCCGCTTTCACAAAACGCCTGCCTCCTTGAAACTGAAATAGCCGGGGCTCCCTTCCGATGGCGCGCCGATGATGATGTGATCGAGCAATTTGATCTGTAGAAGTTCCGCGGCTTCGGCCAGACGTCTTGTGAGGCTGTGGTCCGTCTGGCTTGGTGACGAGTCGCCGGACGGATGATTGTGTACGACGATCACGGCATAAGCGGAGTAGGTAATCGCAGGCCGAAAAATTTCGCGCGGATGCGCGATGCTCTCGTTCATACTGCCCGTGGAAACAGCTTCAACGCGGATTAAACGGTAACGAGTGTCTAGCAGGACAACGCGGAGCGATTCGGTTCGCAGCATTCGCATTTCACGGCCCAACAGTTCATGGATCAATTCCGGCGAATCGAGTTTTTGCTGGGACACTGGTTCCTGTGCGAAACGCTTTCCGAGGTTAAAAGCCGCCACCAGTTCCAATGCTTTAGCCTGCCCGATTCCCTTAATTGCGCTAAGTTCCTTGACCGAGCACCGGCTCAATTCCGCGAACGATTTGTATTTCTCGAGGAGTTCGCCAGCTACTTCTACTACGTTCATTCCGCGGCGGCCCGTGCGCAGCAGGATAGCGATCAATTCAGCATTCGTCAGTGCATCCGGTCCCCGTGCGAGTAATTTTTCCCGGGGCCGCTGATCCTGCGGCATTTCACGGATTTTAAGCTGCGACATTTAAATCAGAATTTGGAGCGCGGAGCTCCGGCGACGCCGAGCTGAGGTCTCGCAGGAGCTTGACCCTCCATCGGAGCCAATTTCACACGCGAAGTTGATCGAACATCTCGCAGAGCGCGTCACCGAGCGAGAACAATGCATCGGCGTAAGGATTCGATGCGATTCCATCTAGCGTGCATTGCGCCTGGCGGATCAAATCGCTGCCAGCCGCGATTGACTCATTTAACGCTCCGTTGCTCGCGCCATTCTTCAACAGTTCGGTCATTTCTTCGATTTGCTCTTCGAGCACAAGCTGGCAACAACGTTCCCGTTCAAACTCCGAAGCGGAACGGAGAAAGATTAAAACCGGGAGCGTAAACTTGCCCTTACGCAAATCGGTCCCAAGCGTTTTTCCCGTCACGCTCTCGCTGCCGGCAAGATCGACGCAATCATCATAAATCTGATAGGCCGTCCCAACCTGAATTCCGAAGTTTTTGAATACTTCAATGACATTCGAGTCGGCTTCACTGATCACTGACGCCAATTCCGCTGCTGTCGAAAAAAGCGAGCCGGTCTTCATCTCCACGATCCGCAGATAATCCTGCACGGTCAGGTTCAGATCGAACCGGCGCTGAGTCTGAATCATTTCACCAGAGCAGACGGTTGCGGCCGTGCGCGCAATCGCGCGACTGATATCTGAGCTCTCGAAATTTGTCGATAACGTGAGCGCATGCGCGAAGAGACAATCGCCGAGCAAAACGCTCAGCGAATTTCCCCAGCGCGCGTTCGCAGTGGGCTGGGCGCGACGCCGCTGTGCTTCATCCATTACGTCGTCATGCACGAGCGTGGCGATATGAATGAGCTCGACGATGACTGCGAGATCGACGTGATTCGAGTTTATCTTGCCTGTGGCGCCGCCGGCGAGAAGAGCCAGAATCGGACGAAGGCGTTTGCCGCGACTGCCAACTGCATACACAACATAGCCTTCGAGCGCCGGATCAAACGCCGCTGCCTGTTGCGCAATTCGCATCTCCACCTCTTCGAGATGCGGCTGAACCAGGCGCGCCACCTCGGCCAGCGAACCGGCAGGCGAAGCGAAAGCCGTAAGACCAGTCCGCCTCGGTCGTGAGTGGGTTGTGAATTCCACGAGGCGAGAATAGCGGCGCGGGTTCTAGCTTGTCAAAGCTTCGCGCCGTAAATTTTGTTGTAGCGCGTTTTCCGTGAAACGCCGACTGAAATGGCGGCTGACACAGCCGCCCTACAATTTACCGTTTACGTAACCATGCTTCGGTTCCGTACTTTTGCGCGGCGATTTCCCGCGCCCGGTATTCAACGGCTTTCGGGATGCTCCGCGGCTCGCAATTGTTCGACAACTTTGCTGCAAATCGTTCCGGCAAGCCGTTCTCAAGATCGACCCCCTGAATGCTGCCCTGTTGCAACAATCCGCGACGCGTTCGACGTTGCGCCGCACCGGCAATCTTGCGGCCATCGACCATTACGTCCGCGCGCACCGGGTTCGCAAAGCAATCGTACCCGCCGGCGCTGTCGGTGGCTTGTCTCGCAATGCTACTGCGGCGGGGGTCAACGCTCCCGGCTACAAGCGCGCGTTTCCCGCTGGCGCCCAAAGCATCGCACAACGCGCGATGAACTTTTTCGTAGATCGACATCGATGATTCATTAAAGGCTGTATCATTGGCGGGAATTAAAATCGAATAGGTGAGATCGTCTCCGTGAAAAACGATTCCACCGCCGGTCCAGCGGCGGACCAAATCCCGTGCAGAAGCATAATCAGCAACATCACTGAATCGTCCAAAATACCCAAATGACAGAGCAGAAGAGTGCCAACGGTAGAAGCGAATTGATGGAACCGTGGCATGCTCTAACAGCGCTTCGTCGAAGGCCATATTTATCGCCGCCGAATGTGGCGAAGAGTCGTGATAAACCACGAGCGCGGCAAAAAGTGTCTCTGATGAATTGCACGGCAACCGCTCCGGTTGCCACCTCGCAAGCTCGGCAGGCGCAGCGTCTGCCCTAAAACGGCCACTGCTCAACCCGCGATGTCCTCCAAAATTCTTGCGACAGCTTCGCGCGGATGCGGATGCGCAATGATTGGCCGGCCAATCACCAGGTAATCTGCCCCGGTTTCGATTGCTTCACGTGGAGTCATCACACGCTTTTGGTCGCCCGCTTCCGACCAGCTCGGGCGAACTCCCGGCACAGCGATTTTGATTTTGTCGCTAAATTCCGTCCGCAAATTTTTGAGTTCGTGCGGACTAGCCACAACTCCATCAATTCGTGCTTCGACACCTAATCGGGCCAGGCGCAAAACCTGGTCGTCGAGTTTATCAATGATCCCAATTTCGCGCAGTATTTGTTCCGTCGCACTTGTGAGAACAGTCACCCCGAGAATCATTATGTCGTTGATGCGAGCGCCAATGGCGGCGCGGATCATTTCGCTCCCGCCGCTCAAGTGAATGGTGAGCATCTGCACACCGAGGTGACTCGCGGACTCGACCGCTTTCGCGACCGTGTTGGGAATATCGTGGAGCTTGAGGTCGAGCCAAACTTTGGAACCGGTAGCTAATACCGCGCGCACGATTTCTGGGCCTTCAGCCGTGTAAAGTTGGAGTCCGATTTTGAAGAAAGAAATCTCGTCGCGCAGCTCCTCAACAAGGTCGAGCGCTTTTCCTTTTGTCGCGACGTCTAGCGCGACGATGATTTTGTCAGCGATTTTTGTCATTTCGTGCAACTTGTCATGTCGAGCGGAGTCGCCTGCCAAGCCGTAGCTTTATGCGAAAGGTCTGGAGACATCTCAATATTTCCGGCCGACATCAAGAGATTCCTCGACTTCGCTCGGAATGACAGAGCAAATTGCAAATGATGCAAGTCGTTGCACCTGCGAAAATCAATCTTTCGCTGAAAATTTTAGGCCGGCAGAGCGACGCTTTTCACGAAATTGAAACGCTCATCGCGCCGATTACGCTGTGCGACGAGCTCGAAATCGGCAAGAGCGACAGCAGCAATGGGGTCCGATTTAGCTGCGATGATCCGTCTGTGCCGCAATGCGACGACAATCTGGTTGTGCGCGCAGCGAAAAGTTTCTTTGCTGCGACAAAGTTGAAGCCTGCGGTCTGCATCGAGCTCAAAAAGAGAATTCCCCACGGCGCCGGGTTGGGTGGGGGGAGCAGCGATGCAGCTTCCACCTTGCTCGCCCTGAATGAGCTGTTCGATACAAAATTGCCGCGCGAAGCGCTCGCGAAAATGGCGGAGGCGATCGGATCGGATGTTCCATTTTTCATTTTTCAATCTGCCGCGCTCTGCAAAGGACGCGGCGAACTCGTCAACCCAACTAAATTGCGCAAACAACTATCGATCTTACTGCTGAAACCTCAGTTCGGCGTGCCTACAGCGTGGGCATACGTGCACTGGCGAGGCTCGCGAGAAATTCCAGGCGTCTCTTACGGAGCTCAAGAATTCGTGGGCCAGACTTTCGGTAACGACCTCGAGCGTCCGGTCTTTGAAAAGTTTATTTTTCTCGCGCAGTTGAAGATGTGGTTGCTCAAGCAGCCGGAAGTTGGTGCGGCGCTGATGTCTGGTTCTGGGTCGACAACGTTCGCAGTGCTGCGTGAGAATGCAGATGCTGATCGTATAGCGCAGCGGGCGAAGGCAGAGGTTGATCCGGAATTGTGGACATGCGCGTGCGAGACTCGGTAACTTCTGGGAGCGCACGCGTCTCGCGTGCTGGTTTCGGCGTCGCGCCGAAAGAATCTTTTCTTTCACTGCAACTGTCAGCGAGGATTACGAGACCTAAAGCAAAGTTCGCGATCGCGAGGACGTGCTCGCCAACACGCGAGACGCGTGTGCTCCCCAGAGTACGCGAACACGCGCGATCACTCGCCCAGGTTTTTCCGCAATCTCGCCCTGGCGTAATCGCGATTTAGTTTCGCAATAAAACTGGCGCTGATCTCGGCAGGGCACACTGCTTCGCATTCGTAAGTGTTGGTGCAGTTGCCAAATCCTGCCGCGTCCATCACCTGCACCATTTTCAGCACGCGTCTGTCGCGTTCCGGCTGTCCCTGTGGCAACAGCGCAAGATGTGAGACTTTCGCACTGGTGAAAAGCATAGCCGAGCCATTTGGACACGCCGCTGCGCATGCACCACAGCCGATGCACGCCGCAGCTTCCATCGCTAGATCGGAGTCATGTTTGGGAATCAGTGTTGAATTCGCCTCCGGAGCAGACCCGGCGCGGGCACTGATGAAGCCACCGGCTTGCACAATGTGATCTAGCGCGCTTCGATCGATCACCAGATCTTTCACAATGGGAAATGCGCCGACACGAAACGGCTCCACAGTGATGGTCGCGCCGTCGCGAAACTTTCTCATGTAAAGCTCGCAGACTGCGCCCGGGTGATCGGGCCCGTGAGCTTCCCCGTTAACGGTGAGCGAACACGTGCCGCAAATGCCTTCACGGCAATCGGAGTCGAAGGCGATTGGCTCCTCGGCCCGTCCGACCAATTTCTCATTGAGAATATCGAGCATTTCGAGAAACGAAGTGTGTGGTGAGATGTTTTCCACGTCGTAATCGACGAGTTTGCCGCCCGATTTTCGGTCCTTCTGTCGCCAGATGCGCAAGCGAAAGTTCATAGTTGAAGGCGGTAGGGACGGAGCACCGAGCCGTCCGCCAAATTCGAGCGCGCCACAGGAATTGTTCACTTATAGCTCCTTTGCGTTAAATGCACGGTCTCGAAATGTAGCGGCTCAAGGTGCAGCTTCGGGCGTTGCCCGTCGCCTTGAAATTCCCAGGCGAATACCGCAGCGTGACGTTCGTCGTCGCGGAGCGCCTCGCCATCCGGGGTTTGGTGTTCCTCGCGAAAATGCGCTCCAGCAGATTCGTCACGCTCAAGTGCATCGATGCACATCAACTCGGCGAACTCCAGAAAATCGGCGACCCGCCCGGCGCGTTCCAACGCCTGGTTATAATCGTGGTCACTTCCCAGCACGCGTACATCGTGCCAGAATTGTTCTCGCAGTTCCGGAATCTTGTGCAGCGCTTCGCGCAATCCCTTTTCGTGGCGTGACATTCCACATTTGTCCCAGAGAAGCAGACCGAGCTCTCGGTGGAACGAATCCACCGAGCGCGTTCCATTGACCTTCAGGAGTTTCTCAGTCCTGGCGCGGACACCTTCCTCCGCTTGCTGAAACTCCGGCGAATCAAGAGAGGGCCGTTTTCCCATCTGGCCGGCGAGATAATTCGGGAGCGTGTTAGGCAAGACAAAATAGCCGTCAGCCAAACCTTGCATCAGCGCACTTGCCCCGAGCCGGTTCGCGCCGTGATCGGAAAAATTCGCTTCGCCAATCACGAACAATCCGGGGACGTTACTCATCAGATCGTAATCGACCCAAAGCCCACCCATCGTGTAATGAACGGCGGGATAAATTCGCATCGGTACTTTATATGCATTTTCGCCGGTGATCTTTTCATAGACTTCAAACAAGTTTCCGTAGCGCTCGCGAATCGTACCTTCGCCCAGACGTTTAATCGCATCGGCAAAATCGAGATACACGCCGCGCCCGCCGGGGCCAACGCCGCGGCCCTCGTCGCAAACCTCCTTCGCTGCGCGCGATGAAATGTCGCGTGGCGCCAGGTTTCCGTAGCTGGGGTATTTTCGCTCGAGATAATAATCGCGATCGGCCTCGGGAATTTCGCTCGGAGGTTTGTCCCGGTCTTCCCTGCGTTTCGGCACCCAGACACGTCCGTCGTTCCGTAGCGACTCGGACATCAGCGTCAGCTTGGATTGATATTCACCGCTCACCGGGATGCACGTAGGATGAATTTGCGTGAAGGCTGGATTGGCAAAAAGCGCGCCCCTTTTGTAAGCGCGATATGTGGCTGTAACATTGGAGCCGCGCGCGTTCGTCGAGAGATAAAATACGTTGCCATATCCACCGGTGGCCAGCACGACGGCGTCTGCCGCGTGCCTGTCAATGTTTCCTGAGCGCAGGCTGCGCGTGATGATTCCCTTCGCCTGTCCATTCACGATCACCAAATCGAGCATCTCCGTCTGGGGGAACATCCGCACCGCGCCTCCGGCTATTTGGCGGCAGAGCGCCTGATAACAACCCAGCAAAAGTTGCTGGCCGGTCTGGCCGCGCGCGTAAAACGTCCGTGACACCTGAGCGCCGCCAAACGAGCGGTTGGCGAGCAGCCCGCTGTACTCACGGGCGAAGGGCACGCCCTGAGCAACGCATTGGTCGATTATGTGATTACTGATCTCTGCGAGCCGATAAACGTTCGCTTCGCGCGATCGGAAGTCGCCACCTTTAATCGTGTCATAGAACAGGCGGTAAACGCTGTCGCCGTCGTTCTGATAATTTTTCGCCGCGTTGATGCCGCCTTGCGCTGCAATCGAATGCGCGCGCCTCGGCGAATCCTGAAAACAAAAACACTTCACCCGATAACCCAGCTCCCCCAAGGTGGCCGCCGCCGAACCACCGGCCAGCCCGCTGCCGACGACGATGATCTCAAACTTTCGACGGTTGTTTGGACTCACTAAACGCGAATGGTCGCGATGACTACGCCATTTTTCAGCGAGCGGCCCCGGCGGAATTTTCGGATCCAGCGTGCCAGTCATAATTGTTGCGCGGGCTTGATGAGGCCAAGCAGGATGGCAACCGGAATTGACGTGTAGCCAGCAAAAAGAAGCCACGCAAAGATTCGACCGCCGAGAGCGAGACGTGGCGCCAGTTTCTCGTCGTTTAATCCAAGCGATTGAAAAAAGCTGGAGGACCCGTGGCTCAAATGCAGCGCCAGCAAAAATAAGCCAAGCACGTAAAAACCGGACACGAAATAATTTTGGAAGCCGTAAACCATCATCGAATAGACATCATAATGGCCGAGCGGGTCCGCTTTAAGCGAAGCGAACCGCGCGTCAGTTACACGGACGGTAAAATGCGCCAGATGATAGATAATGAACGCGAGCACGATCAGCCCGCTCATCAGCATGTGACGCGACGCGAAGTCTGCCTTGACATAGTGCCTGTCGACATAGGCCTCGGGCCGGGCACGGCGATTCTCAATTGCCAGATGGATCGTCACCCAGATGTGAATAATGACCGCGGCAAGCAGGAACAAACGAATTGCCCAGAGCAGGGGACCGAGATCGCGCAGGTGTTGCGAGTAACCATTGATCCAGTCTGGGCCGATAAAAATCTGCAGATTCCCGAGCAGATGTCCGATCACAAAGAGGATCAAAATGATGCCGGTGACCGCGACGATCATTTTTTTTCCAACCGATGACCGATAAAAAGCCGCTACGATATTCACGCTAGAATCTACGCCGGACGAGCGGCGCGCATTTCAGATTATGGATACGCCTTGGAGCGTCAAGAGTAGTGCCCGCGTCTCGCTTCCCTTTGTATGCCGATCGCACATCGGGTTCGGGCGCAGGAAAACTTCGGGGTCGCGAAAAGCGCTCGCCAGCACGCGAAATGCCTGCCCGAACCGGGCCGGGGTCGAAACAAAGTGATCTTTCACTTGGCTGCGATTAAGCATATAATTGCCGGCCTCATGGCGAACAGGGAAGAATCGCAAACGATCTCTCGAGAGATCCTTCAGTTCCAGGAGGAGCGCTCAACAGCCCTGGGCAAGCCCACCAGCGCCGCTCGCCGTTTCGGCGGGACGGGTCTCTGGTTGCATTTTCTCAGCCATGAATGGTCGGCTGCACTGCTGTATCTTTTTCTTGATGTAGTGAGCTGGCTCGCAATTTATCGAGTGGCAGGTTGGCTTAGGTACGATGCTTTTTATGCCACGCCGTTTCAGTTCTTTATTATCAATCTGATTCAGCTCGGCGTCATCGTGACGGCGCTTTATTTTGTCGGCGGCTACGATCGCGCTGTCGAGAAGCTGACTCTCGGTTATGCAGCCGAACACATTCTTGCCGTCACCGCTGCGGGCCTGGTCAGTGCGATGCTGATTTATTCCGCGGCCACATTCGATCAGACAATGAAGCCGAGCCGTGGCGTTCTGCTTTTAAGCTTCGCAATTTTTCTACCAGTCTCGCTGGCTTACCGCCGGTGGATTCGCCAATACGTCGTTGCCAGCAGCGCCGGCCGGTCGTTTCTTGTCATCGGCGGCGGCGCGACAGCGGCTCGTTTTTACCAAACATACAGGAACTCACCAAACGGACAGCAGCTTGAGTTTGTGGATGTGAATGAAGAACGGGTGGGTCAGCCAATCGCCGGCGAAGGATCGCCAATTATCCAAGGAAATCTCGCAGCCAAGTTAACCAATCTCGGCAAACGTTACAGCGGCATCATTCTCGCTGCGCAAGCGGACTCGCTGAGCACGCAGTTGCTGGAGCGCCTGGTGCACGCGCAATTTCAGGAGACGCGGGTTTACACACTCGAATCGTTCTACGAAACTCAATGGCGTTATCTGCCGCTGGGCATCATCGATCCGTTTTGGCCGCTCCAGAGTGGTTTTCAGCTGGCTCGCACCTCTCCCTACCATTACCTCAAACGGCTCTTCGATGTCGTTGCCTCGGCAATAGCACTGATGATTTGCGCTCCGCTCTTTGTGCTTGTCGCTCTGCTCATCCGGATGCAGGACGGCAGTCCGGTTTTTTTCCGACAGGAGCGGGTCGGCCGTGACGGAAGACGGTTCATTCTTTTCAA
>WNFJ01211600.1_pt1 | contig 19450 bp, 18 predicted proteins | sample 5400461 | NCBI WGS metagenome assembly WNFJ01 (sample SAMN13153349, study PRJNA577476) | soil metagenome | isolation source: 115 cm saprolite on Douglas fir-dominated hillslope | place: USA:California | collected 2013-09-17
TTCCGCATCTACGACGACAACGTTGAACAGTCCATTGACGTTTTCACTGCCGAAGCTTTTCCGCTCTCGCTGGTCGTCCTCATCGACGACGATCTGAAAGCGATAGATGCCGCACAGATGGCTCCCACTCTGCGCGCCATCACCGCTGGAATTAGTCCGAGCGACGAGGCCCTCATCTGCCGTTTCGACCTGGCTTTCTATGCAGCGGAAGGATTCACCGGCGATCTCAACAAGCTATGGGCAGACCTGAAGGATGCCCAAGACCACAGCGGTCCTTCTACAGCTGGCCCCGTCCCATTCGTTTCCTCGCCATCGAGCCATCCACTCGGAGTGGGGGAACCGCCCCCGGCGGCGCCAACTAACTTTGGGTCCCGCCCAACCAAAGCGCTCGACGACGCCGTCCATTCCGCCGCTGAGTTGCTCCATGATCGCGGAACCAGTCGCCGCAAGATCATCCTTCTGATCTCCGATGGTCTCAACGGGCCGGAATTCAACCGCCATACGTACCCAGACACTCTCGAGGCTCTTCTTCACGACAATATATCCGTATACAGCTTGGCTATTGGCCACTCCTTAAAGCGAAAGTTCTCCCGCCTAGTCAATTATGCGAACGACTCGGGCGGCGACATCTATTACGCCGTCCAAAGCGGCGCCATGGAAAGGCTCTATTCGCGAATAACCGAAGAAGCTCGCCACGAGTACACCCTGGCATACGTGCCTCACGGCAACAACCGCAACGCTAGTTATCACAAGGTGGAAGTCCGTACCACGCGCGAAGGCGTCACTATCAAGACTCGCCAGGGCTACTACACCGGCCCTCTCGTGATTCCGGCAAAGCAGTAACGCTTGCATTAAATTGTGGCATTGGCGCCTCCCATCCCGCAGAGTTGCAAACCCCTCCTCTCCGTTCTCCGAACTTCTTGATCTTCCCCGGCATTCCCCTTCAGGATATACCCCTCTCGACAGCCTGCTACAATCGGCCTGTGCCGGCTGAGACCCAACCCGAGATTCATGAACTTCTGGCGGTAGCTACTGACGCTGGGACACGGCTCGACCGGTTCGTGGCCGCCCATTGCCCGGAACTCTCGCGCTCGCGCGTGCAAGAACTCATCGATGGCGGGCTTGTCCTTGTCAACGGCAAGGCCGCGAAATCTTCCCAGAAACTTCATGGCCGTGAAATCATCACCGTGCGGGCCCATCCGCGGCCGGCGACTCGCGCCGAAGCGGAAGCGATTTCGCTCGATGTGCTTTACGAAGACGACGACGTTATCGCCATCAACAAGGCCGCTGGCATGACCGTTCACGCCGGCGCCGGCAATGTTTCGGGCACACTCGTCAACGCGCTTCTTGGGCGCGGGCAAGCGCTTTCGCAGTCCGGCGATCCGTTGCGGCCGGGAATCGTACATCGGCTGGACAAGGAAACCTCGGGGGTGATCCTTGTGGCCAAGAACGACGCGGCGCACGCCAAGCTGGGCGAAGCCTTTCGCCAGCGAACCATTGCGAAAACGTATATCGCGCTGGTGCAGGGCATTCTCGGAGAGAAGAGCGGCCGCATCGAGCTGGCCATTGGGCGCGACCCCATCCATCGCACGCGCATGACGACGGAGCGCAAATCATGGCACGGCGCGGCCATCGCGAATCCGCGCGAGGCGCGCACGGATTGGGAGGCTCTCGCCAAGATCGACAGCACGACGCTGGTGGAAGTCCAACTCCACACCGGGCGCACGCATCAGATTCGCGTACACTTCTCCGCGCTGAAGCATCCGGTGGTGGGCGATACGCTTTACGGAGCAGCCTCGGAATTGCGCATCGGAAAGCTCACACTACCGCCGCTGGGGCGTAATTTTCTGCACGCCGCAAAGCTCGGCTTTGCGCAGCCCCGGACCGGTGCATGGATCGAAGTTCGCGCCGTGTTGCCGGGGGAACTGCGCGAATATTTGAAAAAACTTTGTGACGCAGCGGGAGAACCGCAGAGCCGAATTGACGCTGCGCTGGCGGGGTACCTATAATCGATGCAAATGCGACGGACAATCACTTCGATCTTCTTGGCGTCCGCGGTGTTCCTCCTTCCGCTGACCGACCGGGCGCAACAATCTTCACCGGCCAATCCTCAAGCATCCTCCTCGGCCACTAAGCCTCAGGCGTCCTCGCCGGACGCGAAGCCTCAGACGCCCGCACCGGCACAGTCAGCAGCACCGAAACAGGACCCCACCCAGCAGAGCGATCAAACGATTAAGACGGTGGTCAACCTTGTCGACGTGCTTTTCACCGTGCTCAACCGCCGCAACAAACTCGTCCCCGAACTCGAAAAGGGCGACTTCAAGATTTGGGACGACAAGGCTCCGCAGGAAATCCGTTATTTCAGCAGGCAGTCCGATCTGCCTCTGCGCATCGGCATGTTGCTGGACACTTCCAACAGTATCCGCGACCGCATCAAGTTCGAACAGGACGCTTCCGTCAATTTTCTGTTCAGCGTGCTTCGCCGCAATAAAGATGAAGCTTTTGTGATGACCTTCGACGACGAGCCGCAAATCGTCCAGGGCTTCACCGGCGACGCGGGCGCGCTGCGCGACCAGATCACCAAGACGCGCGCAGGCGGCGGCACGGCGATCTACGACGCAATTTATGAAGCGTGCGTGAAAGAGTTGAGCCATCCGCCGCGCCCGCCGGGCGATCAGCCGGACGTGGTGCGCCGCGTCATGATTCTCATCAGCGATGGCGAGGACAACTTATCGATCCACACGCGCGCGGACGCCATCGAAATGGCCCAGCGCACCAGCGTGGTCATTTACACCATCAGCACGAGCACGCAGTGGATTTCTCTGTCGCAGACCGATCCAAGCAAGATGGGCGACCGCAAGTATCACCTCACGGACGGTGACAAAATTCTCCAGGAGCTTGCCGAGGAAACCGGCGGCCGCGCGTTTTTTCCTTATCACGTGGACGATCTCGATCAGTCGTTCCAGGACATTGGCGACGAACTCCGCAACCAGTATTCCATCGCCTATCTTCCAACGAACTACGTCCTCGACGGCCGCTACCACAAGATCCGCATCGAAGTGCCCGATCATAAGGGCTATCAGGTTCGCGCGCGCCGCGGGTATTTCGCCCGCGCCAACGCCAACGTGCCGATAACGCCGAACTCTCCCGGCGGCGGCGCGATTCAGTAGTCATTTTTCTAAAACGCGATTTCACCCCGAGCAGTTCGAGCGACGCCCCAGAAACCTAACGGGGGATATTTCGCAGCAGCACGGCGTCCGAATCCGAGTGCCCGCGTCCGACCGCCAGCTGCGTTCCGTCTCGGGAGAAAGCGAAGCCGTTTATTTTCTCTGAAGTGAAGTGCGTGAGCTGGCGCCGCGCCGATCCATCCAGCGGCTGCATCCATAGGTTGTCCACGCCCTTCTCCCGCACCGCATACGCGACGGCTTTTCCGGAAGGCATGAAGCTAAAGCTGGGCAGTCCGCGAGGGTCAGATTCCACCGATGTTTTTTTCCCATCCTCGAGAGAATAAGAAACGAGCGTTGGGGCGTGATCCGCTTCGCGCACTTCGAAAGTGACGACAGTTTTGCCATCGGGGGAAAGGTCGAAAGGTTCGGCGGGGGCCCTGATGATGGTTTCGGGATTCCCGCCCTCGACGGAAATGCGCTTGAGGAAATGATTGTCGGCGGCGTCAATGAAATAGAGCCACTTGCCGTCATTTGAACAGGTGGGCACCCGGTCATTTACGCCAAAGGTGAGTTGCTTCAAGTTTGTGCCGTTCGAATCAATGCGCCAGAAATTTGCCTCGGCGCCACCAGACCGGCCGATCGACCGAAAGACAATGTAGTTCCCCTTTCCACAGGAGGCAACCTCGTCCATCGTCATTTTCCGGTCGGAGAAGACCACGCGGTTTCCACCCTGTGGGCTCACTATGCGAATGTCGGGCCCCTGAATAACGAGAATTTGAGAGTCCGCGGTCCAGTCCGTACTCCAAAAGGGCAAATTCGAATTCAATTTCAGAGGAGTGATCGAGCAATCTCGATCTGGACTCTTCCCTGGCTCTGGTTTGCTGCGATGATTTGGCCGTCGGCGGATAGGCTGGGATGAAAATAATTGTTCGTGTCGGTGGTCAAGAGACGGAAGACTCCGCTGGGGAATGAAACAATTCCGATTTGGCGACGGAGAAATCCCGTTTCCGCCGAGGAGGTAGAAACGAGCAGAGCGCTGCCGTCGGGAAACCAAGTGGGTTCAAAATAGTTGTGATCTTTGGCGATGGCTGTTTGCTTCATTTCTCCGGTGGTGGCATCTACAGCGAGGAATCCGCCGATATCCTGCGTCGTAGGCTGAACGATGGGAATCACAATGGTCTTGCCATCGGGCGACCAGGAAAGTGTGAGGCTATCCGTCTGAATCTCCTTGTGATGAAAGAGGTCGCGTTCGAGAGTACCATCGCGCCGCGCGATCTTAAGGTCGGTCACCGTGGACTCGCCATGTTGGTGCAAGAAGGCGAAGCGCTGGCCGTCGGGAGAAAAGGTGAGGCTGCCGTAACGCGTGGCAGCGGGGGTGACGACCTGCGTGTTGCTCCCGGTGGGAATATGCCGGAGCCAGAGGGACTGCAGGCCATTCTCGTCCAGGACGTGGAGCAGGTATTTTCCGTCGGGTGAAATTCTGGCCAGAGAGACGTGACCGTTGTTGGTGAGATTTTCGATCGACATTCTCTCGATGGGCAAATCCTTTTTGTGGGGCAGGAGAGAGTACATGCCGAAGGCGGCGGCGATGAGCAAAAAGAAAACAGCGCCAAGCACGAGGCCGGCACCAAACTTGTTCTTGCCGGCGGCGGCGATCAGGATGGAGCTGCTCGAGGGCGAAGGCGGCTGCGGCGTTGCAGTGGATGGTGCCGGAGCAGGCTCCGGGGTGGCGACCCTTGGAGAAGAAGACGAAACGGAAGCGAGCTTGCCCGAATCGATCTCACGCTGCAGGCGTTTGAGGTCGGCGCGGAGTTCCGCGGCGACCTGGTAGCGGACGTCGCGGTCTTTTTCGAGGGCTTTGTTGAGGATGCGCTCGAACTCAGCAGGGACGCTGGGATTGAGGGTGACGGGAGCCACGGGAGCGTTGTGCAAGATGTTGTCGAAGACGACGGCGCTGGTAGTGCCAGGAAAAGGCTGCTTGCCCGTAGCCATTTGGTAGAGCACGCCGCCGAGGGAGAAGAGGTCGCTTCGAGCATCAAGTTCCTCGCCGCGCGCTTGCTCGGGTGACATGTAGGAGATGGTGCCGACGGCCGTGCCGGGGCTGGTGAGCAGCAGAGTCTCCGGATTGTCGAGGGTTTCGCCGGCGAGGTTTGCGTGGTGCTCGGGGAGGAGTTTGGCGAGGCCAAAATCGAGAATCTTGACGGCGCTTCGCTCGGTGACGAAAATGTTCGCGGGCTTAATGTCGCGGTGGATGATGCCTTTTTTGTGGGCGGCGTCGAGGGCGTCGGCGAGCTGGATGCCGATGTCGATGGTGCGCGGAACCGGGAGGGAACCAAGGGGGATCAATTTGTCGAGAGTCTGCCCTTCGAGCAATTCCATGGCGATGAAGGTCCGGCCATCGTGTTCTTCGATGGCGTGAATGATGCAAATACCGGGATGATTGAGCGCGGAGGCGGCGCGGGCTTCGCGGAGGAAGCGTTCGAGAGACTGTGGATCGCGGTGCGTGTCCTCCGGGAGGAATTTCAGAGCGACGCGGCGGCCGAGTTTGGCGTCTTCCGCTTCGTAAACGACGCCCATGCCACCGCTGCCAAGCTTGCGGAGGATTTTGTAGTGGGCGATGGTTTCGTTGAGCATGGGCGTGGCACGAAACAGGATGGTAGACGGTCGGAGGATTGCGGTCAATTGGTTCGGGGAATGGGTAGTGAGCTAGTCTCCGATTGATGTCATAACGACGCCGGCCTCGCGACGGTCCGAGTAGACTGTTTCGGTGTTCACCCTAACAGTGCTCGGACCGAAGGAGGCCGAGATGCGACTTGCACGCGCAAGCGGTGGCGATGCTAGGTCATCATGGTCGATCGTGACTGACGAGATGGTTGGTGGGCAACACCGCGTTGATGAAACGGAAACGGGCTGAGCAGGTTAGGGTGCCCCAGGTGAAGAGAAAAGACCTGACAGGGAACGCTTCGTGCGCCGTGGGAGAAGTGTGCTCAAACTCCCTGATCAGGAAAAGGAAAAAACTCTTGCAAAGGCCGGCGTCGTTAGAGATGCCGACGTCGGTGCATGGCTACGAAAGGTTGTAAACGGCTACTACCGCTTCCATGCGGTCCCGGGAAACATCGTCCGGTTGCGTGTCTTCGGGCAACGCTTGCGGCGATTGTGGCGGCTCCTTCTACGCCGTCGCAGTCAACGACCAATGTCGTGGAACCGGACAACCCGGATCTTCAAGCGGTGGATTCCAGCCCCACGCGTTTTGCATCCTTATCCTGTAGCCCGCTTCCTCGCCACTCATCCAAGGTGGGAGCCGTATGCGTAGAAGCGCCGTACGGATCTGTGCGGGGGGCGATCAGCGATGGTCGTCCCTACCGCGACCGACTGACCGACGTGAAAGCGGCTCAAATCCCCAAACCGATCTGCGCAGCCCACGGCTATGATATAAACTTTCACTCGGTTGCTGTTTTGGACGGAGGCAGTCTGTCCCGGTGCGCCAAACTTGGAAGCGGTTCTACGCGTGACGCGCTCCGGGCAGTAGGGAGTTCGCATGACACAATCTGATTCCTGGCCGGCTCTTCCGCTCGCCGAATGGAAGGATACCTATGCCACCCTGCACATGTGGACCCAAATCGTTGGGAAGGTCCGTCTTGCGCTTAGCCCGCAGATCAACCATTGGTGGGGATCGACTCTCTACGTCACCGCCCGCGGCTTAACGACCTCACCGATACCCTATAAGAAGGGAGTTTTTGAGGTTAGCTTCGATTTCATCGCTCACGCCCTGGAGATTACCACCAGCCTCGGGGAAAGCAGGGCTTTCCGCCTCGTCCCCCGTACGGTTGCCGAGTTCTATGCGGAATTCATGGGCGCGCTGCACTCACTTGGCATCGATGTGAAAGTGTGGCCCATGCCCGTGGAAGTGCCTCGGCCTGTTCGGTTCAATCTGGATGAGAGTCATGCGGCATACGATGGCGAATATGCGCATCGCTTCTGGCAAATTCTCGTTAGCGTGGACACCGTTTTCTGGGAATTTCGCTCACGATTTATTGGCAAGGTCAGCCCCGTCCATTTCTTCTGGGGCAGTTTCGATCTGGCGGTGACGCGCTTTTCCGGGAGACGTGCGCCGGAGCGCCCGGGCGCGGACCCGATCACCAAAGAAGCCTACTCCCACGAAGTAATCAGCGTCGGATTTTGGCCCGGCGATGGCGAGATAGTGAGGGATGCGGCCTTCTACGCGTATGCCGCGCCGGAGCTGGCGGGATTTAAGGAACAGCTGGTTCGCCCCGCGAAGGCTTTCTATAGTACGGAGAAAAGCGAATTCTTTCTGATGTATGACGATGTTCGATCGTCGGACACTCCCGAGCAATTATTGCTGGAGTTTTGCCAGAGCACCTACGAGGCAGGAGCAATTCTTGGAAATTGGGATCGTTCGAATTTGGAGCGGGCCGCAGTAAGAGCGCGTAACGCATAGCCGGAATCCGTTCCACCGACGCCATCTTCCTCTATGGATGGGAGTCTGCGCCGCGGGAATTGCTGACCTAGTTCCGAGGACGTCGGACAATCGGAAACCGGCCCACGGCGCGATTATAGCTAATTCGATGGTAAATTCAGGCGTGCAGCCGGTGTCTGAGGATAGTCATCTATAGAGAGAGCATGCGATACCTGGTGCGAGCTCGAGTGAAAGATGGTTGTCGGGCCACGCTGCTGGAAGCGATTGAGCGCGGCACATTGGGGGAAGGCTCGGTCGCCGAGGGCGAATACCTGCGCAACATGAACGACGCGAGGGTTTGTGCCGACCAAACGGTGCGCTGGGTGGAAATCTGCTACTGTCCTACACCGCTGCAGGAAGAGCGCCCTTACTGGGAGGAGTATTTTGAACTGGTGAAGGTGCAGGACGCCCACGACCGCCGCAGATGCCGGGATGAGAACGGCTCCGAGCCCTGGGCCTGCGGAGGTTGCGACTGCACGGCGCACCTCGAAGCAAAGCTGAAGAACGCTGGCAAGCCCTTCCTTGAACTGCTAACAGTAGTTTCGGCGACCTAACTCGATAGGACGCGGGAGGAGGAAAGACACGCGACGAATTTCCCACTCTTCGACACCGACAAAGGAGGGGCACCGCGCATGTGTCCGCCGCGCCGGTGTATTTCAGCTGTCATGCGCTGCTCTATGCCGGCCTTGTGTTCGTCTGCCTCGGCGCGGTCACGCTCTGCGCCGCTAGGTGCCGACCGTAATTCCTGAGTCGACCTCCGAGCCGGCTTGACAGGCAAACGCATATGTCTTATCGTAGAAAGAATATGAGGTTAACTATGAGATTGGCTAAGAGCTTCACCATTGAAGCGGATATCAACGAATACGTCGATGAGACGAAGGGTGATCGATCCGCTAGCGAGCGTGTCAACGAACTGCTCCGGCGCGCCATGATTCAGGAGCAATACGACAGGCTGGAAGCGGAAGCGGCGGAATTTTTTGGCGACACAAAAGTGAACCGGGCGGAGCCCAAGGCGTTTCAGAAGGCATCGCTTCGGACATTTGGCAGGGATTAATGGCGTCTGCTCCGTCGAGCTGGTATCCCAAAAGGGGTGAGGTCTATATCGTTCAATTGGATAAACCTCGTCCTGCTATCGTACTTTCCGTTGACCCCATCAACAAATTTGCATTGGATGTTTGCGTAGTTGGAATCACGACCGTCGAGCGCAAGGCGTTTAGCCTGCGCGTTCCCATCAAAAAGGGCGATGCCAATTTGAATTTTAATTGTTGGGCGAAGTGCGATCAGGTCACGACTCTCGAAAAGACATTACTTCGGTACCCGCCTATCGGTGTGCTCTCGACCGACGTATTTGCGAGAATCGAGGAGCAGGTCAAGATCTGTTTGGGGCTCATGTGAAGGCCGGGGAGCGATCGCGTTAGGCTCGCCTCGCAGCTGAAGTCGGACACCTCGCTCGGGTACACACTCCGGGCGAGGTTTTTATCGGGGAAAGGACGCGATCATTAGAAAGTCAAAATGTGCCTATCTTTAGGAAGTCAAAGGGCATCCAACTTTCGGGGATGCAGTCTGCAATTGGTGTTGTGCCGTGGAGATAACTGACAATCGTCGGCGGACTTCAGGGGCCAAAGCCGTTGAATCGTGGGGCTTTACGCGGGAGCTAAAGCTCTGGGCTCCTCGCGTAAAATACAAGAAGATTCCGGGACACTAGCTGGATCAAGTCAGAACCAAAGGAGAATCTCAATGCCAACCATAACTGTCGGGAAGGAAAACTCTGGGGACATCCAGCTCTACTATGAGGACCATGGTAGCGGTAATCCGGTCGTACTGGTGCACGGCTGGCCGCTGAGCGGCGCTTCCTGGGAGAAGCAGGTGCCGGTGCTGCTCGAGGCGGACTACCGGGTGATTACCTACGACCGCAGGGGATTCGGCGAATCGAGTAAGCCGGCGACCGGCTACGACTACGACACCTTTGCCGAGGACCTGCACAAGCTTCTGACGACTCTCAATCTTCATGATGCGGCGTTAGTGGGATTTTCCATGGGTGGCGGCGAGTTGGCCCGCTATCTGGGCGCCTACGGTACCAAGCGCGTGAGCAAGGCGGTGTTTATCGCTGCGATTCCACCATTCCTGCTGAAGACGCCTGAAAACCCCGAGGGCGTGGACGGAAGTGTTTTCGAGGGGATCAAAAAAGGGATTGCCGCGGACCGGCTGGCGTTTCTCTCCCAGTTTCTCTCGAATTTCTACAACGTGGACGTTCTGCGCGGGAAACAGATCAGCGACCAGGCCGTTCAGCTCAGTTGGAACATCGCCGCCGGCGCCTCACCCAAAGGCACACTGGATTGCGTCTCGGCATGGCTGACCGACTTCCGAAACGATCTCAAAAAGATTGACGTCCCCACGCTGGTGGTTCACGGCGATGCCGACCGGATTCTCCCCTTGGCGGCCACAGGAAAGCGCACACAGGAGTTTGTAAAAGGAAGCAAACTGGTGGTGGTGGAAGGCGGTCCGCACGGGCTGACTTGGACGCACGCAGAGAAAGTCAACCGTGAACTGCTGGCGTTTCTTGGGCAGGGAAAAACCGCGCAGAAGGCTGCGACCACCTAAGCGGGCGCGGAACAGGCGATGGAGAAGAAGTCCGCACCTCCGCGACCGTGAGGCGTGGTTCCGCAAGCAGGTCAAGAAGGGTTTGGACCAACTCGACCCTGGGGAAATTACTGTCTCACGAGGAAATAGAGGACCGAATTAAGCAGATGTTTCGCTCGTAAATGCAGATCCGCTGATGGCCCGCCGTTGAAGACCCTTTCCGCATAATTGAATACATACGCCAAGAGAATCCGCGGGTGACTGCGCCGAAAGCGATGAGGAAGAGAGATTCCTCTCTGCTCCGTTATGCACGGAATGACGGGATCGGGGGCGGCGTGAGGGAGGGAAAAAAGTTCTTGACATATTCCCATATGGGAATGTAATGTGAAACGCATGGCACGGGCAGCGACAACGTCGGATGCGTTCAATGCCGTGGCGGAGCCTCGGCGGCGGGCAATCCTGAACTATCTTGCATTGCAAGAACGGCCCGTGGGCGAGATTGTGGATTTGCTGGGGCTAGAGCAGCCGTCGGTGTCGAAACACCTGCGCGTTTTGCTCGAGGTGGGCCTTGTCGACGTGCGCCGCGACGGCCGCCGTATGCTGTATCGAACCAACGCGGAGGCGATCCGGCCGCTTCACGAATGGACGGAAACGTTTGAGCGTTTCTGGCGTCATCAATTAAGCCGCGTCAAGGAACGCGCCGAGCAGAAAAGCAATCCGTCAAACAACGCGGGACCGAATTTTACTTCAAGGAGGAAAAATGATCTCGACGACAACAAGAATTGAGGATTTGACGCTGGACATCACGGAGGAAATCCGTGTCCGCGCGCCGCTGCAGGTGACTTTTGCGGCGCTGTTGGAGCAACTCGGACCGTTCAACGAAACGGCCCAAGACAAACCCATGCCTATGAAGCTCGAGGCGTGGCCGGGCGGAAGGTGGTACCGCGACCTTGGCGACAACAACGGCCACTTCTGGGGAGTAGTGCAGGCCATCAAGCGGCCGACGTTGCTCGAGATTACGGGGCCGTTGTTCATGTCCTATCCGGTCGTGTCGAATCTGCAGTACCGCTTGAGCGAGCGAGATAGATGGCGGAACATTGCTCGCTTTTCATCACACGGCGCTTGGACTGATTTTGGAAGACCACCGAAAAGGAGTCGCGGGGGGCTGGAAACATATCCATGAAGGCGTTCGGAAGCGGGCGGAGGCGTCGCGTTTGCGGTGAACGGCGACGCGGTGGGTGTCGTCCCGGCGACGGGAGAAAATTATGTGTCCATTTTGCATCGGCAGCGCAGTGCTGCTGGCCGGCAGCGTGATTTCGGCAGGTGGATTGGCCGCTTTGGTAGTGAACAAGTTTTGTTCGAAGAAACAGTAGAAAGGAGCAGTTATGAGACTTGTAGATTCCATCTTGATGGAGATGGACCAGGAAGCACAAACGACGAAGCGAGTCTTGGAGCGAATTCCGGAAGACAAGCTCGCCTGGAAACCCCACCCGAAATCCTTTTCCCTGGGCCAGTTAGCCCTGCACATTGCGTCCGTGCCGGGCAGCGTGACTGCGGCAGCAGTGCCGGACAGTATGGAAGCCCCCAGCTTCTCGCAATCGGAGCCCAAGAGCCGCCAGGAAGTCTTGGAAACTTTCGCTAAGAGCCTGGAAAGTGCAAAGGACACACTGAAGAAAATGGACGACGCTCGGCTCAACTCCACATGGAGCTTGACGAAAAACGGAAAGGTCCTGATGTCGGTGCCGCGGATTGCATTCCTTCGCTCCGTTCTCATGAATCATAACTATCACCATCGCGGGCAGCTCTCGGTTTACCTGCGGATGCTGGAGGTTCCAGTGCCGTCGATTTACGGGCCCAGCGCGGACGAAAATCCGTTTGCCTAGTTCCAGGAAAATTGATCCAAAAGCAAGTGAGAGGAGAACGAATCATGGCAACAAGCAAAACAACCCTTCCCAAAATCGCGTCGCAGGCGGAATGGCTTGCGGCGCGCAAGGAACTCTTGAAAAAGGAGAAGGAATTCTCGAAGTTACGGGATGAACTCAGCCGGCAACGCCGGGAAATGCCCTGGGAGAAGCTAGAGAAGGCATACATGTTCGATGGGCCGAAAGGTAAGGAATCGCTGGCCGATCTCTTCGGCGAGCGAAGCCAATTGATCGTGTATCACTTCATGCTTGGTCCGGACTGGAAGGAAGGTTGCCCGAGCTGCTCGTTCATTTCCGACCATATCGACGCCAGCGTGGTGCATCTTGCGGCGCGAGACGTCAGGCTGGTGGTGGTTTCGCGGGCGCCGCTGGCGCAGATCGAGGCGTTCAAGAAGCGGATGGGCTGGCGGTTCCATTGGGTCTCGTCGAATGCGACCGACTTCAACTTCGACTACCAGGTGTCGATGACGAAGGAGGAGCTCGAGAAAGGCCAGGTGTACTACAACTATTCCACGCAGCAATTCCCAAGCGAGGAACGGCCCGGCACGAGTGTGTTCTACAGAGATGGGTCCGGCAACATCTTCCATACCTATTCGAGCTACGCTCGCGGGCTGGACATCCTCATCGGAGCGTACAACTGGCTGGATCTTACCCCAAAGGGGCGCGACGAAGAGGGGTTGAAGCATGGCATGGCGTGGGTGCGGCACCATGACAAGTATGGCGAAGGGTACCAGGTGGATGCGAAGGCGGTGTACGTGCAGCCCGCTAAGGCCTAGAACTCCACGGGCGATTGCTGCAAGCAACACACCGTTCGTGAGTATTTCTGGTTGCTTCGAAACCCCATCGGACGGCGTGGGCGGCAACACGGAAGCAGCGCAGCTGGCCAGCTTTCGGCGTTGCCGCCGAAGACTTCGAAAGACTCACCCTTTTGGAGCGTAGTAGCCTCTGCGGGCGAGTACCTTCAGGTCGTGCTCGGTCGTTTCCACTTTGACTTTGCGGAATTTTCCGTCCTGGGCCGAGTTGATCGGATAGTAGCCCAGCGTATACTGGCTGCGGAGCTCCTCGGAAATCTCGTCAAAGGCTTCCGCGAGCTTCTTTTCCGACCGAACCGAAATCATGCGCCCGCCGGTTTCCTCTGCCAGTTTGTGCGCCACTCCCGGGTTGCCGCCATATCGCGGGTCCACGACGAGCAGGATGTGAATCACCGTGTCCGTGCGCTGGGCCGCTTCGATCGCTTCTTCCAGCCTCACCTTACTACCTTCATCCTGCGCGTCGGTAACGATGACAACTGCCTTGCGCCCGGCTTCCGAAGCGAGTTTTTCACCGCACGCCAGGTAGATCGCGTCATAGAGAGCCGTGCCCGTGATTTGCCGCGAACCGATCGGTCCCGGATTTCCGCCCATGGATCCCTGGTCCGGCACGTTGATCCTGCTCTTTCGAATGGCGCGCTCCAGTTGGCCACGCTCGTCGGTGAAATCTGATAGCAGATCGACGTTCGAATCGAAGGACATCACCAGCGCCTCGTCGCCTTTGCGGATGACGCGGTCGATGAACCGGCTCCCCGCGTCCTGAATGGCGCTAAGCATGTCTTGCTCGCTGCCTGAGGTATCGAGCAGCAACGCCAGCGTGATTGGCAGGGCCACCTCCCTAGAAAAGAAGACGATTTTCTGTTCCTGATTGTCTTCGGAAATCCTGAAGTCTTCCTGCTTGAGCGTGGGCACGATTCTCTTGCTCTTATCGCGCACGGTGGCATAAAGGTTCACCAGGCTTACCCGCGACTTGATCACCGGCGCTTGTCCGGCAGGCTCCTGGGGCATCGCCGGAATGGCCAAAATCACCGCAACCGTTGCCGTCACGCATTGCATCAAAAGCTTATGCATCGAACGCATGTATACTTTCCTTGGCGAGAGATGCCCGGCCGGAAAAACCCCGCGGGGGTACTGCCGCTCTGTAGGATGCCGCGAAGCGGTGCGATGGATGCGTGGCCGAAATCGTTCGCGCGGATAATTTCGATAAGAAGTTTGGCTTGAGGACTATGAAAAGTCTACGAAAAACGGTATTGATGGCGGCTACACTGTTACTGGCCGCGTCTTTCGCTGAGCTGAAGGCGCAGCCACCTCAGGACCGCGCCGGCGGCGCTCCCACTGCGCAAGATACGCCACCCTCCCCGCAACAGAGCGGCGTGCAGACGAAGATCAGGATTCCGGTGGATCAAGTTATCGTCCCCGTGACGGTGAAGGACGTGGGGGGAAGGCTCGTCCCAGACCTGCGGCGAGATGAATTTCGCATTTTTGAAGACAACATCGAACAGAGAATCGCCTCCTTCCGGGCGGACGTGATTCCCATTTCCATGGTCGTACTCATCGACAACGACCTGAAATCCAAGGATGCCAAGCAGGTTGGGGACAGCCTTCGTGCCATTGTTGCCGGCCTGAGCCTGAACGATGAAGCCTGGGTATGCCGCTTTGACCAGTTCTTCCACCCGGGCAAGGGTTTCATCAGCGACCAGGACAAACTCCTCACCGAGCTGAAGCGCACGCATCTCGACGAGGAAACCTCCGCCGGGCCTTCAAGTCCGGCCATCAATAATGGACCCTCGATCAATGGTCACTCCGCAATGGGGGATGCGCCGAACATCGCGGGAGGGCTTGCGAACATCAAGGGCCAGCCGACCAAAGCGCTGGACGACGCGGTGTATGCCGCGGCTCAGTTGTTGAAGGATCGCGACCGCGAACGCCGGAAGATTATTTTCCTGATTTCAGATGGCGTGAACGGCGCGAAGTTCAACGTGAATAACTACGATACCGTGCTGAAAGAACTGTTGCGCTACAACATCGCGGTTTATGGTGTTGGCGTGGGCAGCGCTTTTTTCGAGCGGCGATTCGAACGGCTTTCCAAATACGCTCATGACACGGGCGGCGACGTCTACTATGGTTTAAAGAGCCGGGCGATGGAGGAGCTGTATTCCAGGGTCACGGAAGAGGCTCGCAACCAGTATACGCTGGCCTACGCGCCTAGCGGCACGGACCGCGGCGCGGAATACCATTCCATCGAAGTTCGTGTAAGGCGCGAAGGGCTGACCATTCTGACCCGCGAGGGTTACTACGCCGGGGCCACCCCGAGATAGCCGGTTTTTCTCTTTCACTGCAAATTGTCTGCAAATTGTCTTGACTCTTGCGCGGGCCGCCCGTATATGGAGTCAAGGCGAGTGCCAGGGCGTGACGCCCGTCATCCGCTGAACCTGAGGAGGAAATTCGAATGAAGAAAAAGGGCAAGAAGGACGAGAAAAAGGGGCCGAAAAAAGGGAAGTAGGACTTCTCCAACCGGATTCGGCAGCTCGGGCGCCCTGACGCAGGTTGGGGCGCCTTTTTTCTTTTACCGGGCAACTGCTGATTACGCGATTCCATCAGCTCCTGGCAGCCGGGGTTGCTTCAACCGCTCCTGGTAATCCCTCCAGCGCGCGTTCGTTCAGGCGCTCAGGGCTTCTTCATGCGCCGGGCAAATGGGCTTGTAGGCGCAACTTCGGCACACAAAGCCAGGCTTCGCCGGGAATTCCCCGGCGCGAATGTCCGCCGCGGCTTCTTGCACGACTTTCTGCGCTTCATCCAATTGCTTTGCATCTCGCGTGGTTTCCTGCCGCCGATTGTTCTGCAAATAGTGAAACACCAGCCGCACGGGCTCCAGCTCCAAAATCTCCTTCACCGCCAGCGCATACAAGCTCAGCTGTAAATCTTTTTTCGCGTCCGTATCCTTTTTCGGACGTCCCGTCTTGTAATCCACGATTTCCACGTCTCGCTTGTTCCCCAATGAATTGATCTGGTCGATGCGGCCCTTGATGATGACGTTGTTGTCGAGGGCTAATTCGAACGCCTTCTCCTGCTGCAACGCTTGCGGGAGTTCCGCCATCATGCCGGCATGAAACACTCGCAACTGCTCCAGCCCGTCCTTCTTGTATTCCCCTTCTTGATATTCGTCTTCAAATCCCTTCGAATTCCATTCCATCTCAAAAATTCTTTGCACTTCGTCGAAGGGCAGCTTCACTCCCTTACGCAATTGATCCACAAAACGCTTGATGGTCGTGTGCATCACGGCCCCAAAAGTTATCGCCGCCTTCGGCCCTTCCCGCAGCGACCACAAATACCCGAACAGATATCGTTGCGGGCAGGTCCGGTAGCCGCTCAGCGCCGAAGGACTGAGCGTCAGGGGCTCCGGTGTCGGTGGGTGAAACTGTTCCGCCCAATCCGCGATCCGCGAAAAAATCTTTGCCGGTTCCGCCGCGGCGGAGAAGAGCTGCACATCTTGCCAGTCGCCCTGCGGCGCGCGATCCTCTTTTCCCGCAGCAGGCAGCTTCGGCATGATTTGGCGCACGTCCTGCCGCTTTATCGCCGGTTCCATCACGATGTCCTCGATGAACACCGGCACTTTTCCTTTTTTCTCCGTCACGGTACTTATGGTCAGCCGTTCTTCCGCGCGCGTTAGCGCAACGTAAAACAGCCGCCGCTCTTCCTGAATATGAAACTGCTCCGCGGGGGCGCCCTCTTTCATTAGCTCCACCGGGAATTCGAACACACGGGACCTCGCGGTTGCCGGAAAGGCGCGGTTGTTCACACGCAACAGAAACACCTGCGGAAACTCCAGGCCCTTCGCTCCATGGACGGTCATCAATTGCACCGCGTCTACCGGCGCGTCGTCTTCCAGGCTCACCACTCCCCCAGCCTGAGCGTAATAATCCAGATATTCGATAAACTCCGCCAGGCCGCGCGTTTCGCTTTTCGGTTCCCACTCCTTCATAAACTCCGCCAGCCGCTTGACGTATTTTCGGTCCTGTTCCTTCGCGCGCTGCGGAATCTCCAGCCACTCCGTCAGGCTGCCCAGAATCTCCCGCGTCGTGCAGCGCTTCAGTGTTTTTCTCTGCGAAGAAACAAATTCCGCCAGTTGCCCCAGCGCCGAATGTGAGCGGTCGAACGCCAATTGTCCCTGGGGCAGTTGCAGGAGATCGTAGATCGCCTTTTTCTCTTTTCGCGCACGCGTGGCCAGGCGCACCAAATCCGCCCCTTCCAGGTGCCATGCCGGCGCCGCCAGCACACGCGCGCAAGCAATGTCGTCGTAAGGCGCGGCGATTAACCGCAGGTACGCAAGCACATCCCTCACCAGGGGATGCTCCAGAATGGAGAGTCTCGTGATTACAAACGGAATCTTTCGCCGCGATAGCTCTTGCACAAGATGATCCCGGTGCGCATGCTGGCGGTACAGCACTGCAAAATCCTTCCAGCGCCGCCCCGCTCCATGAATGCGCTGCAGTTCGCTCGCCACCCATCGCGATTCCTCTTCTGGAGTTGCCAGCTCCACGATGCGGATCTTTTCACCTGGAGGTTTGTTTGGAGAGAGGACTTTCTTTGGAAAGTCGGCGCTCACGGTATTCTGCCCGATCACTTGCATGGCCACGCGCAGGATGTTCGGTGTCGAACGATAGTTCTCCGTCAGCGCCACTCGGAACGGTGCGGAGTCCTGGCCTTCTTTCCACCCGGCAAAACGCTCCAGGAATAATTTGAAACTCCCGAAGGAAGCTCCTCGGAACCGGTAAATCGCCTGGTCGTTGTCGCCGACCGCGACGACACTCTTCGTGGGCCCGGCCAGCATCTCCAGCAAGCGGAGTTGAGCGATGTTGGTATCTTGAAACTCATCGACCAGGATGTAGCGGTATTTGTTTTGCTGAGCCTCGCGCAGTGGCGCGTCCCGTTCCAGCAAGGCCACCGCTCCGGTGATCAGCGAGCCAAAGGAGACGCGGTTTTTTTCGCGCAGCAGTTCTTCGCTGGCCCGGTATGCGCGTGCCAGCTCCTGCTGTAACGCGACCGTCTCCAGGCGTTCCGCGAGAGTGTCTTCGTCCAGGGTCTCCCGTTCGGCCTCCAGGTGCGCCGCCAGCCCGGCGGCGTAGCGCTGATAGTCTTCGCCGGACACCAATTCGTCCTGGCAACGCGAAAAAAACTCCACGAAATCGTTCAGGAATTGCCCGGGATCGGCCAATCTCCTGTATTTGTCCAGACGCAGCCGCCGCAGGTTGCGCCGCAACAGGATCCAGTGATCGAACTCGTCCAGCATCACCCGCTGCGGGTCGGCCTCCGCCAGTAGCGTCTCGCAGAAGGAATGAAACGTCGCCAGCCTTACCGCTTTGCCGCGCTCGCCCGTGGCCTTCACCACGCGGGCTTTCATCTCACCGGCGGCCTTCTTTGTGAACGTCAGCCAGAGAATATTTTCGCCGGCGAGGCCCTCATCCGATTGCAGCAGGTGCCGGATGCGTTCCGTGATGACGCGCGTCTTTCCAGCAGCGGTCCTTCGCCGTGGTTGATTGCACGCCTCTGCGCGTCATTGACCTTCAGCCCGCTCTCGCCGAGCGGCTCCATGTCGAACAGCGTGGCCATGATGCAAGAAGCGTAGCGGATTTTTCGTGGAAGGGGAAACGGATGCTATTTTTGTAATTCAGTGCGAATGGTTCGGAGTCTCCGGTCGTCGAAGAAGTAGCCGTCCACGGCATCTCTTATCATGAATTCCAATTCTTCCCACGTGTCGCCTTGTGTAAAAATGCCTTCCGTCAGACATTCCGCGCAATAACCGCCGTCTGACTCCTGCGTCACGCGAAATACCAACTCGGTGTTGCTGTCCATTATCTGCTCCCGCTATCTTTGCGACTTCTCGCCCGTGGCGACCTGCTTGTTGAACTCGGCCGATTTCTTTTTCGGGATCGTCAGTGTCTGCCACTTATCGCCAGCGAGATGCCGTGCCAGATAAACAATTTGCCCCACATGATAGGAGTAGTGTGCGACCTGCCGGTTGATGGCTTGCATGACCGAATGCGGCTCGGTGCGGATGGTAATCGTCCGCGTCAGATCTGCATCGCTCAGCGGTTCCAGCGCGCCAAAGAGGAGTTTCCACCCGCGTTCCCACGTTTCCATTAGCGCCGCGCGCGTTGTTGGCGGTGCTTCGAATTCGGTGTCGCGACTGCGGTCAGGCTTTTCTCCATCGCTCGTTAGAAAATCGGTCCAACGAGAACACATATTTCCCGCCATGTGTTTCACGATGATGGCAATGGAATTGGACTCGGCATCGAGGGTCGTGAAGAGCCCCGCGTCCGGGCACTGGGCTATCGCCCGCTCCGCTAGTTTCTTGTAATACTGAAAAACACCGATGGAATCTTTTATGTAAGAGGTCACGCTTGTCCCAATTAGGATTTGGAATTGTGAAGAAGAAAAGGCCGAGCATCTGATAGCTTGAGGTTGGGTTCCGAGAAGGACCAATCACAATGCTAA
>WNFJ01567422.1_pt1 | contig 19443 bp, 13 predicted proteins | sample 5400461 | NCBI WGS metagenome assembly WNFJ01 (sample SAMN13153349, study PRJNA577476) | soil metagenome | isolation source: 115 cm saprolite on Douglas fir-dominated hillslope | place: USA:California | collected 2013-09-17
CAGAAACTCATCAGCCAGTTTACGCACACGTCATGGACCGCGAAGGAGGGCGTTCCCGGGCCCGTTCGAGCAATTGCTCAAACACCTGATGGGTATTTATGGCTTGGGACAGAAGCCGGATTATATCGTTTTGATGGTCTGCACTTTGTCGCTTGGGAGCCGGGCTTCGGAGAACAGATCCTCGGTTCCGCCGTGTGGTCCCTGTGTACAAGCAACGATGGAAGCCTTTGGATCGGGTTCAGTTCCGGCGGAATCAGCCAGCTACGCAATGGCCATTTGAAGAATTATTCGCATGCTGATGGCGTGCCAGACGGGGGAATTCTGTCCATTGTGGAAGATGGGAACGGATCGATTTGGGCGGGTGGTCAATACGGGCTTATCAAATTTGAAAGTGGTAGTTGGCACCAGGTTGGAGAGGAATTAGGATACCCCGCTCCCGGAGCGCAAGTGGTCTTCGTGGACCACAGCAAAACTCTTTGGGTGGCAACGGATGGACTGGATTTTGGACTCGGTAAGGACCCGGTTCGGAGGAACACAATATTGAGTCTTGCCCACAATGCAAAAAGCTTTTTGCCGACCCGAGAATCCGTTGGGCAAGTCTGGACGATGGCGGAGGCTCCAGACGGAGATATGTGGATCGCCGACTCGACCGGCCACACAGTGAGACCGATCATAAGGCGCCGTAGGTGGGAAGCGGGTATCAAAGTTGGCGCGGAGCCTCTATGTGTGCTCTTCGACAAAGACCGGAATCTGTGGATCGGATCGGATCAGAGGGGGCTTCGCCGAGTGGTTGACGTCAGACAAGCAGAAGGGGCTGTTCTGGATCAACTTTGGGCTCGCGAAGGTCTTTCCAGCGATCGGGTCTATTCGGCTCTGGAGGATCGCGAAGGCAATCTATGGTTTGGCACAGCCGTCGGACTGGATCGTTTTCGCGAGAACAAAGTAACGCCTTACTCCAACGGAGAAGGTTTGATTCCAGATCAAAAACTGGCAATGGCGTCAACTCCGGATGGAAGCGTTTGGGTCGTCAGCTATACAGGCAACACTGTTCAGCGCCTCCGCCAAGGGCGAATCACTACGTCATTGCTGCCGCCCTATTCCAGATCCGACACCACGCGCATTCTCTCTCTGTCTGCAGACGGAAGTAGCCGTGTCTTGGTCGGAGGCAGTTTCAGGCTTGCAAAAGGATCCGAGGGGAAGTTCTCCTTTATAGAAGTGCCCGACATCGAGAAAGGAGCAATGGTGCATGCCATTGCGCGGGACGCTAGAGGCGACCTATGGATTACGGTGTGGGGAGGCAACAGAGGCGGAGGGGTCCTGCGACTGAGAGACGGCAATTGGACCGATCTTCGCAACCGTGTGAATCTCCCGCAATACCGCTGCCGCGTTCTGTATGTGGATCCGCTGGGCCGGCTTTGGATGGGATTCGAGAATGGGGAAGTCGCAGTCCATGAGAATGACGAGTTTCACGTCTATTCTTCGATCGACGGTCTGCCCGGCGGTAGAGTGATGGCAATTACGAGAGACGTGGAAGGAAACTTTTGGATTGGCAGCGAAGGCGGGCTAAGCCGCTTTGATCATGGCCGCTTCGTCACGCTCACCAAGAAAAACGGGTTGCCGGGAAACTCAGTGTCGGGAATCGTGGAAGATGATGCAGGCTTTCTCTGGCTTGCCGGAACGCTCTCAATCTTCCGGGTGAGTCTGCAGGAACTGGAAAAGGCGTTGCTCTCGCCGTCTTATCGGATGGAGGGGGCATCTTTCGACGGGACTGACGGCCTTCGAGGATTACCGCGACAACGTGAACCGTTTCCTACGGCAATACGCTCAAGTGATGGCCGGCTCTGGTTTTCCACCAGCGAGGGCGTTGCAGTGATCGACCCACGGCATTTGCCAAAGAACGTCGTACCGCCTCCTGTCACGATCGAAGCACTCAAGTCGGATGATCGAACTCTTACACCTTCTTCAGGGTTGCGTCTCCGGCCAAGAACCAGGAATCTGCAATTTGAATACGCAGCTCTCAGCTTGACGGCCCCAGAAAAGGTTCAATTCCGCTACAAGCTTGAGGGCTACGACGATGACTGGCGCGGCCCCGTGAGCGCTCGCGAGACTGACTACACAAACTTGCCGCCTGGGAATTATCGGTTTCGCGTGATCGCGTGTAATAACGATGGCATCTGGAACGACGCCGGTGCAGCCTTGGACTTCAGCGTCGCGCCTGCCTGGTATCAGACGAACTGGTTCCGAATTCTCTGCATTTTCTCCGTTGTCTTCATCGTGTGGGTTATCTACCGACTGCGTGTGCTGCGGATTTCGAGAGCCATCGGCGCCCGATTCGATGAGCGATTGGCGGAACGTACTCGTATGGCACGGGACCTCCATGACACGGTGCTACAAACTATCCAAGGCAGCAAACTGGTTGCCGATGATGCGCTGGAGCTGTCCGCCGATCCCGTCCGAATGCGTCGAGCGATAGAACAGCTATCAGTATGGCTTGCGCAGGCCATGCAGGAAGGGCGGGCGGCGCTGAATTCCCTGCGCACAGCGACGACGCAGACAAATGACCTCGGTGAAGCTCTCCGGCGCGTGAGCGAAGACGGCCTCATCCCCAGTTCCATGGCGGTTACATTTTCCGTGGTTGGCGATGCCAAAGAGATGCATCCCATCGTCCGCGATGAAATTTACCGCATCGGTTACGAAGCCATCCGCAACGCATCCACGCATTCGAGGGGAAGCCGATTGGAGGTAGAGCTAAGATATGCGCGCGACCTTACCCTGCGTGTAGATGACGATGGTATCGGTTTCGATCCCGATGTTGCGGATAGGGGGAAGGACGGACACTTTGGACTGCAGGGGATGCGGGAGCGTGCCGCTCGCATCGGGGGCAAGCTCACGGTTGGGAGTTCCTCGAACTCGGGGACCAAAATTAAGCTAATAGTGTCCGGAGGCATCATCTTCCGGAAGAAGATGCCCGTTCGACGGTCTCTCTTTACAAGGATGAGAACCCTTTTTCGCTGAAAAGACCAAATGTCCAAAACTGGACTGATCGTGATTCGAAGAGTTTCACCCGCCCGCCAGCACACCTGTAGAGAAATCTAGGATGAATTCCCTGGTTCCTGAGGTGTTCAGAAATTCAGGACGCGAATAACGTGCCGATATAGCAGGCAAAATGAGCAGGAAGCGAAGGTCCATGGCAGTTGAGTTGCTCACCAAGCTTCGGGAAGAGACAAGGTGAGCTTGTGTTTCATTCCAACAAGCCAGAGATCGCAAACTTCCGTGCCGACTATGCGAAGCATGCTGACTTCTGCCAGGTCTTTGAAGAAGATATGAGGTGTTTATATCTGCTCGCCTTCTTGCTGACGGCAAGTCACGAGGACGCTGAGCAGTGTTTTGCCTCGACCGTCGAGGAAGCCTTCAAAAAACAGTTTGTATTCAAGGAATGGACGCGATCCTGGGTGAGGCGCACTCTAATCAAGAACGCGATCCAGATTGTTTTGCCCGCCTCAGCTCGAAACGGCCAGAAACGGGATCTCTGGAGCGCAGGACAACACGAGACACAAAGAGAATCTGAAATTGACACCGTGACCAAACTGGATCCGTTCGAACGCTTCGTTTTTGTCATGTCGATCGTAGAGCGACGTTCAAATTGGGACTGCGCTCTGTTGCTGTCGTGCAGCGTGAACGAAGTAGTTCAAGTTCGGATGAAGGCGTTGTGTCGACTTCCAGACCTCGTCGCACCCTTTCCGCGAGCCGATCGTCTGCCGACACTTCGTCTAGGAGTCATGGCGCAACTATCAGCCGTCAGACCCATGGAGCATGGGGCGCCTCTTTCGCGCAAAGACCAGTTTTGGTTCGCCTGCCCAATGCCAAACTGTTGTCACTGTTCTTTGGAATCGTGACGTGTGGAGATCGGCGTACTGGTGACCGATATCGCTAAATACCGAACTTAGGTCATGCACTCCCTCGCGTTGTTTCCACTCGAGTGTGGAACCTTGGATGCTTGCGAAACATCTAAATACTGATTCGGTCAGCCAGGGAACCGGCAAGTGAATGAATCGTTCGCCGGAGAGACTGCATGAGCGAAGTACTTCCAGTGGTGTATCTAGCGCGGCACGGTGAGACGGCATGGAGTCTTTCGGGCCAGCATACCGGCCTTACCGACTTACCTTTGACCCCAAACGGCGAGCGTAATGCACGGCGGCTCGGAGAACGTTTGAAAGGAATGACATTTAGTGATGTTTTTACCAGCCCCTTGCAGCGGGCGGCCCGAACCTGTGAACTAGCCGGCTTTGGAATTGTGGCCCAACCGGATCTTGACCTGGTGGAATGGGACTATGGTCAATATGAGGGGCTGCGCTCAGCCGAGATCCTTGCAAAACGTCCAGACTGGCAACTGTTCCGCGACGGCGCCCCAGGGGGCGAATCGCCAGCACAGGTCGCCGAGCGGGCAGACCGTGTGGTCCAGCGCGTCCGGACCATTCCTGGGGATGTACTGCTCTTTTCCAGTGGACATTTCATTCGAGTTCTTGCCACGCGATGGCTAGGGCTGGATCCAGGATCTGCCGGCAAATATTTTCTGCTGAGTACCGCCAGCCTGAGCGCGGTCGGCTACGAGCACAATCTCTCTGAGCCAGTGATACGACTTTGGAATGACGATCATCACGTCATCAACTCGTCCCAGTTGTTCGGCGAAGAGTTGTCGGCTGTGGATGCAGGGCACTAGCGACCTCAAATAATTCACACTGAAAGGATCTCCGATGAGCACAAAGAGCGTGGCGCGTCCATCCGCAAAGGTTGTTCCGATGAGCAAAAGCGCAGCCAACGTTGCAGAACTTCTCCAACAGTACGGCTGCGGGCCGATTCCGTTTGTCGGGACGGAAAATGCGTTTTACGAGCGGCATCTGGTTTTCGACCGAGTGATCGACCCGAAAGTGGCGAGTGCGCGTGAACGCTTTGAGGCGTTCTCCCGTTCCATACGCGACATTCTCGCGCAGCGCTGGGTACTGACCAAGAACACGTATGAACGAGAGAATGCAAAGCGCATTTACTATCTTTCCCTGGAGTTTCTCATCGGGCGTTCGTTGGCGAACAATGTTACTAACCTTATGCTCGATCCCCTAGTTCAGCAGGCAGTTAAAGACAAAGGAATCGACTGGCTTGAACTGGTCGAGCAGGAACCAGATGCGGGGCTTGGGAACGGAGGCTTGGGCCGACTCGCTGCATGCTTTCTCGACTCGATGGCCACGATGCAGCTCCCTGCCATCGGCTATGGTCTGCGATACGAGTACGGCATGTTCAAGCAATCCATCGTGGATGGCTGGCAAAAGGAGAATCCCGACAACTGGCTCCGCGACAACGATCCCTGGGAGGTCGCCCGGCCTCACGAGAAAGTGGAAGTCAAGTTGAACGTCACCTTCCAGCTGCGTGCGGGTAGTTTTCATGTCATCCCAGACAGGCCGTCGAGCCTGATCGGCATACCCTTTGATCGTCCAGTGGTTGGCTATGGGGGAAAAACGATCAACACTCTGCGGCTCTGGGCCGCGGCTGCGCCGGATTATTTCGATTTTGAGGAATTCGGCACTGGCGATTTTGTGGGTGCGCTGGGAGAGACTCTTGAAGCGGAGTCGCTTACGAGGGTGCTCTACCCGGACGATTCCACCAGCGTCGGGCAAGGGCTACGGTTTCTGCAGGAATATTTTTTGGTCGCGTGTTCACTGGCCGATTTGGTACGGCGCTTTCAGCGATACAACACGGATTGGGGCAAGCTGCCGGAGAAGGCGGCGATCCAACTTAATGACACACACCCTTCCATGGCGGTCGCTGAATTAATGCGAATCTTGCTGGACGATGCGCGCCTGGGCTGGGACAAAGCCTGGGAGCTGACGAAGAAGACACTTGCCTATACCAATCACACGCTGCTGCCTGAAGCCCTCGAAAAATGGCCCGCCGCCTGGTTCCAGATACTTCTACCTCGACATCTGGAGATAGTTTACGAGATAAACCGGCGGCTTCTCGATGAAGTTCGTACTCGCTTCCCGGGCGATGAAGGGCGCGTGGAGCGCGTGAGCCTCGTCGAAGAGGGCAACCAGCGCAAGATCCGTATGGCTAACCTCGCGATTGTCGGCTCGCACAGCACCAACGGAGTGGCGGCTGTCCATTCCAAGTTGTTGCGGACGACGACCGTCAAGGATCTAGCCGAAATGTATCCTGAGCGTTTCAGCAACAAGACCAACGGGGTGACACCGCGACGCTGGTTGCTGGAAGCCAATCCGGCGCTGTCAGATGCAATCACGCAAGTCATTGGCGAACGCTGGACTACCGACCTAAGCCAACTCAAGGAACTCAAGCCGCTTGCCGAAGACCAAAGCTTTTGTGAACTTTTTCTCACCTCGAAACGCGATGCGAAAGTGCAATTTGCCAACTGGCTCAAATCGGCGTCGGGACAGATCGTGGACCCGGAGACAATCTACGATTGCCACATCAAGCGCATCCACGAATATAAAAGGCAACTACTGAACGCGCTACGGATCATCGTCTCTTATAACCGGCTGCGGGCAAATCCCGGCATGAACATGGTGCCGCGCACATTCTTTTTCGCCGGTAAGGCGGCACCAGCTTACCGTCTGGCCAAGCTCATCATAAAATTCATCAACAACCTTGCGACCACTATTGACGCTGACCCTGCCGTACGCGGTCGACTCAAAATCGTCTTTCTTCCGGAATACAATGTTTCGCTGGCAGAAAGGCTGATTCCAGCCAGCGATGTCTCTAATCAGATCTCGACTGCCGGCTACGAAGCCAGCGGAACCAGCAACATGAAATTCATGATGAATGGAGCATTAACAGTTGGAACGCGTGACGGCGCGACCATCGAAATGGCGGAGGAGGCAGGGGAGGAGAACCTTTTCCTCTTCGGTCTCACCGTAGAACAGGTGGAGAACAGCCGAGCCTGGTACAGTCCGTACTGGCATTATGAAAATGAGCCGGAGACACGAGCGGCCCTGGACCTCATTTTCTCGGACGACTTCAGCCGTAACGAGCCGGGAATATTCGCTCCCTTGCATGACACTCTCTTGACCAATGGCGATCACTACATGCACCTGGCTGACCTGACGTCATACTGTCAAGCTCACGAGCGACTCGGCGCTTTGTACGCCGATCCTGCCGGGTGGGCGTGCAAGGCTATCCTGAACGTGGCGAGCTCCGGCAAGTTTTCGAGCGATCGCACGATTGCGGAATACGCAGCCGAGATTTGGAAGGTGGAACCGTGCCCAGTACCTTAGAATCAAAATCCGTAGAATCAAAATACGTGGCAAATAAACCCTACGAAGTGACGATTTCGCCGCTGGCTGGCAAACCGGCTCCAAAAGAAATGCTTGTGGATGTGGCTCGCCTGGAGAAGGAATATTTTGAGCGGCAGCCCGACGTGCACGATCCCAACCAGCTGGTCAGCTTCGGCACCAGCGGACACCGGGGCTCGCCCTTGCAGGGCGCGTTCACTGAAGCGCATATCCTGGCTATCACCCAAGCAATTTGCGACTGCCGGCGAGAGCAGGGAAGCGATGGCCCCCTTTACATGGGTAAAGATACCCACGCGATCTCCGGGCCTGCACAGCGCACTGCACTCGAAGTGCTGGCGGCGAACAGCGTGGAGACGATCATCCAGGAGGGTGACGGTGTAACTCCGACGCCTGTGATCTCGCGGGCCATTCTGGTTTACAACCGCACTCGCAAAGATCACCTGGCTGATGGCATCGTTATCACGCCATCACACAACCCGCCGGAGGATGGAGGCTTCAAGTACAACCCCACCAACGGTGGCCCTGCTGATACAGACGTAACGCACTGGGTCGAAGCCCGTGCGAACGAATTGCTGCGAGCAGGAAATGCGGGCGTCAAGCGAGTTCCGTTCGCCAAAGCTATGCAGGCCGCGTCCACGCACCAGGAAGACTTTGTCCTACCGTACGTTCGCGACCTGAAGAACGTCGTTGACATAGATGCGATTCGCGCCGCCAGACTCAAACTTGGCGTGGATCCGCTCGGCGGAGCCGCGCGGCCATACTGGGAACCGATCAACTCCATCTACGGGCTGGACATCACTGTTGTAAATCCAACGATTGACCCAACGTTTTCCTTCATGACCGTTGACCATGACGGTAAGATCCGCATGGATTGTTCCAGTCCATATGCAATGGCCAGGCTCGTCGGGTTGAAGGATCAGTACCAAGTGGCCTTTGCCAACGACCCGGACTCCGACCGGCACGGAATCGTCACTCCCGTCGCGGGATTGATGAACCCGAATCACTACCTTGCGGTGGCGATCCAATACCTGTTCACGTACCGCTCACAGTGGCGTCAAGATGCCGCAGTAGGGAAGACCCTGGTAAGCAGCAGCATGATAGATAAGGTCGTCCGAAAGCTTGGCCGGGAACTACGCGAAGTGCCGGTGGGCTTTAAATGGTTTGTGTCAGGCCTGGTTGACGGTTCGTGCGGCTTCGGCGGGGAAGAAAGTGCTGGAGCAAGTTTTCTTCGCCGTGACGGCACGGTGTGGACCACCGATAAAGATGGGCCGATCATGGATTTGCTGGCGGCGGAGATTACCGCACGCACCGGCAAAGATCCCGGGGAGCACTATCGCGAACTGACGGCGGAGTTCGGCACTCCCTACTACACGCGCATCGATGCGCCGGCCACGCCCGCGCAGAAAACGCAGTTACAAAAACTTTCGCCTGACAATGTAAAGGAGTCGGATCTGGCGGGCGAGCCAATCACCGCGAAGATGACCAGAGCTCCGGCGAACAACGCTCCCATCGGCGGCTTGAAAGTCGTTGCCGGCAACGGCTGGTTTGCGGCCCGGCCCTCAGGCACGGAGAACATCTACAAGATCTATGCGGAGAGCTTCAAGAGCCAGACACATCTGAACTCGATTGTGAGCGAAGCGCGAGAGATGGTGAATAATGCATTGAGTTCCGGAGTCCGGTGATTCACGCTGCCCAGAGTATTCTCCTCGTCGTGAGCGCGCTCTTTCCCATCGTGGACCCGATCGGAGGGGCTCCGTTCTTTCTCGCGCTCACCAGAGACTACACCGCACAGACCCGAAGATTGCTGGCCCGCCGGATCGCGGTGAACAGTTTCATACTGATGATCGCCTCTTTCACCATCGGCTCATACGTACTCTCATTTTTTGGAATTTCGCTTCCAGTGGTACAAGTGGGCGGCGGGCTGATCGTGATTGCGACGGGATGGGCGATGCTGAAGCAGAAGGACGAGAATGGTCGAGGCGCAGTCGAACGGACGCTGAGCAGCCCCGATGTTCTAAGGGATGCGTTCTACCCTCTGACGCTTCCGTTGACCGTCGGACCAGGCTCAATCTCGGTTGCGATTACCTTGGGCGCAAATGAACCGCGCCATTTGGGAGCAAACCTGCTGGCCATACTCGCGGCGGCGATCGGTTGCGCTTTCGTGGCGGCAACTATTTATCTGTGCTACGGCTTCGCAGATCGCCTGGCCGTCGTGGTCGGCCCGACCGGAATGAACGTAATTCTGAAGCTCTCCTCGTTCCTGCTGGTTTGCATCGGCGTGCAAATTCTGTGGAACGGCGCCAGCCAGTTGCTCAGGTCGCTGCGATAGCGAACCTGTCAGTCAATCCATCAGCTCCGCTAACCCTTTCTTGTCCTGACCTGTCACTTGCCAAGTTCTTGGCACGGATCATCCTGCATTTTCAAGGCATCAGCAGCTCGTTGGCGCATCCTTCGCCTTTAGGTGCCTACGCTGTAGCACGAGACTCCACACCACAAATGGCAAGGCTCAGATTGGAATTGCGAATGCTTGAAAAATGGCGGCCCAATCGTGGGCCTGTTGTGACCAGCAAAACAGATCCGCAGTTAGGAGCAGCCTGGCTTGATGATTGCCGTGTGGCTTGGGGATTGGAAGTGTCCAGTTAGATGGGTGCTGTGGTGCATTGCGATGGTTCCTTTTGGTGTCTTATCCGCTACCGGTCAGCAAACTGACAAACTGGAACAGCAACTGCAACAACTGAAACAGCAGTACGAGGAAACCACCCGCAATCTCGAGCAACGCATCGCAACATTGGAGCAGCAAATCGAAAGGGAAAAAGAGGCCAAGGAACGAACGAAAGAGGGCACGGTCTCGGCCGTCGAACTGTCCGCCGAGGAAGCTGCTCAAAGAGCTGTGCTCGGAGAGTCAGACCAGGTCGGGGCCAAGTTCCAAGGCCAACTAGCTTCGGAACCGACGTATGACCTCCTCAGAGAGGCGGACGTAAAGATCGAGAAGCTGCAGGAACAGTTGAGCAGTTTTGAATTCCACGGATATTTTCGTTCCGGTTACGGTCTGAACAGTGTTGGTGGGCAGCAGGTTGCGTTTCAAGCGCCTGGGGCTGGCGCGAAATACCGCCTGGGAAACGAAGCCGAAACCTACGCGGAATTGATCTTTGTGAACAACTGGCTGAACCCGGAGCACAATTCCGACAAGGCATGGATGAAGACAGAGTTCATGATTGAGGCCAACACCACGAACTCTGCCAATTATGCAAATTTCACCGGGGGCACCGGTAACGATCAGTTCCGCTTCCGTGAAGCCTTCGTTCAAGCTGGGAACATTTTTGAGAGCCAGCCGGGCGCCAAGTTTTGGGCAGGCGAAAGATTCTATCGTCGCCAGCACATCGACATCGACGACTTTTATCCTCTGGACATGAGCGGTTACGGCGCAGGCGTCGAAGACCTCAACGTTGGAATCGGCAAGCTGGCCTTGTCATACCTCTCCGGAGCGAGGCCCGATATTATCACGCAAAATGGAAATCTCACGAAGAGCAACATTGATGTCCGTTTCTATGACCTGAAGGGACCGGCGGGTCTCTGGGCCGGGTGGTTCGATTTCGCTACGTCGAAAGGTGGCATGAGCACAATAGGCACAGCAATTCCTACGACGAACGGATACGCGTTCGGCTTGCGCCATCAACGCCTCGAGTGGCACGGCGGTTACCACGCCTTGGGGATCCAGTACGGCACCGGGCCAGCCAGCAACTTCAGTACATCAATCGATGATCCCACTCCGTTTATCAATAGCACCGCAAGGTTTCTGGTCACAGAACAGGTCGTGTTTCAACCGAACGACAAATTCGCCATCATGCCAATTTTCATCTACCAGCGATTCAAAGACGGTAATCCACAACACGATTGGAGCCAGTGGGTCTCGTTTGGTGCGAGGCCGGAGGTCTTTTTCACTAAATATCTCTCGCTTGCATTCGAGGGAGGATTCGACCACACGGACAGTCGCGGTCAGTACGACGGCTGGCTGCATAAGTTCACGATCGCGCCGCAAATCGGAGCGGGCAGAAAGTTTTTCAGCCGACCGGTGCTGCGCGCCTTCCTGACCTACGCAGTTTGGTCGGACGGACTACGCGGTTTTGTGGGCGGTGTGCCATATCAAAACAGAACGAGTGGCCTGACGTACGGAGTACAGGCTGAAACGTGGTGGTAGCGGCCAATTTGAGGGACAACAGAAATTCGCCAAGACTATGAACGCCAATAGCTAATCGAGCCGAATCACGGACCCCCTTGGAAAGATTTGAGGTGCGGAAAGATGGCAACTCCGAAAATTACGAACGCTCCCCGCGCCGCGCAGAGTATTGCAGGCGTTGAAGGAACACCAGATTACTCACGCCCTCTGGTCGTGGTCACCACCCTATTTTTCATGTGGGGCTTTCTGACCTCTCTGAATGACATTCTGGTGCCGCACTTGAAGTCCATCTTTGAGTTGAGCTATGCGCGCGTCATGCTGGTGCAGTTTGCGTTTTTTTCGTCGTACTTTCTATTCTCAGTGCCTTGGTCGAAGGTCGTGAACAGGATCGGGTATCAGAGAACCATGGTGGTCGGTTTGTCGACCATGGCCGTGGGAGCACTCCTGTTCCTGCCCGCAGCGACCGCTGCTTCGTATCCGCTGTTTTTGAGCGCTCTCGTCATTCTCGCCGCAGGCATTACAGGTCTTCAGGTGGCGGCCAATCCTTATGTGGTCGTATTAGGCAAACCTGAAACGGCATCGAGCCGGCTGGACCTGACGCAGGCTTTCAACTCGCTTGGCACTACCATTGCTCCGAAACTCGGGGGCTTGCTGATCCTCAGCACTGCGCCATTCGCGATGGAGCAGTTACAGCAACTCGGGCCACAGGCTCTGCATGTCTACCGTGTGCAAGAAGCGGCCTCGGTCAAAATGCCATATACCGTTATCAGCGTAGCCCTCGTATTGTTGGCCCTGTTCATCGGCACGTTCAAGTTGCCAAAAATCGAGAGCACAGCGTACCGTCCTGGAGAGAAGGTCAATGATTCGATCTGGAGGCATCCCAATCTCCTCCTCGGTGCGATTGGCATTTTTACCTATGTGGGCGCCGAAGTTTCAATCGGAAGCTTTCTGGTGAACTATTTCGGTTCCCCCGAAATTGCAGGACTCTCAGCTAAGACTGCGGCGGGCTTCGTTTCGTTTTATTGGGGCGGCGCCATGATTGGGCGTTTTCTTGGCGCGGGGCTTCTGCGTCGCTTCAAGCCCGGATATCTGCTTGCTCTGTGCGCGATCTTTGCGGCGGCTTTGGTAGCCGCTTCCATGCTACTGGGCGGACACGCGGCGATGTGGACTATCCTTGCGGTCGGCTTCTTCAACTCCATTATGTTCCCCACCATCTTCAGCCTGGGCGTGGCAGAACTTGGTCCTTTGACGGGAAATGGGTCTGGCGTCCTGAATATGGCTATTGTGGGTGGTGCAATCCTGCCTGTGATACAGGGCGTGATTGCTGATCATGTTGGCATTCACCACGCGTTCTTTTTGCCGGTGATCTGCTACTTGTACATCTTGTTCTACGGGCTGAGTGGATCGAAGCCGAACAGCGCCCGGTATGCAACCGCTTAAGATAGGCAAACGAGAGAACGGCAATGCTAATTGCGGGAGACACTGGCGGAACGAAGACCGAGTTGGCAATCTTTTCGAATGAGGGCGGGCCCCACTCGCCGCTGGCACAAGGCAAGGTTCATAGTGCCGATTACCCCAGCCTAGAGGCGATCGTGAAGGAGTTCTTGGCCAAGGTCGTCAAGCCAGTTGACCGGGCGTGCTTCGCGGTTCCAGGTCCGGTGATCGGCGGACGCGTAAAGACCACCAACTTGCCCTGGATGATTGAAGATAGATCGCTTGCCCAGGAGCTGAACCTCAACTTGAAGTCGGTCCACCTGATCAACGATCTGGAGGCAATCGCCCGCGCAGTCCCGATCCTAAGGTCCAGCGACGTGATCACAATTAATAGTGGCGAGGCGGTCCCCAGAGGAGCCATCGCCGTGATTGCGCCGGGTACCGGTCTGGGCGAGTCTTTCCTTACATGGGATGGATCCCGTTATCTTGCGCACAGCTCCGAAGGCGGGCATGCAGACTTCGCCCCGACCGATGAGAGACAGATCCGTCTTCTCGAATACCTGCTCAAGAGGTTCGATCACGTGAGCTTCGAGCATGTGTGTTCTGGAATCGGGATTCCGCTCATTTATGGATATCTTCGCGACGTCGAGCGAATACCCGAGAGGCCGGAAGTCGCGCGCCTAATTACTGCCGCTGGTGACCCGTCATTCGTGATCATAAATCACGCCTTCGGGCCCTCGGACGTTAGCAAGCTGTGCGCAGAAACCATTGACATGTTTGTTTCGATTCTTGGCAGCGAGGCAGGCAATCTTGCGGTGAAAGTATTGGCAACAGGGGGCGTGTACGTGGCTGGAGGGGTTGTTGTACACACGTTGGAAGCTCTTCAAAGGCCAGGCTTCATGCAATCCTTCAAACGTAAAGGACGATTTGCTGAACTTATGGCGCGTATTCCGATTCATGCGGTCGTAAGTCAGGCAGCATTAGCGGGTGCGGCCGCGTACGGCCTTGAGACCGGCACGGAACATTTCGAGTCTTAGCTAGTAACTCAGCTTCACGTGTGACGGGTTTTGTTCAGTAGAAGCGTGGTTTTCTGGGCTTGGGCGAGTTTTCCCAAACGACCAAGCCACGAAAGGACAAGGGAGATGGCAGCAAGGGTAGAAGCGATCACAAAGCGCACCACAGTCAGACATCAGGCATGGAAAGATCTCTCAACTCATCATAAGAAGGTCAAGGAGCTACACCTGCGGCAACTCTTTGCAGAGGATCCCAAGCGGGGCACGCACATGACTGCCGAGGCCATGGGTCTTCTTCTTGACTATTCGAAGAATCGCATCACGGCTGAAACCGTCAAGCTGTTACTGAAACTCGCCGAGGAATCTCGCCTGCGGGAACGAATCGACGCAATGTTTGGCGGGGAGAAAATAAATATCACGGAGAAGCGAGCGGTTTTGCACACCGCCCTGCGCGCGCCGCGAGATGCATCGATAGTCGTGGACGGCGAGAACGTAGTGCCAAAGGTGCACGCCGTGCTCGACCGTATGACCGATTTCGCCAACCGAATCCGTAGTGGCGAGTGGAAGGGGCACACTGGCAAGCGTATTCGTAACGTGGTCAATGTCGGTATCGGTGGTTCCGACTTGGGGCCCGTCATGGCTTACGAAGCCCTCAAGCACTACGCCGATAGGACAATGACATTTGGCTTTGTGTCGAACATCGATGGTACCGATTTTGCGGAGGCGGTCCGTGATCTCGATCCTTCCGAGACACTCTTCATTATCTCTTCGAAAACATTCACCACCTTGGAAACCATGACCAATGCGCAAACCGCGCGTGCCTGGTCACTCGCCGGCTTGCAGGGCGACGAGAAGTCAGTCGCCAAACATTTTGTGGCGGTTTCGACCAATAAGTCGGAGGTTGCGAGGTTTGGCATCGATACTGTGAACATGTTCGAATTCTGGGATTGGGTCGGCGGGCGCTATTCCATGTCCTCAGCCATCGGCCTGTCTACGATGGTCGCGATCGGCCCGGATAATTTTCAGGCTATGCTGCGCGGTCTCCACCAGATGGACGAGCACTTCCGCACTACTCCTTTCGAAAACAATCTGCCGGTGCTTATGGGCCTTCTGACGGTCTGGTACAGCGATTTCTTTGAGGCGCAGACGGTGGCGGTATTGCCTTATGAGCAATATTTGAAACGGTTCCCAGCCTACCTGCAGCAACTGACGATGGAGAGCAACGGCAAACACATGACACTCGATGGGAAAAGAGTGGCCCATGACACAGGTCCAATTTACTGGGGCGAACCGGGAACCAATGGCCAACATTCGTTCTACCAATTGATTCATCAGGGGACCAGGCTCATCCCGTGCGATTTCATTGCTTTTTCGAAGCCGCTCAATCCAATTGGCCGGCACCACGACATGTTGATCGCCAACGTTTGCGCGCAAACCGAAGCACTGGCATTCGGCAAAACTTCTGAACAGGTAACAGCAGAAGGCACTCCCGAGTGGCTGGTTCCCCACCGGGTATTCGAAGGCAATCGTCCATCGAACACGATCCTGGCTGAACGGTTGACGCCGGAAGCCCTGGGCAAACTGGTGGCTCTGTACGAACACTCCGTCTTCACCCAAGGGGTGATCTGGAACATCGATTCGTTCGATCAATGGGGCGTCGAGTTGGGTAAGGCGCTGGCGCAACGCATCATCCCTGAGGTTGAGAGCAAAGGCGAACCAAAACTCGCGCATGATAGTTCAACCAACAACCTGATCACTTACTACCGGAAATCGAAGGAGATCGCATGACAAGCCTCGGCTTCGATAAGCCCCTCTACATTCTGCCGTTTGACCATCGCGGCTCGTTCCAGAAAAAAATGTTCGGATGGGATGGCGCGTTGAGCGCGCAACAAACAGCAGAGATCGCGACTGCCAAGCGGGTAATCTACGACGCTTTCATTGCTGCCGTTCATGCCGGCGTTCCCAAAGACAAAGCCGGAATTCTAACTGACGAGCAATTCGGCGCTGCGATTGTCCGCGATGCAGTTGAGGATGGATACACCACCTGCTGCCCGGTAGAGAAGAGTGGACAGGATGAATTCGACTTCGAATACGGGGAAGATTTCGAGAGACACATCGAAGCCTTTCATCCGACCTTCTCCAAGGTTCTGGTTCGCTACAACCCGGAAGGGGATCAGGTTCTTAATCGGCGGCAGTCGGCCCGTCTGAAGCGCTTGTCGGAATATCTGCACAGCAACAAGAGTCGCAGCCGGTTCATGTTCGAACTGCTGGTCCCGGCGGAGAAGGCCCAACTCGATCGCCTAAAGCGTGATAAAAAAGCCTACGACTTTGAGCTTCGTCCCCAGCTGATGGCTCAGACCATTCAGGAACTTCAGGATGCGGAGGTCGAGCCGGACATATGGAAGGTCGAAGGGCTTGATCGTCCGGAAGACTGCGAGCGGCTTGTGGCTGTCGCCCGCCGGGGAGGCCGGAACCAAGTCGGCTGCATTATCCTAGGCCGAGGCGAGGACGACAGGAAGGTCCGCGAGTGGCTCACGACCGCGGCTGCGGTTCCGGGCTTCATTGGCTTCGCCGTGGGCCGGACGAGTTTCTGGGATCCGCTAGTTGGCTGGCGTGCTGGAAAAATAACGCGCAATGCCGCAGTCGCCGAAATTGCTCGCCGGTATCAGGAGTTCGTACAAATTTTTGAAACTCGCGAGAAAGTCGCCGCCGCGTAACAATAAGGAAGAGACCCGGGGATGGGAAGAGACTCTGTGAAGCCAGTCCCATCGCGATCACTGGATCAGATTTAGCTCGCCTGGCAAAAAACTGTTTGCACTGAGGAGATTGATATGCAACTTGGCATGATTGGTCTTGGACGGATGGGCGCCAACATGGTGCGGCGGCTCATCAAGAAGGGTCACAACAGCGTTGTGTTCGATAGGTCGCCAAAGGTTGTGGACGAATTGGTCAAGGAGAAGGCGACAGGCGCGGCCTCCCTCAAAGAGCTGGTAGAGAAACTGGCAAAGCCGCGAGCTATCTGGCTGATGGTTCCGGCGGCAGTTGTTGACAATACTATCGCTGACCTTCTGCCTCACCTCGAGGCTGGAGACATCCTCATCGACGGGGGCAACTCCTATTATGTGGACGATATCCGGCGTGCAAAGGAACTCGCTCCGCGAAAGCTCCATTACGTGGATGTAGGCACCAGCGGTGGTGTGTGGGGACTGGAGCGTGGTTACTGCATGATGATCGGCGGCGAGATCGAGGTGGTCAAGCGGCTCGATCCAATCTTCGCCGCGCTCGCCCCCGGGATAGGTGATATTCCGCGCACCGTCGGCCGGGAGAAGATCGATGGCACCGCCGAGCAGGGTTACCTCCACTGCGGGCCAAATGGCGCCGGCCACTTCGTAAAGATGGTCCACAATGGCATGGAGTACGGAATTATGGCGGCATATGCAGAGGGGCTGGCCATCCTGCGCGGCGCCGATATCGGCAAGCGGGCAGATGGCGAGGTAGACGCGGAAACCACCCCGCTGCGCGATCCTGAGCACTACCAGTACGACCTGAACCTGCGTGACATCGCGGAAGTGTGGCGTCGCGGAAGCGTGATCGCATCCTGGTTGCTGGATCTGACAGCCAACGCCCTGCTTCAGGACCCAAATCTGTCGAAGTTTGCCGGCCGTGTCTCCGATTCAGGCGAAGGGCGCTGGACGATCAAAGCCGCGATTGACGAAGCCGTACCGGCGCCGGTTCTTACCAGCGCTCTTTACGAGCGATTCAGTTCGCGGGGCGAAGCCGACTTCGCTAACAAGCTTTTGTCCGCGATGCGATATGAATTTGGCGGACACATCGAGAAATCCGAAACCAAGTCGAAAGTGGCTTAAGGAGACAATTTGTGACGAACTCCCACTCCGACGCGCTGGTCTTCTTCGGCGCAACCGGCGATCTGGCCTACAAGAAGATTTTTCCCGCGCTGCAGGCAATGTTGAAGCGCGGTCACCTCAATGTGCCCGTCATCGGCGTTGCCAAAGCTGGCTGGACGGTCGAGCAACTCCGCGCGCGCGCCCACGACAGCCTCGAACAACATGGCGGAATCGACTCTTCAGCCTTTGAAAAGCTTTCTTCTTTGCTTCGCTATGTTGACGGAGACTACAACGATCCTGCTACGTTTCGCGCGCTCGGCAACCAACTCAAAGGCGCGCAGCGGCCGGCGCACTATCTCGCGATCCCGCCCACTATGTTCGAACCGGTGCTCGAGCAACTAGAGCATTGCGGCTGCACGACCGGGGCCCGGATCATCATTGAGAAGCCGTTCGGGCATGACCTGCCATCGGCGCAGCACCTCAATAGAGTCATTCTCAGAAAGTTCGATGAAACAGGAGTCTTCCGGATCGACCACTATTTGGGCAAGAAGCCGGTGAATAACGTGGTTGCCTTCCGCTTCGCAAATGCGTTCATGGAGGCGTTCTGGAACCGCAACTATGTCGAGAGCGTACAAATCACCATGGCGGAAGATTTTGGTGTCCAGGGCCGCGGCGCCTTCTACGATCAAACCGGCACGATCCGCGACGTGGTGCAGAACCACTTGTTCCAGGTCCTATGCAATCTGGCCATGGAAGCGCCCGCTAGAACGGACAGCGAATCCATTCGTGACGAGAAAGTTAAGGTCCTGAAGGCGATTCCGGCGCTGGAAGAGAAGAATGTTATTCGCGGGCAGTTTCGGGGCTATCTGCAGGAGAAAGGAGTCGCGCAGGATTCGATGATGGAGACCTTCGCCGCCCTCAAACTGGAAGTCAATTCCTGGCGTTGGCAGGGCGTTCCGTTCTACATCCGGGCAGGGAAGTGCTTGCCCGTTACCTGCACGGAAATCGTTTGCCGGCTGCGAAAGCCCCCTACGTTTATCCCTGCGGAGTTTCTCAATTCGAATTATCTCCGCTTCCGGATCAGTCCGGACGTGGCAATCGCTATAGGCATGACGGTTTTGGCTCCGGGTGACAAATTGTCCGGCCAGTCAACGGAGATGATTGCCAGCAGGCAACCCAATGCGGCGGAGATGGATGCCTACGAGAGAGTACTGGGAGACGCCATGACCGGAGACGCTACCCTGTTTGCGCGAGAAGACTACGTGGAAGAAGCGTGGCGAATCGTTGATCCACTGCTGCAAAAGGCCACACCCGTTTATTCTTACGAGCCAAGTAGCTGGGGCCCAAATGAAATTGAGCGAGTGGCGCCGCCGGGAGGGTGGCAGAATCCGGTTCTCGCGCACGAAACGTCAGCCGTGACTGGCCAGGCTGCCTGAATTTCAAAGGCGGAGAAGCGGGGATGAAGATGGAAATATTTTCGGACGACGAATCTAGCGCGCGAGCGGCCACGAAGTTTATTGCTGCGGAAGCTGCTGTCGCAGTCGCTGCCCGCGGTCAGTTCGTGATGGCCGTCAGCGGGGGCCGAACTCCTTGGATCATGCTACGTGCGCTGGGCAATGAAGAAGTCCCGTGGGACCGTATCCACATAGTGCAAGTGGACGAACGCGTCGCCCCGG
>WNFJ01567970.1_pt1 | contig 19438 bp, 13 predicted proteins | sample 5400461 | NCBI WGS metagenome assembly WNFJ01 (sample SAMN13153349, study PRJNA577476) | soil metagenome | isolation source: 115 cm saprolite on Douglas fir-dominated hillslope | place: USA:California | collected 2013-09-17
TCTTAGCGTTTTGCTTGCGGCTGGAACTAGACTTGCTATGAATTGAGCGGAGGACAAGACTGTGGCTAAGGCTGCGATTGACGGCATTGTTCAAGAAGCCCGGCCCGACGAACTTCTCATCGATCTGATCAACCGTACTGGTGCTTCGGTCCCCCACGTCTGTTACCACCCCCAACTCGGCCCGGTTCAGACGTGTGACACGTGCATGGTTGAAGTGAATGGCCGCCTGGTTCGGGCCTGTGCAACCGAAGTCGCCGATGGAATGAAGGTATCCACCAAGTCAGCGAAGGCGTCGGCCGCCCAGGTGGAGGCATTTGATCGGATTCTCAGTAACCACCTGCTCTACTGCACAGTCTGCGACAACAACAACGGCAATTGCACTGTCCACAACACGACGAAGATGCTGGCCATCGAGCATCAGCGAATCCCCTTTCGATCGAAGCCCTACGAGGTCGATAACACGAATCCGTTCTATCGCTATGATCCTGATCAATGCATTCTCTGCGGCCGCTGCGTAGAGGCTTGTCAAAATGTCGAGGTTAACGAAACGCTTTCCATCAACTGGGAAGATCCCAATCCCCGCGTGCTCTGGGATGGCGGCTCAACCATTGGGGAGTCGAGCTGCGTTTCGTGCGGCCACTGCGTCACCGTCTGTCCCTGCAATGCCCTGATGGAAAAAAGCATGTTGGGTCATGCCGGCTTCTTAACTTCTCTGAAGAAGTCTGCTTTAAGCGGCATGATCGACGTCGTCAAGGGTGTTGAACCGGAAACCGGCTATGGAAGCATTCTTCAGGTCTCCGAGGCCGAATCCGCAATGCGAGAGCACCGCATCCGCAAAACGAAGACGGTTTGCACGTACTGCGGCGTCGGTTGCACCTTCGATGTGTGGACCAAGGATCGTCACATTCTCAAAGTGGCGCCGGAACATGGCCCAGCCAACGGGATATCGACTTGCGTAAAGGGAAAGTTCGGCTGGGGTCACATCAACAGCGAGGATCGCCTCACAACCCCGCTGATTCGCGAAGGCGACAAGTTTCGCCAGGCCAGCTGGGACGAGGCACTCAGCCTGGTTGCCAGCAAATTGTCGGTGCTCAAGACGAAGAACGGTCCAGATTCGATTGCGTTCATCTCTTCGTCCAAGTGTACGAACGAAGAAAGCTACCTGATGCAAAAGTTGGCGCGAGCCGTGGTGGGTACGAACAACGTCGACAATTGTTCCCGCTACTGCCAGTCGCCGGCGACCCAGGGTTTGTTCCGCACGGTCGGCTACGGCGGCGATTCGGGTTCCATCTCCGACATGGAGAAGGCTGACCTGGTTCTCATCATTGGCAGCAACACGGCGGAGAGTCATCCGGTCATTGCCACGCGGGTGAAGAGCGCTCACAAACTGGACGGGCAGAAGCTCATTGCCTCGGACCTGCGTGAACATGAAATGGCAAGGCGAGCAGACCTCTTCCTGCATCCCAAGCCAGGTACGGACCTTTTCTGGCTGAATGCGATCAGCCGCTATCTGCTTGATAACGGCCTTGCGCACACCAAGTTCCTCGATCAGTGGGTAAACGGTTTAGACGAATATCGAAAGAGTCTGGAGCCTTTCACCATGCAAGCCGCCTCCCGCATTTGTGGCGTGCCCGAGGAGACTCTGAATACGGTGGCACACATCATCGCCGACGCGAAGGCCATGTGCATACTCTGGGCGATGGGAGTAACTCAGCACACCCAGGGTTCCGATACCTCTACAGCCATTTCGAACCTGCTACTCGTCAGCGGCAATTACATGCGGCCGGGAACGGGTGCTTATCCGCTGCGCGGGCACAACAATGTACAAGGAGCCAGTGATCACGGCTCCATGCCAAATATGCTTCCCGGCTACCAATCGGTGACTGATCCCGACGTGCGCTCGCGATTTGAGACTGGTTGGAAGGTCAAGCTGCCTTCCACCAAGGGACTCGACAACCACCAGATGGTGGAAGCCATTCATGGCGGCAAGCTCAAAGCCATGTATCTAATCGGCGAGGAGATGAGCATCGTCGACTCCAATGCCAACTATGTCGGAGATGCATTCGCCAAGCTTGACTTCTTTGTTGTGCAGGACATCTTCTTCAGCAACACATGCCGCTACGCCGATGTTGTGCTGCCGGGAGCACCGAGCCTGGAAAAGGAAGGCACTTTCACCAGCACTGAAAGACGGATTCAGCGACTCTATGAGGTGTTACCGCCGCTCGAAGGTTGTCGGCCCGATTGGAAGATCGTCCAGGATGTTGCCAACCAACTGGGAGCGAGTTGGCAGTATCAACATCCTTCCGAGGTCATGGATGAGATTGCTTCCCTCACGCCGATGTTCGCGGGCGTCAATTACGAGAGACTAGCCGGCTACAAGTCCCTCCAATGGCCGGTCGCGGCCGATGGAACCGACGAGCCCCTGCTCTATACCAAACGCTTTGCCTTTCCTGACGGAAAAGCGAGGCTATTTCCCGTCTCCTGGATTGGCCCCACCGATCAACCGGACGCTCAATTCGACTTGCACCTGAACAACGGGCGGCTTCTCGAACACTTCCACGAGGGCAACCTGACCTACCGCACCGAAGGAATTCGGGAGAAGACTCCTGACACCTTCGTGGAAGTTTCCCCCGAACTCGCCGAAGAACGCGGAATTCAAAGTGGCACTTGGGTGCAGCTAGTCTCGCGGTACGGACAGGTCCGAGTGCGCGCGGTAGTTACCGATCGCGTGCATGGGCGGGAACTATACATGCCGATGAACTCGGTTGAGAGTCCTGTGAACCGGTTGACCAGCAGCCACACTGATCCAGTGACCAACACTCCTGCCTACAAGGAAACCAGCGTTCACATGAATGTGTTGGCCGAAGTCGGTGAGAATCCATTGCCCCGGAAGAATTCTCGTTTCGGTCATCCGACGCCGCAAAACGGAGTGGAAGTCGAACGTAAGTGGAAGCGACCGGACTATGCCCCTCCAGGAAATGGTCTGGTGCAGATACAGACGAACAAATAACGCGAGGAGAACTCAATGGCTCAACCGATTCCTCTGGAAATTCCGCCACGCAACCCACGTGCAGAGTTGCGCTCTCGATTGGAGCAAGCGCCCGAAGAGCACGCAGAAGCGATCTTGGCCGCGTACGAAGTGCTCCAGGAGTTGCACAAGCATGGCGTGCTGGAGATCATGCGTGGCGCCTTGGCGGCGAGTGACGAGCTCCTGGAGAAGGTAGTCGACAATGTCAAAACGCCCGAGGCCATCCGGGCTATCAGGAATCTCCTTTTTTGGCGCCGCATTCTTGGAAGCATCGAGCCGGAATGGTTCCAGGGGATCTTCCAGGCAATTCCAGAAGGAATCGCCCAAGCGACCGCCGAGCGAGATCAACCGGTCAGCCTTTTCGGGCTGCTTCGGCGCGCCGTCAGCAAAGATAGTCTCCGCGGTCTATTCGCAGCCGTTGACTTCTTGCAAGTTTTTGGACGTCACCTCCATTTATCAGAGGGTCAGACTCCCCAAACTTAAAGCAACCCATGGAAAGTAGAATTATGACGAATCGATGGAGTATTGCCGCCGCTGGTTTTCTTCTGCAAGTCGCCTTGGGCGCCGTTTACGCGTGGAGCGTTTTCCGCCTGCCGCTCACGAAGCAATTCGGCTGGAGTATTTCCGAAGTCACACTGACCTTTACGATCAGTATTTTTGTGCTGGGCGTTGCAGCCTTTTTTGGTGGTCTCTGGCTCAATCGCAGAGGACCCAGAATTGTTGCCCTCACGGGCGGCTTTCTGTACGGCTTGGGAGTCTTCCTTGCGAGTTTCTCCGACCACAAACTGTGGTGGCTATACCTCAGCTACGGGGTAATCGGCGGCGCCGGAGTTGGTTTGAGTTACATAGTGCCGGTCGCCGTCTTGGTCAAATGGTTCCCTGACCGCCGAGGCCTGATCACCGGTGTTGCCGTAGGCGGGTTCGGAGCGGGAGCACTCGTGACGGCACCTGTGGCCACACACCTCATTCAGAGCGTGGGCGTTCTTTCAACATTTGCTTACCTCGGTATCGGGCTTCTCATCGTCACAGTAGTCGCCGGCTATTTCATGCAAAATCCACCATCGGGTTGGACGCCTAAGGGTTGGGCACCAACGGCCTTGCAAGCCTCCCAGCGTTCCGGCCATGACTACACACTCAGGGAGGCGCTGGGAACCTGGCAATGGTGGGCACTGTGGTTGCTTTTATTCCTTAATACTTCCGCCGGAATTTCCGTGATTTCGCAGGAAGTCCCGCTATTTCAAGGATTGGCAGGTGTGAACGCGGCGGTGGCGGCCAGCATGGTGGGAGTGGCCAGCATCGGGAACGCTCTTGGAAGGGTGTTCTGGGCTTGGGCGTCCGATTCGATTACCAGAAGAGCAACGTTCATCGTGATGTTTCTTGCGCAGGCGATACTTTTTTGGACTCTGCCCAACATCAATTCCCCTAGTTTATTGACGATCGTCGCCTTCTTCGTGCTTATGTGCTATGGCGGAGGATTTGGGACCATGCCTGCCTTTGCGGCTGATTACTTTGGATCGAAGAATGTCGGTCCTATTTATGGACTCATGCTCACCGCCTGGGGTTTCGCGAGCGCCTTTGGACCGCTGCTCATTGCTTACATGCAGCAGATCAGTGGCACCTATCGTGGAGCACTCCATGTGATCGCTGGGGTGATGGCCGCGTCGATGATTCTCCCTCTTATCGTTTCCCCACCCCGGCGGGCGGAGGACAAAGCTCGTGCTCAAGCCCCACAATGCAGTCGACTTCCAGCGGCCTAGCTTTCTTGCGAATGCGGAAACCTCGGGCCGTTTCGTTCTTCACCTGCTGTGTATTAGCCGATTAACAAGCTATTGCCAGACTGCAAAAGTGTTTTCTCGGTGATCCTGATTTTCGGGATGCTTCTAGCGTCACCCTCGACCTCGACCACCCATCTTCACCGAATACGAAAAAGAGGAGACACCATGCGCCGGACCACGCTTATGCTACTGTCCACATTTTGCTTCTGCTTAATAGTGCTGGGGGCCACGATGATCACCCGAGGCCTTTCAGGACGTTCAGTAGGAAAGATCGGGGGACGCCGACCGACGCTACTATTGCGGCAGTCATTCCGGCGACTGCGGCGCTCGCCCCATAACATCCTGGTTGCTTTGCAGACTAGGCCGGGAAATCCCCAACTTATGCATCTTGTGGATCAGCGTAGTGCGCTTCAAGCCAAGTTTGGCGGCTGCTCCCTTCGGGCCGCCAATCACCCAACCGACGCCTTCGAGCGTGCGCAAGATTAAAGTGTGTTCGGAGTCCCTCAGCGTTGTTGCCCCCCCAGACGTGGATACGCCCGGAGACATGGATGTGCCCTGGGTCCCTGTCGTCGGCAATGAATTGGGAAGCACGCCATCGTCGGAAAGGATCACGGCGCGTTCAATCAGGTTCTGCAGTTCGCGGATATTCCCCGGCCACGGATACGAGATGAGCGCAGCCATCGTTTCCGCAGGAATATGTTCAATTTGCTTACCCATCCGGCGACAACAAACCTCGACAAAATGTGTCACCAGTGCCGGAATATCTTCTCGGCGCGCCCGCAACGGTGGCAGCAGGACCGGGAAAACATTTAGCCGATAATAGAGGTCGCTGCGAAATTCGCCCCGGTTCACCATCTCCATCAAATCACGGTTCGTTGCCGCCACCAGCCGAACGTCCACTTGGTGGGTCCGAGCGCTGCCCAGGCGCTCGAACTCCTGTTCCTGCAGCACGCGCAGCAGCTTGGGCTGCAGCGCCGGCGGTATATCGCCCACTTCGTCCAGGAAGAGCGTGCCTTTGTCGGCCAGCTCGAAACGGCCAATCTTTTGCGCGATGGCTCCGGTGAAGGCGCCTCTCTCGTGGCCAAAGAGCTCACTTTCCAGCAAATCCAGCGGGATGGCAGCGCAATTCAGTTTTATGAACGAGCGTCCGCACCGCGAGCTGAGGTTGTGAATCGCGCGCGCGATCAGTTCCTTTCCAGTGCCGGTTTCACCCTGGATAAGAACCGTGGAATCGGTAGGCGCGACCCGTTCGACTTGTTCCAGCACAGCTTCCAGAGCGGGACTGTTACCGATCACTTGCTCGAATCTGCGCGGATTACGATCCTGGTCAACGGACCCAAGTCTTTCTAAAGCTCCCACAGAGGACCTCCTTGCGCTCGCGTGCGTTCTTCCGTATCGGGATCAACTCTCCAGAGCTGCTCGAACACTCTCGAGCAGAACTTCGTCGTCGAACGGCTTTGCCATGAACTCCACGGCGCCTGCTCGCAACGCCTGCATCCGCATTTTTTCGTCTCCGTGTGCCGTGATAAAGATGGTCGGAATCCTGCAATGCTCCGCGTTCAGCTTGGCCTGCAATTCCAGGCCAGAAATCCCCGGCATGCGGATATCCGCGATCAGACATGCGGTCTCGTGCTGTTGGCCAGACATCAGGAATTCCTCTGCCGAGGCAAACGCTCGCGCTGGCAAGCCGACCGCTTTTAGCAGTCCCTGCAATGCGCTGCGCATCAAGTCATCATCATCGACAATCGCAACTAGGTTCGTCTTTCCCTGGATGGCCATGTCAGCAACTTAGCACTGGCGCCAGAAACCGCGCAATCATGCTTTGGTATGAGTGCAGTAATACTGTCCTGTTCGCGGAACTACTTGAGAAAGCGGCAGTTAAAACCGGCAGTTAAAGCGGGGAGACTGGCAGCTGCCAAACGGGAGCGCCCGCAGACGTCATTCATGGGCCTCGGCTTTGGTGGGGAGAGTGAAATGAAAACTTGCTCCGCGCGGAGAGTTGTCGGCGGCCCACAAGCGGCCACCATGCGATTCAACGATAGAGCGGCTGATCCGAAGTCCCATACCGGTGCCCTGAACCTTCGTTGTAAAGAATGCATTAAAGATCTGGTCCGCCTGCTGCGCAGGCAGCCCCACGCCGGTATCGCTGACCGACAGCATAACGTGCTCGTTTTCCGCTGGCTGCGATTGGATGACGAGATTCCGCGTCCCATCCACCTCCTTCATCGCATCGATACTGTTCATGATGAGGTTCATCAGCACCTGCTGCAATTGCACGCGATCTCCCATAATCTGGGGAATATCCGCGGCCAGGTCCGTCCGGACAAATATCGAATATCGCGTTGCCTCCTTGCGCAACAGGACGATCATCTCTCGGATCACTTCATTGACATCCAGCAACTCCCGTTGCGGAGTGCCCTTCTTGAAGAGCAAACGGATCCGGTCGATGATTTCCGCCGCACGCGTTGCATCTTTCACGACTCTCAAGGAAGCCTCGCGCGCCTCTTCCAGATCGGGCTGATCGCGATTAAGCCAGCGCAAGCAGGTATTGGCGTCGGTGACGGCGGCGGCAATCGGCTGTTTTACTTCGTGCGCCAGGGAAGCAGTCAGCTCTCCCAAGGTGGTTACCCGGCTGATGTGTGCGAGATCCGCCTGCGCCTGGCGCAAAGCCCCTTCGGCGCGATTACGGGATTCCTCAACCCGCCGTTTTATCTCCATCAACCCGGTGATCAGCAGCGCTGCAGCAAGGAAAGCTGCGAATCGCAAGAAGGTAGCCGACTCGCTGGCTTGTGGGAACTCCTTCCGCAGAAAGAAGTGGTCGAAGGCCAACGCTGAAAGAGCAACAGAGAACAGACCCGGTCCCAGTCCTCCAAAGAGGCTGCTCACCGTCACCGCGAGAAGGAAGCACGACGATGGGGCATCTATGGGCCGAGCCACCACTAGCGCGACTCCACAGGAAATTATCGCCAGGCCGTAGCCGCGAATTGTGGAGAGAACTTTCATCCGCGACGGCCGGGCGGAAGCTCAAGCTTCGCCGCCATTCTGACTAATTCCGCCAACGATTCAGCCTCCATCTTGCGCATTACGTTCCCCCGTTGGATCTTCACCGTGACTTCGCTCGTCCCGAGATCAAAAGCGATTTGCTTATTGAGCATGCCACGGACCACCAAGCCCATAACCTCGCGCTCGCGTGCCGTCAGCGATTCATAGCGCTTTCGCAATCCGGCTAGCTCACTCTGATGTTGGCGTGCCGCCCGGTCGCGATCTAAAGCCTGGTGGATCGCATCCAGCAAGTCCTGGTCCCGGAACGGTTTGGTCAGAAATTCCACCGCGCCTGATTTCATGGCCTTCACCGACATCGGAATGTCTCCATGACCGGTAATAAAGATGATAGGAATCCGGATTCCCGCCTCCGCCAACTCGTGCTGAAAGTCCAGACCGTTGACCCCGGGAAGTCTCACGTCTAGAACTAGGCAACTTGGCGCGTCCGGCCGCTTGCTACGCAAGAACTCTTGCGCCGCCCCGAAGGCTTCGGAGCGCAAGCCCACCGACTTCAGCAGGCCTTGGATGGAGGCACGCACCAAGTCATCGTCATCAATGACGAACACCGTGGGGGAGTTTGCGGGCGTCATTCACGCGGCTCGACTTTGGTGGGTAAGGTAAGGTTAAAGCTAGCGCCACGCGGAGAGTTATCGGTAGCCCACAAGCGACCGCCATGCGATTCAACAATGGAACGGCTGATCCGAAGTCCCATACCGGTGCCGTGAGCCTTGGTGGAAAAGAAGGCATCGAAGATTTGGTCCGCTTGCTGCGAGGGGAGTCCAACGCCGGTATCGGTGACCGACACCATTACTTGCTCGCCCTCCGCCCTCCGTGAGTTGATGGTAAGCTCGCGCGTCCCCTCCACATCTTTCATCGCATCGATGCTGTTGATGATGAGGTTCATCACGACCTGCTGTAACTGCACACGGTCTCCCATTATCTGGGGAAGGGCCTCCGCCAGCTCCGTCCGTACTGATATGGAATGTCGCGATATCTCATTGCGCAGGAGGATGACCATCTCCCGAAGGAGTTCGCTTACATCAACCAACTCCCGTTGCGCAACGCCCTTCTTGAACATCAGTCGGACTCGGGCGATGATTTCCGCCGCACGGGTTGCGTCTTTAGCCATTCTTGACGCAGCCTCGCGCGCCTCGTCCAGATCGGGTTGATCGCGCGTAAGCCAGCGCAAGCAGGTATTGGCGTCGGTGACGGCGGCAGCAATCGGTTGATTCACTTCGTGCGCCAGAGAAGCAGTCAGCTCGCCCATGGTGGTCACGCGGCTGGCGTGTGCGAGATCCGTCTGCGCCTGCCGCAGCGCTTCTTCGGAATGCTTGCGCTCGGTGATGTCCGTCGAGCTGCCCACGAATTGCACCAAATCTCCCGATGCGTTCAAAACAGGATGGCCAACGGTTTGGATGTATTTGACCGTGCCGTCTGGAAGAAGGATTCGGAATTCCACTCTATATTCCGACTTTTCAGCTATGGCTTGATCGATTGCCCCTTGCCACTTGGCTCGATCCTCCGGATGAGTACGCTGCCGACGTTCGTCAAAAGTCGGCCGGCCATTTTCTGGATCGAAGCCATAAATGCGGTACCACTCCTCGGACAGATGCAAGGCGTCTCCTCCCGCTACCCGCCAGGCCCAACTCCCTGTATGCGTGAGCCTCTGCGCCTCCGCCAGGTACGCCTCGCTGCGCCGCAGCTTCTCATCCTGCAGTTCCAAGGTCTGGGCAGCGAACCGCCTATCCACCGAGGACGTCAGCAGAACCAGTCCGAGGACGATAAAGGTGGCGGCTGCAATTCCGGCGGCGCCAAGTGTGGAGATGCTTACGGCGTGAGAAAGGTCCGCTGGCATGCCGGAGGGCGTGAAACTGGCGGCAGCCATGCCGGTGTAATGCATGACGGGGATCGCAGCCCCCATCACGACCGCTCCGGCTAACTTTTCCCATCCGATCCCATTTTTCTCATCGCGGAAGTGAAAGGTAATCCATAGCGCGGCGAGAGAAATCAGAACCGCGAGCACGACGGACAGGACGACGAGAAAGGAATTAAACTGGCATATGGCAGGTAAGCGCATGGCGCCCATGCCGATGTAATGCATACTCGCAATACCCGCGCCCATCAGGACACTTCCGGCGACCGCTCGGGACCCATCCATTTTCTGTCGGCTCACCACGTACAGCGCGATGACCGACGCGAGAATGGCCGCAAACAGTGACAGAAGAACGGTCGGCCAATGGTAGGCCACGGGAATCGGTAGGATGAACGCCAGCATTCCAATGTAGTGCATGGACCAAATGCCAGTCCCCATCGCACCGGCGCCGCCCAGCAGCCAAACCGCGCGAGTCCAACCGCTCGCGGCCGTTACGCGACCTGCGAGATCCAGAGCAGCGTACGACGCAAACACAGCGATCAACACCGAAAGCGACACGAGCGCGTAGTTGTACGAGCCAATCAAGTTCACGGCAGCCATTTGATGTGTTCTCAGTGAACCGCTGACCGGAGAACATCATAGCGCAGTAGTCTCAGCCTGATGTGTCTTACTGTTCGTCTCTCCGATCTCAGCGGCAATCAGTACGACCGGTCCCGCTTCACCCCCTGGCACCTACCTCTCCGGTCGCGGGCTGGGAACCTTGTAATCGTCGGTCAAAGTCTTCAAGAAGGCGACAAGGTCATCCTCTTCCTGATCTGTCAGCTTAAGGTTGCCGAGTTGTTTCTTGTTGAGGTTGCTGGGATCTTCGGGTGGCGGCCAGCACGTGACTCGTTCTCCGGGGTCTCCTGCCTTGCACTTGGGCAGGACATCGCGCGTGTTGTAAAAGTGCACTACGTCTTTGAGGTTCTTGAAGTAGCCGTTGTGCATGTAGGCCTTCACGAAGTCGGGCGTAGGACGCATATCGACGTTGCGCAGTGTGGGTACCTGGAACTTGGCGTCGAATTTGGGAGCGAGCCCGATCCACCCCGAATCGGGATTCAATTGGCCGCTATCGCTCTGCAGCCTGCGCAGAAAAGATCCGACGCCCGTGTCGTCGTAAGCTTGTCCCGCCGGATTAGCGCGATAGCCACGCCCGTCGGACGCATCTTCGTGGTAATACTGCAGCTGTGGATTCCTCGGGACGCCGAGATTGCTGGCTGTGAAGTCGGTGAACAGCGGTTCTTCACCGGGCCCGCCATCGCGGTGACACTGGTTGCATCCTGCCTTACCGCGGAACAGCGCATTCCCATTCGCTTCATGTGGCGTGAACTTTTCTTTTCCCGCCTGTACATAGTCATACTTGGAAGTGAAAGGACTGACTTCCGGCGAAGCTTCATAGGAGGCAGCGGCCAGTCCGAAGCCGTCATATAAGTGGTCGGCACGCTGCCGGTCTGCCATGCTGAGATGGACCGGGTGTTGATCGTTATTTGATGGCGGACCTGGAGTTGCACAAACTTTCTCGACGTCTGCAGGCCATTGAATGGAAAATGAGTCGGCGCCCCAGACCGCTTCAAATAGCTTTCGATAGGGAGCCTTCGAAAGCCGGTACGCGAGACATGCCGAGTCAGGCAGACCCATTTCTACGGGATTGGTCGGCGGACCCTGAGCTTGTTCGGCGCTGGGACTCTGCAAGCGGTAGCCGCTGGCGCGCATGTCCCAAAAATTTCCACCCACGAAGTCGCCCTGAAGGGCGTTGTAATGGAGCACAGGTGCGAGCGTCGCATACATGTAACTCTGCGGCTTTCTCTGGCTGAATCGCGTTCTGACGGATCCCGGATACGATACTGTACTCATGTTCAGGGATTGAATCGGTCCAGTGAATCCCGTCTCCGGCGTATGGCAGAAACTGCATGCTTCATTCTGATTGACTGAGAGATGCTTATCAAAGAGCATCAGCTTTCCCAGGGTATGGATCTGTCCCTGACGATCAAGCGTGGTCTGGTCCATCTGGCGGAGCGTGTCGGCCTCGATGCGATCGATCTCGGCGACCACCCTGGCAACGTCCTGGTCGAAACCTGGAGGCATCTGACCGCGCACGTCGTGAGTAGCGGCAATGGCTGCTCCATCTCCCCGATATTGGCTACTCGCCAAGAGTAGTAACGCGCCAAGGATTAGAAGCCCAACCAACAAGAGAATAAGGTAAAAGCCCCTCACGCTACGGTCTCGACGAAGAAGTCTTCGATCTGGTTCACTTCTTCATTGCTAAGGCGCAGCTCGCCCGCGCGCATGACTCCCTCCGCCTGCTCCGCGTTCCGGGCCCCGACGATGGCTCCGGTCACAGCGGAATGATGCAGCGTCCACGCAATTGCCACTTCGCCGACTGTACGGTTGTGCCGTTTGGCTACTGTTCGCAAGAGCGCGACCAGGGCCAGGTTGAAAGAAAGATTTGGCTCGGTAAAGTCAGGATGCCCCCTGCGCCAATCGTCCTTGGGCAGTTCGGCCGCACGCTCGCGGGTCATGGCGCCGGTCAGAAGACCGGAAGCCATCGGGGAATACACAATGACGCCAATATCTTTCCTCTGGCAGTAAGGCAAAATCTCGTCTTCGATCTCGCGATGCAGCAGTGAATATGGAGGCTGCAGAGAAGTTACCGGAGCGATGAATTGAGCGCGGCGCAGTTGCTGGACACTAAAGTTGGAAACGCCAATCCAGCGTACCTTGCCTTCGCGCTTCAGGTCGACAAGCGTGGACCAGCCTTCCTCCAGTTCATCTGAGTCCGGATCAGGAGGCCAGTGAATCTGGTAAAGGTCGATCACATCGACGGAGAGGCGGCGGAGGCTGTTCTCGACTTCTTCACGGATCGACTCAGCACTCAGTACTTTGTATACCTCACCTTTGAAACCCCAGCGCAGGCCGCACTTGGTGAAGACGTAGGGCCTCGAACCGCGCCAGTCCTTCAGCGCGCGGCCGACGAGTTCCTCGGAGTGTCCCAGACCGTAGACGGCGGCCGTGTCAATCCAGTTGACGCCGAGTTCGAGCGAGCGATGAATGGCGGCAATGGAGTCGTTGTCGTCCTGCGATCCCCAGGCGAACTGCCAGCCCGAACCGCCAATGGCCCAGGCTCCATAGCCTACGGGAGTGATGTGCAGGTCGGAGTTGCCAAGCTTGCGTGTTTGCATTTCAATCTCCTGTAAAACTTCCTTTGCTGACACTAGAAATGCATTTGCGTTTCCAAACAACATTTAGCCTGGAACAAACCCATTAGATCGTTCTAGTTCACAGCTTTATGTGTGTGTCCCGCTGATAATTCCGCCGGCATCAGGCACGGTTGAAATCCGAACCCTGTCGAAATGTCGACGTTGTGTCAACCGCACGACTCCCATCTGAGTTTCATAAGGCCCTGCCCAGTTAAGTCAACCTGCTGAAAATACGCAGTTAATTCACTTCGCGATTGATTGGAGAGCGGCGTGCCTTTCCTGTCGTGGAGGCACAAACAAAATGCAAGCGACAGAGACATACATCGGATGCGAACCGCGCTTCGAAGTCCGCATCGGCGAAGAGAAGAATCGCGAAATGCACGACGTTCTCTCGCGCTGCCTGCCGTCTTTTTACACGAAGGCCTATCGGCACCTGGGCAATGCGGCCGACGCGGAGGATGCGGTTCAGGATGCACTCCTGTCCGCTTACAAGCACCTCGACCAATTCAGGGGGCAGTCGCAAATGTCGACCTGGTTAACAGCCATTGTCATCAATTGCGCGCGGATGCATTTGCGCAAACGGCCTCGCCAGATCCACCTGTCGCTCGACGAGCGATTCGGGGAGGAGCAGGAATATTCCTTGTCAGAGCGATTGGCGCACAGCGGACCAAGTCCTGAAGATGACTGTCGGAATTCCGAACTCGATAGGCGCCTCACGCAGTTCACAAAGCAGCTTTCGCCTCCATTACGCAACGCATTCCAGCTGCGTGAGTTGGATGGCCTATCCACGAGCGAAGCAGCGCGAATCTTGGGTGTGCCGGACGGAACAGTGAAGGCGCGGGTCTCTCGTGCACGCGCGAAGCTCAGACGATTGATGTGCCGCACGCTCGATATACAGCCTGGTTCGGCATCACCTCGTTCATCAAGATGAGCAGCAGTAAACCTAAGAGTTAAACCACGGACGGCAAAAATGGCGTCCGTCGGTAATTGACGAACCGAAAAGAAATTTTATGTGGATCGTTCGACTAGCATTACGGCGGCCTTACACATTCGTGGTGATGTCGATTCTCATCCTGATCATGGGTGGGCTCGCGATTCTTCGCACCCCAACCGACATCTTTCCGAACATCGACATTCCCGTTGTCAGCATCATCTGGAACTATAACGGTCTCGTCCCTGAGGACATGAGCAACCGGATCGTTACCACTACAGAACGAAATCTTACGACCACCGTCGACAACATCGAACACATCGAGTCGCAGTCACTCTATGGAATTGCCGTTGTTAAAGTGTTCCTGCAGCCGAGCGCAAGCATTCAACAAGGTATTGCACAGATTACGGCGGTTTCTCAGACCCAACTCAGGCAGTTGCCAGCGGGAACGACGCCGCCTCTCATTCTTGCTTATAGCGCATCGAGTGTGCCGGTCCTCCAGTTGGCCCTCTCGGGACAAAATCTGTCGGAGCAGCAACTCAACGACTATGGCTTAAATTTCATTCGCACCCAGATCATTACTGTGCCTGGTGTTTCGGTACCCTATCCCTATGGCGGCAAGCAACGTCAGGTGCAGGTGGATCTGAACACCACCGCATTGCAGTCGAAGGGCCTGTCCGCGCTCGATGTAGTCAATGCGATCAGCGTACAAAACCTGATTCTGCCAACGGGAACGTCCAAGATTGGCTCCAGGGAATACGATGTCTCCATTCCCAACGCAGCGCCGCAGACGATTGCAGACCTGAACCGCATCCCCATCAAGACAATTGGCGGCACCACGATTTACATCAAGGATGTAGCCTGGGTGCGCGATGGCTTTCCACCGCAGACCAATATCGTGCGCGTCAACGGCCAGCGATCAGTATTGCTGACCATCCAAAAAGCGGGGAATGCTTCGACGCTGAACGTGATCTCGGGCATTAAAGCCCTGCTCCCTCAAATTAAGACGACGCTTCCCCCCCAGCTCCAGATCGCACCTCTGAATGATCAGTCGATTTTTGTTCGTGGCGCGATCAGTGGCGTGGTCAGGGAAACGCTGATTGCCGCGTGTCTGACCGCTTTCATGATTCTCACTTTTCTGGGTAGTTGGCGAAGCACCGTGATCATCGCCACCTCAATCCCGCTGGCGATTCTGACCTCCATCATTGCGCTCAGTGCAATCGGAGAAACCATCAATATCATGACGCTCGGCGGACTCGCTCTGGCGGTGGGCATCCTGGTTGATGACGCCACAGTCGAGGTCGAGAATATCAATCGCAATCGGGAGGCCGAGCCAGACAAGGACATGGACGAAGTTGTCCTGGACAGCGCGGCTCAGATCGCGACGCCAGCATTCGTATCCACGCTTTCGATCTGCATCGTGTTTGCTCCCATGTTCCTATTGTCCGGCGTTGCGCGATACCTCTTCGTGCCACTCGCGGAAGCCGTCGTTTTCGCTATGTTGGCTTCCTATTTCCTTTCGCGGACCATCGTCCCGACAATGGCCAAGTACTTGTTGCGGGCAGACAAAACAAAAGAAGCGCGAGACGCGCCCTCCCGAAATCCGCTGGTACGACTGCAGAAGCGTTTTGAGCAAGCCTTTGAAAGATTTCGTCAAAGCTATCGCAGACTGCTGGAAATTTGTCTCCATCACCGGCGTGTCTTTCTGATTGCGTTCTTTGCCAGCTGTCTCGCTTCTCTGGTAATTCTGATTCCCTGGTTGGGCCGCGACTTCTTCCCCAGCGTTGACGCCGGCAGTTTCAAACTTCATATGCGCGCTCCCACCGGAATGCGTATCGAAGAAACGGCCAACCTTTGCGATCAGGTCGAGCAGTCGATTCGAGCGCAGATTCCGGCGAGCGAGGTTCAGAACGTCATTGACAATATTGGCTTGCCCTACAGCGGTATCAATCTCTCGTACAGCAATTCCGCGCCGGTGGGCAGTTCGGACGCCGACATCCTTGTATCTCTGTCCGTCAAGCACCATCCCACGGACAATTACATTCATCAGCTTCGTCTGTCACTCCCGAAACAGTTCCCGGGCGTTTCGTTCGCTTTCTTGCCCGCCGACATGGTCGGGCAGATTCTCAATTTTGGATTGCCCGCACCCATCGACGTTCAGGTCGTAGGCAATGACCTGGAAGCGAACCGGCGCTACGCGGATGTCGTGCTGGCGAAAATGAGATATGTCCCAGGAACAGCCGATCTCAGGATCCAGCAACCTTTCGATCAGCCGTATCTCCGCCTCCGGGTCGAGCGCACGAAAGCTGAACAGCTTGGTTTCACCGCCCATGACATCGCGCAGAATCTCCTGGTATCACTGAGCGGCAGTTTCCAGACCTCCCCCACATTCTGGCTTGACCCCAAAAACCATGTCAGCTATTCAATAGCGACTCAAACGCCGCAATACCGCACCGACACGTTGCAAGCGGTCGAAAACATTCCAATCACCGGCACCAACCCGAGCGCTCCTCCGTCGATCATGGCCAGCCTGGTATCCACGCAGCGGGGAGCGGGAATGGCTGTGGTTTCCGATTACAACGTTGCGCCGGTGATTGACATCTTTGGCGCCGTCACAGGGCGCGATCTCGGTGGCGTGGCCAGCGACATCAACAAGATCATTGATGCCACCCGCCAACAATTGCCGCGCGGTTCTCGAGTCATTGTTCGTGGGCAGGTTCAGACGATGCGGGCCTCCTACATCGGCCTTCTGAGCGGACTGGCGTTCTCGATCGTGCTCGTGTACCTGCTGATCGTAGTCAACTTCCAATCTTGGCTCGATCCATTCATCATGATTTCCGCGCTGCCCGCGGCCCTTGCCGGGATTGCCTGGTTCTTGTTTATAACGCACACCACTCTGAGCGTACCCGCACTCATGGGAGCCATCATGTGTATGGGCGTCGCCACCTCAAACAGCATCTTGGTCGTGAGTTTTGCCACCGAAAAAATGGCGGAAGGAAAAGATTCCCTCAGTGCCGCCCTGGAGGCAGGCTTCACGCGTTTTCGGCCCGTGCTGATGACGGCTCTGGCCATGATTATCGGAATGGTCCCCATGGCTCTCGGACTGGGAGACGGCGGTGAGCAAAATGCCCCTCTCGGACGGGCGGTCATTGGCGGACTGATTTTCGCGACGGTTTCGACGCTTTTCTTTGTTCCAGCATTTTTCAGCGTCCTGCAAAGTTCACGACGGCATCCGGCCCAAACACCACAGGAGCACTAGACACCAAGCCATATGGAGTCAATTATGTTACCGCAAAATCAAACTCAGACTCAGACTGAAGACACGAGACGAATCGGCGAGCACCCACCCCCAATAATCGGGGTGGAAGTGCGGGAACGTTCGCGTTCGCGCAAACACTGGGTTATCCTGGCAATCGTACTGCTCGTGGTTGCCGCCCTCTTGATGTGGGGAATCTGGTCACGGGTCAGTGCCAGCACAGCCCTGCGTGCGGAGACGGCTCAAGCCGCTCTGCCGGCAGTGTCGGTCGTGTCGCCAAAACAAACCGCGCCCGCACAGGAGATCATCCTCCCAGGAAATGTACAACCCTTCATCACCTCACCGATCTATGCCCGCACCAATGGGTATCTGAGAAAGTGGTACTTCGACATCGGAGCGCACGTCAAGAAAGGGCAACTGCTCGCTGTGATTGAGACTCCGGAAGTCGACCAGCAACTGGAGCAATCGCTCAGCAATCTCAATACCGCCAAGGCGAATCTCGCGCTATCCGAGATTACCAAGAACCGCTACCAGGGATTGCTGAACAGCAATGCCGTTTCTCAGCAGGACGCCGACAACGCTTCGGGCACCTACAACGCCAATAAGGCAATCGTTGAGGCGAATCAGGCGAACGTCAAACAACTCCAGGCGCTTCAGTCGTTCGAGAAGATCTACGCTCCATTCGATGGAATTGTTACCGCTCGAAACACCGATATCGGCGACCTTATTAATTCCGGTAGCAGCAGCAGTGTGAAAACCGATCTCTTTCACATCGCTCAGCCCGGAAAGTTGAGGGTTTACGTAAACGTCCCCGAGGAATATTCGCAAGGAATCAAAACCGGCATGACTGCAGATCTTAGTCTCGCTGAGTTTCCGGGCCGCAAGTTTCAGGGAAAACTGGTGCGCACTTCCGAGGACATCAATGTGACCACCCGTACCCTGCTGATCGAGATCGATGTGGATAATCCGACGGGCACGCTGCTCACGGGCTCCTATGCGGAGGTCCACCTGGCGGTCCCGACGCAGGCTTCAACCTTCCTGCTTCCAGTCAATGCTCTGTTATTCCGATCGGAAGGTTTACGTGTCGGCATTGTGAAGGACGGGAAAGTCGCGCTCACAGCCGTAACTCCCGGGCACGATTTCGGCAATCAGATAGAGATCGTCGCTGGCCTCAAGGCAGACGACCAGGTCATTATCAACCCGCCCGACTCGATCGTTTCCGGACAGCAAGTCCAAATTGTTCAGGCAACCTTGCCAGGGGATATGAAGTGAAGCGCCCTCGAAAAACGCGGCAAGCGCCTTGGCTGGTCCTGCTCGCCCTGGCAATGTTCCTGTCTACCGGGTGCGTGGTCGGCCCGAAGTACCACACTCCCACCATGCAAGCTCCTCCCGCCTATAAAGAGGTAGGAGACTGGAAGCCCGCGCAGCCTAATGACCAGAATCTTGGGGGTGAGTGGTGGAAGATTTTTCAAGATTCGCAGCTTGATGCGCTGGAACTTCAGGTCAATGTATCGAACCAGAATCTCAAGGCAGCAGAGGCGCAATACCAGCAAGCGCGGGGTGCCCTGCGCTACAACCGCGCCGACTATTATCCGACCGTGACGGCGGGGCTATCAGGGACGCGAACCGGAGTGTCAACTCACCGTCCTCCCCCAAATTCGATTTTTAATGGCGTCTCTTACAACGACTTTGTGCTGCCATTCACTTTTTCCTATCAGGCGGACGTCTGGGGACGAGTTCGAAAAACGGTGGAATCTTATCGGGAGCAAGCGCAAGCCAGTGCAGCGGATCTGGCGACGGTCAATTTGAGTATGCACGCGGATCTCGCCATTGATTACTTTCAGGCCCGCAGCCTGGATGCTGAGGAACAACTCCTCAACTCTACGGTTAAACAGTACGAGCAGGCTCTGGAATTGAATCAAAGCCGTTTCGACGGCGGGATCGCTTCGGAAGTGGAAGTCGAGCAGGCGAAGACTCAACTGCAAACTACCCGTGCAGCAGCGATTGATGTGGGCGTGCTGCGAGCGCAATACGAACACGCGGTCGCAATTCTTATCGGGAAACCTCCCGCCGAGTTCAGCCTTCCCCCGCTGCCCCTCAGCGCACCGCCTCCGCGTGTTCCTGCCGGTGTGCCCTCGGAACTTCTGGAAAGACGCCCGGATATCGCGGCCGCGGAAAGAAGAGTAGCGGCCGCCAATGCCCAGATCGGAGTCGCGAAGTCGGCCTACTATCCACTCGTCAACCTCACCGGTTCGGGAGGATTTGAAAGCTCCACAATCACCACTCTGCTCACTGGA
>WNFJ01334970.1_pt2 | contig 19437 bp, 25 predicted proteins | sample 5400461 | NCBI WGS metagenome assembly WNFJ01 (sample SAMN13153349, study PRJNA577476) | soil metagenome | isolation source: 115 cm saprolite on Douglas fir-dominated hillslope | place: USA:California | collected 2013-09-17
GGTCTGAATCGACCAGGCAGCCAACCGCGACGAGGTCGCCGGGTTTGTATTTGGTAACTGCCGAGCCGACCTTCGTGACGCGGCCGACGATCTCGTGGCCGGGCACAATCGGGTACACGGTGGGCATGAACTCGCTCCATTCGTTGCGGACCGAATGGAGATCGGAGTGGCAGATGCCACAGAAGAGAATTTCGATTTGCACGTCGCGCTCCGTCGGATCGCGTCGCGGGATTATTGCAGAGGCCAGTGGCGATTTCGCACTGGCAGCCGAGTAAGCTCTCGTCTTGTACGTAGTTGGATGCATGTTTGAAGTCCTCTCTTTCTTTTACTAGACATCGGCGCAGAACGTAGCGCCACACTTAGTTATCGATACGGCAAATTAATCGCAGAGCACACGGACAACACAGAGGCAACGTGGCGTTGCATCCATTTTGCTTTTGGTTTGTCTGCGTGATCTCTGTGGTAAAAATTTGGCGTTCGATCTTTGCCTTCCGAGTTCTCACGTTAAATCAATCCCAACGCGCGCACGGTCGGTTCGTCTACAACACCTGTGGCATCCAATCCGTAGTCTTGCTGGTAAGCGGTTAGCGCGCTGCGAGTGTTAGCTCCCAGCGAACCGTTCACGTCGCCGGTATAATAGCCAAGCTGTTTCAGCGCGTTCTGCACATTTACGATGACCTGATCCGGCAACAGATTGCCATAGGTGTAAATCGGTCCGTCGTAATCGTAGCGTTCATAATTGGGATCGTATCCCCACGCCGGATACCAATACCCGGAGTCCTGATAATAGTATCCGCCTCCGACTAGTACGATAATGATATAGTGTTGTTTCCACCAATCGTGGTCGTGCCGTTCATGCCGGTAGCGGCGCATAGCTTCAGCGTAGCTGTCGCGATCGTTGTTGGTTGTTTTGCCACGCCCAACGTTGTTATCGGTTGTTTGTCCATTCCCAGAATTGTTATCCGCTGGTTTCCCATGCCCAGGATTGTTAGCGGTCCTTTTATCACGCCCAGGATTGTTTGCTGTTGTGGCCTGCGTCGGCTGACCCTTTGGCTGCGGAAAAACCCGGTTCGGGCCCGCCTTGGGTTTCGAAGTTTGTTGCGTAGCCGTGGTCTGACCGGGCGACGCCTGCTGCGCGTTTAACGTTGGCATCGCGGCCACGACCACCCAAATCAATGAAAGAAAAGTTTTTCTCATAACTCGTTAGACTACAATAATCAGGTGTCGCTCAGCAAGATGCGAGACTTTGTGCGCCTGCGCGGAATAGGCTCCGCCTATGGAGGCTTCGCCACGTTAAAAACGTTACATCGTTACACTGTTACAACGGGAGACATTCAGCGCTGAGCGTTCGGCATTCGATGTCTCACGGCGTAGGGCTAGGTATTTTATGCACGTTCCGCGCCTACTGAAAGCAATGCTCTTTGCCGACTTCTGACGATTGATTTCCAACCTGTGACTGCTCTCACACGGGAACTTGGCTAGCAACAGCGCCGGTTCGTCTGTTACGGTGCCGCGGAAATGCAAGGCAAGCACGAAACGATGACAGCCAAAACTACATCGGCGCGCGCCAGTGCCTCGACCTTCTTTGGCCATCCAAAGGGCCTTTTCTACCTCGCCTTCACCGAAGCATGGGAACGGTTCTCCTATTACGGAATGACGGCGCTGGTCGTCCTTTACATGGTAAATCAGTTGCTGCTACCAGGACACGTTGAGCACATCTGTGGATTTTCCGGGTTCAGAGCGGCGGTGGAATCGGTCGTGGGCCCGCTTTCAACCCAGGCGCTGGCGTCGCAGATTTTCGGGCTCTACTCCGGTTTCGTTTACTTCACGCCGCTGCTCGGCGGCATGATTGCCGATCGCTGGATCGGACAGCGCAATGCTGTGGTGATCGGCGCTCTCTCGATGAGTGCCGGTCATATCGCCATGGGTTTTGATCAGTCATTTCTCCTGGCGTTGTTACTACTCGTCGTCGGCTCGGGTTTTTTGAAAGGCAATATTTCGGCGCAAGTAGGTGCTCTTTATCCGCCAGAGGACGAAGCGCGGCGGACCCGCGGTTTCGTCATCTTCAGTACGGGAATCAACATCGGAGCGGTCGCCGGACCCTTGCTCTGCGGTTTGCTCGCACAGGTTTATGGCTGGCACTTCGGCTTCGGCATTGCCGCGATCTTCATGCTTCTCGGCCTTGCCACCTATCTCTACGGATATCGCTACCTGCCGGCGCGCGTGGAACGACGCAAGTTCGAGAGCGCTACTCGACTCACGGCAACCGAGCGGCGCATCGTCGTCGCGCTCATCGCCGTGATGATCATCTCGATCTTCGAGTCAATCGCTTACGGTCAAGTCTTCAACGTGAGTTCGATCTGGATTCAACAGCACGTCGCGCTCGACCTGGGCGGCTTCCGGATCCCGGTGCCATGGTTCCAATCGATCAATTCGGTTTTCAGCATCGCGAGCGTGCCGCTGCTGTTCTGGATCTGGCGGCAACAGGCATTGCGAGGTCGCGAGCCTAACGAGCTGGCCAAGATCGGCACCGGCGCCTTTCTTGCCGCGGCCAGCAACCTGATCCTGGTACTGGCAATCTTCCTTTCGGGCGCCGCGCCGGTTCATCCGCTCTGGCCATTCCTGTACAGCGCTGGATTGGGAATCTCCTTTCTCTACTACTGGCCCACGCTTCTCGCCCTGGTTTCGCGCGCCGCGCCGGCCAAAATGAATGCCACCATGATGGGATTGGCCTTTATGAGCCTGTTCATCGCGAACACCATCATCGGCCGGATCGGCGGCTTCTATGAAAAAATGACGCCATCTGAGTTTTGGGCAATGCACGCGGCCATCGCCGCCGCCGGCGGCCTTCTTGTCCTGCTATTCGGTCGCCGCCTCAACCGGGTGCTTCATGCTCAGCCCGCCTAGACATCTTACTGCCAGACCTGCGCAGAAGAACATCACGATGAGTTTGCGCGTCGCTTCTCGAGAAAAAACGCAACGCAGGCGAAAACCGTATAAAAGATTAGCGCCGTGATCGCGAAGGCGCGATCGGAAGAGGGCGGCCGGCGCACGAAGGTGTTGCTTGTTTGAATCAAGACCAGCACCGCGGTGAAGATAATGATGCCGGTTTTCCGGGCGATCGCGCCGTTGCGTTTCAAATAGAGCACCGCGCCGAAAAGAAGAATTCCGATCTCCAATACAAATTCGATGCCTTTATGATTCCAAAGACCGAAGCCGACTTTCAACGTGTCGTCGTAGATGGCGAGGTCGGGACGATGAACAATCAGATCGAGAAGCCAATGCGAAAAAACGGCGAATCCCACGAGCAACGCCGCGCTGTTGGAGGCAATGTTGCGCCAGCCAATTTTGTAAATTACAAACGCTACCGCCGACCAGAAGAGCGCGCCGACGAGGCTGTGCGTGTAAGGCATGTAATAAAGATCGAGCGCATTAGTCGCGATGATTCCTGGAACGAAACGCACCTTCTCGACTCCGAGCAGAACAAATGGCGCCCACAAAAAATCCAGCAACTGCACGGCCACGAACAAAACCCAGAGCGGGATTTTGTTTCGCGGCGTTTTGACAGCGAATGAGACGCCGTAATGTCCGACAAACATCAGTCTTTAGTCTGAACACCGCCGGTTAATTGTCGACCTTGCAGTTTCGATCTCTGGGCTCTTCTTAATTTTTACTTCTTCCTTCTTTGTTTCCTCCTTCTGCCTTTTCGTTAACAAACGAACGCCATAGTTTTAACGGAGGAGAAACTCTCAACCATTTCAAACGAGACAAGTGGAAACGCCCCTGACGCCTCTCGAATTTGCTCGCCGCGCGCGCAAAATTTATCCCGACCATGTCGCCGTGATCGATGGCGACTCACGCTGGACTTATGCGCAGTTTCTTGATCGCTGTGATCGTTGGTCGGCGGTTTTGCAAAAACTTGGAATCGGCCCGGGCGACCGTGTCGCCTATCTCTCACCGAACACTCACGCGCAGCTCGAATCGTTCTATGCAGTCCCGCAAGCAGGTGCTGTGCTGGTGCCGTTAAACTATCGCCTTACGGCTGACGACTTCGTTTACCTGATCAATCATAGTGGTTCGCGCATGGTCTGTGCAGACCGCGATTACCTTGGCACTATCGACAGCATTCGGTCCCGCCTTCCATGCGTTGAGCACTTCGTCGCCCTGACTTGTAGCGTCGGCTGTCCTCAACCGAATTCTGCCTGGCTCGACTATGAAGCAATGGTCGACGCGAGCTCGACTGGATTTACACGGCCGAAAATTCACGAGACGGATCTGCTCACAATCAATTACACCAGCGGCACGACCGCGCGTCCGAAGGGCGTGATGATCACGCACCGCAATGCCTGGATGAATTCTATCGGCACGCTGCTTCATGCACCCATGACTTGTGCTGATCGTTATCTGTGGACGTTGCCAATGTTTCACGCAAACGGCTGGACTTTCGTCTGGACTGTAACGGCCGCGGGTGCGACTCACATCTGTCTGCGCAAAGTCGAGCCGCGTTCTGTGTTTGAATTGATGGCGGCCGAGCAGGTCACCACGTTGTGCGCAGCGCCGACAGTTTTGATTTCGTTAGCAAATGCTCCGGAAAACCTTCGCCGCCTGGCGCCCAAAGGAATCCGCGTCGTAACCGCCGGTGCGCCGCCCGCAGCCTCCACCATCCAGCGACTCGAAGAAGACCTGGGCTGGACGATCACCCACGTTTACGGCCTAACGGAGACAGCGCCGTTTATCACGGTCTGCGAGCCGCGCGCGGAACATGCGTCGCTCCCGATCAGCGAACGAGCCGCGATCAAAGCACGACAAGGTGTCGAGCTGATTACGTCGGGTGAGTTGCGTGTAGTAGACGCGCAGGGCAACGACGTGCCGCACGATGGCGTTACTCAGGGTGAAATCATCGCGCGCGGGAACGTGGTCATGGTCGGCTACTATGACGATCCGGAAGCGACCGAGAAGGCGTTGCGCGGCGGATGGTTTCATACCGGCGATGCCGCGGTCGTGCATCCGGATGGTTACGTCGAAATTCGCGACCGTCTGAAAGATGTGATCATAAGCGGCGGTGAAAACATTTCTTCAGTCGAAGTCGAAGGCGTGCTTTTGAGACACCCAGCCGTGCAGGAAGCAGCGATCGTCGGATTCGCCCATGAGCGCTGGGGCGAAGCACCGCATGCCTTTGTTGTTCTCCACGACGGGGCGCAGACCGATGAGCGCGAGCTGCGCGAATTTGCGCGCGCGAACCTCGCGCACTTCAAGGCGCCGCACAGCATCACCTTCGTCAACGAGCTACCCAAGACTGCGACCGGCAAGATTCAGAAATATATTTTGCGAGCGCGACGAAGTGCGATCGCTCCGCAGTGATTCACTCTTAACTCTCAACTCCTTTGTTGCGCTGTCTGATACACAACTCGCGGATAGACCGACAGCCATAACGCGAGGATGATGCCATCATCATGAAAGACAACGCATCTGAAACCAAAAACAAAAGTATGAAAATAGTCGTCCTCGGGGGCACCGGACTCATCGGAAGCAAGGTCGTGAACCTCCTTCGTGCAGGCGGCCACGAAGTCGTTGCGGCATCTCCTTCGCGGGGCATCAATTCGATTACCGGAGAAGGTTTAACCGAGGCGCTAACCGGCGCACAGGTGGTGGTGGACGTCACGAATTCTCCTTCGTTCGAAGACAAGGCCGTCCTGGAATTCTTCGAAACTTCCACCCGCAACGTGCTCGCCGCCGAGGTGAAGACCGGCGTGACTCACCACGTCGCGCTCTCTATCATCGGCAGCGAGCGGCTTCCCGCGAGCGGATACTTGCGCGCGAAAGTGGCCCAGGAAAAACTGATCAAGGCTTCGCCAATTCCTTACACGATTGTCCGCGCGACGCAGTTCTTTGAGTTCGTTGGGCGCATCGCTGATGAGGCGACCAGTGGGCAAACCGTTCACCTGCCCTCGGCGTTGTTTCAGCCCATCTTCTCGGACGACCTCGCCGCTAACCTGGCCAAAATCGCCGTGGCGAAGCCGTTGAATGGAACTATTGAGCTGGCCGGCCCCGACGCTCTCCCGTTTGACGAGGTCGTGCGCCAATACCTCGTGGCGCATCACGATCCCCGCACGGTCGTGAGGGACGAGCAAGCCCTGTACTTCGGCACAACGCTTGAGAAGCGCAGCCTGGTCCCCGGGGAGAACCCGCTGCTCGGCTCCTGCCATTTCGCGGACTGGCTCCGCCGCACCGCTCCGCAGCGCTGAACCGCCTGCCGAACGTGCCAAGATCAACCAAACCACATACCAGAAAGGACATCACAAATGAAACGAATCCCAACTTCAAAACCAGTCGGGCTGCCGCGCTTCATCTGCGCACTTATTGTTTGCGCACTCATCGTCGGCACTCTCGGCGTGAGCTCAGGGTAGCCGCTGACAAAAATGCAAAGGTCACGCTCGTCTACGAGCACGTTCTGCCAAATGTGCCTGGTAAAAGCACCAAAGGGGTGCTCGTCGAATATGGTCCCGGCGGTACGTCGTCGGCCCACACGCATCCCAAGTCTGCTTTCATCTACGCAACCGTTCTCGAAGGAGCGATCCGAAGTTCGGTCAATAATGGGCCGATCGTTACTTATCGCACCGGGCAGAGCTTCTCGGAGATGCCTGGTGACCGGCACAGCGTTAGTGAGAACGCGAGCAAGACCGAACCCGCGAAGCTGCTGGCCGTGTTCGTGGTCGATACCGACGAGAAGGAACTGACGACCCCGTACGAAAAATGAGACCAAGGGAGGCGCCTCCCACAAGCGCGGCAAGATCGTGCTGAGCGAGAACGTCTAACCCTTGGAATCGCAGCGCTATTTGCTCCCGACCCCGAAATGACTGAGGTCGAGAAAACTCATTCTTACAAACAGGAGACAGCTTTGACACAGCCTCGGGTCGTCATAGTGGGCGGCGGCTTAGACTGCGACCGGCAAGATTCAGAAATATATTTTGAGAGCGCAACGGCCTGCGATCGCTCCGCAGTGAATCCATTTGTTTGTCGCGTTTGCTCTCAACTTTCAATCTCTCAACGACAGTACTTCCCAAAGACAGCCTAACGCGTGAATTGGTTACAATTTTCTCCGTCATGAAACACGACGCGCGATTCGGCGTCGACACTCACGGCCCGAAACCTTGAACGCGGCTAGCAATGACCACATCTAATCCAACATGAAACATTTCATCGGCGTTCTTCCGCTACTTCTCAGCCTTGCGCTAATGGTGGGATGCGCGAGCGACTTTCAATCGACCGAGTCAGAATCGACCCCGGCCTCTTCGCCCGACACGAGTGTTCAGGACTCTATTGATCGGATGAACCAGCAAATGGCTACCGACGCAGCCAATGCGGCGGCGCAGCAGCAATTCCTTGCCGGCATGGCAGCCGCTCAAGAAACGATGAACAACGCCAACAACAATCAGACAACTTCAAACTGGTAACGCAGCGTTTCGTTTCAACGTTTTCTCGGAGAGCAACGAAACGTCAAACGTTCAACATTTGACATTCTATTTCTTTGAATTCGCGGACCCATTCGTGGATTTGCTTACAGAAGCCGCAGTAGAATGAGAGCCGAGCGGGATCAAGGCTTAGTTGAAAAACTGTCGATCCTTCGCAGCTCCGCAATGTTCCAATGTCAAGGGGGCCGGCCGCGATCCGCGATTTGTTTGGCCTCCGCGTCCTCGTTCGCGCCTTCCGCATGCCCGATCACGACAATCGGCGCTCATCATAAGCCGCTTATGAGGCATGCTGACTTCGACGTTGGGTGTTCGACGTTTTCCGATCTTGCGCGCCGATGAGCGCGAGCTGCGCGAGTTTGCGCGGGCGAAGCGTGCAAGTAGTCCCTAAAGGCTGGTAGGAACCCTGAAAATTGTAGACGACCGTAACCCGAGAGGAGGTATGCCGATGGCAACTAAATATGATGCGATCGTTATTGGCACTGGCCAGGCAGGACCGTCTCTTGCGGTTCGGCTGGCAGACACAGGAATGAAGGTGGCGATTATCGAGCGCAAGCGGTTCGGCGGCACCTGTGTCAATAACGGCTGCATCCCAACGAAGACGCTAGTGGCGAGTGCGCGCGCAGCCCATGTCGCACGCCGGGCCGGCGATTATGGCGTGACGATTCCCGGCTCGATCGTTGTTGACATGAAAAAAGTCAAAATGCGCAAAGACGCAGTGGTCCGTCAAAGCAGTGAGGGCCTGGAGAAGTGGCTAAAGAACACTCAGAACCTGACCCTTTATGAAGGCCACGCGCGCTTTGTCGACGCGCATCGGGTTCGTGTCGGCGACGAACTTCTCGAGGCAGACAAATTCTTTATCAACGTTGGCGGACGTGCGTCTGTTCCTCCGCTCCGCGGCATCGATGAGGTGAGCTATTTGAACAATTCAACGATGATGGACGTGGACTTTCTGCCCGAGCATCTGATCGTCATCGGCGGCAGCTACGTGGGATTGGAGTTTGCGCAGATGTATCGGCGCTTCGGCAGTGAGGTCACCGTTGTAGAGATGGGGCCGCGACTGATTAAGCGTGAAGACGAAGACATTTCCGAAAACATCAAAACAATTCTCAAAGACGAAGGTATCAAGATCCGTCTGGGCGCTGAATGCATTGGCTTTGAAAAACGCGGCGACAAAGTGGCCGTGCAGGTTGATTGCAGCAGCGGCGATAAGACTATCATCGGCTCGCATACCCTTCTCGCAGTCGGTCGTGTGCCAAACACCAACGACCTCGGTCTGGAACACGCCGGGATTGAAGTCGATAACCGCGGTTACATCCGGGTTGATGATCAACTTCGCACCAATGTGCCCGGCATTTATGCGCTGGGTGATTGCAACGGACAAGGCGCCTTCACTCACACCGCATACAATGATTATGAAATTGTGGCCGCTAATCTTTTAGACGGTGACGAGCGCCGCGTGAGCGACCGGATCACGGCTTACGCTCTTTACATTGATCCGCCGTTGGGCAGAGCAGGAATGACTGAGGCGGAAGTGCTAAAGTCCGGAGGGAAAGCTTTGATTGGAAAGCGTCCGATGACGCGAGTCGGCCGCGCGGTGGAGAAAGGCGAGACGGACGGATTCATGAAAATTTTGGTGGACGCCGAAACGAAAAAGATCCTTGGAGCGTCGCTCCTGGGGATCGAGTGCGATGAGGTAATTCATTCGATCCTCGACGTGATGTACGCCAACGCGCCATACACGGTGATTCAGCGCGCCATGCACATTCATCCGACTGTCACAGAATTGATCCCGACAATGCTCGGTGAGTTGAAGCCGTTGGAGTGAACCAACAATTTTCTCCGAGATGAAACACGACGCGCGATTCGGCGTCGACATACACCGCCGGAACCTTTGAACGCGGACAACAGGGCTGCGTCAAATTCAACATGAAACACTTTATCGGCATTCTTCCGCTACTTCTGAGCCTCGCGCTGATGATGGGATGCGCGAGCGAGTTTCAATCGACCGAGTCAGGATCGAGCGCGACCGATGATTCCTCCGACAGGAGTTTTCACGACACGATTGACCGGATGAACGAGCAAATGGCTCTCGACGCAGCCAACGCGGCGGCCCAGCAGCAATTCCTTGCCGGCATGGCAGCCGCCCAAGAAACGGAGAATCAGCACAACGCCGAATTCAATCAGAATGGGCTACATTGACGTTTGGCATTTGAAACTTGTTCGGTGTCCATAATTACTCGTTCCTACCCTCGTCACCGATGCCAGTCCGGCTCGGACCTCAACTTCTGCGAATGTTTTGGATGCGACCCGGACTTATTTTCCTGGCGACTTTAGGATCGATCTAACCTTGTCATATTTTTCTCCATCCTCCTTCTTCATCAGCCACCAGCTCACCGGATCGGTGGCGAAGTATGCGATCTTCTTTGCGTCGTCCAGCGGAATCTCCGCGATCATGTCTTTGAGTCTCGTCCAGTCTTCGATCGCGCTCTTTACTCGTTCAGCTAGCTCGCTCTTCTGATCTCGCGGAGCTCGGAGATTTTTGATTATTGAGATAGTGCGATCAATCACGTTCGCAGCCTTTTCATCGCCTTTTGCCTCCGGAAATGGCAGGCTCTTCGAGAGTTCTGCGAGAAAATCCTCGACCCCTACGGAGTCGCGCGTTGCCTGGTGGCCAGACATCGTACCGCCGCCATTGGTAATATAGCCTATGGACATACAGCTTCTCCGGCATCTGGAGATGACTTGGCGCCAGCCGTCGAGATCGAGCACGAGCTGGAGATTCTTCTGCTCGAGCGCCTTGCTCGGTGGTAATGCGCTTCGCCGTCGCGTAAAGCTCAGCCGCCTGATCCTGCCCGACCTCACTCAAGCCCGTGTATTCGGTCAATCCCTCTTCACCGAGCTTCAGCGCCTGTGATATCGTCAACGGCTCCTTCTTCTCATCGGTATCCTGCGCAAAGACAGAACCGGCCATCGCGACGAGCGACAATAACTGCACCAAAATATTCGTTTTCATCGGTATAATGATTACGATGGCGCGATGTTAAAGGCGATCAGATTTCCACTCGCTCGCTAAGCCGTAGTCGCAACGAAGGCTGGTCACATCCGTTAAACTTCTTAATTCTTCCTTCCTGCTTCTTACTTTTCTAGGCCCGGCAAAATTCAGAAATATATTTCGAGAGCGCAACGCCCTGCGATCGCGCCGCAGTAGATCAATTTGTTTTTCGCGCTTGCTCTCAACGCTCAACTCCATAAAGGAGCGTGGCTCCAACGGAGCTTTACGCTCTCAATCCGTAACTGCTCAGCTTTCAGTTTTTCGCGAAGCAAATGTCAAATGTTTTCGGCGCGAGGCCGGAATTCGGCAGAATTCCCGATCGATGATCGACGATCTTGCGCAGCCCTAATTTCCTTTGACTTGGGCAAACACTCTTGCTAGACGATCAGCGTGATTTTTCGCTCCCTCTCACTGATGGTAATCATGGCTTTTCTTGTCGCGGGCTCTGCCGAAGTAAGCCATGCCTTGCGCCTCCCAGACGAACTCGTCGTGTATGTGGGCGACCGGCCTTATCCGAGCGACTTCGACCCCTACTACAACCAGCCTAAAATCTACCGCCAACCACGCTATTACGAATCAACAAGCAAGAAGACCAAAGGCAAGAGAGTGTTCAAGACTACAAAGGTGAAGGACCAATACGGTAACACCGTTTACAAAAAGACCACCTCTCACAAGAAGAAGTAGTAGTAGTTCGCACTCATGAAATTTCGTTTTTTTCCCTTCATTCTTTTAAGCATCGTAAACGCATTCGCGTCCGATCTCGACTTCACGCTGGTGAATCAGACCGCCCGCAGCTTTGAGGGTGTCTACATCACCGCATCTAGCAACAAGGATTGGGACGCAAATCTCCTTCTCAACGGAAACGTGCTGGCTGCTGGAGGAAAGGTCCGTGTGCGCTTCAAGAGTGACGCAAAATCAGAAAGCTGGGATTTCAACCTGGTGGACGACGAGGGACTCTAGTAACCTTCGATAAGGTAAAGCTGGCAGGCGTTGACACGGTCACGTTGAAGGGCGTCAACGGTAAGATCACTGCGGAGATTGAGTAGGTCGCGAACTTACTCTTGGTTGTTCCCGGAAAGGCTTTCAGGAACGTCCTCTCAACAGAGGGCGGTGTAGTGCCCTCTCGGCACGCTGTTGGGCCTTTTTCATCCGACTAAGAAACGCATGGAGAATGCGCTGCGGCGTTACACGAATCTCGAAGAGTGGAAGTGGAACGCGCCAACGGACGCGCATGTCTCGCGCGAAGCGTGAAGTTGGCGCGGCTTGTGCGTTGCTTAGGTTGCTCAGCGCAGAAGCCGTGACAATCGCCTCGGCCCTCTCGCGCGGTGACAGGTCTGATGCCGTCGATCTCCCAATCCAGCGCTAACGATGCCTTCGATAAGATCTACGCGGCGGACGGTTGTTCGATGAAGCATTCCGGAAACGCCACCCGATCTGGCCGTGCGGGGCGTCACCGCTTCCACGCGGAAATTTTCCTGGCAATCGCGGCTCGATCTTTCGCTGCGGGACTCGCGCTCCCCTGCCTCGCTCGTCGCGTGGCGGCGCAGCCTGATTGTAATCGAATCCTTCAGCCCGTTTCCGCACGATCCCGCGTCCGATAAAGCGCTCGAGCGAACGCAACGGCCCCTGATCTTCCGGCGTAACGAAGCTGATCGCATCACCGATGGCGTGTGCGCGGCCGGTGCGTCCGATGCGATGGACATAATCCTCCGAGTGCATCGGGAAATCGTAGTTCACCACATGCCCAGCACCCGCACCGCGCCCGACTTGAAATCTTTTAAAGCGCGCAACCGCTGGTTCTGGGAACGATTGGAATGGATGGTGCCGGTTTTGATTCCGCTGCTCTCCAGCCGACGCGCGATTCGGTCCGCTCCATGCTTGGTCCGCGAAAAAACCAGGACCGTGTCGAAGTTGGGATCGCTCAGTAGATGAAGAAGTAATGCCGGTTTCAAATGCGGACGGACTTCGTAAACGAACTGCGTCACAGCCTCTGCCGGATTCGCTCGTCGTCCAATCTCAACCATCTTGGGCGACTGCTGAAACTGATGGGTCAATGCCTCGATTTCACGCGAGAGCGAAGCGGAAAACATGAGGGTCTGCCGTTTGTGCGGCAACGCCTTCATGATTCGCCGAATCGGAGGAAGAAATCCCATGTCGAGCATGCGATCGGCCTCGTCCAGCACCACGAATTCGACCCCGGAAAGATTGGCCGCGCGCTGCTCCATCAAATCGATCAGACGACCCGGCGTAGCCACGACCATGTCGACCCCGGAACGCAGCGCTTCAATTTGCGGGCGTTCACTCACTCCGCCGAAAACCGTGGCCATGCGCAACGGAACGTGTTTCGCGTAGTCGCGCACGTTCTCCTCGATCTGGACAACGAGCTCACGCGTCGGCGCCAACACCAGCGCGCGCAGCCGGTGCGCGTTATGTTTCTGGTCGCGACGGTTCGCAGTTAACTCGCCGTGGCGAGCAACGGTCTGTCTCGATTCTGCGAGCTTCATCAAAATCGGCAGAACGAAAGCGGCGGTCTTGCCGATGACATCGTTTCCCGCGAGAATGAGTGGAATGGCCGCAATCTGGATTGGAGTCGGCTCGGTGTAACCCGAATCCCGAACCGCCTGCAGAATTTGCGGTGAAAGATGAAGTGCGCGAAACGGCATGAGGCGACAACTGTCACCCGTTAAGTGCCACCGCGCACCTACTCTTCCTCAGATCTTCGAGTACCCGCCACGTTCTACGTGGTCAGGCGCATTCCGCACCTTTTATCATCGGTCGCGTAGTTGAAGCTTTAACCCAAAGCCGATCATCCATCCGCACGGGTAGATGCTGACTTGATGTCGACCACCGGCGTACCGTCGAATGCCTACACGAAGAATTACGTGGAAGTGGCACGCGCCACCGGCGCGGGTGTCTCACGCGCAGCGGGAAGTTGGCACCGCTTGTGTCATGACGATGCAGAAGCCGTGACAATCGCCCGATCGGCCCGATCTTCACGCGTGTGCCGTCAATCTTGCGCACCGTCACCGGAAGCAGCCCGAGCGGGTTCGGTCGCGCAGGTGAGCGGTCGCCGCGGCGACCCGGTAAGCGGACGGCTCTCATCATTGCGCAGGTGCCCCTTAAGAACATCGCGCTTCGCCTCGTGTAACCACGTGATCACGATCAGTTCGTGACCGACTTCGATTCCTAAGAGTGCCTCGGCGAATCGCGGTTCGATCTCCAGCCACGCATCGGGCGCACCTTCCGGTCCCTGCCGCGGCGCGTCCTCCCGGCCCTTTACCGTCGAGCGAATGAAACCAACCGGCTCCAGTGTGTAATCGCTCATCCATCAACGTTGTTCACTCTGCCTGTGACGCAACTTTCGCGAAGCTCTCGGCAGACCGGGGGATTTCGATGATGAATTGTATACGTGAGTCACGTATAGCGCTCCGTGTTCATCAACGATGACGAGAGCGGGCTGCATCACGACTACGAGGTCTGGCTGGAAACTGGCGCCTCACGAGCCTACCAGCGCTCAGCGGCATAATCGCAGCGGCGAACTCCGAAGCTTTCGCGAGCAAGCAGACAATGCCGACGTCCATCTCAAGCGCCAGATCATGGGTCGCGAAAGTCGTCGTCACCATCACCAAAGGCAAACTCGATCCTGGCCCGTGGGAACACGTACGACGAGTTCGACGGCCGTCGCAAGAAACGCGCGCTGGTCAAGATTATGGGCGACTAGACCGACATCGCCTGTGCCAACGTCGGCAATCAGACATTGGCGATATGCTCTCGGCTAGCGCAATCCCAACGCTCAGCGCGCAATTTCGGCGGGCGACCGGAGGGAATTCGTTGAGTCTCTTTGAGCGAGTTGGGGGCGAGTTTAGTAAGTCAGAACCTTACACATATTGAAAGTTTTTTTGAGCGGCTGCGAACCGGGTGATTTCAAGTACACGGTTATAACGACAGTTTCGTAGCAGCCCCAGCCTTCATACACGGCGCTGAACGAAGGTGCGGCACCGCCTTCAAGCGAAAGCGGATTCGGGCCATAGACAAGATCGTAATGAACGCTGGCGATGTCGTCGACTAATGCCGGAGCATCAAGCGACAACGTGAATGTATAGCGCTTGGGATTGTCTGCGAGAGGTTCCTGTCGGGCAACCAGTGAAAACTCTTCGACTCCAATGGGCGCCGCATCTGTTTTTGTAGGCGGAGACACTACTTTTTCTGGACTTCGCTTTATGGGCTCGGGCACGGATGGATCGACGGCTGCTGAGGTTGTCGTCATCTCCGCCGGGCGGTTGGCAGGATTATCCCCTACCTTCTTGACGGGCCGGAGATAGAACAGAAGCCCGATGACAATGACGAGAAGAACCGCAATTACGGCGATGGACTTAGTCGCTCTTAGCTTACTGCCTGGCTGAACTCGTTCTGGTTCGGGCTTGGAGCTTGATTGAGAGATGTGAGGACGCAACGCCTTTATCAGCACTTGGATATCGGAGTCCCAGCGCGGGTGGGTGAGTTCGACTGCGTTGCGAAACGCAAGTTCCTTCAAATCATCTGGCAGTTGATCTGGCTTGGGAGCTGACGCGCCTTGCACCAGAACGGGAATGACCGGGATATCGCGCTTTAGAGCAGCGCCCGTTTCAATACGAACGAAGTCGGCAGGGTCGTCCAGACGGCGTTGACCGGAAATGTCTTTTGCCGTCAGCCAACTCCTGCCGATCAAAGACAGAAACACCCCGCAGGAGTTTAAGCTCTGATCAATGGACTTCCGAAAATCCCGCCCAGGTTGTATGGCCGCAACATCCATAAATACCGAATCGGAACCGAAGACGGCAACAAGGTCGTCGTACAGACGACCAGCTTGACCTTCAGAATCCTCTCGCCTGTTACTGAGGAAGATTGAGCCCATTCGGTTTACCGAGGCTATCACAATAGGCGCAGATGGCGACTCACGCGAAGCATCGCCCCAGAGGCAAAAGGAGTTGAGGACCGTCGTGGGGTCAGTTCCAAGTATCACCAATCCGACGTCGTCCCGCCGATGGTAGAGCAGTGGGCGACATGGGTCAGCGCACCAACCATCTTCGCGCCGCGCGTTTGTTTGAAAGCCCGGCCGTCGCTTCGCATCCGTTACGGCAGCGTTTCAGCTTTCGCACAGCCAATGTCAAATGTTTTAGCTGCGACCCACATTTACCTCCTCCTTATTCGCGAACCTGAATCAGGATTGAACCTATCCCGGCACCCTGCGACCATTCGCGATGCGCGCGCTGAATATCCCGCAGCGGAATCACCGCTTTGATCGGCACGCAAAGTCTGCCGGTTCGCAGTAAATCGAAAAGCGCTTCTAAATCAGACAGGAATGTTTCGAGTCGCGACTGATGTAGTAGAACTTCGTCCTTTTGCCTGTCCAGAACGCCAGGTTCCTTGCAAGCAGCTTGATAACGGCAGGCAGCACGGACCGCGGACCAGTCCCGGACAAAGCTGGCAAGTTAAGACCGTAGCCCACCAACACGCCGCCTTTTCTTAATGGAGTAAGACTCATCCCAGCTCTCGAATCCAAGCGGGTCAAAGACAGCATTCACTCCACCGGTCGCCTGCATCGCGCTGATCCATTCCTTCCCCGAGTAAGCATAAGGCGTAGCTCCTGCCTGGACTAAGTCGGCATGCTTACGATCTGAAGCTGTCCCATAAACTGTAGCTCCTTGCATTTTCGCCAGCGTTAATAGTGCATGGCCAACAGCGCCGCTGAGCCCATGAACAAACACGTTGTCGCCGGCTTCGACGCAGGCGGCGCGCATGACCATGCCGTAGGCAGTATTCCAATCCAGGATCACGGCGGTCGCTTGTTGTGAGTCAACACCTTCGGGAACTGACACGAGATACTACTCGGGGACGTTGATTAGCTCTGCCTCAGCTCCATAGATCGATAGACAAGCTACCCTGGACCCGATGCGAAACTTGGTGCTTCGAGAGCCATTTGCACTTACCCGGCCGACAAAACAGTAGCCCGGCGTAAAGGGCGGCTTCTTCTGCATCGGATAAGTGCCGCGGCGCATATTGATGTCCGCGCCCGAAAAGCCAGAAAACGCCACCTCCACTTGCACCTCGTTAGCCGCTGGCGCTCGGATCTCCTCTTGAACGACTGTGATCTTCGACTCGTCACCGAACCCGGTGATCAGAGCCTTCTGAATCATTGCCATAGTTTAGTTGATACTACTCAGGTTCATTAACTCTTCTTATCTGCATCTCACGAACGTCATTGGTTCGCGCTTGCTCTCAACTCCGTAAAGGAGCGTGGCTCCGACGGAGCTTTACGCTCTCAACCACCTCTCGCGCCGTCTTGTCGAGCCGTAGCTTTAGCAAAGGTTGAAGCCTTGCGCGAAGGCGGATCACTTGTCACGTGTCACTTTCTTTACTCGATCTTCACGATTTTCGCGGTGCGTCCATCCTCAAGCGTAATCCAGTCGCCCATGTCCGCGGCCAGCAGCGCTTTGCCGATTGGGGAAATCCAACTGACGGCGTCTCGTTCGAAATTGAGTTCGTCGACGCCGACGATAGTTAACGTTTCGGTCGCGCCTTTTTTATCCTTCACCGTCACCGTTGCGCCGAACGTGACGCTGTTAGACGGCGCGTCCGGAGGATCGACAACATGGACCGATGCCAGAATTTGTTCGAGTTCAGTGACATGCTCGCTGACGGCGTTTGCCGCGCGAAGTTTTTGCAGTTCGTCGCGCAAACGCTTCGCTCCGCGCGCGGTGATGTAATTGGTCGCTCCCGGCGGCAGTCCTGACGCCGATCGCTTCCGTCCGCTGCGCTCCGGAAGATCCACATCTTCTTTGACGAAGGCTCTGCTCATCCAGAAAAGTATCGCACCGGCCGCATCGGGCGTCCTTTGGAAAACAGGGTGGTTAAGATCACGGAAAAAATGTTCCTGCGTTCTCTCCACGGCGAGTCTGCGACCTGCGTTCCTAAGAGATTACCCTCTTTCTACTTCGTAATTGAAACTCACTCGCTGCCCAACGCTCATTCGTTGCTACCCTCGCAACTTTACCTTCTATGTCGCTCCTCCCGTTTCGCTCCATTCTTACTTTTTAATTCTTACTTCGTTCAATGCGTTCCATTTTCGCCGGCCTCGGCTTACGAGGCGATTTTTGGGATCCGCAGTCGGATAGTTTCGGTTAACGAATTCGCTGATGCTAAATGACGCCGGCGATTCCATCGCGTGTTCCGAGTGTGTACGCGGTGCACGCGATCGTTGAAACCGGGCTTGAGGCCGACCGTCAACCCGGTATCCTCGGACGGCATGCATCGTGACCATGAGCGTTGGTACTCGCACCGTCTCAATAGGGACATGGGCGTCGCGATTTACGGCAATTACGGCGCGCCCATTCTCGCCTTCCCGACGAGCTGTGGCGACGAATGGGAGCAAGAAGGTCAAGGCATGATTCGCACTCTCAGCCCCTACCTGGAGCAGGGGCGAATCCGAATCTTCTGCATCAACGGCGTGAATAGCGATTCATTCCAAAACAAGGGAGCGCATCCCTTCCATCGGAGCTGGATGCAGGCGCAGTACGACGCCTATGTGGCGAACGAGGTTTTCCCGTTCATCGACTCCCAGTGCCAGACGCCGGGCATCGGGATTGCCACGCTGGGCGCATCGCTCGGCGCCTATCACGCGGCCAACACCCTCTTCAAGCATCCCGACCACGTGAAGCGCTGCTACGCGCTCTCGGGCATCTACGACATGCGCGACTCGATGGACGGGATGTATGACGACAACTTCTACTTCAATAACCCGGCCGACTATGTGGCCAACCAGAGTGATCCCTGGTTTCTCCACCAGTACGCCAGTTGCGACATCCGGTTAGTGACCGGCTGTGGTCCGTGGGAGAACAGTGGGCCGACCTATCGAATGTCGGAGATTCTCAGGAATCGCGGCATTGCTCATCATCTGGACGACTGGGGTCCAGAGGGCGGGCACGAATGGCCTTACTGGCATCACCAGATGTGGGAGTACGTAGGCGCCCACTACTCTGGCTTCTGACCTCCGTCTCTCAACTCTCAGCTATCATCCCGACAACGACGTCTGCAATGCGGCAAAGTACCAGATCCAACCCCCAATTTGAATTGCTAGGGCCAAGATTTGCACCGAACGGCTGTTAATGAAAATTGCAGCCACGCCCGATGCTATGGTCATCGGAACGATAACGATATTCTGCGCCGGCCACTGCGACGCGCCGGCGGATTGGCCAAGCCTCGCATTGGTCACCACCGTGATCACGCAAAGAATTGTGTAGGCGATGAGGTATTTTCGGCCTTTCTCGGAATGAAAGCGCTGTAGGTCGATCGCGCCTGTCTCCGGAATGCGCGGCGAGACGAGGCGTGCGTTGAGATAAATGCCCGCTGCAATCGAGAAGTAGAACGCGATCGACCCAATGTCCCAGGACTTTACCCCATGCAAATCCCACAGGCCGATCCACCATGCGCAGGTGAACAACAGTGCGACCAACATCCAGCCGCATTGAACCACGATAGCCGGATGCGCTTGGAAGCGATGATGATCTCGCCCGCGGTGGAGAGCAGATGCGTCACCGCCGCCGCGTACACGAACGAGAACAGTACCAGAATGAAATCGAACGCGTGCATCGTTGGCGCACGATTATGCTGAGACGGCTATGCTCATACAAGCGCGTCCAGCTCGAGGGCAGGACTCCTTCTCCTTCATAATTCTAACTTCTTAATTCTTACTTCGTTCATGGGATCCGCAGTCGGATACTTTTGGTTAACGGATTCGCTTCGTTTCGCGCTTTGAGCGTTCTTGTCGCGCCGGAGCCTTGTGCGTAGGCGGATCAGTTTTTTCGGGAAGCAAATGTCAAATGTTAGACGCGACCCGGATTCCTCCCCCCGGAAGAGTGATGCCTACGCGAGTAG
>WNFJ01187188.1_pt3 | contig 19432 bp, 15 predicted proteins | sample 5400461 | NCBI WGS metagenome assembly WNFJ01 (sample SAMN13153349, study PRJNA577476) | soil metagenome | isolation source: 115 cm saprolite on Douglas fir-dominated hillslope | place: USA:California | collected 2013-09-17
CGATAGTCAACGGCGATCACCACCGCGCCTACCTGGTTGGCCAGATAACGTGCCACGCCATCGTGGGATTCGAGGCTGCCGACGACCCATCCGCCGCCGTGGAAATACACAAGCACCGGCAGTGCCTCGGTGGATGCAGGCCTGTAGATCCGCACCCGCAAGCCGGTGGAGGTTTCCCTGTCCTCGACTGCGAAGACCGGCTCGACCGGGCCGAACATGATGGCCGCCTCGCGGTCGTTGATCTGTCGCGCCTTGTCGACCGGCATCCCGGCCAGCCCCGTGAGCGAGACGAATCGGGACAGCGATTCAGTTTCCGCGATCGCCGATCCTTCGCCCCGCGCGCTCGGGTCGCGGCAGGTGAGAGTGGGCTTCGGCCACCTGGCGGACGTGCTCCGCGACGCCGGCTCCGGCGGGCGCCACTTTTCCGTGCCGGGTGTCGACATGCAGCAGCATGGTCTCGGATTCCGCGAGCACGGCACCGTCGATCGGCCGCTCGAGCCGGTGATAGAGGTGAAGCCGCTTCTCGTCGCCGGCGAGCACCTGGGTCGAGACGTCGAAGGAAAGATGGGTCTCAGCGGTGAAGTAGCTGCATCCGCCCGCCAGGTATGCGGCGTCGACGCCCAGGTACCGGATGAATGCGTCGGAGGCATCCGCGAGCACCTGCAGGCAGCGGCTTTCGTTGACATGGCCGTTGAAATCAACCCACTCGGCCGGGATTCGTTGCGAGTGCAGGCGCAGGGGCCGCGACAGGTCGTCACCGTCGCGCATCGCCCGCGCATGGGCGACCTCGAACAGCTCGCGCTCATGCTCGGCCAGCACGGCGCCCGCGCCCGCGCCGTGCGAGCGAAGTCCCTGCAGGACCGCGACTAGGCAGTCGTCGCGAAACCTCTCCAGGTCACGGACACTCTGCCCGGCGGCCTGCTCGTCCGACTGCGCAACGATCTTGTCCAGCAGCGATTCGTCGAGCTCCGGCACGTCGGTCAGCTTCGACCACGGCCACTGCAGCGTGGGACCGAACTGAGCCATGAAGTGGCGCATGCCGCCCTCGCCGCCGGCCATCCGGTAGATGAGGAACGTACCCATGACCGACCACCGCAGTCCCGGACCGAGGCGGATGGCGTCGTCCACCTCGGCCGTGGTCGCGATGCCGTCCTTGACCAGCCAGAGCGCTTCGCGCCACAACGCCTCCAGAAGGCGATCGGCGATGAAGCCGGGGGTCTCCTTGCGCACGCGCAGCGGCGACATGCCCATCGATCGATACACCGCCTCCGCTCTCTCGACCGCTTCAGGGGCGGTCAGCTTCCCGCCGCACACCTCCACCAACGGCAGCAGGTAGACCGGGTTGAAGGGATGCCCGACCACGAGGCGCTCCGGGTGCGCCATGTCCAGCTGGAGATTCGACGGCAGCAGCCCGGAGGTCGACGATGCCAGGACGACGTTCGGGCCGGCGATGCGGCTCGCGCGCGCGAGCAGCTCGCGTTTCAGGTCCTCGCGCTCGGGCGCGCTTTCCTGCACGAAGTCCGCGCCTTCGACGGCCTCCTCGGCCGTGGCCGCCATCGCGAAGCGGCCTTCAAGCGGCAGCGGGATCATGGTCAGCTTCCGCCACGCCCGTCGAGAGCTCTCCAGGACCTCCGCCACGTTTCGCTCCGCGTTCGGGTCCGGGTCGTAGAGGCTGACGTCGACGCCCTGCATCAGGAAGCGCGCCGCCCAGCCGGCGCCGATGGCGCCGCCGCCGAGCAGGCCGGCAGTGCGGGGGAGGCCCTGAGCGGACAGCGAGGACTCAGCCACGGTGGTTCAGCCGGAGCTTCGCGCGCACCTCGTCGGGGCCGAGGACATTGACGTTCATGCCGTCGAGGATCGACCGCGCGCGCTCGACCAGCTGCCCGTTCGTCGCCGGCCGTCCCCTCGAGAGAAAGAGGTTGTCCTCGAGGCCGACGCGCACGTTGCCGCCGGCGAGCACCGCCATCGCGACGTAGGCGAGCTGCATGCGGCCGATCGAAAAGGCGGAAAAGACGGCCGCCGGCGGCAGCTGCTGAACCATGCTCATGAGCGTGCTCGGGTCGTCGGGCGCGCCGTACGGAATGCCCATGCAGAGCTGGATGAGAGGGGGATCGTCGATGAGCCCCTCCTTGATCAGCTCCTTGACCATCACGAGATGCCCGGTGTCGAAGACCTCGAGCTCGGGCCGGACGCCAAGCGCCTGTACCCTGCGGGCCATCGCGCGGATCATGGCCGGCGTGTTAGTCATCACGTAGTCGCCGCCGGCCGCGAAGTTCATCGTCCCGCAGTCGATCGTGCAGATCTCGGGCAGCAGCTCCTCGACGTGCCGCAGGCGCTCCGACGCGCCCGCCATGTCGGTGCCGTCGGGGGCAACGGGCAGGGGAGACTCCTCACCACCGAGCACGAGGTCGCCGCCCATGCCCGCCGTGAGGTTGAGGACGACGTTGATCCCGGATGCGCGTACGCGCTCGACCACATCGCGGAACAGCGTCGGGTCGCGCGAGCCTTTGCCCGTCGACGGGTCGCGGACGTGAATGTGGACCACCGCGGCGCCGGCGGCAGCCGCCTCCAGGGCGGATTCGGCGATCTGTTGCGGCGTCACCGGCACGAGATCGCTGCGGCCTGTGGTGTCTCCCGCGCCGGTGAGGGCGCAGGTGATGAAGGCCTCCCAGTTCAAAGAGACGTCATACCGACTGGGCCGTCTCCAGCGCCACCTCGAGCGAAGGGGTGTCCGACAGCAGGCGACGTGTGTACGGGTCCGAAGGCGACTCCAGCACCTGGTCGACTCCGCCGAGCTCGATGATGTGGCCCTGGCTCATGACCGCGACCCGCTGCGCGATGGAGCGCACGAGGGGCAGGTTGTGGGTGACGAAGAGCATGGAAAGGCCGAGGTCGCGCTGGAGGTTGGCGAGCAGCTCCACGATTGCCGCCTGCACGCTGACGTCGAGTGCGGACGTGACCTCGTCGCAGACGAGGATGGACGGCTCGCACACGAGCGCCCGGGCGATGGCGACGCGCTGGCGCTCACCACCCGACAGCTGCTCCGGGAAGCGGTCGACGTAGTTCGCGGACAGCGAGACACGCTCCAGGATCTCGACCACCTTCTTGTCGGCCTCTGCGCCTCGTGCCTTGCCGAAGAGCTCGAGCGGCTGCCGGATGATGTGTCCGATCGTGCGGCGAGGATTGAGCGAGCCATACGGGTTTTGGAACACGTACTGGATGGTCCGGCGCTGCTCGCGAGGCCGGTCGCGCGAGGACATCGAGAGCGAAACCCCGTTGAGGGTGATCTGGCCGGTGCGGTTGCTGTGCAGCCCCGCGACCGAGCGGGCGAGGGTCGTCTTACCGGAGCCCGACTCTCCGACCAGGGCGAGGCATTCGCGCCGCGCGAGCTCCAGGTTGATGTCGTGTACTACGACGCGCTTGCGGTAGCCGGCGGAAACGTCCGTCAGCACCAGAATCGGATCCTCAACCGACCGCGCGGCCCGCGGGCCCTCGGCGCCGCGCCGCAGCGCCTGGGCCCGCACCTCCTCAGCGCGCACGCAGCGGGCCAGGTGCTCGGGGCCGATCGGGCGCAGCTCCGGCATCGCCACCTTGCAGCGGTCCTGCACGAAGGAGCAGCGAGGGGCGAACGCGCAGCCGGTCGGGCGCCGGCCGGGCGCGGGCGCGCGCCCTGCGATCCCTACCAGCTCACGCGTGCCGGTCAGGTGAGGGATGGCGACGATGAGTCGCTGCGTGTACGGATGGCCGGCGGCCTGGAAGATCTCCAGCGCCGGGCCGAGCTCGACGATGCGTCCCGCGTACATCACCGCGACACGGTTGGCCAGCGTGCCCACGACGGCGAGGTCATGGCTCACATAGAGCGCGGCCACGCCGTGTGCGGCGGCGAGCTCCCGGACCGTCCCCAGCACATGGGCCTGCGTGGTGACGTCGAGTCCCGTGGTGGGCTCGTCGAGCACGATCACCCGCGGCCGGCACGCGAACGCGATCGCGAGGCCGACGCGCTGCTGCTGGCCGCCCGACAGCTCGTGCGGGTACCGCTTCAGGAAGACCGGGTCGTCCGGCAGGGCGACCTCGCGCATCATCTCGGCCACACGTCGGTTGCGCTCTTCGCCGGTGCGGCCGAAGTTGTGCGCGTCGAGGATCTCGCGCATCTGGATGCCGATCCGAAGCGCAGGGTTGAGGGCGGCGGCCGGGTCTTGAGGCACATATGAGATGAGGCGGCCCCGCGTGTGCTCGAGCTCCGCCTCGTCAAGCGTGAGCACGTCGACGTCGCCCAGCCGCACCGATCCGCCGGCGATCTGCACCCCGCGCCGCGCGTGCCCGAGCAGGGCCAGCCCGACTGTCGTCTTGCCCGAGCCGGACTCGCCGACGAGGCCGAGCACCTCACCGGGCGCGATCTCGAACGACACGTCGTCGACGATCTCGCGGTTGCCTCCGCGCGCGACGATGCGGAGGCGATCGACGACGATGGCCGCTGCAGCGCTCATCACTCGGTCCCCCGTGAGCGGTCGATGCCGGCGGCAGCCCGCGCGATGCCGTCGCCGATCATGCCCGTGCCCATCGTGAGCATTGCCACCGCAAACATGGGCAGCAACACGCCCCAGGGCTGCACGACCAGGGCGATGAAGTTCTCCTGGATCATCAGCCCCCAGTCGGCGCCGTTCGGATTGGTCGTGAAACCCAGGAACGCGATCGCTGCGATGACGCCGATCGAGTAGGTCAGGCGCAGGCTCGACTCGACCATGAGCGGGCTCAAGACGTTGGGGAGGATCTCGCCGAACAGGATCCGCCAGCGCGGCACGCCGATGGCTTCTGCCGCCGCGACGAAGTCGCGTTCGACGATGGGCTGTGCGGCCCCGCGCGTGACCCGCGCCACCCTCGGCATGTTGGTCAGGCCTACCGCCAGCACCATCAGCCAACCGGAAGGCCCGAGCGTGGAGATGGCGACCAGGGTCAGGAGGATCTGTGGGAAGGCGAGGATCACGTCCATCGCCCTCATCAGCACGTCGTCGAGCAGCCCGCGCGAGTACGCGGCGAGCAGGCCGACGCTGATCCCCAGGCCAAGGCCGAGGAGGGTCGATGCGGTGGCGAGGACGAGGATCGTGCGGCCTCCGTCCAGGAACCGGCTCCAGACGTCCTGGCCGAGGTGGTCGGTACCGAACCTGGCGGAGCCAGAGGGCAGCTGGTTGGGCAGGCCCATGAAATCAGCCGGCCCGTGGGGCGCGAACAGGGGGCCGAAGATCGCGGTCCCCGCTACGAGGATCACCAGCGCTAGCCCGATCCGAGTTCGCCCCAGGCCCAGCGCGCCGAGAATCACGCCGGTGGGCCGGCGCGACTGGACGAGCGGCGGTTCCTGCGCGACGAGCGGGTTGAGGACCGCCATCACAGTCGCGTCCGGAGGCGCGGGGTGACGAGGATGGTCGCGATGTCGGCGAGCAGGTTGAGCACGACGTAGAGGCCGGCGATGGACCGGAAGGTCGCGATTGGACACGGCGTCGCGCAGAGCGCCGCCGATGCCGGCATAGTTGAAGATGTACTCGACCACGATCACGCCACCCGCGAGGTAGGCGAGATTGAGGGCGATCACCTGGAAGGTCGGCCCGAGGGCGTTCGGAAGTGCATGCCGCTGGATCACGATCCGCTCCGACAGGCCCTTGAGGCGGGCCATCTCGACGTAGTCGCTCTCGAGCACCTCGATCATCGACGCACGCATGATGCGGGCGACGTACGGCGTCACGGCCAGGACCAGCGTGAGCGTCGGGAGGATCATGCCGATGGGCTCCTCCCACGGTCTGCCTCCCGGTGGGATGAGCGAAACGGCGGGCAGCACGTGGAGCACCGTCGTCGCGAACAGGACGACGAGCGACACCCCCACCACGAACTCAGGGAGTGCGGCGAAGACGAGCGTGCTGAGCGACGCCGCCACATCGAAAGCCTTGTCGCGCCTGAGCGCCGCGTAGCTGCCGATGAGGATCGAAAGCGGGATCGAGATGACGCCCGCGCACAGCACGAGGAAGGCCGAGTTGATGACGCGATCCGAGATGAGCTTTGCGACCGGCTCCTGCGCCGCCATCGACTGTCCGGCGTCGCCATGCAGAAGCCCGCCGGCCCAGAGCAGGTACTGGACGATCAACGGCCGGTTGAGGTGAAGCTGCTCGCGCAGGGCCGCCAGGCTGGCCGGCGTCGCGGTTCGACCGAGGATCGCGCGAGCGGTGTCGCCGGGCAGCGCCTGGGTGGCGACGAAGATGACGATCGAGACAAGGAACAGGACGAAGGCGCCGAGCAGCAGGCGCCGCAAGATGAAGCCCCAGATGGCGCTACGGCCGACGGCCAGTCCAGGCGGGGCCTGCGCGGCAGGCCCGCCCGGAACGGCTTTCAGCCTCGCGTTGCTACGAGAACCAGATGGTGCGGAAGCCATGGCCGAACGAGTCCAGGTTCAGCGTTCCCTTGCTGGCCACGAAACCAGAAACCCTGGTGCTGTAAGCGTCGACCAGGTTGTTGAAGAACGGAATGATGTAACCCCCCTGGTCGTACTCGAGCTTCTGCATCTGGTGCTTGAGCGCGATGCGCTTGGTCTTGTCGACCTCGGCCAGCGCCTGCTGATAAAGCGACAGGTAGTTCGAGCCCGCCGGCGGCCAGTGGCATTCGTTGTACGGGGCGGTCGGGATACTGCCGTTGGCGACCTGGGGAAGGTAATTGCGGGTGCCCCAGAAGTCGACGGAGAAGGCGAGCTTCAAGTACTGGTCGCCGTAATAGTTGGGGTCGTTCTTCACGTTGACGGTGATGCCGGCGCCCTTGGCCTGCTGGGCGAAGACGTTCGCGACGTCGACCATGCCGGCGGCGCCGTCCGTGGTGTGCAGGTCGACCGTCATGCCATCCTTTCCCGCGGCTTTCAGCAAAGACTTGGCTTGAGCGAAGTCCTGGTGGCGTTGGGGCAGGTCGGACGCGAAGCCCTCGTCGAACGGCGCGTATAGGTCGTTGGCGATGCGTCCGTGGCCTGACAGCACCTGGGTCACGATCGCCTGGCGGTCGGCCATAAGGCGAAACGCCTGCCGGACGCGGACGTCTGTGAACGGCTCCAGGTCGATAGCCATGCAAAGCGGCAGCCAGCCGCCCCCTGGCGACTCGAGGACCTTCAACCCGCTGTGAGCCTGGACGACGCTCACCTGCGCGAAGGGGATGTCCGTGATGGCGTCCAGCTGTCCGGCCAGCAGCGCGTTGACCTGCGCCGATACGTCGGGGAAGTCGATGATCGTGACCTGGTCGAAGTATGGCTGCCCGCTGCGCCAGTAGTTCGGGTTGCGCACGTGCACGCTCTGCTGCCCCGGGGTGAAGCTCGAAACCTTGTAAGGCCCGGTGCCGATCTGGGGCCCGCTTCGCGTGTAGCCGACAGGCACCATGCCGTTGTAGTACTGGCCCATCTGCTCGCCGATCGTCGAGTCGGCCTGCTTGAGATTCAGCCGAACGGTGCGGGCGTCCATCTTTTTGATGTTGTTGGGGTCGATGGATCCGAGACCGCCAGTGCCGAACAGCCCCTGCTTCGGGTCGAGCATGCGCTGGAGCGAGTAGACGACGTCGTCCGCGGACAGAGATTTGCCGTCGTGGAACGTGATCCCTTGCTTCAGCCGGATCGTCCACTGGTCGGGCTTGTCCTGGGTGACCGACTCGGCGAGTCCGTCCGTGGTCAGGTTGTAGCTCTCGTCGTAGACCAGCAGCGTCTCGAAGCCGGCGACCAGGCGCGCCTGGTCTGGCTTGGTGACGATGTTCTGGCCGTCGATGATGTCCTTGGCGCCGCCGCCCGTGACGCCCAGCCGGAAGTTGCCGCCTCTCTTGGGCGTCCCCGACGTCCCGCCCCCACCGCTCGATGGGCCGCAGGCCGCGAGCACTCCGCCGAGGGCGAGGCCGCCGGCGACCATCCCGGCGCCGACCAGCAGCTCACGACGGGTGAGCGTCCGTCCTCGCAGAACAAGGGGTTGCCGGCTCGTGTTCTCTTCCATCTGTCGCTGTTGCCCTCCTAACCGACGGTCGGGGCGATTCGCCACGACCCGCCATCCCCAATGGACGCCTCGCCCTCCGCATCTGCCTCGACCTCGCCGCTGATCAGCCGCGAGGTGAGCCGGAGGTGTTCGGCGACGAGGTCGGGCGTCCTCGGGTCCCGCCGCCGCAATGCTTCGACCAGCTTCTTGTGATCGCCGGCATATGTCCGGCGTGGATAGGGTGGATGCGCCCGCAGCAGCATCCGCGTCTCAGCCGCGAACGTCTCGTGTGCGCGCGTCAGCCGTTCGCTGCCGGCCATACGCACCAGCTCGTGGTGAAATCGAAGGTCGGCAGCGATGGTCTCATCCGTGGGCTTCACCATCTCCGTTCCGTCTGCGGCCATGGCATCGATGGCCGCTTCGAGCTTCGACAGGTCCAGGTCCTCTTCGCTCTCGAGCAGCTTACGCGCGGCCCAGGTCTCGACGGCCTCGCGCGCCACGTAAACGTCGAGCCGGTCGGACAGTCTCTGTCGCGGGACGAAGGCGCCGCGGTGCAGTCGGTACTCGACCAGGCCCTCCTGCATCAGCTGGCCGAGGGCTTCCCGGATGGTGCCCTTGCTGGTCCCGAGCATGTGCACGAGCCGCGCTTCGCGAAGGGGCGCGCCTGGCGGTATGCGGCCGTCGACGATCGCCTCTCGGATGATTCGACGTACGGACTCCGTGGCCGAGAGGCCCTCGAACCTTGGCAGGTCCCATGTGGTCGCGGGACTCGCTCCGTTTCGTAGGATTGCCGGATCATAGGACGATCCGGGGATTTGTCAAGGGGCCCCCAACCCGGTTCCGGGTAGGCTGGTGGCCGCTTGAACTTCCTGCTCGTGATCGCCGACCAGCTGGCGCCGCATGCCCTGCCGGCATATGGAAACAGAGTCGTCAGGGGACCCAACCTCGATGCCCTGGCGGAGAAAGGAGCTGTCTTCGAGCACGCGTACTGCAGCTCGCCGCTCTGCGCCCCTTCGCGCGCGTCCTTCATCACCGGCTGCCTGCCGTCGCGGATCGGCGTATACGACAACGGCGCGGAGTTGGCGGCGTCAGTCCCCACGATCGCCCACCGCCTGCGGGCGCTGGGATACCGGACCGCCCTCGCGGGCAAGATGCATTTCATCGGGCCCGACCAGCTCCACGGTTTCGAGCAGCGGCTGACGCCCGACATCTATCCGGCCGGCCTCAACTGGATCCCCGATTGGGACGCGCCCGCGTCCGAGCACCTGCCGTGGTACCACGACATGGGCAGCGTCTTCGAGGCGGGCGTCAGCGAGGCATCGCTCCAGATGGACTACGACGAAGAGGTCGCCTTCAGGTCTGTCCGAGCGATCTACGACCTGGCGCGCTCCGGCGACGACCGCCCATTTCTCCTCGTCGCCTCGTTCAGCCATCCGCACGACCCGTGGGAGGTGCCTGCCGCCTACTGGGACATATATAAGGACGCGACCATCGACCCGCCGGCGGTGCCGGCCTTCGCCGACTCAGCCCTCGACCCGCACAGCCGCCGGATTCGCGAGATGTGCGAAGGCATCGGAGTCGAGGTGCCCGATGACGTCGTGTTGCGGGCGCGTCGCGGCCATTACGCCGCAATCAGCTATGTCGACAGCAAGGTCGGCCTGCTGGTCGACGCGCTGGAGGCCGGCGGCCTGCGCGATGACACGATGGTGATCTTCGCCGCCGACCATGGCGAGATGCTCGGCGAGCGCGGGCTCTGGTACAAGATGACGTTCTTCGAGCCGTCGGCCGCGGTGCCTTTGATCGTGAGCATGCCGGGCACTGTCGCCGCGCGGCGGGTGAGCGCCAACGTGTCGCTGATGGACCTGGCGCCGACGCTCGTGGAGCTGGCCGGCGGCAGCATGAGCCGGCAGGCCGACGAGCTCGACGGCTCGAGCCTCGTCCCACTCATGACGGGAGTCGACGGTGCGCGAGCCGACGCGGTCGTCGCCGAGTACCTCGCCGAGGGCGCGGTCGCGCCGGTGGTGATGATTCGCAGAGGGTCGTTCAAGTACATCGCCTCCCCAGGCGATCCCGACCAGCTCTTCGACCTGTCGACCGATCCCCACGAGCTGGCCAACCTGGCGGCTGATCCCGCGCACGCGCGCGAGATCGCGGCCTTGAGGGACGAGGTCGCGGCCCGTTGGGACCTGGCGGCGCTGCGCGAGAAGGTCGTTGCGAGCCAGCGGCGCCGTCGCTTGATCGCTGCGGCGCTGTCGGTCGGCGCCCAATCGCCGTGGGACTACACCACCACCGAGGACACCGGTGAGCGGTACGTCCGCGGCTCCGATTTCTGGACCCCGTTCAAGCGCGCCCGCTTGCGTCGGGACGAATCAGCCCGCTGACCTCAAAGACGGACGCACGACCGCGCCGTCCGGCTCGCGCCCTTCCAAGACTGCTCCGACCGATAGCGTCGCCCTTCGATACACCTCGGCCTCCGCCTGCGGGCTGTACCAGCCGGAGTGCGGCGTGACGATCAGACGTGCATGCCGCGGCGCCGGGTGCTCGCGGGTCGGCGGCTCCACCGACAGCACGTCGACCGCGGCGCCCGCCAGCCGGCCGGAATCCAGCGCGCGCACCAGCGCGGCTTCGTCGACGAGGCCGCCCCTGGCGGCGTTGACGAGAAACGCCCCATGGGGCAGCAGGCCGAGCTCGCGCTCGCCGATGAGACCGGCGGTGTTTGGTGTGAGCGGCAGATGGAGCGTGATGGCGGCGCACGAGCGCAGCAGGTCGTCGAGAAGCGCGGGCCTGACGGCGGCTGATGCGATGTCACCCGGAGGCACGATCGGGTCTGCCGCCCACACCTCCATGCCGAGCGCGAGCGCGCGGGCGGCGACCGCGCGGCCGATGCGTCCGAAGCCGATCACACCCAGGCGGGTGCCTCGCAGGCGGGGCAGCGGACCCGCGGCGTGATCGTCCCAGCCGCCGGCACGCACGGTGCGGTCGAGCACGACCACCCCACGCACGAGCGAAAGGAGCAGCGCCAGCGTGCTGTCGGCCATCTCCTCGATGCAGTAGTCCGGCACGTTGCACACCCACACGCCTCGCCTCGCCGCCTCGGCGACGTCGATGTGATCGAAGCCGACGCTGCAGGTCGCGATCACCTGCAGCTCCGGCAGCCGAGCGATGTCAGATGCGCTCAGCGGCGCCCACGTCAGCAGCCCCACGACGTCGTCGCCGGTCCAGGGCCTGGGGCGGGCTTCGACGATCGCCCCGGTTGGAGCGAGGAGCTCGCGTACGACGTCCAGCGGGAATGGCGGAGCATCGACCAGCACGCGCGCCCCGAGCCTCGCAGTCACCGCCGGCCGAATTATTACGTACGCTGTCGAACCAGGTACCGAAGCGGGAGGTCGTCCACTGCTCGCAGCCGTCTGTCACCAGTTCGGCCAGCCACTCACCATCGAAGACGTGCGGCTCGAGCCGCCTGCCGAGGGCGAGGTGACGGTGCGCGTCCTCGCCTGCGGCGTCTGCCACAGCGACATCTCGTTCATCGAGGGAGCGTGGGACGGCGCGCTGCCGGCGATCTACGGCCATGAGGTCGCGGGGGTCGTGACCGAGACTGGCGCCGGCGTGCAATCCGTCCGGTCCGGCGACCAGGTCGTCGTCACGCTGGTGCGATCGTGCGGCCGCTGCTTCTACTGCATGCGCGGTGAGGTGACGCAGTGCGAGGGCACGTTTGCGATCGACCAGCGCGGCGTACTGCACCTCCAGGACGGAACACCAGTCAAACAGGGCGTGCGCGTTGCCGGGTTTGCCGAGTTCGTGACCGTGCACTCGTCACAGGTGGTGCCGATCGCGCAAGGCGTTCCGCCCGAGAGCGCTTGCCTGCTTGCGTGCGCCGTGGCGACCGGTGTCGGCGCGGTTCGCAGCACTGCCCGTGTACCCGCAGGATCCAGCGTGGTCGTGCTTGGCGCCGGCGGAGTCGGGCTCAACAGCGTGCAGGGAGCGGCGCTGGCAGAGGCCGGGCCTGTGATCGCAGTCGATGTCTCAGATTCGCGCCTGGATATCGCTCGCACGTTTGGCGCCACCGACGTGATCAACTCGAAGAGGGCCGACGCGGCTGCGGCAGTCCGCGAGCTCACCGGTGGCCGCGGCGCCGACTACACGTTCATCACGACGGGCAGTCCGGCCGCCATCTCGCTCGGCCTGACGCTTTCGCGGCGCGCGGGCACCGTTGTCATCGTGGGCATCACCGCGACTGGCGTCACCATCCCTTTCGACCCGGGAGAGCTCGCCGACGCCGCCATGCGCGTACTGGGCAGCAAGATGGGATCGGTACGTCCCGGAACCGACCTTCCCGCCATGGTCGAGCAGTACCAATCCGGACGGCTGATGCTCGACCAGCTGGTGACGGGCCGGTTTCCCCTGGACCGGATCAACGAGGCTCTCGATACCGCCCGGCGTGGGGAAGGCGTGCGCAGCGTGATCGTGTTTTGAGATGACCGTCGCCTCGAAGGACGCCGATCGGATCGTATCGATCGAGTCCTTCAGCAACCAGTTCGTCGGGCTGGTTCGCGTCACGACCGCCGATGGAGCATCGGGCTGGGGCCAGATGGCGCCGTACCACGCCGACATCACCGCGCTCATCCTTCACCGGCAGGTCGCGCCCCACGCGCTGGGCGAGCCGGCGGACGACATCGAAGGCCTGGTCGCGACAATCCCCGAGCGTGAGCACAAGTTCCCCGGATCGCATCTGTATCGCGCGCTGGCCGGCCTCGACACGGCACTGTGGGACCTGCGCGGGAAACGCACCGGCCGCAGCGTCTGCGAATTGCTCGGCGGCATACCGAGGCGGTACGCGGTGTATGCGTCGAGCATGAGGCGCGACATCGATCCGCGCGAGGAGGCGGATAGGCTGGCTCGACTCCGGGGCGAGCGCGGTTTCGAAGCCTTCAAGTTCCGCATCGGCAAGGAGTGCGGCCACGACGAGGACGAATGGCCCGGCCGCACCGAGGCCATCGTGCCCGCGGTACGCGCCGTCCTCGGCGATGACGCTGTGCTGATGGTCGATGCCAACAGCTGCTACACGCCGGCGAAGGCGATCGAGGTAGGGCGCATGCTGGAGGAGAACGGGGTGAGCCATTTCGAAGAGCCCTGCCCTTACTGGGAGCTCGAGTGGACCCGTGAGGTCACGGCGGCTCTGGACATGGATGTGGCCGGCGGCGAGCAGGACTGCATGCTCGGCCAGTGGCGGCGGATGATCGAGATGCGTGCGGTCGACGTCGTCCAGCCGGACGTCTGCTATGTCGGCGGCCTCACGCGCGCCCTGCACGTGGCGGCCATGGCGCGCGATGCAGGCCTGGCCTGCACTCCTCATTCCGCCAACCTCAGCCTGGTAACGGTTTTCGCACTTCATCTCGTGGGCGCCATCGCGAATGCCGGGCCCTATGTCGAGCTCTCGATCGAGCCCACCGAGTACTACCCGTGGCAGGAGGGGATCTTCACCCCCGCGCTCGATGTCAGCGATGGCACGGTCGCGATCCCCGACGCTCCGGGCTGGGGCGTGGAGATCAACCCCGGCTGGCTGGCCGGCGCCGAGCACGCTTCCAGCGCGCTCGCGGATTGACGTGGCGCTGGATACAGCGGCCCCGCGACATGCCTTTTTAGCCGGCTACACCAACCTGCTTGGTCGCGCAGACGTGCGGTGGCTGGTCGCCGGCTCGTTGGTGGCGCGGCTGCCCTCGGCGATGGTGCCGCTCGCCATCCTGCTGATGGTGCATGGCCGCACCGGCTCGCTGGCCGCCGCCGGCGCGGTCGTCGGGGCCTACGGCATCGGCCGGGCCGCCGTCTCGCCGCTCGTCGGCGCCATGATCGACCGGCTGGGCCAGTTCGGCGTGCTTGTCCTGGGAGCCGTCGCGCAGGGGGTGCTGCTGTTGGCCCTCGTAGGGGCGGCGGAGCTGCAGGCCTCCCTCGTGCTCACGGCGCTCTTCGCGGCGGCCGCCGGCGCCGCGGTGCCGCCGATCCAGGCCTGTCTGCGCGCGCTCTGGCCGGTGATCGCCCAGGATGCCGTGGCGCGCGAGGCCGCCTATTCGTTCGACGCGACCTCCCAGGAGCTCATCTGGATCGCAGGGTCGCTGCTGGTGGCCGCGCTGCTCGCCGTGGCGTCGCCGGCCGCCATCGTCGTGATCGCCATCGCTGTCGGGTGCGCGGGCGTGGCCATGTTCGTCTCCTCGCCCATCTCGCGCGGCTGGCGCGGCAGCGTTGCCGAGCGCCCGCGATTCGGCGCGCTGGCCGGGCGCAACCTCCGCACGCTCCTGGTGACGAGCGCTTTCGCGGGGATCAACTGGGGCGCGCTTTCCTTTGGGCTGACCGCCTTGGCGGTGGGACTCGGCAACAACCGCGCCTCGGGCTTGCTGCTGGCATGCCTCAGCGCCGGGAGCATCACGGGCGGGCTGCTCTACGGCGCGCGCTCGTGGCGCCGGCCGCCGATCGAGCGATACCGCGCCCTGCTGGCGGTGCTCGCTGCGGCCGGACTGCCGCTCGTTTTCGTGGAATCGATCGCGGTCGCGGTGCCGATGAGCCTGCTGGCGGGGTTCCCGCTCGCGCCCCTCTACGCCGCCATGTACGTGCTCACCGGGCGCGTGGCGCGCGAGGGCACCACCACCGAAGCGTTCACATGGACCAGCTCGACCTTCGCCCTGGGGGTGGCGGTGGGGACGGCCGCGGCCGGCATTGCCGGCCAGGCGCTCGGCGTGCATTCGGCGTTCGCGCTGGCCTGCCTCGCGGCCGGGGTGGCGGCGCTGCTGGCCCTACTGGCCAGGGACCGCCGGGTGTGACCATGAGGGGAGAGTTGCGATGATTCCTTATCGCGCCGACGACGCCGACGACCCGACCCAGGCGATCCCGGTCGCCACGATCGGGCTGATCGTCGTCAACTTCCTGGTTTTCTTTTACGAGCTGGCGCTGCAGGGCTCACAGCTCGATCACTTCTTGTTCGCCTATTCGCTGGTGCCCTGCGAGTACACGCACCACTGCGGGCTCTACGCCGGCACCCCGACGCCGTTCTGGTTGACCCTTTTCAGCTCCATGTTCATGCACGCGGGCTGGGCGCACATCCTCGGCAACATGCTGTTCCTGTTCGTCTTCGGACTTCACGTGGAGCGATCGATGGGCGGCATCCGTTACGTAGCTTTCTATTTCATCTGCGGGCTGGGCGCCAACGCTCTCGAGATCGCGACATCGATCGACTCGAACGCGCCTGGCCTCGGTGCGAGTGGGGCCATCGCCGGCATCCTGGCCGCCTACCTCGTCCTTTACCCCCGCTCGCATGTGCGCACCCTGATCCCGCTCGGCTTCATCTTCTGGACCGCCCGAGTGCCGGCCTGGGTCTTCATCGGTCTGTGGTTTCTTCTGCAGCTGGTCGACGGCCTCGCTTCGATCAGCACCGCAACGTCTGGTGGCATCGCCTACTCGGCTCACGTCGGCGGTTTCGTCACCGGGCTGCTGCTGGTTCGCCTCTTCGCGCAGTCCGTGCGCGTCGACCGGACGAGGGCCTACCACGGGCAGTAACCGCGGCCGATCGGCGTTTACATGCCGCTGAGGCGCCGCAGGCTCTCTGTCGAAGGGATGAAGTAATACGCGCCGGACAGGGCGCGCGTGAAATTCGTGAGTGCGTCTCGAACGCCGCCGGTGACCCCGGCCATGCTCTCCAGCATCGCGGCCAGCCGCCGCTGGTTTGCGCTGAAGCCGACGAACATCGTGCCGTGGTCGGTAACGGTCCCATAGGGCATGTTGCGGCGGAAGACCTTGCCGAAGCTGTCCTGGTCCGTGCGCGCGACGTGTGACGTCGCCGGCTTGTCCGCGAGCTCCTCGCTGTCCTCCTTTCGGCGCCCGATCACCTGCTCCTGCTGCGCCACGCCGAGCGATTCCCATGCGGTCACGTCGTGGCTCCATTTCTGGAGCAGCAGGACCGAGCCGCCGGCTCCACGACTGCCATGGGGGATGAGCGCTACTTCGGGGGCGTCGATCAGGTCCGGGTTCTCGCTGCCGTCGATGAAGCCGGTGAGGTCCCGGTCGTGCCGGTAGGGCCAGCTCGAGGTTTCGTCCGCGACCGAGGCCACTGTACGCAACGCCTCGATGACCTCGCGGGCGATGTCGAAGACGACGTCGTAAGCGCTGCCTGAGATCCACACCACGGCGTCGTGCTGCGTCGCCGGCATCACGTAACCGCCCTCGCCGACCAGGTCGATGTTGAAGCCGGTGACATCGGCCGGAGCGTCGTCAGGGAGCACCTGGCGCCACAGCTCTGGCCGGAATCCCGCCACGAGGTTGACCCCGCCCATGGTCGTGCGGGGCTCGCGCAGGGATGCCGCCGCGGTCACCAGGGCTGGGGCGGGTGCCCCCGGCAAGGCGTCGAGCTCCAGGTAGGCGTGCGAAGCCGTACCGAGCGCGAAGATCCCGCCCTGCGGAATCGTCATCCGTCAATCATGAACCGGGCCGGAAATATCCCATGTGGTCCGTTCACCCGGTCGCCGGGACAACCTTTACCAGAACTTACATCCATTAACCATCGAACTCACTGGATAGCGTCCATCCTCCGTTACCCCTATGGAGTTGCGTTCGATCGTCGATCTCATCGGTGTGACTCGTGCGTACGGCCCGAGGCTTGCGCTCGACGACGTCCACCTGGCGCTTGAGCCGGGTGAGCTCGCGTTCCTGGTCGGGCCCAGCGGGGCGGGCAAGACCACGCTCCTGAAGCTGATCAACCGCGAGATCCGCCCCACGAGAGGCGAGGTCTGGGTGGACGGGATCGCCGCCCACGCCCTGAAGGCATCGCGGGTGGCCGACCTGCGCCGGCGCGTCGGCGTGGTGTTCCAGGACTACAAGCTTCTTCCCCGGCTCACCGCCAAGGAGAACGTCGCCCTGGCGCTGCAGGTCGGCGACCTCCGGGTGTCGGACGAGGAGGCCTCCGAGCGGGCTCTCGACGCGTTGGACGCGGTGGGACTCGGCGATCGCGGCAACGCTTTTCCGCACCAGCTCTCCGGCGGCCAGCAGCAAAGGGTCGCGGTGGCGCGCGCGGTCGTGGCCCAGCCGCCGCTCTTGATCGCGGACGAGCCTACGGGCAACCTCGACCTCGAGACGTCGTGGGAGATGATGGACCTCTTCGGGGACATCGCCGCCTTCGGCACCGCGGTCCTCATCGCCACCCACAACGTCGAGATCGTGAGGCGGCTCCAGCGCCGGGTCGTGACGCTGGTCGAAGGCCGTCTCGTGCGCGACCAGCCGGCAGGCCGGACCGGGAGGTTGGCATGGCTGGCAACGTCGTGAAGGCGCGCTTCCCCCGCCGCCGGATCGTCCAGACGGTCGTCGGGAACGTGTTTCGCTACCTGTTTCGCGGCGCGGCGCGCAACTGGTTCAGGAACATGGGCAGCACCGCTCCGGCCCTCGGCTCGATGACGCTTCTTCTCCTGCTGTCGGGCCTCATCGGCCTGAGCGGCTTCGCCCTGTTCAACCTCGAGCAGGTGGAGGCAAGCCAGGCGTCGGTGCTTCACGTGTACATGCGCGACAACGTCGCGTCAGCCGACGTCGATGCGCTGTGGGATAGGCTCTCGCGGGATCGTCGCGTCGCCGGCGTCACGTACACGACCAAGGCCGAGGCGCTCCAGCGGGCGCAGCGGATGCCCGGTTTGCCGCAGATCGCGGCCGCGAGCGACAGCAACCCGTTCCCGGCCAGCCTCGACGTGCAGCTCAAGAGCATCAGCGACGTGGCGGCGATCGCCACCATGGTCCAGAACGACATCGCGGTCGACCCCGTCTATCCGACCTCCTATGACCAGGGGGCCTACCAGCGTATTCAGGCGGTGCTCTTCGGCGTCGCGGTGGCCGGCCTGGCGTTCCTGAGCCTGCTCGGCTTCGTCGCCGTGACCGTGACCATCAACAGCATCCGCGCGGCCATCCACTCGAGGCGCGACGAGGTGGCGATCATGCAGCTGGTGGGCGCGCCGCGCTGGATGGTGCGCGGACCATTCGTCGTCGAGGGCGCCATCACCGGCGGGCTTGCGGGCACGGCGGCGGGGCTGGTCACGTTCGGGCTGGCCATGGCCGGTATCGAGGCGGGGTCGAGCAGCTTCTCCCAGTTCGCGCCCGGCGTCACCGCCGGCGTGGCGGCGCTGGCGGCGGCGATCGTACTGACCGCGGGGCTGGGCCTTGGTGCCGGCTCCTCGTTGGTCAGCGTGCGGAGGCATCTCGAGTCGTGAAGGGGCTCCTGCTGGCGCTCGCGTGCGCGCTCATCGTGCTCAGCGCGGGTTCGGCGGGAGCGACCGCTGACACGACCCCGCCCACCCCGCTGCAGCAGCAGCAGGCGCTGATCGATCAGATCCGTGCCCAGCTCGGGAGCAACCTGGCCGACGCCATGGCGGCTCAACAGCAGCTGCAGAAATCGCTGGCTGACAACGCCGCCCAGCAGCAGGACGTGGAGGCGAAGATCGCGGTCGTCGAGAAGAAGATCGCCGACCTCGACGTCCAGATCGCCGACTCCCAGCGGCGCGAGGCGATACTCGCGCAGCGGATCGACGACGAGCGTGCTCAGCTCCGCGAGCTGGCCCGAGCCATCTACGTCGCGCCCACCTCGCCGTTGGTGATCCTCGCCGAGGCTCAGAGCCTGAGCGACCTGCTGACGCGAATCGCGGATCTCAACGTGGCCGGGGCGCGCGCCAGCGAGCTCAAGGCTTCGCTCGATCACGACCTGACGGAGCAGCAGAACGAACGCAAGAAGGAGCAGGCGGCGCGCGACGAGCAGGTCAAACAGCGCGATCAGCTCGACTCGGAGCTCGCGCAGCTGCGGGTCCTCGAGGCGCAGCAGGAGAGGTCGATGGCCGAGCTGCAGGTCAAGATCGAAGAGACGCGGACCGAGCTCTACTTGCTGAGCAGGCAGTCGGCGCAGCTGGCGCAGCAGGTGACCGACTGGCTGCAGCAGCAGCAGGACGCCATCATCGCAGCGGCCATGCAGGCGGTGTGGACGCAGGTGCAGCTGTGGTCGCAGTCGAACAACGTAGGCACGATTGCCACGAGCGCCGGCCACTCCACCAGGTACCGCTTCATCTGGCCCGAGCCGCAGGCGAGGATCTCGCAGCCGTTCGGACCGAGCACCTTCTGGTTCGAGCCCCCTTATGGCGGTTATCCGCACTTCCACACCGGCATCGACCTCGTGGAACCGTTCGGCTCACCGGTGTACGCGGCGGACGACGGCGTGGTGGCCCTGGTGGGCAGCTCGAGCAGCGGCTACGGGAAGTATGTGGTCATCGCCCACTCGGGTGGGCTGGACACCCTCTACGGCCACCTCTCGACCACTGTGGTAAAGGTGGGACAGACGGTCGCCCAGGGCCAGCCGATAGGGCTCGAAGGATCGACCGGCAACTCGACCGGCGCCCACCTGCATTTCGAGCTCAGGATCAACCAGAAGCCCGTCGACCCGATGCCCT
>WNFJ01637110.1_pt1 | contig 19430 bp, 19 predicted proteins | sample 5400461 | NCBI WGS metagenome assembly WNFJ01 (sample SAMN13153349, study PRJNA577476) | soil metagenome | isolation source: 115 cm saprolite on Douglas fir-dominated hillslope | place: USA:California | collected 2013-09-17
GAAGGGATCGTCCGGCGGCTTCAACAACCAGGACGACGTGGTGGTCGTGCCGATCACGTCAGCCTGGGCGTATCTCCTCGGCGGACGCGGACGGAATGTCCAACAGATCTACGTCGAGGCCACCAGCGCCGAGGCGACGAATGCGGCCAGCGCCGAAGTGACCCAGGTCTTGCTCGACCGGCATCACATCTCGGACCCGACCCAGGCCGACTTCCAGATCCTGAGCCAGCAGGATGTGCTCAACAGCGCGTCGCAAACGACCGGCGTCCTCACGCTGATGCTGGGCGCAATCGCCGGAATCTCGCTGGTGGTCGGGGGGATCGGAATCATGAACATCATGCTGGTCACCGTCACCGAGCGGACGCGCGAGATCGGCATCCGCAAGGCGATCGGCGCCCGTCGCCGCGACATCCTGCTCCAGTTTTTGATCGAGTCGATGTTCCTCTCGGGCCTCGGTGGCGCGCTCGGGATTCTGATCGGCTTCGGCCTGGCGCGGTTGCTGCCACTGGCGGTCTCCGCGTTGCCGACGCCGGTCATCTCGACACCGTCGGTCTTCCTCGCGTTCGGCATCTCGGTCGGCATCGGTCTCTTCTTCGGTCTCTATCCCGCGAACCGGGCGGCACGACTCCGCCCGATCGAAGCGCTGCGTTACGAGTGAACCCCCAGGAGGTCATCCCATGATCAAGCTGCCCATCGCCGCGCTCGTCGTCGTCGTCGCCCTGCTCGGCGGTTTCTACGGTGGATACAAGATCGGCGGCAGTGGCACGGCCAGCGCCGCCACCTCGACGGCCGGCACCCTGAAAACAACCGGCAACGCCGGGATCGGTGGCCGCGGCTTCGCCGCCTGTCCGAGCACCAGCGCCAGTCCCTCCGCCGCTGCCTCCGGCGCCATCGCCCGCCGCGGCGCCACCGGCACCATCACCAACCTGACGAGCAATAGCCTCACCGTCCACGACGCCCGCTGCAACACCGACGTCAAGATCACCTTCGACCAGAGCGTGATCGTGCGCAAAACCGTCGTCGGTCAGACCTCTGATCTGCAGGAGAGCGAGACCGTCACCGTCACCGGGTCGCGGCAGGCGGATGGAAACATCAAGGCCAATAGCATCAACATCGTCCCGGCCGGCGCTGGTGGATTTGGTGGCTTCGGCGGCGCCGCCGCCAGTGGCGGCTAAGTTCGGTCGAGGCTAGCCGTATGGACCGGTTGAGCTGGCTGCTTCTCGCCGTGGTCTTGCTGCTGGCAGGCTTCTATCTCCACGTGCGATTGGCCGGCGAGTGGCTGGCCTACCTGCTGGCGGGGATTGGGGCGGGGATCGCCCTGGCGCTGCTCGGTAGTGTCATTCACGATGCGTTCGCCGGTCAGCGCGAGCGGCACTGACCGGCGAATTCCGCGAACGCTCGTTAAGGCCGGTGCGTCAGGCTTGCGAAACGCGCCCCCCAGTCCTTGGCGGGACCGCGACGGAAGATCGCGGCTACCGCGAGGGCGACGAGCGCGATCAGCATCACGATGAGCAGGCCGAACAGGAGCACCAGGCCGCCGGCGCTGGCGAAGAAGCCCACCAGACCGCCGAAGAGGCCGGTGTCCGGTCCTGTCGCCGGCTGTCCAGTGCTGGACTTTCCGGCGTTGCCGTTCGACGCCCAATTGAAGCGCGCACTCTCGTCCGGAGTCGATCCGCCAGCTCCAGAGCCCGTCGAGCTGGCCAGCGAGGTCTGATCCCCGCCGGCCGTCGTGCCAGCGGCGGTCGTGCCCGAACCGGTCCTGCCAGCTGAACCGGACCCACCAGCCCCACTACCGGCGGAACCCGATCCGCTCGGGTTGGTCGGCACGCAGAACAACGTGTTCGTGGTCTGGCCGGCCGGGTCGGTCGGATGCGGGTTCGCCGATTGCGGGAAGCAGGTCGGCGAGACCCCGGGCGTGTCGGCGAAAGCCGGCGCCGCCGTCTGCATCACCGCGATCGCCAGGATCGGGGCCGCCCCCAGGGCGGCCGAGAGCGCCATCAGCTTGCGCATTCGAACACCTCCAAAAAGGGGATGGTTCGACACTAGCCGTGGGGCCGGCGGCTTTCGCCCACCGGGCGTACCCCCGGCAAGCCCTGCAAATGAAGTGGTGATAAGCCCGCGATTGGGCACAACTGCCTAAGCAAGACCCCGGAAAACCGAGCGTTTCCCTATAAGGCGCCAACGCCAGAGCAAAAAAGGCCCATCCAATGTTCAGGCACCCGTCTCTACGGCGGCGGATCGTTCTGCCGTTCATCGTGCTCGTCGTTTTCGTGGGGGTGGTGGGCATCGCGGTCGTCAGCGCGCAGGTGGGCGGCTCGGTCGAGGGGGCGGCCGACAACAGCCTGGTGCAGAGCTCGCTGCGAAGCAACGATCGGCTGGGGAGCCTGGAGAACGACCGGCTGCAGCAGTTACGGGCGGCGGCCGACACGGCCGGCATCAACACCGCGGTGGAGCGACGCGATGGAGCCGCGGCGGGGCGCCTGCTCGGTCCGATTGTGGGGAACGCGCAGCCCGAGCACCTGATCATCCGGGTCCTCAACGCCGGCGGGGGCCAGCTCGTGGGACTCCGCCGCGTCGGATCCGTGGTCGAGAGCTTTTCCGACGGGGCGATCTATGCCTCACAGCCGGCCGTCCAGCACGCGCTGCGGGGAGACCGCGATGCGCTCGGCGACAAATACATCTTCCTGGCGAATGAGACGCCGCCCATCCTTTACTGGGCGGCACCGATCTGGACCGAAGGCCAGACACCGACCGTCGTCGGCGCAGTGTTGCTCGGCGAGTCCCTCAACGAGATCGTCCAGGCGATTCCTGGTTCGAGCTCGACGGCGGTCGCGTTTGACGACCGGTCCGGGACCGTGCTCGCCAGCTCGCTCGGCGGAACCCCAGCGCTGCCCGGCGACGTCAGGCGTCAGGTGACGATGGACACGCCGGTACGGATCGCCATGTCGTGGGGCAACCACCCGTACCGGTTGCTCGCCAGCGACTGGACGATGCGCGGCGCCGACCTGGGGTATCTCGTCGTCGCATCGCCGGCTGATGAGCTCTCCAACTCGCTCAACGCCATCCGCCTCGTCCTCGTCGCGTTGTTTGGAGCGATCGCCCTCGGCACCATCCTGATCGGCCTCGCGCTGGCAGACCGGATCACTCGACCGATCGACCACCTGGTCGGATCGATGCGGATGGTCTCGGCGGGCGACTACAGCCACCGGGGACAGGTTGAATCCGCCGATGAGATCGGCTACCTGGCGAAGACCTTCAACGAGATGACGGCCGCGCTTCAGGAGCAGATCCGCGCGCGCGAAGAAGCGTACTTCCGCAACCTCGAAGCGCTCGCCCGCGTCATCGACGCCCGCGACCCCTACACGTTCGAGCACTCGGCGCGGGTCAGCGCCATCAGCCTCGAGCTGGCGCACGGCATGGAGCTCTCGGACACGGAGGTCGTCGTGCTGCGCCGGGCCGGGCTGCTGCACGACGTCGGCAAGATCGGCGTTGCCGACAGAATCCTAGCCAAGGACAGTCCGCTCAACGACGAGGAGTGGGCCGCCATCCGCCGGCATCCAGTGATCGGCTATGAAATGTTGAAGGACGTCCCCTTTCTTCAACCCAGCCTCGATCCGATCCGCCATCACCACGAGCGCTGGGACGGCGAAGGGTATCCCGACAAACTGAAAGGCGACGTGATCCCCCGGCTGGCGCGCATCGTCACGGTGGCCGACGCCTTCGATGCGATGACGTCGGATCGGCCTTATCGCAAGGGTTTTTCTTTCGACTTCGCCGCGCGCACCATCATCAACGAGGCCGGCCGCCAATTCGATCCCGAGGTGGTCGAGGTGTTCAAGACGAAGAAGGCGGCGATCTTCGCGCTCCTGGACGAGATGCGCCGCAAGCCTTCGCCGCACGCTTCGGACATTCGGCTGGATGCCGCATGAACCGAATGCTTCGCTGGGGACGATGGACGGTCGTCGCGACGGCGGTGCTGCTGCTCTTCTGGGTCGCGGCAGCGGTTGGCGGCTGGTCACCCGACCTTCGCCGGCTGACCACCAGCGTGCATGGGCCATTGGTCGCCGACTATCGCGCGGACAGCCCGCAGGCGCTCGCCCCACTGTCACCCGATATCACACAAGACGCTTCCATGGACCAGGCCCGTGTCGCAACCAGGTCTCCAAAGCCGACGCCAGGTGCCTCGGGCACCGCTCCGGCGCCCAGCGGAACGGGACCCGTTCCCATGCTGCCCGTCCCGACCCCGAGCGTTCCGGCGACGCCGACGCTACCGGTCCCGACCCCGAGCGTTCCCGTGACGCCTACGCTGCCACTGGCGACGCCAACCCCGCTGCCGACGCCGACTCTGCCCACACCACCGCCCCTGCCTTAGCCCGCCGTCTCAGGCGTTGCGGACGCGCGGCCCACTCGTCTGAGATCTCCTGGAGGATGGTTCCCGCCAGTCGAAGTAATGCCTGGCGGTGAGGAAAGATCCCGACCAGCTGGAGCGACTGCCGCAGCTCACGCTGCATCGAGACCAGCCCATTCAGCGACGAAACGAGGTGACGCTGCGCCGGCGGGACCTGGTAGTAGGTCAGGAGCGCGCCGACCGGTGCCTCCAACGCCGCCACCAGGTCGGGGTAGACGGACTCGAACCCGCCCCGGACGCGGGCGTAGGCCGCCATTGCCCTTGTGGCGTCCGGCTCGGCGAACGCGGCGCGAAGACTGGCTTCGACGGTGGCGCGAGGGCCCTGCGGGACCGTTCGGAGCGCCTGCGCGATGAAGCCTTCACGGCAACGCTGCCAGCGCGCGCCGGGGAAGGCGGCGGCCAGGCCGGGCAGCATGCCTGGGAGCCGGTCGGAGGTCACGATGCGCAAGCCTCGGAGCCCGCGCTCTTTCAGGTCGCCAAGGAAGATCTCCCAAAACGTCGTCAGCGAGTCGGCGGGCCGGATGGCCATGCCGACCACGTCGCGATCCCCGGATTGCGTGATCGCGACGGCGACAACGATGGCGCAGGTTTGCGTTTGTGGAGCTTCGCGGACCAGCGCGGGCGTTTCCACCAGCATCAGGTACGGATAGCTCTCGTGCAGCGGTCGGCTTCGAAATGCTTCGACTCGAAGATCCCAGTCGCTCGCCTGGGCTTCGACCACCGCCGGGTCGGTCCCGGGGACACCTACGGTCTCCGCCAGGGCATCGATGGTGCGCGTGCTCGCGCCCGCCAGGTAGGTCTGCTGGATCACCGACAGCAGCGCGCGTTCCACCGGACGGCGCGGTGCGAGGAGGCGACGCAGATAGCTACCGCGATAGGCGACGGGCAAGAATGGCATGAGCGGCACACGCCGCCGCGACGCGCGCAACCGTGGCGAGGGCGGTCCCTCGGCGGAGTTGGTGGGAGTCAACAGGCGGAGGATCGGCGGCGAGCCGAGACGGCGATGCGACTGGGCTGGGGAGAGCGAGATCGTCGCGGCGAACCTCGAGAACCTGGGCGGCATGGTTTCTCCTCTTCGCGAAATTTCGGTCAGCGGCGGACGACTCGTCCACGGGATGCGATGGGGCGCGCGCCACGTCGGGGATCGCTGGCAGCGACGAACGGGCGTCCGGCAAGCGTCCGGCGGCTCTGCGGGCCCGGAACGGTGGCAGACGCGATCATGGTCACAGGGTATGTGGGTCCCGGCGCGATGTCCTGATGCGCTGGTAGGGCCGACATACCCTGCACCTGCGGGGCCTCTCCTTGAACCCGAGGGGGGGTTGGGTGGGGGCTTGATGAACGCGAGCCGGCGGCGGTGAGGGCGGCGCGCGAGGTTGGGGAGGGGGACTAAGCGTCCTCGACTTACCACCGCGACCATCACCGACCGCCGACGTTGGGGTGCCCCGGGCCGCTGCGTCTCCTGCTTGGATTCGACACTGCACGCGAGCGAGCTCGCGCAGTTGTCGGCGGAGAGAGCCAACCCGAGTCGGTTTACGGGAGGAGGATATCGCCGGCGGAAATCGATTTCACCCTGCACTTGCAGGGTCTTCAGGTTCCCCTCCCCTCGGGGGGAGGGCAGGGTGGGGCCCGTACGCCTATGCCGCGTCGAGCAGGCCGTAGCGGGCGGCGCAGGCGAGCGCTTCGAGCTTGGAATGGGCGTCCAGCTTCTCGAGGATGTTCTGCACGTGACCGCGGACGGTGGTGAACCCGATCCCGAGCTCGGTGGCGATGGCACGGTTGTCCAGGCCCTCCGCCATCAGGGCGAGAACTTCCTGTTCGCGACGGGTGAGACTCTCGAGCAGGCGACGCCGTTCCTCGTCATCACGCGCCATTTCGTGCGATCGGGCGAGCAGTTTCGCGAGTTGCGCCGCGGGAATCAGCATTTCGCCTTGCGCGGCGCGGCGCACCGCCTCGACGACATCCGCGGTGGCTCGGGATTTCGGCAGGTAGGCGCAGGCACCGGCGCGAACCGCGGCAATCATGGCCGCCTCGCTCTCATCGGCGCTGAGGAAGACGACCGCGACCTTCGGTTGGCGCTCGCGAATGCGACGGGCGATGTCCGCCCCGGCACCGTCCGGCAAATGCGAGTCGATCACGACGACGTCCGGCTGCTGGTGGAACGCCAGCCGATCCGCTTCGGCCCCGGTCGCGGCGCTGCCCACAACCTTGAGGTCGCCCGTCGCGTTCAGCATGGCGGCGAGCCCCTCGGCAACCAGGAGGTGGTCTTCCACGAGAAGCACGGTGATGGGCAAGCTCTCAGGCGGCATGCAGCACACCTTCCGTGGCGTCGGGGATCCAGTACTCGACGGTGCAGCCCTCGCCTGCCGACGAGGTGATGCGCAACCAACCTCGTGCCATCTCGGCTCGCTCGCGCATGGAGACCAGGCCCAGGTGACCGGGTGCCGACCCGTTGCGACCGTCCTCGAAGCCCACGCCGTCGTCGACGATCCGCGTCAAGATGCCGTTATCCACCGCTGACACCGCACATGCGACGTGGCGCGCCCGGGCATGCTTGCGGACATTGGCCAGCGCCTCCTGGGCGATGCGGTAGGCGATGACCTGCGTCTCGGAGGCCGGGCGGCGTTCGAGCGCCGTTTCCAGCTCGACCTCGATGCCGCCCTCCGCCTTCATCACGTCGAGGTATTCGCGCAGCGCCGCCACCAATCCCCCTTCATCCAACGCGGCCGGCCTCAGCTCGAAGAGGAGGTGGCGTAACCGGTTCGTCGATTCCTCGACGTTTTTCTGGACGCGGTCGACCAGCTCGACCTGTGATACATCCGTCAGCGCCTTGCGTAGCGTGAACAGGCTGAGGCCGACGGCGAATATCGACTGGATCGAATCGTCGTGGATGTCGCTGGCGATCGCCCGTCGTTCCTCCTCCTGCGCATGGACGAGCCGGCCAAGCAGCGCGCGCCGATTCTCGTCGACCTGCTTCAACGTCTCGACGGTCTGCTTCAACGTCTCTTCGGCGCGCCGTCGCTCGGTGACATCCACGGCGACCACGATGGCCCCCGCGGTGTTTCCCGCCGCGTCGCGGAACGGCGCGAGGCTGAACGAAAACGATCGCTCGTCCTGGGTCAGCTCGGCCCGGCCGTCGATGCCCGAGAGCGCGCCGCGAATGCCCTCGACCACGTCCGCGTGATCGTTAAAAAGGTCGGCGGCCGGCCAGCCCACCGCCTCGCCCGGCTTCTTGCCGAGCGGGTCAGGACCGACCCCGGCGGAGAAGGAGATGACGCCGTCGCGGTCGATCGCGAAGAGCACGATTGGGGCGCTGTCGACGATCGCCCGCACGCGGGCCTCGCTCTCCCGGAGCTGGCGTTGCACGGCGAGCCGCTGCTCCAGCTCCTCTTTGAACATGACCTCCTTGCGGGTCAGCTCCGCGGTCGCGGCCATGGCGGCCCGAGCGCCCCCACGCCGAATGGACCACGCGGATGCCGCCATCAGCGCCAGTGCCGCGAGCGCGAAGGGCAGCTCGAGCCCGGATGGGGCTCGATGGGCCGTCAGCCAGGGGAGCCCGAGCCCAAGCGCCAGGAGCCCCGCCAGCACGGCCACGCCGGGCCAGCAAAACAGCCGGCGAATGCCGGCGTCGAGCGCGCAACGGCCGGCCTCCATCCCGGGTATAACGCGTGGCGGAGGTCGGCCGAGTCACGGCCCCGTGACGGCCGAGTTGCAGCCGCTCTTACGCCGCGACCGCCCAGACCGCCCCGCTGCTGGGCCGGCGCCGCCTCACATTTGGCCGCGCCGCCCACTCCTCCGAGACCTCCTGGAGAGTCGTCCCGGTCAACCGCAGTAGCGCCTTCTTGTTCGGGAAGATGCCAACCAGCTGGCAGGATTGCCGGAGCTCGCGCTGCACGGAGGCGAGCGCGTTGAGCGAGCAGACCAGCCGGCGGTGGGCCGGTGGCACTTCGTAGTGGGCGATCAGCGCCGCAACCGGTCCTTTGAGCGCCGCGGCCAGCTGGGGGTAGGCGGGCTCGAAGCGCGTCCGCACGGTGGCGAGAGCGAGTAGTGCGCTGGCTGGGTCGGGTTCGGCAAAGATGGTGCGCAGGCTGGCCTCGACCGCCGGGCGCATCGCGCGCGGGACCAGGCGGAGGGCGTCGGCGACGAAGCGTTCGCGACAGCGCTGCCAGCGCGCGTTGGGGAAGACCGTGGCCAGGGCGGCGAGCAGCCCGTCCGACCTGTCCGATGTGACCAACGCAAGACCGTTCAAGCCGCGATCGGCGAGATCGCAGAGAAACGCGCCCCAGAAGCCGGGCATCTGGCCGGGGGTCGCGACGTCAACGCCAATCACCTCGCGCGCGCCGGATTCCGCCGTCGCGACGGCGATGACGAGCGACACCGCCTGGGGTTCGCCCGCCTCGCGCACGAGCGCCGGCGTCACCGCCAGCATCAGGTAGGGAACCGGCTCGCGCAGCCGGCGGCGGCGGAACGCCTCCACGCGCTGGTCCCACTCCTCGGCCTGCGCTTCGAGCGTCGCACGCTCGGTGCCGGGCACGCCGACGGTTTCGGCGAGGACGTCGATGGTTCGGGTGCCGGCTCCCGAGAAGTAGGCCTCCTGGATAACCGACAGCAGCGCGCGCTCGACAGGGCGACGTGGCGCGATCAGGCGCCGCAGGTAGCTGCCACGGTACGCGACCGGCAGGAGCGGCATCATCATGTTCCGGCGCCGTGTCGGCTCGAGTCTCAGGGGCTGCGCGGGGTCATCGGCCTCGGTTCGCGTCAGCAGCCGGAGCGTAAATGGTGCGCTCGGTCGCCGATTGAGTTGGAGCAACGACGGTGGCGCGCTGATCATGGCCGGCCTCCTCGACCGTGGGTGACCATCGGGTGGGCGCCACGACGAGGATCGCTTGCGACGATCAGCGGGCGTCCGGCAGACGTCCTGCGGCTGTGTCGTGGCGGAACCGTGGCAGATATGACCATGAGCCACAGCCTACTGAGCCGGTGCCGGCCTGTCGCCATGCCAGCGTAGTGGTCATCGAGGTGCATCTGCAGGAGATCGGCGTCGCCCGGCGACAAAGCCAAGCCCTGCGCCCACGACCACGGCCGCCAACGCCAGCAACGGCCAGGCACCGGCTCCATCGAGCGCGGCCGGTCTTGCTGTCGCCGCCGCCGGCCGGATCACCGCCAGCGGGACGCCGGCGTTGCCGTCACCCACGATGACCACGCCGTTCATGCCGTAATGGAGGGGGCAGGTATAGGGAAAGATGCCCGCGGTCGCGAACTGGCGCGTTAGGGCCTGACCGCCCTCGAGCGTCACCGGAGAGCCCCAGCTACTCAGCGACCCGGCCACGACATGCGGAATTCCGTCCTCGTTCTTCCAGGTGACGGTGCCGCCTGGCTGGACGTAGAGCACCGTCGGGCTGAAGCAGCGCTGCGTGAGCGTGACCGTTGTACCGGCTGCTTGCGTATCGGGCTGATGGCATCCCCCGCCGCCGCCGGCGAGGGCGGGTCTGCCACCGGCAACCAGCAAGGCTCCCGTGATGATCGGCAGAGCCAGGGCGATGAGTTGACGTCGCATGGGGTGCCTCCTTTTGCGGCGACCAGTAACACGGGCCGTCTGTTCACCCTCGATACCTCGCGAACCGCGGGTTGGTTCCGGCGGCGACGGTGGGTTAGGAGGAGCTCGCCGCTCCCGTCGCGCGCTCGCCTTCTCCGGCCGGCTCGCGCACCGGATCGAGCCGGTAGCCGGCACCACGCACGGTCACGATCTCGAAGCCGAGCTTGCCGAAACGGCCCAGCTTCTCGCGGAGCCAGCGGATGTGGACGTCGACCGTCTTGCGGTCGCCCAGGTAGTTGTAGCCCCAAACCTGCTCGAGCAGAATTTCGCGTGTGAAGACCCGACCGGGCCGGCGCACCAGGTAGGCGAGCAGCTCCCATTCCTTCGGCGTCAGCTTCAACTCGGTCTCGTCGACCATCGCCCGCCGTCCAGCCCGATCGATGCGCAGCCGGCCGAGCCGGTCTTCCTCGATCTCGGGACGCACGTCGCGCTGCTCGCTCCGGCGCAGCACCGCGGTCATCCGGGCGAACAGCTCGCGCAGCGAGAAGGGCTTGGTGATGTAGTCGTCGGCGCCCAGTTGCAACCCGACCACCTTGTCGACCTCGCTCTCCTTGGCGGTCAGCATGATGATGGGAACGTTGCCCTCCTGGCGGAGGATGCGGCAAACCTCGAGCCCGTTCAGTTCGGGGAGCATCAGGTCAAGCAGGATCAGGTCCGGCTTCGAGCTGCGGGCGCGGGCGACCGCGTCCGCGCCGTCCTGCGCGACGGTCACGGCGTATCCCTCTTTATTGAGATTGAAGGTGAGCGTGTCCCGAATGGTCGCGTCATCCTCGACGACAAGGATGCGCTTAGGCACTTAGCTCAGCTCCACGATCCGTCCGGTGTGGAGGAAGACGACGTCTTCGGCGATGTTGGTGACCCGGTCGGCGATCCGCTCCAAGTCCTTCGCAAGGAACAGGAGGATCGCGGCACGCTCGACGGTCAACGGGTCGTCGACCATGAACTGGACGAGCTCACGCCAGATGCGGCGGTAGAGGACGTCGACCTCATCGTCGCGCTCGGCGATGGCCCGGGCTTTATCCTGGTCAGCCTCGATCACGGCGCCGAGGATGTCGTGCACCTGCTGTTCGGTAATCTCGGCCATCTTCGGCAGGTCGATATAGGGCTTGAGTTGCGGCAGGTCGTTGAGGCGGAGCGCCGCCCGCGCGATGCCGACGGCGTGGTCGCCCATCCGTTCCAGCTCGAGCACCATGTGCTGGAAGCTGACGATCAGGCGAAGGTCGCGGGCGACCGGCTGCTGGGTGGCCATGATCATGAAGGCCCGCTCGCGCAGCTGGCGATGGAGCTCGTTGACCTCCTGGTCGCGGGCGATGACTTCCTTGGCGAGCGCGTTGTTGCGGTCGACCAGGGCGCGCATCGATTCGGCGATAGCCTGCTCGACCATGCTGCCCATGCGGACGACGCCCGACTTCAGCTCGGCAAGCTCGTGATCAAAAAGGGTCCGGGTGGTGGCCACGACGCTAGTTCTTACCCGAATCGGCCGGTAATGTAATCCTCGGTCCGGCTGTCCTTCGGGCGGTTGAAGATATCGTCGGTGGGGCCAAACTCGATCACCTCGCCAGCGCGGCGCTCGTTCATCAACATGAAGGCAGTGAAGTCGGAAACGCGGGCCGACTGCTGCATGTTGTGCGTCACGATCACGATCGTATACCGCTTTTTGAGTTCTTGCATGAGTTCTTCGATCCGCAGTGTGGCGATCGGATCGAGCGCTGAGGCCGGCTCGTCCATCAGGATGACTTCCGGCTTGACCGCCAGCGCCCGCGCCAGGCAGAGCCGCTGCTGCTGGCCGCCCGAAAGGTTGAGTGCCGAGCGACGCAGCCGGTCCTTGACCTCGTCCCACAAGCCGGTGTCCTTCAGGCTCTCCTCGACGATCTCGTTGATTTCCCGCTTCGAATACCCGAGGATGTGCGGGCCATAGGCCACGTTGTCGTAGATCGATTTGGGGAAGGGGTTCGCCCGCTGAAACAGCATGCCCACCTGGCGGCGGAGGGCGATGACGTCGGTATCCGGCGAGAGCACGTTGCGGCCGTCGAGCAGCACGTCCCCGGTGACGCGGGTGCCGGGGACCAGGTCGTACATCCGGTTGAAGATGCGCAGAAAGGTCGTCTTCCCGCACCCGGACGGGCCGATCAGGGCGGTGATCTTGCGTGCCTGCACCGCCAGCGAGGCTTCGTGCAGCGCCTGGAAATCGCCGTAAAAGAAGTTGACGTGGCGCGCGTCGAGTTTGATCTCGACGTCGGCGTCCTGCATCGGCGGCGGCGCGACCTCAGCCTGCATGGGGGCGGTTGTGATCATTCTCCCATTGGCGGCCGCTAGCGCTGAATCCTACGCACGTAGATCCGTGCCAGGATGTTCGTGGCCGCGACGAGCATGACGAGCAGCAGGGCCGCCGCCCAGGCCTGTTCCTGCAGGTTCTGGTAGGGGACGAGCGCATTCCTGAAGACGGTCAGTGACAGCGCGCTCATCGGCTGCAAGGGGTTGGTCTGAAGGAGATCGTTGCCGAAGGCGGTGAAGAGGAGCGGAGCCGTTTCGCCGGCCGCACGGGCCATCGCGAGCAGTGCCCCGGTGACGATGCCACCGAGCGCCGCCGGCACCACGACTTCCATCGTGACGCGCCAGCGTGGGGCACCGAGTGCGAGGCCGGCCTCCCGCAGCGACTGGGGAACCAACACGAGCGCGGTTTCCGTGGCACGCAGGATCACGGGCAACATCAGAACCGCCAGCGCGATCGACGCCGAGAGCGCCGAGAAGTGGTGCGTCGTCAGGACGACGACCGTGTAGCCGAAGATGCCGAAGGCGATCGAGGGAAGGCCGGTGAAGACGTCGCTGATGAACCGCACGGCGTCGCCAATCTGGTTGCGTCCGTACTCCGAGAGAAAGATGCCGATCAGGGCGCCGACGGGCACCGCCAGCAGGGAGCCGATGCCGACGATCTCGAGCGTGCCGACGATGGCGTTGAAGACACCGCCACCCGGAACGCCCTGCGGATGGGGCGCGTCGGTGAAGAAGCCGGGCGTCAACATCCCCGGCAAACCTTTGATCAGCACAAAAAGCAGGAGCACCAGAACCGGGATGGCGGCCAGCATCACGCAGAGCGCGATGATCGCCCCGACGAGTCGATCGACAAAGACGCGGACCAGCAGGCGACTCACGCTGAGGCAGGCTCCGACCGGGTAAAGCGTGAGACGAGAAGCCGGGCGAGGACATTAACGACGATCGTGATGATGACCAGGACCACTCCGAGATAGAAGAGCGCACCGAGGTACACGTTGCCGGTGGCTTCGGTGAATTCGTTGGCAATCACGCTCGGCAGCGTGTATCCCGAGGCGAAAAGCGAGCCGACGATTTGCATCCGGTTGCCGATCACCATGGTGACGGCGATCGTCTCACCGAGGGCGCGCCCCAGCGACAGGAGAACCACGCCGGTGATGCCCGCTCGCGCGTAGGGAAGGATCACCGACCAGATGGTTTCGGCATTGGTCGCGCCCAGCGCCAGGCTGGCTTCCCGGAGCGCTCGGGGGACCGCCCTGATGACGTCACGCGAGAGCGCCGTCATGATGGGCAGCACCATGATGGCCAGCACCACACCCGCGGTCAGGTAGCCGTAGCCGCTCGCCGTTCCCTGAAACACCGGGAGGAAGCCCACGGTGTGCTGAAGGAACGGATCGACGTTGTCGCGCATCAACGGGGTCAAGATGAAGAACGCCCAGAGGCCGATGACCACGCTGGGGATGCCCGCGAGCAGCTCAATCGCGAAGGATAGCGGGCCGCGGAGGAAGCGCAGGCGGGCATCCTCGGCAAGGAAGAGAGCGGCAGCCAGTCCGATCGGAAAGGCGATCAGCAGCGCGATCGCCGACGTCACCACGGTCCCATAGATCGCCGGCAACGCCCCGAACTGGCTCCTGACCGGATCCCAGGTTCGGCTGGTGAAGAAGCCGAGCCCAAACCTGGTGACGGCAGGCAGGGCCGGGATGAAGAGGGCGATGACAAACACCACCGCGATGAGGATCACGAGGCCCGCCGCCCCAAAGGCAAAAGCGCGGAAGAGGCCATCCCCGGAAATGAGCCGCCGCTGGCGGCTCATCACCACCAGCGGCGTTGGGGCTACCCGCTCGGCGGTCCCCTTGCTCATTCGATCGTTATGACGAAACGCTGAGGAGGGCGCTTCCTCCGGAAGTGACGTCCTTCAGCACGAAGACATCGTAGGACACCATGCCGGGCGGCAGAGCCGCGTAATTGAGGTTCACGGCGTACGACTGACCCTCGGCGGTGGTCAGCCAGTAGAGGAAATCGACCAGGGCCGTGCCCTTGGTCTTATCGGCCTGATCCTTGTAGAGCATGATCCAGCTGTAGCCGCTGATCGGGGCGCTGTCCTTGCCGGGCGCGTTGACGATGGAAAACTGGCTGGGCGAGGTTCCGACGAATTGCTTGGCCGCCGCCGTCGCCCCGGCCGCGCTCGGGATGACGAAGTTGCCGTCCCGGTTCTTCAGGGCGGCTTGCTTCATCTTGGTCTGCAGGACGTAGGCTAGTTCGACGTAGCCGATCGCGCCAGGCGTCTGCGTGATCCTGCCGGCGACGCCACCGTTTCCCTGGGCGCCATCACCGACGGGCCAGCTGATCGATTTCCCGGCACCGCCCGTCTTGGTCTTCCAATCGGCGCTGACGCTCGAGAGGTAGTCGGTGAAGATGTAGGTCGTGCCGCTGCCGTCCGAGCGGTGGATGACGCGGATGTCCTGGTTCGGCAGGCTGACGCCGCTGTTGTCGGCCGCCAGTGCCGGGTCATTCCATTTCGTGATCTTGCCGAGGAAGATGCCGGCAATCGTATCCGGCGTCAGCTTGAGCTGACCGTCCGAAACACCATCGAGGTTGTAGGCCATCGAGACGGTGCCCAGCGTGCTGGCGATCTGCACGACTTTGTCGCTGCCGCCCATGGCAGCGGCCTCCGAAGCCTTCAGCGGGACGTCGCTGGCCCCGAAGTCCACAACCTTCTTCGTCAGCTGCGTGATGCCGGCGCCCGAGCCGCCGCCGCCGTAGTTGATCGTGACCTGGTTGAACTTGTTGTGGTAGGCAAAGACGGCGGCGTCAAAGAACGGCTTGGGGAACGTGGCGCCCGCGCCGGTCAGCTGCGCGGCCGGCGGCGTGGGAACGACGACGCCACCGGTCGACGGAGTGCCGACCGCAGTGGACGTGCCTCCGCAGGCGGCGAGCAGGACCGAAGCGCCCAGCGAGAGGGCGATCAGAACGCGTTTCATGCTGGCGATGTTTCCTCCTTGCGAAACCGAAGAATGCGTGAGCAAACGGATCCACTTCGATCCTACCCACGCGACGTAATCACCCGATAGGCGGAAGGTTAAGGCGAGGTTAACGGCGCTCGCGGGAGGCGCACCCGGACGACGGTTCCGACGCCTGGGGTGCTCTCAGCGGTGATGGTCCCGCCCTGCAGTTCGACGAGATGGCGGGCGATCGAGAGGCCAAGGCCGCTGCCCGGCTGGCCGCCGCGCGCCCGGTCCACTTTGTAGAAGCGTTCGAAGATCCTCGGGAGATCGCGAGCCGGGATCCCGGAACCCGTGTCCCGCACAGCGATCTCCACGCGGCCGTCGTCTGCGCCGGTGGTCACGACCACCTCGCCCGAGCGCGTGAATTTCAGCGCATTGTCGACGATGTTCTGCAGGGCCTGGTCGGTCTTGCCCCGATCACCCAGGACCCTTGCGCCGTCCTTGGATGGCTCGGCGCGCAAGCGCAGCCCGGCGGCCGTGGCGCGGCCTTGATAGCGCTCCACCAATTCACCGGCGAGCTCCATCGCGTCGAAGGGAGTGCGTTCCACCTGGATGCCTTCGGCGTCGAGGGCGGCCAGCTGCGCGAGGTTGAGGAGGATCGCCTGGAGCCGCTGCGATTCCTGGATCACGCGATCGATGAACACGCGCGCGTCTCCCTCGGCGGGGAGCTGGCCGGAGAGAGTCTGCGCGGCGAGATCGAGGCCCGCCAGCGGTGTGCGGATCTCGTGTGAGAGGTTCGCCACGAACTGCTGGCGCACCGTTTCGAGGTAGCGCAGCCGGGTGGTGTCGAGCAGCAGGAGCGCCACCCCCTTCTGGGGAAGCGGCACCGCCCGCACGCTCAGGCTTCGGGATGAGACCGGCATCTCGACCTCGATGGTTTGCTCCGCATCGGCGCGGAGGGCTCGCTCGGCGAGCGCATCGAGGCGGTGGTCGCGAATCACCTCGACCAGCGGACGGCCGATCGGTTGCTCGATCAGGGGCAGCATCAGGCGGGCCGCCGCATTCAGCCAGCGAACGGTCCGGCCGGTATCGACCATGACGACGCCTTCGACCAGGCGATCGAGAACCTGGGCGGCCTGATCCGCCACCCATGCTTGGTCGTGCGACTCGGCCATGATCACTCAGCCTACCCGGCTGGAGGATCGAAAATAAAAGCCGCTCCGACAGGGGGAGAGCCTGGGAGCGGCCCGGAAAGGGAAACCACGGTTCGCTGCATCCAACCCTAGGTGGGCGACGTAAAGAGATGGGTTGGGGGGCGTTAACAAATCGCACACCCACCCCCGCGCGCTTCTTTAGTTCAGCGATAGCGCGGCGTTAACCGGAGGCGCGCATCGTTCGCTTCGGGAAGGATGGACACGGCACGGCCGCAGGCGTTGGGGCGCAACGGTCCGAGGTGACGCCCGGCCTGAACTGCCCTCCCCGAGAGGGGGAGGGTTATTTCGGCGCGGGCAGGTATTTTGCGCCGGTGATCTTCCCGTCTTTCTCTTCGAGAACCCAGGTGGACCCCTTCTCCATCTTCGCGCGAGCCCGCTGAACGAGCCCTTGCGCGATCAGGTGTTCGAGCAATTCCTCAACCACGTCGCCGTGGGTGCAGAGGACGATGTTGCGCCCCTTGAACTTCTCCACCAGGCGGATCACACTTTCACCGCCCGCTCCCTCTTCCAAGTCCTTGACCGGCTCGACCGGCAGCTTGCGCCGGGCCGCGAGAGGCTCAACGGTTTGCAGGCAACGGAGGTAGCCGCTGGAGAGGATCTGGTCGATCGGATCGTTGGCGAGTAAGTCGGCCAGGGCTTCCGCTTGCCGCTCGCCCGATTTGGTGAGTGGTCGCAGCCGGTCGTCACCCATCCAGTCCGACCGGTCGCCCGCCTTGGCGTGGCGAACCACGTAGGCTGCGCCCATCAGCGGTCGGCGTTATCCGGTCGCTTCGAGATCGAGGGCGCGGAGCAGCGCGCGATCGCGTCGGTAGCTGAGCAGATCGACGGCCTCGTCGACCGTGACCCAGCGAACTTCGTCGACTTCCGTTCCGGCTCGGAAGCGGCCGCCGACGACGTCCATCAGCCAGTAGCAGGCGACTTTGTCGCGACCCTTGTGGTCGGCATAGGCCGTGCAACCGAGCGGCGCGACCAGCCGGCAGCGGAGACCCGTTTCTTCCTCCACCTCACGGAGCGCGGTCTCCTCCAGCGTCTCACCACGGTCCACCTTGCCCTTGGGGAACGACCAGTCGTCGTAACCCGGGCGATGGACGATGGCGACCCGCGTCGCTCCGCGTGAACCGTTGCGGCGGATCACGCCCCCCGCCGCCCTGACCAGCTTTGCCTCGTCGACATTCAGGATCTTTGCTGCCATGGACACCCCTTGCTGTGTATGTTGCTGTGACGATTGCATGGTCGACGCGGCTCTGCTCATATCATCCACCTTCTGAGCCGCTTGCGGTCAACTTTTTTCCAGACATTGTGCCATGCGGCGCGGTCCTGTGCGGCCGCATCGCGCTCCATCGCCGTCAGCTCACCAGCCACGAAGGCCCGCGGACCCCTTCCCGCCTCGCGCAACCAAGCCTGCGCGGTCACACTGTCCTGATGATCACCAAGGACGTCCTGCAGCGCCGCGGCGGCCTCCGCGAAACGCGTGGCGATCTTTCCAACCAGCGGCTCCGCGGCTTCGGCGGCATAGCGCACGCGCTTCGCGAGGATCCGGATGCGATGCAAGTCGGGATCGGCTGGTTGGTCTTGAAGTTGCATGACGCCCTTTCGCAACCGCGTCCAGTCGCGCCGCGCGAGCGCCGGGACCACGACTGCGGCGCTCTTGTGAGCCTCGCCGGTCAGCGCGGGTGCGCGTGAAGCCTCTACCAGCCGTTCGATCAGGTCGATGTAGCGATCCGACCGCATGTCGAGCACCAACCGGCCGCGTGCTTCCTCGCTCTCGTTCTGGAGCTCGGCGGCGAGCTCGGCCACGACCGGCGCATCATCCTCGGCCAGCCAGCTCGTTCGGGATCGGAATCGCTGCGACATGACCTGCCGGTCGCGAACGCTGCCGAGGCCGCCGCCGAGCCAGCGCAGATCTTCGCGCATCGAATCCGCCCACTGGGGGTCGAGCAGCGTGCGAAAGGTGCGGAGTTGCGAGCGCAGCCGCCGGGTGGCGACGCGCGCGCGATGAACATCCTCCGGATCGTCGCCTAACCGGACGCCCGGGTCGTGGCGCATCAGGCTCGCGACCGAGACCGCGATCGCGTGGCGCACCAGCTCGCCCGCCGTCGCGGTCGGCGTCAGCGGCACCGGGTCGACTTCGGGCGCGGCAGTCGCGCGCGCCCCAAGCGCCCGCACCAGCTTGTTGGAGCCCTGGTCTTCGTCGGCGGCGCCCGCGCCGCGAAGTCGTGCAAGGATCGGGTCGAGGAGGCGCTCCGCCGACTGGTCCTTCAGCTCCACCTCGACCTCGCGGAATCGGCTTTGCACGCGCAGGCCCTGGATCACCGAGACATCGTCATCGTCCACCTCGGCGAGCACCATTCCCTCGCGATTCTTGAGCTGCACGCGCCGCCGCAGCGTCGAGAGGCTGGCGACGGGCACGAGGGTCGCGCGCCGAACGTAGGCGATGACGAGCGCGACGGCCGCGTCGGGGGGTTGGCTGCCATCGCCGGCGAATTCGAGCTCGCGGCGGGTCAGGACCTGACCGTCTCCGGTCGACGGCAGTTTGAGCGTCCACCCCTCGCCCTGCCGGATCCGAAGATTCGCGTCCCAGCGCGCCAGCCGCAGGTCGGGCGTGTCGTAGTAGACGGTTTCCAGGCGCTGCTCATCGACGGGACTGACCTCGACGGCGGCGGCGAGGTCTTCGAGGTCGGGAAGCGCAAAGAGGGGCGGAACCGCGAGCTTGACCTCGCGTTCAAGCATCCGGTGCGGATCCGTTGCCGTTGGTCGAGGCCGCGCGTGCTTCGGCCAGCTGCTCGAAGACCTGCTGCGCGTTGACGCCGTTGATGGTCCGGAGCTTCGACCAGGAACTGTCGGCGTGGAGCCCCCAGGCAAGCAGGTCGTCCTCGAGCTCGACGTCGAGGATCTGCGCGAGCCGTTCCTGCAACGCCGGATCCACGACGGGAACCATCGCCTCGACGCGGCGATCGAGGTTACGCGGCATGAGGTCGGATGAACCAAGGTAGTACTCG
>WNFJ01083627.1_pt4 | contig 19429 bp, 19 predicted proteins | sample 5400461 | NCBI WGS metagenome assembly WNFJ01 (sample SAMN13153349, study PRJNA577476) | soil metagenome | isolation source: 115 cm saprolite on Douglas fir-dominated hillslope | place: USA:California | collected 2013-09-17
CCTGGGGGCAAGCGTCCCGGTTGATGTGTTCACTGCCGAGGAGGCGCTGGCGTTCCTAGCCGGGCGGACTGGCCTGGCGGATGCCGCAGGGGGCGCCGCGGTGGCCGACGAGCTAGGGCATTTGCCGCTGGCGCTGGCGCAGGCCGCAGCGGTGATCGCCGCGCAGCACATAGATTACGGGACGTACCTGGAGCGGCTGCGGGCCTTGCCGGTGGAGGAGTACATAGTCTGGGGAAAGGGACAGTCGTATCCGCATGGCGTGGCTGAGGCAGTGCTGCTGTCGCTGGAGGCGATCCGGACCGGTGACCGGACGGACGTGTGTACCGGGGTGATGGAGATCATGGCGGTGCTGTCAGCCGCCGGGGTCCGCCGGGACCTGCTGCATGCTGGGCGTGCTAGCCGGGCGCCGGTCCAGGGTAGGTGCGGATCTGGTGGATCGGGCGCTAGAGCTGCTAGCTGAATGGTCGCTGCTGACCTTCAGCCTGGACGGCCAGACCATCATCGAGCACCGCTTGGTGAAGCGGGTGATCCGTGATGGACTGATCCGCCGGGAGCGGTTGACGGCGGTGTGCCGGGCCGCCGCCTCGGTGCTGGAAGTGCGCGCGCAGGCACTTGCGAGGTCACAGGATCGCCTGGCCGTCAGGGACATCCCTGAGCAGGTGACGGCGCTGCAGGATAACGCGGCCGGACCCGCGGGTGAGGCCGATGAGGAGCTCACGAGGGTTCTGCTGCGGCTCCGGTTCTTCGCGCTGTATCACCTGATCGAGCTGGGTGACAGCGCGCCGCAGGCGATCGCGGTCGGCGAGCTGCTGACCGCGGACCTTGAGCGGGTGCTAGGCCCCGACCATCCCGACACCCTGAACTCGCGGAACAGCCTCGCCGCCGCCTACCAGGCGGCAGGCCGTGCCGCTGAGGCGATCCTGCTGTTCGAGCAGACCCTGGCCGCCCGGGAGCGGCTGCTGGGCGCCGACCACCCCGACAGCCTGACCTCACAGAACAACCTCGCCGCCGCCTACCAGGATGCGGGCCGTGCCGCTGAGGCGATCCTGCTGTTCAAGCAGACCCTGGCCGCCCGGGAACGGCTGCTAGGCGCCGACCACCCCAGCACCCTGACCTCGCGGGGCAACCTCGCCGCCGCCTACCGGGACGCGGGCCGGGTCACCGAGGCGATACCGCTGTTCGAGCGCACCCTGGTCGGCCGCGAACGGGTACTGGGCGCCGACCACCCAGACACCCTGACCACCACAGGCCAGGTCGCTGAGGCGATCCCGCTGGTCGAGCTGACCCTGGCCGCCCGGGAGCGGCTGCTGGGCGCTGACCACCCCAGCACCCTGACCACGCGGAACAACCTCGCTCTCGCCTACCGGGAGGCGGGCCGGGCCGCTGAGGCAATCCCGCTGTTCGAGCAGAACCTGGCCACTTGCGAGCGGCTGCTGGGCGCCGACCACCCCAGGACCCTGGGCTCGCGGAACAACCTCGCTCTCGCCTACCGGGAGGCGGGCCGGGCCGCCGAGGCAATCCCGCTGTTCGAGCAGACCCTGGCCGACCGCGAGCGGCTGCTGGGCGCCGACCACCCCAGGACCCTGGGCTCGCGGAACAACCTCGCTGTCGCGTACCGGGAGGCGGGCCGGGCCGCCGAGGCAATCCCGCTGTTCGAGCAGACCCTGGCCGACCGCGAACGAGTGCTGGGCGCCGACCACCCCGACACCCTGACCCCACGGAACAACCTCGCTCTCGCCTACCTCGACGCAAGTCAGGCTGGGTAGGCCTGTCAAGGCTGGCCGCCAGCACTAGAGCCGTCGGACGGCGGGTCCTAGCCTGACCATTGATCCGGCCGTCAACACCCGGAGTTCCGCGGGGTCCGGCCGCCTCGTCAGGGGCGTCGGCCAGCCACCCGCCCGTAGTCAGGAGCTTCAGGACGGCACTGGCGGCTTGCTGGCGGGTCATGGCCGAGGTATCGAGCACCAGGTCGGCGTCGTGTGGTTCCTCGTAGGGATCTGATACTCCGGTGAAGCCCGAGCACCGCCTCCAGAGCCGTGAGTCCTGCCGATCGTGCTAACGCATTTGCTAACGCGGATTTCCAGCAACCCTCCGCAACGGCGGGCATTACACCAAAATTGTTAAATCTGTGACGAACTGTGAGCATATCTGGCCTATGCTTGTCGCAAACAGAACACAAAGTAGCGAACAGGTTAACGCCACCCCAATATGGGGCACGGCTGAGGGAGGTCCGCTGCAGCAGCAGCCGGATAAGGGGGACATGCCGCGATGAGGCATACGTCTGGGCCTGAAGACCTGCAACTAGTCGACTACACAGGTGTACTGCGGCGCCGCTGGTGGCTGATCGTCGCAGTGGCCGTCATCGGAACGCTGGGTGGCGTGGGTTACTTCAAGGCCGCGCACAAGGTCTATACCGCCACCACGTCGGTGTACGTGACCGCGACCAGCGGGACCGCCAACCAGGTGGCCAACGGACGCACGACTGGCGCGGTCAACCTCGACACCGAGGCGCAGGTTGTGCAGTCGGCGACAGTCGCGCAGGCCGCGGCCAAGCTGATGCATGCCACCGACAGCGTCCAGCAGCTCATTAGCCGGGTGAGCGTGACGGTCCCGGCGAACACCCAGGTGCTGTCCATCAGCTGCCAGGCATCGTCGGCCGTCGGCGCCGCGACCTGCGCGCAGTCATTCGCGCGGGCCTACCTGACCTACACCAGCGCGAGCACGACGGCTTCGGTCAACGCCCAGATCTCGGCCCTGCAGTCCAGGATCAGCGCTCTTCAGTCGAACTCCGCGAAGCTGATCATCGAGGTCGCCAGCCTGCCGGGCAACTCAGCGCAGCGGGCCGCCGCCAGCGAACAGCTGAATTCGGATCACAGCCAGCTGAGCTCGCTGAACAGCCAGGTCGCGCAGCTGACCGCGGAGCTGGCCAATCCTTCGGGTGGATCGATCATCAGCAACGCCGCTCCGCCGCAGAGCCCATCGAGCCCGAAGGCGTTGCTCGTCATCCCGAGCGGATCGTTGGCTGGCCTGCTGATCGGCCTTATTCTCGCCTTCATCGTGGACCGCAGGGACCGGCGGATCCGTGGGCCGCGGGATGTCACTCAGCTCGATGTGCCAGTGCTGATGAGCTTTCCGCTGAAGAGGTTCAGGCCCGAGCTGGCGATCGCCAGCCCACGTTCGCCGGTCGGCCGGGAGTTCTCCGAGCTGGCCCACGTGCTCACCGGCTCGCTGGGGGCCGGGAATCACGTGATCCTCGTCGCTGGCTCTTCCGGCGGTCGAGGTGTCGGCCTGGTGGCGGCCAACCTCGCCGTCGCCCTGTCCCGTAACCAGCCTGATGTCACACTGGTGTGTGCGAACCTGGAGGGATCCGTGATCCCTGATATGGTCGGCCTGCCGCCAGGGCCTGGTCTCACCGATCTGCTGGCCGATGACGCGCCGACCGGGAACGCGGGGCGGATCTTGACGGTGGCGCCGCGACTGCGAGTGATCACGCCGGGATCGAGCGCCGGGATGGAAGCCGCGGATCTTCAGCAGGACGCCGTGGACCAGCTGCTGGCCGACCTACGCGACGCAGCCAGGTGGGTCGTGGTTGAGGCTGCCCCGGTCACGTCGGCCCCCGATGTGTACACCCTCGCGCATGCCGCCGACGCGGTCGTTCTGGTCGCCGAGGTTCCCCGGACACGCAGTGACCAGGTGCTTGATGCTGTCCAGCGCCTGGAGAAGATGGGGGCGACGGTGCTCGGTGCTGTGCTCCTGCCATCGCCGAAGGCGCCCGTCAGGCGTGCCACCCCGGTACCTGGCGTGGGAGGAAATGTCCGGCTGGAAGGCCGGGCGGTTTCCGCGGTGACCGCCGAGGGTGAGGCGGCCAGTGATTGGTCCGCAGCTGAAGAGGCGCCCACTTCCGTGCCCGGAAGCTGAGGGTATGACCAGCTGGAGTGCCTGGGCGCGGTGTGTGGTCGCCGCGTCCTCGTGCGGAATGATCACCGCCCTCGCCGGATGTTCCGCCGGCACTGATGCCTCACCAGCGCCGGCTGGCACCAGTAAGGCTTCGGCGACGACGTCGGCCGGCCGGGCAGGCTCCACGGCCACCGTCGCGAGACCCGCTGGGTCCGCAGGACAGACTGGTTCCACGGCGCCGCTCACCGGACTGGCCATGCCGGCCGGCATCGCGCAGCGGCCGGCCGTCGCCGTCGCCGTGGCCAGCCCAGATCCGGTCGGCCTCGGCTCCGCCGACCTCGTCCTCGAGGAAATAACCTCCCCAGTCAGGTACCTGGCCGTCTTCCAATCGGACGAGGCGAGCAACGTGGGCCCGGTGACAAGTACCAGGCCAATGGACGGCCAGGCGCTGTCCGTGCTGCACCCGCTGATTGGCTATGATGGGGGTACCAGTGCGTTCATCTCTGTCCTTGATGCCACGAAGGTCATTGATTACGGCTACGCCGGACATGCCGCCCTGTATTCGGCGGGACCGGGCGGCCTGACCGTCTCTACGGCGGCGCTGGCCGCCGCGGGCCGTTCCGACGGGCCGCCGCCCGGGCTGTTCTCCTACAGTGCACCTGGTACGTCGCTCGCATCGGTGCGGGAGACCCATCCGACATCGGTGCGGGTGGAGATACCGGGACAGACGGCTGAGCAGTGGAGCTTCGACTCGCGGGCCGACCGCTGGGTGGAGACGGCAGGCGGCCCGCGGGTGAGTGCCGCCAATCTGGTCGTGCAGATCGTCGCGTTCAAGACCGTTTACCTCAGCCGCAAACAGGGGCTGACCACGCAGAGCGCCCGGGTTATCGGTACGGGCCTGGTGACGGTCTTCTCTGGGAGCGCGCACGGCCAGGGCGGGGGTACCGCAGCCACCGGCACCTGGCGCAAGCCGGGCCTTGCGGCCGTCACCAATTACCTCGATCCGGCCGGTGTGCCGATGAATTTCGAGCCGGGACCGACATGGATCGTGCTGGCGCCTGCGGGGACCCGAACCAGTCAGGCTGGGGGGTGATCGCGCGTGACGCTCACTGCCCAGCGCACCAGGACCGCCGCAGCGATCAGGTCGGCGGGCATGGCGCCGTCACCCCGGGTCAGCCGCCGGAAGCGGTGGTTCGCCAGTCATCCGGCCTGGCCGGTTACCGCCCTGCTGGCCGGCTACCCCGTCTGGTGGGCGCTGGGCCTTGGTGACCTGTCGGTTATCATCCTGGCCGTCCCCATGCTGCTGCGGATGCGCTCCTGGCGCGGGCAGGGGCGGCGTATCAAGATTCCCCCGGCTTTTGGCCTGTGGCTGCTGTTCCTGGTGTGTGTGATCGCTGGGATTGCCACACTCGGCCTGTCCGCGCCGGACACCGTGGTGAGTCCGCTGTCGAATCGGGTCCTGTCCTTCGTGGACCGGGGTCTGACGTACGGCGGCCTCACCGTCATCCTGCTGTATGCGGGAAACCTGACCGAAGCCGAACTGCCGCGCCGTCGGCTGGCGTGGCTGCTCGGCCTGGTCGGGATCTACGCGACGATCGGCGGCGTCGGCGGCGTCGTCGCGCCGCGCTTCCAGTTCACCTCCCCGCTGGCCTACGTGCTCCCGCGCAGCATGCAGGCGAACAGCCTGGTTCAGGCCGCCCTCTATCCAGGATTCTCGCAGGTCACTAACGTTCTGGGGGCGACCGAGGGGCGCCCGAAAGCGCCGTTTGAGTACACCAACATCTGGGGTGACTGCCTGACCATCCTGCTGCCGTGGCTGTTTGTGGCGTGGTGGTCCTACGGCAGCAGGCGACAGCGCAAGCTCGTGCTCATCACGGCGGCAGTCGCCCTGATCCCGCTGGTCTACTCGCTGAACCGGGGTGTGTGGGTCGGGGTCGGGCTGACCGCGGTATACCTCGCGGTACGGCTGGCGGCCAGGGGCAGGCTCGCCCTGCTCGGCCTGGTGTGCACCGGGCTGGCGCTCATCGGGGTCGCGGTGGTTGCGACCCCGCTCCAGGGCCTCATCACGTCGCGACTGCACCATCAGCAGAGCAATTCCATCCGCGCGTCGCTGACGGTCACCGCCATCCAGGACGCGAACTCGGCGCCGTTCATCGGGTACGGGGACACCCGGCATCAACAGGGAAGCGCGAGCTCGATCACGGTCGGCCCGACGTTGAACTGCCCGGGGTGCGGTCAGTACGCGGTGGGCAGCAATGGCCAGCTGTACCTGCTACTGATCTGCGACGGCTGGGTCGGGACAGCCCTTTTCCTCGGCTTCTTCGCCTGGCTGTGCTGGCGTTACCGACGTGACAAAACGCCATACGGCATGGCCGGCGTGCTGGTCATCTTGCTGTCGTTCGTCTACATGTTCGCGTATGTGTCGGTGACCGCGCCGCTCGAATTCACGATGCTAGCCGTAGCGCTGCTGTGGCGCAACGATCAGTGGCTGCGCGGCGCGGGCCGTGCCGCAGGGCAGCCGTGATGCATTTGGTGGGCCGCCGGGCAGCAGCCGCGCCTGCCGGACACCCGCGGCCGGAGGAACGGCTGGCCGACGTGGCCAGGGGCGGTCTGCTCAACCTCGTCGGGGCCGGCGTAGCCGGTCTTAGCACTGTCGCGCTGACCCTGATCATCACCAGAAGCTTCAGCGAGGCCGCCGCAGGCGCCTTCTTCACCGCTATGTCGCTGTTTCTGATCGTCGAGGCGGCGGCCGGCCTCGGTGCTGCGACAGGAACCGTGTACTTCATCGCCCGGCTGCGTTCCCTCGGTCAGCACCGCCGTATTCCCGAAGTGCGGCGCACCGCGACCCGGCCGGTGGCCATCGTATCCGTGGCCGCCGCGGTAGCGCTCGCGCTGTCCGCTGCCCCGGTGGCGCGTCTGTTGATCCACGGCCAGCTCGGCCACGCGGGCGCGCGGACCGCGGACGTAGCGGGCGAACTCAGGGCCCTGGCGGTCGCGTTGCCGTTTGCGGCGATGCTGGACACCCTGCTCGGCGCAAGTCGTGGCTACCGCGCCATGGGCCCGACGGCCATGGTCGACCGGATCGGCCGGCCTATCCTGCAACTGGCGGGAATCGGTGCGGCCGCGGTCGCCGGAAGCGCTGCGCTGCTCGCGCCCCTATGGGCGCTGCCCTACGTTCCCGCCGCGTGCGCCGTGTGGCTGTGGCTCCGCCGCATCCAGCGGCAGCCACGGCCGGCCGGCGTGGTGCCCCTCACCGCGGGCACCGCCGCTGAGCCCGCGCCGGACGCTGCGGCACCGGCGCCCGGGCAGGAGCCGCTGCGGTTCTGGCGGTTCACCTGGCCACGTGGTCTCGCCGCGCTCGCGCAGATCACCATTCAGCGCATCGACATCGTCCTGGTCGCCATCATGCGCGGGCCCGCGGAAGCAGCGGTCTATACCGCCGCCACGCGGTTCCTTGTGGCTGGCCAGTTCGGGAACCAGGCCATCAGCATGGCCGCCCAGCCGAGACTCACCGAGATGTTCGCTCAGGACGACCACCGGGGCGCCAACCGCGTCTACCAGGCGACAACGGCCTGGCTCATCCTGCTGACCTGGCCGCTGTACCTGCTCGCGGTCTTTTTCGGTCCGCAGATCATCACGGTGTTCGGCCACTCGTACCGGGCCGGTGCCGCCGTGATGGTGATACTCGGCCTGACAATGCTCCTGGCGACCGGCTGCGGACAGGTGGACATGGTCCTGGTGACTACCGGCCGCAGTAGCTGGAGCCTCATCAACGGGCTGCTGGCCGTCGTAGTCAATGTCGGGCTGGACGTGCTGCTCATACCCCGCTACGGGATCACCGGCGCGGCGATCGGCTGGTCCGCCGCGATCACTCTCACGAACCTCATGCCGCTCGTCCAGGTGGCGGCCACCGTCCGGCTGCACCCATTCGGGCGCGGCACTTTCATCAGCGCCGCCTTGTCCGCCCTTTCCTTCGGCGTATTGCCGCTGGCGGCGCGCGGGCTGCCCGGCCATGGTGCCGTTCCTTCGCTGACTGCGATCGCCTGCGGCGGTGTCGTAATGGCCGCGGGCATGTGGCACTTTCGTGCCGATCTCAATCTGACGGCCATGCCGGGTGCCGCCCAGCTCGCGGCGGCACGGCGGCGCCATAAGAAACGGCCTGAACGGCTGGATAAGAACCCGGCCGGACACGCGGAATTAACCGGATTAGACCGCACGTAGAAAATTATCACGCATGCGATAAATGGTGAACATTCAGCACGGGAGGGGTGGTCATGCTAAAGGTGCTAGTCGTCCTGTTGTGGCCAGTAGGCATATGCGCAATTCTGGCAGTGACAGCGCTGCTGGCTAAGCGGGCGGTCCGCACTCCGTCGCCGGCCACCGCTCCCATGAATGGCCACCACGGCAGTGACGCGGCCACAGGCTCGCGGGCGACGCGGTCGTCAATCATCGGGCTGCTGCTCATCCTGGCCGTCGGCGCGGTCGCCGTCTACGCGCTGACTTCGCTGCTCGGCCTGCTGGTCGTGCATGCGGGACCGAGCATCGACAAGCCGATCTATTACTGGATGATTCACCACCGGGTGCACTTCTGGAAATCGGTCATGAACCGCGTGACCAAGGTGGGGGATACCTGGACGACCTGGGGCGCGGCCGGGGCCGCGGCGGCCTGCCTGGCGGCCTTCTACCGCCGGCAAAAGTGGCTTCCCCCGGTGGTGCTCGGCGCGGCCATCGTCGTCGATCATTATCTCACGCTTGCGCTGCGGCATACCTTTGAGCGCATCGGTCCCCCGGACAGTCCGCTCGGCACGTTCCCGTCCGGCGGATGCGATCGCATCGTCGTCTTCTCCGGGCTCATCGCCTACCTCATCTGGCGCGAGGTCAGCGGGAGCAGATGGGCGGCGACCTGGTCGGCTGGCGTGGTAGCCGCTCTGGGCTTCAGCGAGGGGTACAGCCGCGGTTACCTGACGCTTCACTGGTTCACTGACATCGTCAGCGGGCTCATTTACGGCGGCCTCATCCTGGCCGTATTCATCGCCACCATCCGCCTGGTCGACGGGCCGACGCCGGAGGTGGCGGCCGGGACGGTGCCGGATCGCCCGGCCGCGGTGTCCGGCCAGCAAACTGTGACGCCGCAGTGACCGCGCCCGATACCGCCGGGACGGAGTTCCCGGCGCCGGCCCTTCCGGCCGCGCGGCCGGAGTTCCCGGCGGCGGCCGGCCGGTCCAGCCTCGGCGACGTCTGCGCTGTGCTGTGGCCGCCGCCGGCCACCGCGTCCCTGACCCGTAGCCGCGCGGCACACGCGAACGAGCGGGACTTCATCCTGCTGCCCTTTGCGCGCTCCCCCCGGCTGCTCGTGCCTGCCGCCCGGCGCGCGAGCGCCGCCGCAGTCCGCCGCTACGGTGAACCGGGGTCCTTCACGGCCTGGGTGGGCAGCCGGATGCTCGCGTTCGCCCTCGCCGGGGGCGCGGCCGCCGTCGGCCTCGGCGGAAGACTGCGGGTCCGCGTTTCCCCGGGCACAGACACCATCGAGGCGTATCTGAGTTCCGTACTCGGCCAGGAGGTGCTGATTAGCACGCACCTGGGTGCTGCCCGGGCCAACCGCAAGCCGGTGCTCCAGTTGCTCACGGCGAGCGGCGAGACGGCGGGCTTTGCGAAGATCAGCGTCAGCCCGCTGACCCGGGATCTCATCCGCGCCGAGCGCGCCGCGCTTGACATGCTGGCCGCCAGGAACCTCCGTGAGCTGACGGTCCCGCGGGTGTTGCACCACGGGCAATGGCAAGGCCGCGAGGTGCTCGTGATGAACGCATTGCCCGTCTGGCGGCACCGCAAGGCCCTGCGGCCCGGGCAGCTCACTGCGGCGATGGCGGAACTCGCTGCGATGGGTGGCCGCAGCCGCGGCCGGCTGGCGGGAAGTGCCTACCTCGACCGTTTGCGCTCCCAGCTGGACACCAGCCCGGCCTGCCCCGACCGGGCCGCGCTCGCCGCCGCCCTCGATGAACTGGCCGCGGTCGGCGCGGAGCTTACCTTCGGTGCTTGGCACGGCGACTGGACCGGCTGGAACATGGCCTGCACGGCCGACGGGCTGCTGGTATGGGACTGGGAGCGATTCACCGTGGGCGTGCCGATCGGTTTCGACGCCCTGCATTATCGTCTCCAGTCAGCGGTCATCCGCCGGCGGCAATCGCCGCCAGCGGCCGCGGCCGAATGCGTGCGCACCGCGCCGTCGTCACTGGCGCCCTTTGGCGTGCCGACCGCCGAGGCACATCTGGTCGCCGTTCTCTACCTGGCCGAACTGTCCGCCCGGTACCTGGCCGATCGCCAGGCCGAGGCGGGCGCGCGGCTTGGGCGGCCGGGAACCTGGTTGATTCCTGCGATCGAGGAAGCGGTGATCCGGCTATGACCGGGCACAGCGCCGTCACGACGCTGACGCGGCTCGGGGTGCAGCCCCAGTCCCTGCCGCCCGCGGTGCGACGGGCCGCGCACTCGGTATCGGTGAGCACGGGTCGGCTCACCTACCGGGCCCGTATGCTGCCAGGGTTCCTCATCGTGGGGGCTCAGCGGTGCGGCACCACCTCGATGTACCTCGCGCTGAGCCAGCATCCCGCGGTGCTCAAGGCGGTGCTGCACAAGGGCGTGCACTACTTCGACACCGGCTACGATCATGGCCTGGCCTGGTACCAGGGACACTTCCCGTTGCGGGTCCATGCCGCGTTCGTCCGGCGGGCCACCGGCGAGGTCCCGCTGACCTTCGAGTCAAGCCCGTATTACCTGTTCCATCCGCTGGCGGCGCAGCGGATCAGCCGAGATTTCCCGGACATCAAACTGCTCGTGCTCGTGCGTGATCCGGTCGAGCGAGCCTACTCGGCGCACGCGCACGAACTGGCCAGGGGATATGAGACCGAGCCATTCGAGCGAGCCCTCGCGTTGGAAGACCAGCGCCTGGCCGGCGAGGCCGAACGGATCGTCAGCCAGCCCGGCTACCTCAGCCACAGTCATCAGCACCACGCCTACCGGGCGCGCGGTCAGTACGCCGACCAGCTGGAACGGCTCGGCGAGCTATTCGGCAGCGACCAGGTGCGCGTGGTGGACAGCGGCAGGTTCTTCACTGAGCCCGAGCCCGTCTATGACGGCGTGCTCGACTTCCTCCGCCTGCGTCATCACGGCTATCCGGTGTTCGAACGGCACAACGCGCGCCCGCGTTCTCCGCTACCTGAGGCACTGCGGGCCAGGCTCAGTGAGTACTTCCTACCGCATGACGAGCGTCTTACCCGCTGGCTCGGCAGGCCGCCGAGCTGGCAGTGACGGGGTAACAGCCGGTTGGCGCGGCCGGAGGCGACGGGAGGCTGGTCGGCCCTCAGCCGCCCTGCGGCGGAGGTGATGATCAGGCGCGCGGCGAACGGAAGATCGTCCACCAGGTAGCGGCGGCAGAGCCGGCGTGGCTCGCTGATCAGGCGGGACACCCACTCCAGGCTGAGCCGCTGCATCCACCGGGGCGCGCGCCGCAGCGCGCCCGCCGCGAACGGGATCGCGGCACCACAGCCGACGAACCATGTGGCCGGCAGGCCCGGGGCGATGGCGGTGATGACGCGCTCCTGCTTGGGGAAGCCGAGACCTACGAACACGATATCGGGCCGGGCCTCTTCCAGGCTCCGGCGCACCGCCGTGAGTTGGCCGGGCTGGCGGTCGAAGCCGAAGGGCGGGGCGTCCACGCCGGCGACCCGCAGACCGGGATATCGGCGCGCCAGTTTGCTGGCGGCCCGTTCCGGCACGCCAGGCTCCCCGCCGAGCAGATATACGGATCGCCCATGGTCGGCGGCGGCGGCGCTCACCGTGAAGATCAGGGAGGCGCCGGTCACCCGCTCGGGAAGCCGGCCGCCGCGAAGCCGCGCCGCCCACACCAGGGGCATGCCGTCCGCGACGACGAGTGAGGCGTTGCTGACCAGGTCGCGTGTGGCGGGATCCTTGCTGACCCGGCGGCAGATGTCGATGTTCGCCGTGACTACCCAGCCTCCCCGGCCGTCCTTCAGATCCGCGACGATCCGGGCCACGACCTGCTCTTCGGAAAGAGCGTCGAAGTCCAGTCCGGCCACGCAGGCGAGGCGGCCGCTGACGCATGGCGGGCGCACCCCTCCCGCCGCCATCAGCGCCCCCTGGCGGGATTGAAGTACGGCTGCTCGGCCATGGAGCGGAAGGCGGACAGGGCCACGGCGTCACCGCCAAGCGAATAGCTTCCCTCCGGCCCCTGCCCGGCGGGGTTGGCGTCGAAGTACACCAGGGCCTTGATCTGGCGATCAGCCAGCACAGCCTGCTGGGCTGTGCGCAGCCAGCCAGCGCGCTGCTGCCCGCCGTAGCTCTCCGGCACCCCGAATTCGCCGATCATCACCGGCTTGTCATGATGCGACGCCCAGTTCAGGAAGCGATCTACCGTCGAGGCGAAGGACGCGTAGCTGCCGTACTGCGGGTACGCGTCCGCACAGAGCCAGTCCACTTCGTTGTCGCCGGGGTAGAACGCGGCTGCCTGACCGTCAGTGAATCCCTGGGCCGTGGGGCACCACACCCACGCGGCGTTCTGCACCCCGACGGCGGCGAAGATGGCCCTGATGTGGTCCCACGCCGCCACATAGTCGGTGCCCGAGCGCACCTGTGACCTCAAGTTCGGCCGATCCATTTCCCACCGCCATTCAAGGAAAACCGGCCGGCCCAGCGCCTTGATCTGGCGGGCGCGGGTACGGATCCAGCTGTCAACGGCCCCGGAGATGATCTGCTGGGTCGCGGTACCGGCCCAGGAGATAAGCAGCATGCTGCCCTGGCTCAGGAACGCCCTGTCGCTGGGGGTGGGGAAGGACGCCCGCCATTTCAGATAGGTGTGAACGATGCTGAGCTTGCGGCCGAGCTGCTGCTGCAGGGAATCGACTGCGAGGATCTCGTTGGCTTGAGTGAATACCTCGGGACCGACCCATGCGCCCAGGTAGGCTCCCTCGGCCGGCGGAGTCGGCGCTTCAGTCGGGTTCACGGTGGTGGTCACCTGCGGCGCGGGAGAGGGGAGCCGCCCCGCGGACGACGGGCCCGGTGAGGAGGAGAACGGATTGATCACAGCGACAGCCGTCACGGCAACCGCGAGCACCGCCACGATGATCAGCAGGCGTGGGCGGGGGGCCATCGGTCAGATCCCGTGCCCGCGTGAGTTGAGGTGCCGGAGCACGGTGTCGCCTGGCACGATTCCCGCTGCGACCGCAAGCGCGAACGGTACCCGGCGCTCGTGCCAGTTGCTGCACAGCGCACGCCATGCCCAGCGGTACGCGTCGCCTCGTCGGCCCAGGCAGCCGTAAGCAAAGGAAAGCTGTGCGTAGACCCTGGCGGCGCCGGGCTTGCAGCCGGCCAGCTCAGGGTGGTGCTCGAGCATCCAGCGCAGCGAGTCGGCCTTGGTTTCCCACTCGCGCGCGTAATGCGAGGAAGCAGTCCACACCACCCGGACCAGCGGCGCGTCAACGTTCACGATTGGATGGCGGCGTGCGGCGCGCAGCGCCAGATCCCAGTCTTCGTTCTGGCTGCCGGGGATCGTCTCCTCGACCAAGCCGATGCTGCCGATCAGGGCATCGCGCCGCGCCACGTAGGTAGATGAGTGCACCATCACCATACGCGAGTGGAGCAGATCCGCGTGGGTGATCTCGGCGCGGCCGGCCAGCCGCGGATGGGAGGCGCCCGCGTAGTCAACGACGATGCCGCAGCTTGCAAACTCGGCGGCCGACCGGCCGCGCATGGCCTCGACTTGGGCGCGGAGCTTACCCGGCAGCCATTCGTCGTCATCATCGCAGAAGGCGACGAGATCGGTGTCCAGCATGAGGACCCCGGTATTGCGGGCACCGGCCAGGCCGGGCGTCCTGGCGTTAGCGGCCACCATCACGCAGTCGCCGTCGGCCAGCCGCGAGTCGGGCTCGGCGCGGTCATAAACGACCACGGCACGCAGCGGACCCGGATATTCCTGGGCGATTACTGCGGCGAGGGCAGCGCGCAGCGGGCCTGGTCGGTCATGGGTCGGCATCACCACGCCCACGGACGGCCACGCGGTCATTGGGTGTCTCCCGCGCCCACATACCCGTAGCCGACCAGCAGCGGGAAGGTGAGGGCGGTGACGGTGCGCTGCTGGGCCTTAGGCATGCCGGCGCGCCATCGCTCGTCCCGGCGTATCGGGATCTTGCCGGTGGCGAAGCGCAGCGGATTGCCCGAGACGCTGTGGGCACCGTCAAGGCGGGCCCAGCATGAGGCGCCGTCGGCGCCGAGGAACGGGTAACTGGCCTGCGCGGGCAAGCCGGCGAAGCCGGTCGCCCGGCGTATGGCCGCCTCCGGCTTGGCGGTGAAGTCCTCGTATTTCAGTCGCATTGTGGGACAGCCGATCCTGGCCAGCAGGTGGAAGGCGGCGTTCTGCGCGATCCACTGTCCCGCCGCGATCACCGTGGAATACCTAGTCATGTAGCTCTCGCGGTCTGTGTCGGGACGGCGCACCTGCCTGCTCCAGGAGTAGGCGACCGCGCGGCTGTCCCTGACCAGGTGCAGGACACGGAGGTCGATGTCAGCCCGCCAGCGCAGGCAATGGGCGAGCGACGGGTGCTTGCTCGAGTCCACGACGAGCTGGCAGCCGCTCACCTCGGTGATCGCGGCGTACAGCCGCGCGTAATAAGAGGTGTATTCATCCAGCCCCTGGCGCAGATCCGGGCGCAGGTCACGTCTCGCGAGCACGGGAATGAACCGGTTCCTGTCCACCCGGGACCGAAGAGCGGCGATGCGGCGCACATCTACCTCCTCCCAGCCACCGAATGCCACCGTGCCCACCTGCTGCCAGAACAGGCACTGGCGGAACGGCTGGCCGCAGCCGCATCGCTCGCCCTCCGCGATTCCCCTCTGCCACAGGTGGACGAGTTCGCCGACCGGGCAAACCCCGGGCAACTGCCCGATCAGCCGCTCGATGAGCGTGCTGCCGCTGCGGCCGAGGCCGCCGAGGTACAGCACACGGACCCGGCCACCTTGCACTGCCATCTCCGTCTAGCTATAGGGAAGGAAGCAGATGCCGGCGTGCCCGAAGACCCCGCCGCACATGCTCGAACCAACATAGTTGTCGCTGGCGATCCACAGGCCTGCGCCGGTGAGCAGCATGTCATCGGCGCCGAGGCCGCGGGACCGGCTGTAGTAGCCCGCGGTTCCTGCAGAGTTGACGTGCAGTGCCCCGGTGGCCGGATTCAGCCCGGCCATGCCTGGGGCGGGAATCGCTCCCGGGCCGGCCGCGTTGCAGTCAAAGGCGTTGTCGAACCACCGCTCGTGGCCGCCGAAGTAGGCCGTAGAGGCGTCGGCCGCAGTGGAGTACAGCGAGTCGCACCCGGTGTAATTCACCCATAGGTGCGAGACGCTGGCCTGAGTCGCGGGGAACGCCGCGGCCGCGTCACACAGTCCCGTTCGCGGGGGAGCCCCGGTGGGCATGTTGTAGGGGTGGAAGCCGGTTGTGCCGATGAAGACCTCGGAGTCACCCGGCGACCAGGACGCGGCCCGCACGTAGAACGGCTCGATCGTTGCGCAGTCCTGGCTGAACTCAGCCGAGGTCCACGGCGTCACCTTCGCGGTGCTGCCGGACAGGTTCAGCATGAAGATCTGCTGCCGCGACAGACCGCCGACCCGGGTGAAGTCGCCCTCCACGAGGTCCAGCGTCCCGCCGTGGCTCAGCTGCTGGTTGTAGACCCGCGTCGAGTTCGACGACACCCCCGGGAACTGGTAGCTCCCGGAGATCGACAGGTGCAGGAAGCCATCGTCCCTGCCGGTGGTGGTGTTCAGGCTGGTGAAGTACGGGTTGGTGGAGCTGCCGTTGATTGAGGTGAAGTGGGTGCCGTAGGTGAGCAGGGTCTCCACCTGGCCGGCCGCGCTGTGCGCGAACGCGGTGTTCACCGCCCCGGTGGTCGTCGACACCTCAGCGATGTCTTTCACCGCTGTCCCGTACACCGACGTGAACTGCCCGCCCAGGTAGGCTTTCGAGCAGTCCGGGCTGAACGCGATCGAGTTGACGATGCCGTTGACGTTCGGATTCCACGAGGTCACCTGGAATGGCGAGATAGCCGAGAAGCTGAAGGCGTTGTTCCGGGCATAGGTCGTCGAATACCGCTGGATCTCGGTGAAGGTGCCGACCGCGTACATCGTTCCGCCGCACTGCGCCAGCTGGCGGACCTGCTCGGTGGTACCGGTGGTAGCCAGCTGCGGCGTCCCGGCCGCCGGAGCCGACGACACCGGTCCGGTCGCGGCCTGGGCCGGAAGCGCCAACCATGTCGTGGCCAGCGCGGCGGTCGACGCCAGGCCGATACTGGCCCTAAGGCCGAGCCGAAAACACTTCATTATGCATCCCCCCAACCAGGAATGTGATTCGATATGCCCAGTCGGTGCCACGCACAGATCCGTGCCTTCCTCCAGCCAGTGAAACGCTCGCGGCGTAGCTGCGCGATCAGCTCGTAGCCGCGGGCAAAGTCCAGCCTGAGGGTGTAGGACACAGTGACGATTCCGGACATGAGGCTGATTGCCGAGTTGGTGATCCGCCGGAACTCCTCGGAGCCAGGGTCGATGAAGCGCGGGTCATAGCCGCCGAGTGCCACCCAAATAAGCGGGAGGCCCGGGGTCGCAGCGACGTGCTCCGATATCGCCATCAACGCCATCCTTTACCTGATAGACGCCCCAAGGACACCAGACGTTTACGTCACCGATACACCAATTTGATCCTCCTTGCCCAGGTAGCAGCATTATCGCAACCTCCGTGCACTGTCCGGCGCCAACCTCGACGCCAAGCTGATGGACGATCCCGATCGCGCAGTATGCGGCCGTTCACCTCGCGGCCAGCGCCGGTCGACACGCGCCGCATGGTCGCGAGCGCGAGCCCGCTGGGCAGCTTTATCCTGGGATTGTCATGCGTGCCACATTCGCTTACACGTCCGCGCGGATCTTGCTGCTTATCATCTCGATGATCCTGCTCTACCTGGCCGGAGGCGGCTGGGTTATAGCCTCCGGACGGCAGGGCCTAGCCTGAGCATTGATCCGGACGGCCTGGCAGCCGGAGTTCCGTTGGGTCCCGCCGTCTCGTCAGGGGGGGCGTCGGCCAGCCACCCGCCGGTAGTCAGGAGCCGCATGACGGCATGGACGGCTTGCTGGCGGGTCATGGCCGAGGTATCGAGCACCAGGTCGGCGTCGTGTGGTTCCTCGTAGGGATCTGATACCCCCGTGAAGCCCTTGATCAGCCCGGCGCGCGCCTTGGCGTACAGGCCCTTGCGGTCGCGCGCCGCGCATACCTCGACCGGGGTCGAGACGTAGACGAGCAGGAAGTCGCCGACCTTAGTGACCATCTCGCGAGCAGCCGCGCGCGCCTCGGCGTAGGGCGCGATCGGCGCGCAGATCGCGATGCCGCCGTGCCGCGTGACCTCGGCCGCGACGTAGCTGATGCGCGCGATGTTAAGGTCACGATCGGCCCTGGAGAAGGTCAGCCCGGCCGAGAGCAGCTGCCGGACATGGTCGCCGTCAAGCAGCGAGACGGTCCGGTCCCCTCGCTCGGTTAGGGCCTCCGCCAGCCCGCGGGCGATGGTGGATTTGCCGGAACCGGAAAGGCCGGTGAAGAAAATCGTCAGGCCGCGCTCGGCCCGGGGCGGCCGGGCCCGGCGCAGCTCACGGGCCACGCTTGGTGGCGCGAACCAGGCGGGAACCTCAGCACCGGAATCGAGTATCGCGCCAAGCTCGGAATCGGTCAGCTCGCCCTGTTCGGCTCCCGGCTCGATCAGCGCGAGCGGCCGCCACACTTCCGAGCGCGGATCGTAGGCCCACTCGCCCGCGCTGATGACAGGAATCGGCACTCCAGGCAGGGCCAGCATGTCGTTTTTCGGGCCGGAAGGCAGGCCCGTCACTTCGGATGAGTCGGCCAGCAGGTGGGTGGCGCCGTAGGCGGCGGCGGCGATGGCCTGGGCGCGCAGGTCGGCGGCATTCGGGTCCGGTCCGGCGTCGCGCCGGGCGAGCGGCACCGGGATCACGAGCGAACCGGCCGGAAGATGCTGCCTGGCCGCGAGAACCGCACGGACCAGTGCGTCCGGGCGGGTCACGATCTGGGCAGGCCCGGAGATGAGGGGCAGCACAAGCAGGCGCGCGTTCAGCTGGCCCGCGTAGTGGCGCAGCTGGCCGATGTGACGCTTGTTAAGCGGCCGCCGGGTCGCGTAGGCGAGCACGTTGCCTCCGGCGGGCCCGGTGCCTCCGGAGGGCGCGGTGCCGCCCAAGGGTCCGGTTCCGCCCGGGAGTCCGGTGGCGCCCGGGAGTCCGGTGCCGCCCGAGGGCCCGGTGCCGCCCGAGGGCCCGGTGCCGCCCGAGGGCCCGGTGCCGCCCGAGGGCCCGGTGCCGCCCGAGAGCCCACGGCGCACCTCTTCCGGCCGCCGCCGCAGCTGCCGGAAAGGCCCGTGCTCGGGCTCGCGAAGCGCCGTAACCGGACCAGCCAGCCGTATTACCTGAGGTTCCGCCATCGGATCGCCCGGGCTGTCGGGGCTCGTGGTGCCTGGCCGCGTTAGCCGCTCGGTAATCGAAAGCACGGCCAGCGGCGAGCCCTCCTGATCTTGCAGCACCAGGTGGTCCGCGCCGGCCGGGATCACGTCGGCGGGCACGTCAAGGGCGACGGGCACCGGCCAGGGCGTGCCGTCGGCCAGCGTGCCGCGTTCGGCGACCGCGGTCGCGTCGGCGGCGTCCATGAAGCCGCGCAGCGGTGCGAACACTCCCGACGTGAGCAGCTCGAGATCGCCCAGCTGTGCCTCGCTCAGCGTGACCACTGGCCAGTCGGGTAGCTCCGCGGGCAGAGCCTGCGGCGATTGAAGAGCCTGCGGCGATTGAAGAGCCTGCGGCGATTGAGGAGTCAGCTGTGCCTCCGAACGTGACTTCCGACAAGGTATGCCGGGGCGGCGCAAGGTACGCGCGACAACGGCGTGTCCGTGCCGTATAACGATACGGAACTGCCGTCGTGTCCGGAGCGGGATGGGGGACAAGCCCTCGGCAGGACGTCACACGACTCGCGCGAAGCGATCCTCTGGCTTTCTTATCACGTAAAGCACCTCGTCGTACGCATCAGTTATGCGACCGCGTGTCGTGTCAGCCAGGAAATAAGGCCGCGTGCCGCGGACACGGCCCGAGACACCCGGTCCGGTCCATCCGGCCACGTTCTCGCGGTCTCACGCCGCACGATGACCAGGCCGCGTTTCCGTATATACGCCTGGACGCCGCGGTCCGATGCTGCCTGCTCGTACACGGCGGGGAACGGGCCGGGCCGCTCGGGTTCCAGCATGGCCCACAGCCTGCGCCTGGCCCATCGTGGCAGGAGCCGGTCGAGCAGGCCCGCGGCACAGTCTCTGTCCCGGATGCGGAGCAACAGCAGGCCGCCCGGCCGCAGCGCCGTGGTGAAACGGTCAAGGACCAGCTCGACGTGCGGAATGCGGTCGAGCAGCAGTGCACAGTGCACGATGTCGAATGAGCGGGGTGGTATCGG
>WNFJ01382156.1_pt3 | contig 19425 bp, 18 predicted proteins | sample 5400461 | NCBI WGS metagenome assembly WNFJ01 (sample SAMN13153349, study PRJNA577476) | soil metagenome | isolation source: 115 cm saprolite on Douglas fir-dominated hillslope | place: USA:California | collected 2013-09-17
TCGGGGCGGCGGAGTGGCGGCGGACGTGGGGACGGGGTGCGGCTGCCTCGCGCTGTCGCTGGCGGTCGAAGCCGCGTTTGATCGCGTCATCGCCGTCGAGCGCTCGGCGGCGGCCGCCGCCCTGGCTCGCGAGAACGTAGCGCGCGTCGGCCCGCCGGTCAGCGTGGAGGTGCGCGAGGGCGATCTCCTGGCGCCGCTCCTCGGCGAGCGGCTGCGCGTGCTCGTGGCGAATCCGCCGTATTTGACGCTCGCCGAGTACGCGACGCTCGACCCCGCCGTGCGCCAGTATGAACCGCGCGATGCCCTCGTGAGTGGCGCCGATGGGCTCGCCGCGACCCGCGCCCTGCTCGCCGGCGGACGGGCGCTGCTCGAGCCCGGCGGGCTCCTGGCGCTCGAGCTCGACGAGCGCCGAGCCGGGGAGACCCGAGCGCTGGCAGAGGCGCACGGTTGGTCGCGCGCCCGCGTGTACGACGACCTGTTCGGCCGGCCGCGGTTCCTGCTGGCCGCCGCCTAAGGAGGGTGCGTGATCGACGAGAAGGCGCAGGAGCTGGGGCGGCTGTTAGGGCAGACCGAGGAGTACAAGACGCTGGTCCGCGCCAGCGACCGGATGAAGGAGGACGCGACGTGCCGACAGCTCCTCGCCGACGTCGAGCGCATCGCGCAGGCCCTGGAACGCGCCGCCCAGGAAGGCCGCGAGCCGCCCAAGGACCAGGTAGAACAGTACGACCGCGCGCTCCACAAGGTCCAGGGGAATTCGGTCTATCAACAGGTCGTGGCGGCGCAGGCGAATTTCGAGAAGTTGATGGCGAAGGTGAACGCCCGGATCTACGAGGGAATGAAACAGGGCGCGGCGAGTCCCATCATCACTCTGGGCTGACGGTGGCGGGGCTGTTCGTCGCGGTGGAGGGTCCCGAGGGCGCCGGGAAGTCGACCCTGGCGCGCGGGCTCGCGAGCCGACTCGCCGCCGAAGGGCGGGCGGTGGTCACGGTGCGCGAGCCCGGGGGCACGCCGGTCGCAGAAGCGGCACGCAAAGTGGTGCTCAAGTTCCCGCACGCCATGGCCCCCGCGGCGGAGCTGTTCCTGTTCCTCGCCGCCCGGGCCGACCTGGTGGATCGGGTCATTCGGCCGGCGCTCGACGCCGGCCAGGTGGTCGTGGCCGACCGGTTCGACCTGTCTACCATGGCCTACCAAGTCGCCGGCGGGGGGTTACCGTATGAGGAAGTCACGCAGGCCATCCGGCTCGCCACGGGCGGCCTGGTTCCCGACGTGACCCTGGTGCTCGACGTCCCGGTGGCGGTCGGGCGCGCGCGCCAGCGCGCGGCGCGCAAGGTCCAAGACCGCATCGAGCGGCAGGACGACGCGTTTCACCGACGGGTGCTCGAGGCGTATCGCCACGCCCGCGGGCCGGGCGTCGTCCACCTCGATGCCACGCAACCGAAGCAGGCCGTCCAGGAGGCCGCCTGGCGCCACGTGCTGGCGGTGCCCTCACTTTCGACCCGAGGCGTCTCATGAAGCTGCGCAACATTCTCATCGTCACCGGCGTCGCCGCTGGAGCGCTCGCCACCGGCGGATGGCTATTGCAGCGCGAGGCCGCCCCCGTCGGCACCGTGTACCAGCAGGCCCAACTGTTCGAGGACGTGCTCGCCCACGTGGCGGATTACTACGTCGACTCGGTCGACGAGCACCAGCTCTACCAGATGGCGATCGACGGGATGCTGGACCAACTGCATGACCCCTACTCGGTGTTTCTCAAGCGCGACGATTTCCGCTCGCTGAGCGAGGCGACCTCGGGCAACTACGGTGGCCTGGGGATCCAGATCGACGTGCGGGACGGCTGGATCACGGTCGTCGCCCCGCTGCCGGACACGCCCGCCGAACGCGCCGGGATCCAGTCCGGCGACCAGATCGTGGCGCTCGACGGTCGCTCCACCCAGAACTGGAAGAACGACCAGGCGGTCAGGGAGTTGCGCGGCGATCCCGGGACCGCGGTCACGCTCCAGGTGCGGCGCGTCGGGGTGGAGCAGCCGATCAGCTTCAAGCTGACCCGCGCCACGATCCACGTCCGGTCGGTGCAGGTGGCCATGCTGCTCGACGACAAGGTCGGCTTCGTGGCGCTCAACCCCGTGAGCGAAACATCGGCCGACGAGCTCGCCACCGCGGTCGGCGACCTCGTGAAGCAGGGGATGAAGTCGATGATCCTCGACCTGCGGCTCAACCCGGGCGGCTTGCTCGACCAGGGGGTCGCGGTGAGCGAGCTGTTCCTCGATCCCGGGCAGGAAGTGGTGGCCACGCGGGGCCGGGCCCCCCGCGCCACGCGCGTCTATCGCGACACCAAGCCCCAACGCTGGCCCAAACTGCCGGTGGTGGTGCTCGTTAACGGCGGCACAGCGAGCGCCGCCGAGATCATCGCGGGGGCGCTCCAGGATCACGACCGGGCCGTCCTCGTCGGGACGCCGACCTTCGGCAAAGGGCTGGTGCAATCGCTCTGGCCGCTGACGCCCGAGACCGCCCTCAAGCTCACGACGGCGCGCTGGTACACGCCGAGCGGACGCACCATCCAACGCAAGAGCAAGAGCGAAGAGGAGCAGATCGCGCAGGCCCAGGCGGCGGAGCTGGGTCGGGATAGCACCAAGCTCGACTCGTCGCTCGTGTTCCACACCGACCACGGCCGCGTCGAGATCGGGGGCGGGGGCATCCGGCCCGATCTGTTCGTCGTGCCCGACACGTTCACCACGGCCGAGCGCGGCTTCCTGAAGACCCTCGGCAACAAGATTCCGGTGTACCGCGACGTGGTGCTCGCGTACGCGCTCGAGTTGAAGAAGAACAACACGCTCAGCGGCCCCAACTTCACCGTCAGCGACGCGATGGTCAGCGAAATGCTGCGCCGGATGCGCGCGCGCGGGGTGGCCGTGCCGGACAGCGTCGCCGCGGGCGCTCGCATGCTGCTCGCCGAGGAGTTCGGCTACGAGGCGGCGCGCTACGTGTACGGCCGCTCGGCCGAGTTCCGGCGTCGCATGGACGCGGACCACCAAGTGCAGGCCGCGCTGGCCCTGGCGCGGCGCGCCAAGTCGCCCGAGGACCTGCTCGCGATCGCCACGGCGCCGCCGACCCATCCCCCGCGAAACTGAGTGACCGGCCGATCCCGGCGTAGCGCCGACTCGCTCGTCGGCGTCATCGGACCCGGTCGCGCCGGGGTCGGCCTGGCCCTCGCGCTCGCCCGCGCGGGCTACGAAGTCCGCCTGCACGGGCGCGCCAAAAAGGCGGTGCCCAAGCCGCTCACCCTTACCGTTGGACCCGCGGACCAGCCGCCGCCCTGGCTCCCGCAGGCGGGCGTCGTGGTGCTCGCCGTGCGCGACGACGCGATTCGCCCGCTCGCCGAGGCGCTGGCGCGCGCCGGCGCGGTGCGCGCCGAACACGTGGTGCTGCACCTCTCGGGGGTGTACGGGCAGGAAGCGCTGGGGCCGCTGGTTTCCTCCCGCGCGGCCCTCGGCTCGTTGCATCCGCTCCAGACGCTCGCCGACCCCGAGCGCGCGCCCGAGCGGTTGCGTGGTGCGTGGGCCGCGGTCGAAGGAATGCCCCGAGCCGTCCAGGCGGCCGAAACGCTGGCGCAACGGCTCGGCATGCACCCGTTCCGCGTGCCGTCCAAGGCGAAGCCGGTGTACCACGCCGGCGCGGTGTTCGCGTCGAATTACTTCGTCGTCGTGGAAGCGGTGGCCCAGCGCCTGTTGCGCCACGCGGGGCTCTCGGCGGGCCAGGCGTGGCGGGCGTTGCGCCCGCTCGTCGCGGGCACGCTCGAGAACCTCAGCGCCCAGGAGCCGCCGGCGGCGCTCACCGGGCCCGTCGCGCGGGGCGACGCGGCGACGATCCGGCGGCACCTCGAGTCCCTGGCACACGGCGACGCGGTGCTGTATCGCGCCCTGGGGCGCGCGGCGCTCGAACTGGCGCAAAAGCGCGGCATGGACGCGGGGGCCGCGGCCCAGGTGGCGGCAGCCCTCGCGGTGGATGTGCCTACCACGCTGCCGCGCGTCACCCCCTCATCCACCCCCACGAGTGGCTAAGAGAGCGCGGCGGCTTCCGCCAGCGCCGCGATGGCGCGACCGCCGTGGGGCTGCGGGTTCGTTCGGCTCAGATCTTGTCCGAGCAGCCGCACTGATAGCCGCTGACGCTCGACGTCGCATGGGTTGGTAGCTGCGCGGCGAGCCACTCCTCCCATCCGGCATTCATCTCTCGCGCGAACAATCCGTGCTCTACCAACTGTAGAGCCAGCCGGGCCGAGAGGTGTCAGGTGTGGCTCCAGCAGTAGGTCACGTACTGTCGGTCGGCGGGAAGACTGGTGGCCGCCGCGGCGGCCTGGCTCACGGGCACGCTCAGGGCGCCCCGGATGTGGCCCTCGAGAAAGTCGTCGCGCGAACGCGCGTCGAGCAGCACGAACACGCCCCGGCCCTGTTGCACCTTCTCCTTGACGGCATTGATCTCCACCTCGCTGAAGAGCTTGTCCTCGTAATTGGCCTTGAGACGCGCCAACTGCTCGGGCGACGGTTTCATCGCGGCTCGCTCTCCTTCCTTCGGGTCTGCAGGCGTCTACAGGGTCTGCAGGGGCGGCCTACGGCCGGGGATCGTGCGGGACGGGGAGGCCGGTCGCGGCGTCACTGCGGAGCGGGATCGTTGTCGACGACTCGCACGCCGCGTGGCGGTGAAAAGGCGAACTCCCGGCCCGGTATACCCTCGTTCACCTTGAGGTTACGGAGCGCCACCGTGCGCCGCTGCCCCGACGACTCCACGATCTCGAGCCGGCGCACCAGCCCGTCGCTCCGCGCCACCCAGATCACCGCCTCGCTGTAGGGCTGATCCGCGGCCCGCGGCGTGAGGGCCACGGCGTCGGTGACGCCCTCGGCGGAGGAGTCGGTCCCCACATAGCGGGCCGTGTAGCGCTCTCGCGGCCGCTCGACGAATTGCCCGATGAGGTTGGGACCGGTGCTGCCGTAGTCGGGGATCCGGGAGCGGATCACTTGCCCTGGGGTGGTACTGGGGGTGTAGAGCCAGAGGTAGCGGCCGTCGGCGACGATGCGATCGCCGGGCGGCGCGCTGAAGCGCATGGCGAAGCGACTGGGCCGCAGCTGATACAGCCGCCCGCGCGTAGTGTCCGGCGCGCCGATCATTGGATTTGCGACGATCTGCACGAAGTCGGCCGAGAGGCTGCGGATCGTTCGGTAGGCGGCGCTGGCGCGATCGAGGAGCGGGCCAGGGTCTTGTCCCGCGAGGCGGGGCGGCTCGGCCGGCGCCAGGAACGCCGCCACCAGGAGCAGCGCCGCGCCGCCGCTGGCGGGCAGCCGACGACCCATCACGCCCCGACCGACGCGGGCTCCGCGACGCGCCGCCCGATCACCTCCGCGATGACCCGCACTTCGCGCATCAGCTGCGCGAACTGCTCCGGAAAGAGCGTCTGCGCACCATCCGACAACGCCTCTTCAGGGTTGGGGTGCACCTCGATCATGATGCCGTCGGCGCCGGCGGCCACCGCGGCCCGCGCCATGGGGATCACCTTCTCGCGCAGCCCCGTACCGTGCGAGGGGTCCGCGATGATCGGCAGGTGCGACAACTTGTGCACCACGGGGATCGCGGTGAGGTCGAAGACGTTGCGCGTCGCCGTGTCGAAGCCGCGGATGCCGCGCTCGCACAAGATGACGTCATGGTTCCCCTCGGCCAGGAGATACTCCGCCGACAGGAGCAACTCTTCGATAGTGGCGGCCATGCCGCGTTTCAAGAGCACGGGCTTCTTGGCCCGACCGGCCGCTTTGAGCAGCGAAAAGTTCTGCATGTTGCGGGCCCCGATCTGCACGATGTCCGCCACCTCCGCCACGTACCCCACCCCCTCGGGGTCCATCGCCTCGGTGCAGATCAAGAGCCCCGTCTCGTCGCGGGCCCGCGCCAGCAGCTCGAGCCCCGGCCGCCCCAGCCCCTGGAAGGAGTAGGGCGAGGTGCGGGGTTTCCACGCGCCGCCCCGGAGAATGACCGCGCCCCCCTCTTTCACCTGGCGGGCCGCCTCGATGATCTGACGCTCGCTCTCGACCGAGCAGGGACCGGCGATCGTCACCACTTCGGTGCCCCCGACCGTGATCCCCCCCGCCAGCCGCACCAGGGTGTTCTCGGCCTGCCACTCCCGGCTCACTTGCTTGTACGGCTTGGAGACGTGGATGACCTCCTGGACGCCGGGCAGGCCCTCGAGGCGAGAGGCATCCACGCGGCCGTCGTTCCCGACCAGGCCGACGGCCGTGCGCTGCGCCCCCGGCATCGGGCGGGCCTTGTAGCCCATCTCCTCGATGACGGCGACGACCCGCCGCAGCTCCGCCTCGGTCGCCCCGTGTCGCATCACGATCAGCACCGCGTCTGCCCTCCGATGGTGAACCGGTCGCCGTCGCGCGCCGCCGTCACCGGCCCGGTGAACCGCGCCGCGGCGCCTCGCGCCGGGTCCGAAGTTTCTACCGGCGGGTAGAAGTGCGTCAAGACGAGCTGCCGTGCGCCCGCGTCGCGCGCGAGCTCCCCCGCCTGCTCGGGCGTCAAGTGGATGTCGAGCGCCCGGTCGGCCGGAAGCGAGCACTCCGCCAGCAGGAGATCGGCCCCCGCGGCCCACCGCGCCAGCTCGCTCGAGGGGCCCGTGTCCCCCGTGTAGACCAGCCGGCCCTCGGGCGCGGTCAGCGAGAGCGCCACGCTCTCCGGCGTGTGCGGCACGGGGAACGTCTCAAGATTCACGTCGCCGTCTAACGGGAACGGCTCGCCGTCCCGCACGTCGAGGATGCCGATCGGGAATCCGGGGTCGAGCAGCCACGGCCCGTAGCCCTCGGCGAGCTTCTTCACTAACCGCACCACGCCGGGCGGCCCGAGGATCACGAGAGGATCGCGCCGCGGTGGGGCGGTAGTGTACTTGAGCGCGTACACGAGCAGGGGCAGCTCCCCCCAGTGGTCGGGGTGGAAGTGCGACAGGATGACGTGGGTCGCATCGTACCACGGCAGACCGAACTGTGCGAGCCGGTGCAGCGCGCCGGCGCCACAATCCAACAGGATCTTCAGGGTCCCCCGGCTCACCCAATGGCAGGCCGCGGTGCGGCTCGCCGACGGGGCTACGGTCCCCGTTCCGACGGTGACCAATTCCATGTCGTTCCCGAATCCTTCCGCGGCGGAATGAGGGGCCGGCCCGCAGTCAGACCGCTTCGACCTGACCGAGCCGCACCCCCACGATCGTCGAGACCCCAGGTTCCTGCATGGTAACGCCGTAAACGGCGTCGGCCGCCTGCATCGTGCGCGGGTTGTGCGTGATGACGATGAACTGCGTCTGGTCTTTGAACTCCGCAAGGAGGCGCACGTAGCGACCCACATTGGCGTCGTCCAGCGGCGCGTCCACCTCGTCCAGGAGACAGAACGGGCTCGGCTTGGTCAGGAAGATCGCGAACAGCAGCGAAACGGCCACGAGCGTCCGCTCGCCCGACGAGAGGAGATGGATGCGTTGGGTGCGCTTGCCGCGCGGCGCCGCGTGGATCTCGATTTCGCTCTCCAGCGGGTCGTCCTCGTTCGCCAGCCGCACGTCGCACTCGCCGCCCCCGAACAGCGTTTGGAACACGGTGCGGAAGTGGTCCCGCACCTTCCCGAACGAGTCCAGAAACAGCGTTTTCGCCGTGTGATCGATTTCGCGGGCGGCCTGCTGCAGCGACTGGCGGGCGGCCACGAGGTCGTCCCGCTGCGTCATGAGAAATTCGAGGCGCTTCATCTCTTCGGCGTGCTCGTCCACCGCCAGCGCGTTGACGGGGCCTACGGCGTCGATCGCCCCCTGCAGCCGCTCGTTCTCCTGGCGCAGCCACGCGATGTCCCCCGTGACTACCGGCGCCTCGGCGAGCAGGCGGTCCAGCGGCTTACGCCACTCCGCCTCGACCCGCTCCACCAGCCCGTGCTTGCGTCCCTGTACCTCGGTGCGCTCCAGCTCGAGCTTGTGCTCCTCGGCGCCGAGCGCGTCGAGCGCGGTGCGCGCCGCCTCGAGCGCGGTTTCGGCGACGCCGAGCTGGGCGTCGGCCGCCTGCACCTGTGCGGCGGCGTCGCGCGCCGCGGCGTCGAGGGCGCCGAGCGCGAGTTGGCGCTCCCGCAAGGCGTCCTGCCAGTGCGCCTGCTGCGCCATGAGCGCCGCGCTGTCCGCGTCGAGCGCGCCGATCTCCTCGGCCAGCGTGGCGCCCTGGCGGCGGGCGTCGTCGGCGTCCGTGCTGGCGCGCGCCGCCCGCTCCCGAGCGGCGGTGAGACGGGCCTCCCGCGCCGCTTCCTGCTGCGCCTCCGAGTCCGCGAGCCGCGCGCGCTCGGCCCCCAGGCGCTCCTCGAGGCGCACGCGTTCGACTTCATGGCGGTCCAGCTCGGCGGCGAGCGTCGCGAGGCGGGCCTCGACGTCGGCCAACCGGCGTCCCAGCCGTTCGACCTGCGCGGCAGCGTCGGCGGCCTCGCGGTGGGCATGGGCCGCCGCGCGCTCCGCGTCGCCGTGCGCCGCCCCCGCCGTGAGCTCGTCCTGGCGGGCGCGCTCAGCTGCCTCGGCCGCCTGCGCGAACGCGGCCTCAGCGGCAGCGAGCGCGGCGAGGGTGTGCTCGAGCGCCGCCGCGGCTTGCGTCCGGGCCTGCGCCGCTTCGCTCGTTTCCTGCTCCAGCACCGCGAGTTCGGCGCGCCGTTGCAGCGGCCCACCGGCGGTGGCGGCCGAGAGATACACGGCGCCGTTGGCGCGGCGGACGGCACGCCGGCGAGCCCCCCCGGCCGCCCCCGCCGCCGCGGCCCCGTCGAGGACCTCATGCCCCGCCAGCAAGGCGCGCACCCACGCCGCCGCAGGCCCGTCCACCCGCAGCTCGTCCTCGAGCGGGTGGCCGTCCGCCGCCAGGCGCGGCCCGGGGACCGTCGGCAGCAGCACCAGCGGACCCGGTTGCGCCGCTTCGTGCCAGCGGCGGATCGCCTCCACGGCCGCGCCGTCGCGCACCAGGACCGCGTGCAACCATTCGCCCAGCAACTGCTCCGCGAGCTCGGCATCGCGTCGGCTCGTGCGGACGAAGTCCGCGAGTGGGCCGATGACGGCGTCGCCGAATTGCGCCCGCGCCGCGAGCAGCGCCTGCGCCGCCGGGGCCAACCCCACGCGCTCGCGCTCGAGCTCCGCCAGCGCCTCGCGCCGCGCCGTCACCTGCGCCAGGGCTGCCTCGGTGTGGCGTCGGGCAGCGCGCTCGAGCGTCTCCTGCTCCTTCAGCGCGGCCACCTGGCGTCGCCCGCGTTCCACCGCGGCGGCGGCCTCCGCGGTGACGCGCGCCTGCGCTGCGGCGCGCTCGGCCAGGGACTTCGCGTCGGCCACCGCTGCCTGCGCGGCGGCCTCGCGGCTCGAGCGCTCGGTCGACGCCTGCGCCAGCTGCTGCCGCAGCTCGGCGCGCTCCCGCTCGAGCGCCGTGCGCTCGCCCTCGAGCGCCCGACACGCCTCCGCCCCCCGCTGCAGCGCCTCTTCGCGCTCCCGCACGGCGGTCCGCTGGGCGAGGACGCGGTCCCGTACCTCATGCTCCACTGCGGTGCGGCTGGTGAGCTCCTGCTCCACCGCCGCGAGGTCGCGCGCGGCCGCTTCGCACTCGGCGGCGATGGCCTCGCGCTCCCGGTCCGCCTGTGCCGCCCGCGCCTCCGCTTGCCCTCGGTCCTGACTCGCCTTGGTGCGTCGCTGCCCGGCGTTGTGGAGCCGCTCGCCGGCGAGGGCCAAGTCGCCCTCGAGCCGGCCCACGTCGAGTTTCGCCTCGGTGAGCCGGCGGTCCAGCTCGGCGCGCTGCGCCTCCGCCGTGTGGCGCGCTTGTCCGCGCGCCTCCCGCGCCCGCTCCGCCTCGGCCAGTCGCGCGCGTCCGGCGGGGAGCGACGCCGCGAGCGCGGCGGCGCGCTTCCCCAGGGCGCCCAGCGCCAGGTCGAAGTCCTCGAGCTCGCGCCGCACCAGCGTGAGCGCGATCCCGAACCGCTCCGCGATCATCTTGCCGTAGCGCTCCGCCTTGCCCCGCTGGCGGGCGAGGCTGCGCACCTGGGTCTGCACCTCGCTGATGAGATCTTCGAGCCGTGCGAGATCGGCCCCCGTCTCCTCGAGCCGGCGCTCCGTGCTGCGCCGCCGGTCGCGGTACAGGCCGATCCCGGCCGCCTCCTCGAACAGCGCCCGCCGCTCCTCCGCCTGCTCGGAGAGCAGGGCCTCGATCATCTTCGCCTCCATGACCACGGCGGCATCGGCGCCGAGCCCCGTGCCGCGCAACAGGTCCTGGATGTCGCGCAGGCGGACGGGCGCGCGGTTGAGGAGATAGTCGCTCTGTCCCGAGCGCGACAGGCGGCGCGAGACCACGACCTCCTGGTAGGCGATGGGCAACGTGCCGTCCGAGTTGTCGAACACGAGCGAGACCTCGGCGACGTTCACCGGCCGCCGGCCCGTCGACCCCTGGAAGATCACGTCCTCCATCTTGCCGCCGCGCAACAAGCGCGGTGACTGCTCCCCGAGCACCCAGCGCACGGCGTCAGAGATGTTGGACTTGCCACACCCGTTCGGACCCACGATGGCCGTGACGCCCGCCTCGAAGGGCAGCTCTACCGCCCCGGCGAACGACTTGAACCCCGACAGCTCGAGCCGAGTGAGCCTCACGGCGTGATCCTCGCGCGGGTGACGAGCGTGGCGCGCACCCCGGCGGTCCGGAGCCGCGCCGCGGCGAGACTGGCCTGCTCGGGGTTCTCGAACGCGCCTACCCAGAGCTCCGGCCCGGCGCCCCAGTGCACCGCCGGAATGCCGTGCGCCCGGAGGTTGTCGGCGCCGGCGCCGCCGGCGAGGCGCAGCGAGTAGGGCGCGCGCAAGACGTCGCCCCGGCCGCGCGCCGCGAGGCCGCGCGCCCACACGCCCGCCCGGCCCGCCAGCGCCGAGTCGCGTGTGGCGTAGGCACCGGCGAGCACGCGGTACCACACGGTAGCGCTCTTGCGACCTCCGATCGCGACCGGGGTCACGAACGGGGTGATCCCCGCCGCGGCAAGTCGATCACCTGCCGCCAGGGCGCGATCGAGCGTGGCGTACGCGACGAGCTGCACGGTCCAGGGCAGCGTATCGGCGTGGGGCGGCGCTGGCGGTGGGGCGGGGTGGGCTGGAGCGGGCGCGGCGGCCCTAGACGCCGGGGCCACCGCGGCGGGCGCGCGCCCGTGCTCCGCGCCGCGCGCTAGCAGCGCCCAGCCCCCCACGGCCCCAGCAGCGACCGCCGCGACGACCACGGCCGGCCGCGTGCGGCGCCGCGCCGGGCGCGGGGTGGCGCCGGAACTGCGCGGCGGCGGCGGGGGCACCGCGGGCGCTGCCGGCGCGACCCCCGGGGTCCAGCGCTCGCGTACCACCCCGAGCAGCGGGATGCCGCGCTCCATCGCGGCCGTGATCCCCTGACCGATGGAGGATTCCGGCTCGTAGCCGTCGGGGGAGAGCACCAGCAGCCCGTCCGGCACCGCCGACAGCCGCGCCAAGGCCCCGGCCGACAGATACACGAGGAGGAGGGCGCCTTCGACGCGGAACCCCCCCTGCAGCCGCCGCCACCGCGGGCTCGCGAACAGCTCGCCAGCGTGCGTCGTCGCGGTCCCGGCGGCGATGAAGAAGACGTGGTCGACCTCGTGCGCGGCCTTGGTGAGGGAGACGTCGTACTCGAAGGCATCCACGATGCCCTCGCTCGGAGTGAGGCCGACAACTTCATGGAGGGTGGGGTCCTCGAGCCAGAGGTCCACGAGCGCCACGCGCCGGCCCCCCTGGGCCGCGGCGCGCGCCACGTCCCAGGCCGCCCCCGCCGCCCACTTGCGGTCCCCCGTCGCCGGCACGAGCGCCACGAGCGCCTGCTCGGCGACGAGCGAGGGGACGAGTGCATCGAGCCGCGAACGCGGCAGCGGCCGCACGGTCACGGAGTGGCGGGTTGGGTGGCGGGTTGGTAGATCCAGAACGGCCGGCCGAGCTTGCGCCCGATCGCGTCGGCCTGCGCCCGAGTGGCGTAGGGGCCCAACACCACGCGATACCCATCATCGGGACCCCGAGGCCGCAGCACGCTCGCCGCGAGGCCCGCCCGGCTCAACTGCTGCGCCATCTCGCTCGACCAGGCCTCATTCTGGGACGTGGACACCTGGACGTACATCGGCCCGGCGGGGCCGCCGGTGTCCGCGGCGCCGGCCTCGGCCAGCGGCGCGGCCGCGGGCTGCGCCGCGGCGAAGGCGCCGCGATAGCCTCCGCGCGGCCGCCACGCCGTGAGCGCCCAGAGATCGGCCCCCCCCGCCTTCACGCGGCCCGCCTCGACCAGGGAATCGGGCCGATAGGCCACGACGTCGTCCCCCTGGCGTACCACGAGCGCGCCGTCGGGCCCGATCGCGGGAAGATCGACCCGCCACGTGCTCGGCACCGAGCCGGCCAGCCGCTTCACCGGCAGGTCCACGAGCCACACCGAGTCCCCTTGCGTGGGGCGGGCCAGCAGCCAGCGACCCAGCGGATCGAGCCGGAGTGTCGCCGCCGGTAGCGGCAGCGCGATGCCATCGATCTCCTCATGCGCGTAGCGGTCGATCGCGGCGAGCCCGGGCTCGGTGCGCCGCGTGACGTACAGGCGGTGCCCCGACGGCGAGAACGCGAGCGCCCGCGGATGATCGGCGAGTGGTACGAACGCGGGTTCCCGGCGACCGAGCGGGTCCATGAGCAACACGCCGGAGTCGCCCGACACCGCGACGAGATCGCCCCACGGCGTGGCGGCGACGTCGCCCCCAGCCGGGATGGGGCGACTCGCGGGGGGCTGATCGGCGGTGGCGGTGATCAGCTTGGGGGGATCGACGGCGAGCAGCCGCTGGTCCGCGCCACCGAAGAGGTGGTGCGGCAGCGTCGGCAGCGGCTGCGGCCACGCCACGCGCACGCGCCGCGCCAGCGAGACCACGCGGCGTTTCGTGTCCACGACGAACAACGTGCCGTCGGGCCCGAGCGCCGCCTGCTGCACCGCGCTCGCCACCGTATCGACCCGGGCGCTCCCGAGATCGAGCGCCAACACCTCGTTCTTGGTGCTGATGACGTAGAGGAATTCCGCCTCGAGATCGAGGCCCACCACGCGCTGCACCGCCGGGAGCTTGCCGCGGATCGCCGCGGGCAGCTCGGCGAGGTTGGGCAGGCGGTAGGCGCGCGGCGTCCCGCCCTTGGCCGGGATCCGGATGGCGATGCCGGCGCTGCGCGCCCCCACGGCGGAACGGCTAATCGCTTGAGACGCTTGAGGCTGCGAGACTGGCGCGGACGCGGCGACGGGCGCCCGGGACCGGCAGCCCCAGAGCGCCAGGCTGGCGAGCAGGAGGTAGGACGCGCGGCTAACCAAAGGGCCTCGCCGGACAAGATAGGCAACCGGCGAGGCCAGGACAAGTGTTTGAGCGGAGCGGAGTTAGAACGTCGGACCGAGACTCACCGTCCAATACGGGTTGGGGTGCAGAGGCCGGTTCAGCGGCTTCGTGTAGTCGAACCGCAGCACCACGAAGCCGAGCAGGTTCATGCGGATCGACCCGCCCCAGCTACGCAGCGGCTGGCGATACAGCTCCGGGCTCTCGTTGCCGTGGCGGCGCCACACCACCACCGAGGTGTCGCTCCAGGCGAGCCCCATGTCGTAGAAGATCGCCCCTTCGATCGGCGGCAACCCCACGGGCAGGAACCCGAGCACCACGCTGCGCGTCAGGGGGAAGCGCAGCTCCGCGTTGACCACGGCGAGCTTCGAGCCGATCAACTGGTCCAGCTGCGGGCAGCCCGTCGCCCCGGCGTTCACGGTGGGCGCCTGGAGACAGTCGTTGTTGATCAGGGAGCCTGCCGTATAGCCGCGCAGCAGGTCCGTGGTGCCGAGGAATTGCGGGAACAGGTCCGCATCGCGACCCTTGCGGCCGAGGAACACGCCGCGCAGGGCGAACGTGAACGGCCGCGCGAAGAAGTAGCGGCGCCAGTCCGCGAGGCCGGACGTGAAGCGCCAGCCGCCCCAGCTCGGCGCGATCTCGAACCGTGAGCGCGCGCCGGCGAACGGCCCGACGAAGCCGAACAGCGAGTTGTCGTGGACTAGCGCGACCTGCGGCCCGTAATAGCTGATCGAGGGGCCGCTGATCGTGCTGGGATTGGAAATGGCCAACACGTTGCCGAAGCGATCCACCTCGTACTGCTGCTGCAACACCGCCTGACTGATGTTCGCGAAGTGGCCCCCGAACTCCAGTCGCGTGAAGGTCGAGAACGGGTAGTAGGCCAGGGCGAACGCGTCGCGGATGACGAAGCGCTCCACCTGCGGGGTGAGGATCGCGCCCCCGGGGTTCTGCGGGTTCGGGTCCCCTTGGATCTGCGTGGGGAGGTAGAAGTACAGCGGTTCCTGTGAGCCGCCCACGAGCCAGTTGATGCGGTGGGTCTGGTTCAGATACACGGCGAGGACCTGGGCTTCCGCCAGGCGCCCGTTCACCGAGGCCGCGAACGCGAGCGTGTGGTTCCCCAGGATGTCGGACAGCGAAATGGCCGTGCCGCCGAAGAAGCCGTTGCCGAAGTTGTCGCGCGCGTAGCCGATGGTCGGCCGCGCCACGTAGTCGGGCGTGAAGCGGGTGTGGTACGGCTTGAACGTGAACTCGTTCGTATCGGGCAGCGCGGGCGAGGAGTCGATCAGCGCCTTCACCGAAACGGGGGCGGGGAGGGCCGCGGCGCCCGAGTCCTTGCCCCCGGCGCTCGGGGCGTCCGAAGGGCGGAAGCCCGTGGACGAGCGGTATACCGACTCGCCGGCCCGCGGGGCCGTCACCACGGGGGCAGCCGCCACGGTCGCCGCCGGCGGAGTCGCGAGCACCCGCCGCTCTGCGGCGAGCAGCGAGGTGGTGGGCGGCGTCGGCGGGGCCCGGAACGGCTGCCGCTTGAGCGACCGCGGGTTGTCGAGCCCGTAGACGTTGTACTGCCCGTCCTCGTAGTAGGCGAACGCCAGCCGGTCGGCCTCGTGCGCCCAGGAGAGGGCGGGCGACACCGGGGTGATGCCCGAGACGCCGGTATAGACGTCGGTGAGCTGGTAGATGTTCTTGTCCGCGAAATCGTACAGGTAGATGTTGCTGAACCCGGTGCGATCGGACACGAACGCCAGCGAGCGCCCGTCCGGCGCCCACACGGGATTGATGTTCTTGCCGCGGTCCATGTGGTCCAGCACCTCGATCGCCCCGGTGTTCAGGTGGTACAGCGCCACCCGCATGTTGCCGAAGCGCAGCGTGGTGAAATCGGTCCCGCTGCCGCGATCGGTGGTGAAGGCGATGGTCCGGCCGTCGGGCGACCACGTGGGCTCGAGATCGGCGTACTTGTCGTTGGTGAGGCGGCGCAGGTCCGAGCCGTCCGCGTTCACGATGAACAGGTCGGAGAAGCCGCCGTCGTACCCCGTAAACACGAGTTGCTTCCCGTCGGGCGACCAGGAGGGCGTGGTGACGCCGTTCAGCGGGACGCGGATGCGCCGCACCTCGCGGTCATGCGGCACGTCCAGGATCACCAGGTCGTCGCGGTCCTTGTGCTTCGCCGCAATGGCGAAATAGCGGCCGTCGGGGGAGAACGACCCGGAGGAGTTGACGAAGCGCAGGCTCTCGTAGTTGCTGGAGAGCGTCGACTTGACGAGCCGCCGCTTCACGCGCCCCGTCTCCGCATCGGCGAGGTAGAGGTCGACGAAGAAGGAGTTGCGCTCACTGAAGTAGGCGATGTCGCGCCCGTCGGGCGTGAGCGCCGGCGCGAGGTGCAGGGTCCCCTCCGAGCGCTTGCGCGAGAGGACGGGCTGCGCGACGCGACGAGCGCGGTAATGGTCGGCGAGCTGCGGCAGGAACGTCGTCTGCACCGCGTCGCGCCACTCGCTCGACAGGTCGTCGAGCGAGATGCCGAGCGCCCGCCGGAACGCCCCCTCGATCCCGCTCGTGATCGTCGACTTCAGGATCTCGCCGATGACCTCGTCGCCCCACTTCTCGCCCACGTAGGCCCAGAGGGCATGACCGAAGCGGTAGGGAAAGATCCGCTCGTCGTAGGTGAGCTGCTGGATGGTCGGGAGGTGCCCCTCGAGCGCCGCGTCGCGCAACCACATCGACGTGTGGGGATCGATCGGGCCGATCGACAGGTACTCGGCCATCCCTTCCATGAACCAGCCGGGGGGATTGACGTTGACGAGCGTCTGAATCCCCGCGCCGGGCCGGCCGCGGCTGAAGACGTCATACTGGAACTGGTGCACCATCTCGTGCCCGATCACGTGGTCCAGGTCGGCGTAGGACCCCAGGAACGGCAGCACCATGCGGTGCTTGAAGAACTCGGTGACGCCTTCCACGCCCTCCCCGGCGACGTCGGTGACGTTCGTCTGCTGGAAGTCGGAGGCCGACGCGTACAGGATGATCGGCTTGCGGGCTTGGAACTGGTGGTGCAGGATCCGCGACAGCCGCGCGTACCAGCGCTCCGCGATGCGCGCCGCATCGAGCGCCCCCGCCCGCTCGGCCGGGTAGTAGTAGACCTCGAAGTGCTCCGTCTGGATGATGCTGAAGTTGAAGGCCTGATACTGCACCTTGTTCTGGCCGAAATACTGGGCCGCGAGCGGGCCCGCGCCGACCAGGACCAACGCAGCGGCGATGCCACCCACGCGTCGCATGAGGATCATCCTTTCGAGCCGGTCCCGCCCCGGGGGGTGCCCGCGGCCAGCACCGGCGCATCGCCCCACAGGCGCTCGAGCTGGTAGAATTCGCGCGACTCGGGATGGAACACGTGTACCACGAAGTCGACGTAGTCGAGCAGCACCCACCGCCCCTGGCCCAACCCCTCGACATGATGAGGAGCGATGCCGCGGGGCGCCAACGCTGTCATCAAGTGCTCCGCCATTCCGCGCACGTGCGCGTCTGAGGTGCCCGACACGATCACGAAGTAGTCGGCGGCGGCGGTCAGCCCCCGCAAATCCAGCACGCGAGGGTCGACGGCCTTGCGATGCGCCAGCGCCTCCGTCGCCAACCGGACCGCCGCTAGCGCGTCGGCCTCCGGCCCGCCCACGACTCGCCCAGCCCGCTCGCTACTCATAGCCGTCGGCGCGGGGGTTTGTTCCGTCCCCGATCCGACATCCCGCGCCCCGCGCGTCGCGCGCGACGTGCCGGCGGGGCGGTGGTCGAGTCGCGCGCGCCCGGGGCGCCACCGTCCCCCTTCGAGATATGTCCGTGACGGGCCGGATGTTGAGCGTGGCCGCGAACCGGGTCGTCACCCCGCCGCCTCGGCCCGAGCACCCCCAACCGCTGCGCCCGTCACTCCTTCACCAACGTCACGCGGATCTCGGGTCGGACGTCGGCGTGGAGCTTGATCCCCACGCGGAATTCGCCGAGCTCCCGGATCGGCTCGGGCAGGTCGACCCGACGCTTGTCGACGTGGAGGCCCAGTTCTTCCAGCTTCCGCTGAATATCGCTCGCGGTGACCGAGCCGTAGAGCTTGTCCTCCTCACCGACTTTGACGGCGAACGTCAGCTGGACGTCGGCGAGACGACCGGCTTCGGTTTCGGCGGCCCCCTTCTCGGCGGCGCGCTGCCTGGCGAGCCGCTCCGCTTCGAAGGTGATCCGCCGCTTGTTGGACTCGGTGGCCGGGTAGGCGAGCCCGTGCGGCAGCAGGTAGTTCCGGGCGTAGCCGTCCTTCACCTTGACGACCTCGCCGGCCTTGCCCAGGTGCTGCACGTCCTCTCGCAGGATGATCTCCATGGTCGGCCTTCCCTCGCTAAGGATTCCACGCGGCGTCCGCCGGGGGGCTGGAACGCGCGTCCAGCACCAGGGGCTCCCGTTCCCCGCGCGGTGCGGCGAGCGGGGCCCGAGCGACGCGGCTGTGGAGCTGCCGCGCCAGCGCGAGCCCCGCCAGCGTCTCCAGCACCAGCCACGCGGGCCACCCACCCCCCAAGACCCGGACCGCGGGCTCGAAGGCCGGATAGAGCGGCGGCACGAACGCCACCAGCTGGCGCATCGCCCCGCTCGCGCTCCGCGTCGCCTCCCACTGCACTTCACTCCAGAACGGCGGCCCCACGACGGCACCGCCCAGGAGCGCGACGCCGGCCGCAGCATAGAGACAGGCGCGCAGCGCCAAGGGCCAGAACCCCGCTGGGCGCAGTCGCGCGCTCACGGCGAACGCCGCGGAGACGAGCACGATCCAGGCACGGGTCAAGGCGTCGAGCAGGCCCGATTCTGGGGTCAGGAGCAGTGCCGCAGCGATCCCACCGGTGACGGCGAGCGCGAGCCACTCGCGACCCGTCCCGGGGTGCGCGGCGACGAGCAGCGCGGCCAACGGCAGCGCCACGAGGTTGACAGGGGCGAAGACGGCGAACGCCAGCACCCCGAGCGCGAGCCGCCACGGCCGCCGCGCGGTCGTCGGGGGCGTCGTCACCCGGCGTAGCCCTTGACGTAGGGCAGCAGAGCCAGTTGGCGCGCCCGCTTGATCGCCGTCGCGAGCTGCCGTTGGTGCCGCGCACACATCCCCGACAGCCGGCTGGGCAGGATCTTACCGCGCTCGGTGAGGAACCGGCCCAGTGTGCGGTCGTCCTTGTAGTCGAGCACGCGCACCCCGGACTCGCACACGGGGCAAGTCTTGGCGGGGCGTCTCATGCTTCATCCTCCTCGAGCTCTTCTTCCTCCGGCGTCGCAACCACCGCGGCCGGGGCCGCGGGCTTGGCCGGCAGGCCTTCGGACGCCACCACGAGGAACCGCAGCACGCCCTCGTCGAGTTTCACCGCCCGCTCGTATTCGGGGAGCAGCGCCGCGGCCGCCTCGAACTGCGCCACGACGTAGTGGCCCGAATCCTTCTTCTTGATGGGGAATGCCAGCGTCCGTTTGCCCCAGTGGGCCACGTTCGTGATCGAACCCTTGCCGTCCTTGGTCAGCTGGGCGTGAAATTTCTCCAGCTTCTCGTTGATCGCGGGATCTTCCAGCGCAGGATCGAAGATGTAGACCGTCTCATAGCGACGAGCCATGCCACCTCCCTTTGGTCGTAGGCGACCCGGCGCGGTGCGGCGCCGAGTAGGGAACTTGAATGCGGGAAAAAGATAGGCGGCCAGGGCGACGGGCGGAAGGGTCGCGCGCGCGACTTCTGCGTGGGGCGCTGGCGCGATCGGCGGCTCCCCAGCGCCGGGGTGGCCGGCGCCGGCCTGGTGACCCCGGTCACGGGCCGCCCCGCGAGGGAGTGTCGCGCCTCGCCCCCCGCCGCGGCGCCACGTGATCCCCATCACGCTACGCGGCAGGCCCGTCAATCATCCTCAGGGTAACGACTTGCTCGCCATCGGCGTCTGAGACGGCGGGAGTGGCATCGCTCTTGCCTTAAGGAAGGGGTGAGCAGTCGGCGATCCCGGCAGTAGAGACCGGAACGGGACGGAGGAAGCGGGCATGCAGGTCGCGGGGCGGTGGCTGGTG
>WNFJ01085497.1_pt1 | contig 19422 bp, 18 predicted proteins | sample 5400461 | NCBI WGS metagenome assembly WNFJ01 (sample SAMN13153349, study PRJNA577476) | soil metagenome | isolation source: 115 cm saprolite on Douglas fir-dominated hillslope | place: USA:California | collected 2013-09-17
CACTACCCGCGTCGTCAGCGACATGATGACTTCCATGATGTGCTCGACAATCACCAGGGTAATGCCGGAGCGGTGGATATCGCGCACGAGATCGATCGCGAGCTGCACCTCGCGCAGCGTGAGACCCGCCATCGCTTCATCGAGCAGCAGAACCTTGGGCTCGGTCGCCAGCGCCCGGGCGATTTCGAGCCGCTTGCGGCCGGGCGTACCGAGCGATCGCGCCGGCGCATCGGCGAGCTTGCTCATACCGACGCGCGCCAGCACAGAGCGCGCGCGTGTTTCGGCCTCGGCGCGGTGCGAGGTGCGCAGAAACGCGCCGATCATCACGTTCTCCAGCACCGACATGCCCTCGAATGTCTGCGGCACCTGGAAGGTGCGGGCGAGGCCCAGTTGCGCGCGCGCCTCCGGCGTCAAATTGGTGATGTCGTGGCCTTCGAACAAAACCGTGCCGGATGTCGAGAAGAGATCGCCGGTCAGGCAATTAAACAGAGTGGATTTGCCGGCACCGTTCGGCCCGATCAGGCCGAGAATGTCGCCCTGCTCCAGAGTTACCGAGGCCCCATCGACGGCCTTGAAGCTGCCAAAGGCTTTTGTCACATCGCGCGCTTCAAGAAGCATGGGTTGCTCCCGCGGCGACCGTTGGCTCCGGGGCTTTGTTACGCTTCGCCCACAGCCGCTTGATGAGCGTCAGAATGCCGCCGGGCTGAAAGCGCGCGATCAAGACAATGATCGCGCCGTACACGACGAAGGTCAGCCCCGCGCCCTTGCCGCCAAGCAGGTTGTTGGAGATTTCCTCAAGCGGCACCAGGATCGCAGCGCCTACCAGCGGTCCGAACAACAGGCCGGCGCCGCCCAGCGCGGCCATGATCAGGATCTTCACGGAAATCAGGATGCCGAGCCCGGATTCCGGGTCGACGAAGCCGAACATCATCGCGTAGAGCGCGCCGGCGACGCTGGTCAGCCCGGCGCTCAACATGAAGGCGTAGAGCTTGGTGCGGCTTGCGGGAGCGCCGAGCGAGCGCGCCGCGCGCTCGGAATCCTTGATGGCGCGGAGATAAAATCCCATCCGGCTGTTTGCCATCCACCAGGTGATGCCGAGCGTGATCGCAAGGACGGTCAGAAACAGATAATAATACGGCAGCGCCGATATGAACGAGAGATCGAAGATGTTTCGCGGCACGGTCGGACCGCTCAGCCCGACAGCCGCGCCCAGATAGTCGGTATTGGTGACGATCAACCGGATGAGTTCGGCGACGGCGATCGTGGCCATGCTGAAATAGTGCCCGGAAAGCCGCAGCGTCGGCACCCCAACGACGGCGGCAATCGCGACACTCACGACGATCCCGGCCGGAATCCCAACCAGCGGCGATAATCCAAAATGCGCGTAAGCGCCCATCGCGGCGTAGGCGCCGGACCCGAAGAACACGACATGGCCGACCGACACCTGGCCGGCATAGCCGCCAACGATGTTCCAGGCCGACGCCGCGATCGCATAGAGCAGGACAAGCGCGCCAAGCCGCTGTTGAAACGGCGTCGAGAACACAAGCGGATAGGCAATCACCAGCGCGAGCACCACGAGAGGCCACAGAAAGCGCCGCATCACATCTTGCCCTTCAGGACTTGCCCTTCAAGCCTTGCCCATCAAGCCTTGCCCATCAAACCTTGCGGCCGGAACCAGAGGAAACACAGGAACAGCGAATACACCACGATGTCCTTATACACCGCGCCGATCCAGTAGGCCGACAGCGACTCGATGACTCCGATCAGGAGTCCCGCCACCAGCGCACCGGGTACGCTGCCGAAACCGCCCAGGGAGACCGTGACGAATGCAACGATGGCCAAGGTTTCTCCCACCGTCGGCACGATATAAAAGAAGGTTGCAATCAGTGCGCCGGCAAGACCGGTGGCGCCTGCGGCAATCGCCCAAGCGATCGCCTGCATGGTATCGGGCCGGATTCCCATCAGTTGCGCGGCGGTGGAATCCTCCGCCACCGCGAGCATTTTCGATCCCAGCGAGGTACGCGTCAGCAGAACATGCAGCCCGAGCGTCACCAGTAAGGCGACCCCGCCGGCTAACAGCCGCGAGGCCTGGATTCTTAAGCCCAATATCTCGAACGTGCCGCCGACGATATTTTCGGGCAGCGTCAGGAAATTGGCGCCGAACCACCAGAATACTGAGTAGCGCAGCAGCAGCGCGAGTCCAAAGGTGCCGAGGATCTGGGCCAGCATCGGCCCCTTCATGATCTCACGGATCAATCCGAAGTAAACGAGGACCCCAAGGGTCGCGAGCACCAGCGCTGCGAGTGGCGCACCCAGCAAAGGACCCGCGCCGAGCAGTGTCCAGACCACGAAGGCCACATACATGCCGAGCATGACGAAGTCGCCATGGGCGAAGTTGACGATGTTCATCATGCCCCAGACCAGCGTCAGGCCCGAGGAAAACAGCGCATAGATCGCGCCGAGCAACAGGCCGCCGACGATCACCTGAACGAGGATAGTGGACATGCCGGCGATAAATCTTGGGGGTTAAATCCTGTCGCGATACGACGAAAGCAATGAGGGCCGGACGCCTGTCCAGCCCTCGATATCTCACCAGCCTTTGTAGGGCGTGATGGGGGTTTTCTGGGCGTTGGCTTTGGGCCAGACCGCGACATAGTTTTCGCCGTCCTGCAATTGAATGATCACGCCGGCTGCGAGTATGTTCTGGCCCTTGTCGTCGAACTTGACGCCTTTGTAGCCCATCATCAGTTGATCGGGCTTGAGGTCGGTGGCTTTTAGCGCCGCCTGGATTTTGGCGGGATCGGTCGAGCCCGCGCGATCGATCGCTTCCATCAGGACGAAGAAGCCCTGCATCCATCCATCTCGTCGCCGCTCTTCTTCTTGTACATCTCGGCAATCAGGGCCGTCGGCGACCCGGGAGGTCCGACGCTCCATGATGAACGATTGAAGGCGCCCACCGAAATCTTGCCGACCGCCTTGATAAACGACGGATCGGAATAGCCGGCATCGTCGGCAAGCAGCATCGGCGGCTTGTAGTCGAGCGCCTGCATGGTCTTGGAAAACAGGATCGCGTCCGACGTGTAGGTGATCATGATCACGACGTCGGGCTTTTTTTCCTTGAGCTGCAGCACCTGGCTCTGCACGTCGGTTGCATTGGCCGCGTAGGCGATATCGAGCGGGGCGTTCTGGCCGTTCTCCTTGAACACGCTGGTGATCACGCTCGCGACCGAGGTGCCGTATTCGGTGTTGTCGTGGACCATTGCGACGCTGTCGGTTTTCACGCCGGTGGCTTTCATGTCCTTGAGAAACTCGTAATAGATCTTGGCGAAGTCGGAGGCTACCGGCGTGACGCGGAAGAACCATTTGAAGCCGCGCTCGGTGAGGTTGGCCGCTACCGACTCGCCGTTGAGGAACGGAATTCCATATTTTTCGGCGATCGCGCTCGCGGTCAGCGTGATGGCCGACTGATAGGCACCGGTGAGCGCCACCGCCTTTTCCTCCGTGATCAGGCGCAGCGCCTGGTTCTGGCCGGTCGCCGGACTGCCCTGGTTGTCCGCAAACACCACTTCGACCTTGGCGCCGCCGAGGCCGGCAAGGCCTGCGTTCTTCGCCAGCGGGAAATTTCCGAGCTCCGGATGCGCATTGTTGATGATATCGATTGCGGTTTCGATCGCAGCCTTGGCGTGGACGCCGGCGCTGGCGGCGTTGCCGCTTAAAGGAAATATGGCACCGATCTTGACGGTTTTATCCTGCGCCGAAGCATTGGCCGCCAGCAAAACGGAAATCGAGGCGGCGCAAAGCAGCCCGAGGATATGCTTGAATTTCATGTGGATGGTCTCCGAAACGTTCCCACGCAATGCCAGGCTCAGGCCCGAGGACGAGCAAGGGCATAACCCCCGCAACTTCCTGTGATTTATTGGCCTCTCAGCATTGCATGCCCGGTTCATAGGGGCAAGTTGCAGCCCAGTGGCGGCGCGATTCCGATCCTTAGAGACGATCGGACTGCATGAAGACGCAAGCTTCGATGGCATTCTGGATAGACAGACGGTGTCGCTTGGGTTGCGATGTCCGCCGATTGTTAGAGGTCAGCCGTTGAAACTTGCGATCGCGCCGGAGCGCGCATTCGAACACGCGATGTCCACTGTTCCACTGTTCCATATCGGAGTTGAAAATTCAGCCGGTCGAGCAAACTCATGCGCCGAGCGCTGGAAGTCGCCGCGGAGTTGCCTCCAGTCGTTTCTTAGGGAACGGCATCGCCGCCGCTTGCCAAGGCCGGGAGCGAGCGAGTAGAAGACGCTGCGCGTCGGGCCGGATTTTTGCAATCCTATCGCAAGCGATTGCCTAACAAAATCCAATAACCTATTGAATACGCTTATAAAATTCTTGGGGAATGGTGTAACGGTAGCACAACAGACTCTGACTCTGTTTGTCTAGGTTCGAATCCTAGTTCCCCAGCCAAGCGGATGGTCCCGCGAATTTCCCCCATTCCGCAACGCGCCGCCCGACAGCAGTGGCAGTTTTCACAAAGCGCGCCAACGCTGTATCGGGCAACGGACCACGGCCCGCGATCAATAAAGCGGGAACACAGACAAAAACATCCGGCCAGGCCGCTCCCCCTTGGCACCGCGTCACAAAAGTGTTCAACTAGAGATGGTACCGCGAGAGCACCAGCCGATCAGGGGGAATTGCGATGCCAGCTATCATCCGTTCGTTCACGTCGCCGACGTTGGTGCTCTTGGCGTTCGACTGGCCAGACGGAGATGCAAAGGCAGATTTCCTTGGCTTTGCAATCGAGCGCACGCCGGGGTTCGATGGGGCAGCACAGAGCTGGCTTCCGAACCGGATCGGTTTTGACGGTCCGAAGCCCGACCAGAGCGACTTCCCCAGCAACGAAGCGCCGATTCAGAAGTTTTATTGGTGGGACGCCCGCATCGACACCAAGGACCGCGGAACCAAATTTTCCTATCGCGTTATCCCGGTCACCGGCACGCCGCAAGCGCTCGCGCTACAAGGCAATGAGGCGGGACACATCGACGTTGATGTGCCGCAGACTGAAGAGCATGACATCACGTCGCACTTTAACCGCGCCGTAGTCAGCTCGCAGGCCTTTGAAAAGCAATTCCCGGAAATAAATACGCCATCCGAGCAAAAGGCCGCGCGGGCCTGGCTCGCAAATGGGATGGAACAAGCGGTTCCGATATTTCTCGACCGCGCCGGCGGCAAGGATATCGAGGGCGCGATCTATCCCCTGACCGCCGAAATATGGATCATCCCAGCCTTCCGCCATTATGGCGGCTCGATCTCGCTGGCCTACAATCACACCAGCAGCCTCGGACGCTGCCATCGACGAACTAAAAACGGCGGGTCGTCCTGCCGAAAGCTTCGCGGCCCGCACGCATGCCAATATCATGCACAACAAGTTTCTTGTGCGCGTCGGTGCCGCCGATCACGCCGAGGCCGTGCTCGCCGGTTCGGCCAATTTCACCAGCGAAGGCTTGTCGGCGCAAGCAAACGTGCTGCACGCCTTCGAATCCCCTGCCTTGGCCAAGCTTTATCTTGAGCGGAAGCGGTTCCTCGACGGCGACCCCGGGCTGACGCAGACCCAAAAGGCGCAAAAGGGCTGGTCCGATGTCGTCACCGCCGGCGATGCCAAGGTCCGCGTCTACTTTCCGCCTGAACCGAACGACGGCCGCGGCTCGCTCGATGCCATCGTCGAGGCCGTCAAAGCGGCCCAGCACTCGGTGTTGCTGTGCGCGTTCGATCCCACCGACAAGGACCTGCTCGACGCGGTCTTTGCGGCATCCGACGCGGGAAAGATGGTTCTCGCCCTCGTCAACCGGGTGCCCGGCGCCGAGCCGACGGGCGATCCGAACCGCGCGGATGTCGCCGCCAAGATCGAGATTTTCGACCGCTCGACCACATCGCACGACATCGTCGGCTTCGGGGCTTTCAAGTCCAGCGATACACCGGTGGATTTCGTGCCCGAGCGCGTTCTTTGGCCTCATGAAGACCCGAAGATCATGGTGCGGGTGCACCACAAATTCGTCATCGTGGACGGCGAAAGCGACAACCCCGTGGTGTTTACGGGTTCGGCGAATTTCAGCGGCAACTCGCTGCACAAGAACGATGAAAATCTTCTTGAGATCACCGAGTGCCCGCGGCTCGGCCGGATGTATTTCGCCGAATTCCTGCGACTGTACGAACATTACCGTGCGCGCGCCAGCTTCAACAACCGTAAGCAAGGCGATCACAACACGTTTAAGCTGACGGCAGACAATCAGTGGAGCAAGAAATACTTCGTGCAAGGGTCGCCCGAGGCGAAAGCGCGGACCGCGATGGCGGGCACGGCATAGGCGCCTTCTCGATCTGCTGCAATCGAATGACGAAGACGCCGCTTTTGTTCCGGTGTTTAATTTACCGCGAACTGTCTCTGTTGAAGTGACGACCTGCGATATCCGGAATGCGTCTGTGGAAGAGCGGAAGACACGTTGGAAAATTCTGCAGCCTATAAATGTTTAGAGGGGAGCAATCATGCGAGACCGCCTCTGGCTCTGGCTCATCAACATCATCGGGTTTGCTGCTCTGGTGATCTGGGTACAATCATCGTCTGCGCAGACCTCCGTACCCCCGACAACCACCTCAAATCCGGTCAAGTGCAATCTTCTGCACGACCTTGTGCCGGCCGACCCAAATAATCCTCTATCAAACGATCCAGCCAAACTGACGCACATCGACGCGACCACCAAGGACATGATCCTGAAGTCCGGACTGCCGTGCGCGGAAATCAACACAGACCAGGGGCCTGCGAAATCGCCGATCGAGAACCGTCAGCGCGGCTTCGACTTCTATTCGTGGCGAACGTTCATTGCGCTCAACTCGCCAGCCAAAAACTCGACGGGGATCGAAAGCTCTCACCCGGATACGCCGACAGTTTGGGAGGACAACAACAACTTCATTCAACTGCTCGACGTCATGCTGCCGGGCGGAGCGAAACCGGTGTGGGGACAAAGAGTCATTCCGCCAGCGTGCAAGAGCCAATACGAGGCCAACAAGAGCTTGATGGTCGTCAAGATGATCGAGGAGAGCTTCAATCAACCTTTCAAGACGGGGCCGCTGATCGACCAGCGAAACAACTACGCGATCTTCGACATTCTTATGAATAAAGCCATGTTCGACTACATCGTCGACGACGAGCATCCGCTCTACAGTCAGGCCCATCAGGCGAGCGATCAAAACTCTAGTTTGAGAATCGACTTTCCCGCGGGACATCACGACAAAAGCGGCGCGGGCGATCCCGGATCGATCATGATCAAGGTGTCCTGGAAAATCCTCACTCCCGAAGATGACAAGAGCAAATTCCACCATATCCAGGCGCTGGTCGCGATGCCGGGCTCAGCCGACGACAAGCCCGAGGCACCTTGCCTGGAAAAGACGCTAGGGTTGGTCGGCTTTCACGTGGTTCACAAGACGGTAGGACGGCCGCAATGGATTTGGACGTCGTTCGAGCACGTCGACAATGTGCCCGAGCAGAAGGACGTCGACGCCCACAACCTGAGGCACTCGTATAATTTTTACGATCCATCGTGCAGCGCGGAGAATTGTCCGGTCAATCAAACGCCGCCGCGGCCCTGGGATCCCGAGCTCGCGAATGAACTGCAATTCCGCAAAACTGCAGACGGCAGAGTTCTGTTCAACAGCCAGATCACCCGGGCGGTGCCGCTGACGGACGCTACCACAATCATCAATGGTCAATTCCAGTATATCCTCGGCGATACCGTTTGGAAAAATTACATGCTAATCGGCACCCAGTGGCCCAGCGCCTTTCCATGCACTGCCGATCATTCTGTGCTAACCGGCGCACGAGATCCCAAGACCGATTTCGACAAGCAGCCTGATATGAACTGCGCGCCAGCGCCAACCTATCTGGCAAACTCCACGCTTGAGACCTTCAGCCAGGGCAAAGTTCCCCTTGCGTCGTCGAGTTGCATGGCCTGCCACGGCAACGCCACCAGCTATCTGCGACGACCGAAAGACGTCAAAAACCCGAACGATCCGAAAGAAAAATTTATGAACCAGTCGGATTTCACCTTCATGCTGGAAAAGGCGCGCTGAGCGGGCGCGAGCGGCACGGCGGCCACGACAAACCAAGGACTAACGATGAGCAAGTCACCGTATCGAGAGCCGGCGCCAACAGCGCAAATCACAATCGACGACGATCGCCTCGCGGGACTGACGCGGCGGACCGTGCTGGCGGGAGCGGCGGCCACGGCGGCGGCCGTCACCATCGGAGTCGATACGCCGGCGATCGCGCAGACCGCGGATCCCAACTCTCCGCAAGATATGGATGCATTTGTCAAATTGTCCGCTGCGCTCACGGGTATAGCGGCAAAGCAGCTTGCCCCCGATACCGACCCGATCGGACTCAAACGAGACTATTTCAATAAGGTCAACGAGGAACAGCCCGCCGCGTTTCTGAAGCTTCTGCAAATCTCGAAGGCCGCTCCGTTCCAGGTCCCCACAGGCGTCGGCATTGACAGCATCATTAAGCAGGCCGACGTCGACGGGTTGGTTCGAACCATAGAAGCGACCGACGACGCCAAGTACCTCGCCCGCAGTATCGTCCTGATGTGGTATCTTGGATCCTGGTACGATCCAAACGTCCTCAAAGACGTTGCGGGCCCGACGCCGCCGCCCTTTATCGCTCACAGCGTCATATCATCAAAGGCCTACACGCAAGGCTGGCTGTGGCGCGTCGCCCAAGCTCATCCGATGGGATCAAGCGACATGCAATTCGGATACTGGACGCGCGAGCCCCAGCCAATTCAGGACTTCATCACTTTCAGAATAAAGGGCAAGGAGCCTGATCATGGCCGATGATGACATCGACGTTGTGATCGTCGGATCCGGTTTTGCGGGATCGTTGATCGCGAACGAACTCGCCAAGCAGGGCAAAAGAGTCGTTATCCTGGAGGCCGGTGGCGGAGTTCCGTCTGATATCAACGACTACATGGAGCGCTTCTACACAGCCTCCGCCAAGGTGCCGGAAAGTCCTTACCCGCCGACGCTCTTTGATGATGACGGGCAGCTAAGCGACGAACTCAACGATCCTCGAAAAATTGCTGCCGGGCGGCCAACCGTCCTGACATTGAATCCCTCGGCATGGACCGACGCGAAGAAGAGCTATTTGGTTCAAGATAAGGGCGCCGACGGCAAGCTTACTCCGTTCAGCAGTACCTATGAACGAGTTGCCGGCGGCACATCACATTGGCTCGGCACCAGCCTGAGGTTCGTGCCGAACGATTTCCAGATGAAGACGCTGTATGGCAGATCCGTTCCGGAATTCGTGGACTGGCCGATTACTTATGATGATCTGATCGAGTGGTACGACAAGGCTGAAGCGGAACTCGGCGTATCGGCGAATGTGGAGGACCAGGGCTATCTTGGCATCAAATTCTCTGCCAACTACGCCTATCCGATGCCGCAGATACCGGAAACCCTGACCGATCGTGCCGTCCGAGATGCGCTTCGAAACTTGGACCCAGCCCAAACAGCATTCCTCGGCATGGCGCAGCCGCCGAAGGAAATCAAAGTCCTGGGAACGCCGGCCGCGCGCAATTCGCAGCCCTATCGAAACCGGCGCGCCTGCGCCGGCAACACCAATTGCATTCCGATCTGCCCGATCCAGGCGAAATATGATCCGACCATCACCTTAAACGAGGCGTTGAACCACAAGAAGGTAACGATGATGAAGCACACAGTCGCGAGCGACATCATCGTGGACGATAGCAACAACCAGGTTAGCCAGATCAAATTCATTCGGTACAAGCTCGACAAAGATTCGAAAATTGTGGAGAGGGTCGACGGATCGATCAAGGCAAAGATCTTCGTCATCGCAGCCAATGCAATCGAAACGCCGCGGCTGCTGCTGATGTCGACAAGGGGCGCGCGAACGCCCAAAGGCGTAGCTAATTCCAGCGAAATGGTTGGAAAGCATCTGATGGACCACCCCTATTATGTGGCGTGGGGACAGCTGCCCTTGACAGAAAATAAACAGCTGTGGCCTTACCGCGGCCCGCTCATCACCTCGGGAATTGAAGACCTGCGCGACGGGCCATTCCGCGGTCAACGCGGCGCATTCCGTGTCGATATCGGCAACGAGGGCTGGAATTTTGTCATAGCTGGTCTGGCAGGCGGCAGCGATCCGGACATGACCACCATCGATATTGTCAACGGCGTCAACCGCAGCCTCACCAAGCAACCCAAGCGCGGCGGCATCGGCACGTTCGGACCGGCGCTCACCAAGGCGTTGAATGACAATATCACGCGGCAGTTTCGGATAGGCTTTCTGATTGAGCAGACGCCGGATCCGAACAACAGCGTCACGCTCTCCTTGGAGAAGGACGGCTTGGGGCTACTAAGGCCGAAAGTCTCCTACAGCCTCTCGCCTTATGCGAGGCGCGGAATTGTCGCCGCAAAGAAGATGAAGGACCTTCTCTTCCAGAAACTGGGGGCGACGGACTACACGACCGTTGGCCCTGACGATCCTACCCGCTTCGTCGAGCAAATCGATGGTCAATCCGTTGCGCTGAACTACACGGGCGCGGGCCACATTATGGGGACCTACCGCATGGGATCCGACTCAACGCGGTCGGTCGTCGATCCATTCCAATGCTCGCATGATCATAACAATCTTTATCTGGTCGGCAGTGGCACATTCCCGACCGGCGCCACCGCGAATCCTACCTTGACGCTCGCCGCCCTGGCGTTGCGCACGGCGAAGGAAATTGCAAAGAGGGTCTAAAGCTAGCTCGTCAATCCTATTGTCATCGAGGGATTGCATGATTGCATCTCACGTTCCGCTTGAACTGGAGGCGTTGACATGTTGGCTCTTGTGAAAAAGCCAAGCGGGCGCCCCGGTCGACGGTTGCTCGAACGCCTCGGGCAGGCGCTCGCCGCCCCTGCCTTGGTCGCGATTTTGAGCCTCGGCATGCCGATTGGCCTGAAAGCTGCCGATTGCCCAGCCGAACGCCAGCCGAACATTCCGAAGTCCGAGGAGGCTGCGCTCAACATCGACAAGCACAAGAAGCAGTTGCGTGCATATCACAAGTCCGACCCGGCGAGCGCCCACAACAGTGCCTACGAAAAGGATATCAAACTCGTTATCGATGACGCCGTAGCCTATGTGAGCAACGAATACGACAAGGTCAAACGGCCCGCCGTCGTGCTCGATATTGATGAGACCTCGCTAACGAACTGGCAGAACATCGATGCCGATGATTTCGGCTTCATCAAGGAGGGCGGGTGTTCGCTGCGGCCACAATTTCCATGCGGGTTTAACGCTTGGATCGAAAAAAGCCGCGCGGACAAGATCGGGCCGACGCTTGATTTCTTCAAAGCGGTACGATCCAAGGGGATCGCGGTGTTTTTCGTCACCGGCCGCCGCCACTCCCAGCGCGGAGTAACGATCCGGAATCTGAGGCGTGCCGGATTCGATAACTGGACCGGTCTTGTGACCCGTCCTGATGACGATAAAGAAAAATCGATCGTGCCGTTCAAGAGCGGGGAGCGGGCCAAGATCGAGAACGAGGGCAAGGGTGAGCACTACACCATCATCGCCAATATCGGCGATCAGCAAAGCGATCTCGACGGCGGCCACGCCAAATGCACTTTCAAGCTTCCCAATCCGTTCTACTTCATTGAGTGAAGCGATCGCGACTGGGTGGCCAGGGTCTAAAGCTTGTGCGGCGAGCCCCGGTAGCCTTCGACATCGACGTATTCGAAAAATTTCGTTGCTTCCGCAAGACACTCTTCGTTGGTGAGAATCCTGTTCGGATCGCTCGGAACCGGGCTCGTGTAGGGAAATTGTTTGGACTGCAGCGGGAGGCTATCGAATTTTTTCCCACCGTTCTCGAAAATCTCAAAAGCCTGATCGGTGCATAGAAACGAGGTAATCGACGGGTCGCGATCGACAAAGTTCCCGTCGGACGATTTGAAAAAGAAATCGTTCCCGGCCCGCATCTTGTTTTCGAATTCAAGATTGCCGTCGTTCAATGCCTTGAACTCCGGGAGTTCGATCTCGGACGCCGGGATCGGAACCGGAGCGCCGGGGATGCTCCCGATCACTGTGCCGCTGTCGTCCCTGATGTCCGTGCGATTGGCCAGATTGTACATGATGTTGCCGATCTTGTAGGCAGTGAAATCGTTTTGCAGATAGATGATCTGCTTGACCCCGGCGAGCGACATCACGCCCGAGCACTGCGCGCAGGATTCCAGCGAGGTATAAAGCGTGACTTGGCCGAGCGACGCGGCGTGCGGCTTGTTGTTGATCCGCGGCCCGGTCTTCCAGCTGTCGAAAATGTCGGTCAAGCTGAACAGCCGTCGGACCAGCCTCGACTCGGCGTGCTCCGCAGTACTCCTGAAGAAGGCGTTGTGATTGAAATCGAAGTCGATGATATGGCCGTTGCCATCCACCGCGATGCACGCGATGTTGTGCCCGAGATAGCGATCCCATTTAATATGAGCCTTGTCGGAATGCTCGTTTATGTCACCGCGATAGAGCCTTGGCTCATCCCGGCCCGGCATCGATCCAGCCAGTTGTAGCCTGTCCCGCTGCGGATATATTCCGAACGGTCCATTCTTGTTGCCGTTCCAGAAGCGATGAATCAGCTTCATCAGAAGGTAGCAATAGATGCGATGGCGCTCCCGAACCGCCGGGTCCCTCAATTCCCTGGCATCCGTGTCGTAATCGACATGGACCACCGCGCCGAGCTGCTCGCGCCAATTGTCCTTCAGCGGCTTCTGGGAGTCGAAGCCTGGCCCGAGTGGATCCGCCTCTCGCGCATACGCCGCCGGTACCGCGCCCATCAGGGCGCCTGCGGAGCCCGCGGTGGTAACCATGAAATCTCGCCGGTTGGGTGCTTTGGCCTTGTTCATCAATCCCTCCCTGTGCAAATATTTCAAAGCCGGTCAGAAAAGGTTGGCCGCAGCTCGCTCATTTCATCGCAGCTTAGAGCATGTCCGATGCCGGAGACGGCACGAGCATGCACTCTACCGCAACGTGTATTTTCTGGCTATCGCTTACTTCGCATTGGCCGGCGCGTGCAGATGCCACAAATCCGCGCGCCAGCGCAGCACGACAGCCAGCATCAGCGCTAGACCAGCCGCTGCGTAGAGGGTACCGGTCGCGGCAAATCCGATCTCGTCGATCAGGGCACCGGCCGCGAGCAGGCCCAGCGGCAGGCTATAGATCGCGAGCATGCGCACGCCCATCACCCGGCCACGGAAGTGCTCGCTCGCGGTACGCATCAGGATCACCGCGATCGAAATCATGGTGAGGCTTTGCGAGAAGCCCGCCAGCACCAGGCAGGCAATCGCGGCCGGCACGGTTTGCATTTGCACAAACACCAGGAGCGCCGCGTACCACATGACGGTGGCGCCGATCATCAGCCTGGCAACACGGATCCCGCCGATCAGGCTCAGCAGAACCGAACCGGCCAGCGAACCGACCGCGAAACTCGCCGACAGATAGCCGAGCCCGGTCTGGTTGGTGTTATAGATGTCGCGCGCGATATAGGGCAGCAATCCGTTGGACAATGGATATGCGGTCAGGTTGGCCAGGAACGCGATCCAGATCGCCGCGCGCATCCGCGGCGTGGTCCAGACATAGGCCATGCCTTCCTTCAGGTCGCGCAGCGGCGACCGCCGCAGCATGCCATCCGCCACTTCGCCGATCGGATGCGGTTTCCACGGCGCCACCACGCAAAGGGTTAGCAGCGTACTGACGACATAAAGGCTGACGATCGCGACATAGGCCGGCCCCACGCCGAGGGAGGCAAACAATCCCGCGCCGCTCAGCGCACCCGCGATGCGCGCGGTATCCATCGTGGTCCGCGAAATGCTGATCGCGCCGATCAATTGATGGTGTGGCATGATGGTGGCGACCAGCGCGCCGCGCACGCCAAGATCCGACGGCCGGACCAGGCCCATGATCGCCACTATCACCAGGACATAGAGCGGGGTCAAATTACCTGTCAGCGCCAGCGTCATCAGCGTGGCGGACAGCACCGCATAGGTGGCGCGCATCATTGCCAGCAGATCGCGGTGACCGATGCGGTCGCCAACCACGCCGAACATCGGCGCAATCAGCGTGCCGATGTAAGTGAGCGACGCAAACAACGTCAGCAGCAGCACCGATCCGGTCTCGACCAGCACATACCAGCCGAGAATGAGCGTCTCCATCTCGAAAGCCCAGGAGGTGAGCAGATCGGCAGGCCACTGAAAACGGTAATTCCGGATGCGGAAAGGAGCGAGCGCGAAACGCCGCGCGGGCTCGCTCAAAACTCGATGCCGCGGTTCATCGCGTTCCACCCTGCCCTGTTTCTTATTGTTTCCGGAAAACGGATTTCCCGGCCCGGGAAGTTATTCCCACGAAAGGGATACAGCCTTGCTGTTCCCCATGTCAATTACGGCCGGGCTCGCGACGCATCCCACTCGCCCACCTGATCGGCAGGCGGTTATTGTTGTGAGCTGTTGCGGTAGGGACGTCTGCCCGGCCTCGGCTGATCTCGTCGCGTCGGCGACTTTGTCCCGCGCGATGGCAGCGAAGCAGATTCGATTTTATGAATTTGGATGGTAGATGATTTCGGTTCCACGTCAGGAACAAGTAAAATCATTTCTCTGCCCTATTCAAATCGTGAAAACGTCTTTATCGCCCGGCATTGCCCCCGTTTCAGCAAAACGGGGAATCCTTAAAAATGCGATTTTTCATCGCGGCTGTCGTTGCGTTTGCAACAATGACGATCGATTTCGAAAATTTCAAACTTAGTTATCGTCTTCAAGGAACGACGCGAGGCGCATTCACGCTAGCCGCGGGACACGTTGGGGACGAAGACAAGATCCAGGCTGCAGAACATCCGATCGGCATCGAGGACGCGGTTAGTCGGGTAGAAACCGATGGTTCGTCGGTTGCCAGCGAGCCGGTTGCAGAAGTCGAAGCCCCCGCGCCGATGCAGGCAGAGCCTAAGAAGGATTTTTGCGACGCTCTCAAGGAAGCGGCGGAGTCGAGCGATATTCCGATAGCATTCTTTGCCCGCCTGCTTTGGCAGGAAAGCCGGTTTCAGGCCTCTGAAGTGAGCCATGTGGGCGCCCAGGGCGTCGCGCAATTCATGCCCGCTACAGCAGCCGAAGTCGGTCTTGACGACCCATTCGATCCATTCAAGGCGCTACCAGCGTCGGCAAAATTCTTGCGAAAACTACATGATGAATTCGGAAATCTGGGATTGGCTGCTGCTGCATACAATGCAGGCAGTGGCCGAATCCAGAAATGGCTGTCGGGGCGCGGTGCACTGCCGCGGGAGACGCGGGATTATGTGCGGATTATCACGGGCAATAATGCCGAGAATTGGCTTGAAGAATCCAAGACCCTATCGCTGCAATTGGAGTTACCCCGGGGGGCGCCTTGCGAAGGCGTGGGCGGGTTAACCAAAGCAAAGGAGGTTGCCGCCGTACCGGTCGCTCTGGCTCCTTCGATAAGTGACGCGATCAGGAAGGCCGAGGAAGAAGCGTGGCGCGCGACAGCCGCAAAGCTGGAGGCTGCCGTCAAGGCAAAGACCAGGCTCGCGCTGAAAAAGAAAATGCCTCTCAAACAACTGGCAAGCATCCAAGCCGTACGGAAGCTCGCTGCGTTACAGTCTGCAGCAGGCAGGCCCCGACGACCATTCCGTACCGCCTTGGCAAAACGCCTTGTGCACTCTCGAACGAAAGCGGCAGCACGATCTCGTCAAATCAACGAGACATGACTCCGCAACAGCGGGAGCCTGTCTCGCCGCCGTGGCGATTGCGCGAGATTCTTCTGCTGCAATGGCGCGAAATCTTCAGTCTTCGAACACCGGCGGTTCGGGCCGCTCGCGCGGCTCGATGCGCTCAATCGGCTCATTGCCGTCTGCGGGAATTTCGCGTTCGACCTCGACCTGTTCCTTTTCGATCAGGCCCGGCGCTTCGTCGGTCTGTTCGGAATGGGAGTTGCGATCCTTTCGCGGCGGCGATCCTGCTTCAGAAATATTCTTTCCACTTGAATATCGCATTAGCCCTCCGCTGATTGGCTCGCAGCGGATTGCTGCTGAGCGATCCTCATCTTTCGCGGTTTCCCACCCTTCCTCTCCGATCAGGGGAACGAAGCGCACGTCTACAATATCTTCACTGCGATATTGATTTGTCGAAATGCGGACGACCCGGACCAGTTCCTGGGTGCGCTGATCCGCACCGACCGGGATCACCAGCCGGCCGCCAACCTTCAACTGCTGCTTAAGGGACACCGGGACCTGCGGCCCGCCGGCCGCCACGACAATGGCATCGTAGGGCGCATGTTCCAGCCAGCCGCGGGTGCCGTCGCCATGCAGGACACGAACATTGTCGTAGCCGAGACCGGCCAGTGTCGTGGCAGCCTTGTCCGCGAGCTCGCCGAAACGTTCGACCGTGTAGACGGTGCTTGCGATTTCCGACAGCACCGCGGCGGCGTAGCCGGAACCGGCGCCGATCTCGAGGACGTTCTCGCCGCCCTTGAGCAGCAATGCTTCCGCCATGAAGGCTACGATATAGGGCTGGGAAATCGTCTGCCCGCCGCCGATCGGGAGCGGCGAGTCCTCGTAAGCGAATTCGCGGAGGTTTTTCGGCAGGAACAGCTCGCGCGGCACCTTGCGCATCGCCTCAAGGACGAGTTCATCGCGCACGCCGCGCGCGGCGATATTTTGCTCGACCATCTCCGCACGGAGCGAAGCGAAAGACTTCCCTTCAGCGGAACGGTTTGCTTTCGACGCCGGAGATCCCATGACGGCGGTTCCCACATCTCAACAAAAAATGGGGGGCGAACGAACCATCTACAATAGGGCCTCGGCCGTCGCGACCCGGATATGTTCCGCAGCATAGCCGCTGGCGCAGCGACCAGGCACAACGGCGCAAAACCCTCCCCCTTGCGATCAAAGGTGCGCGCCTGCATCGCCCGGGCGGCAGGTCGCTCTGCCGGGCTTGATCATTGTCAATGGCGCTGCGCAGTCAAGTTTGGTATCTAAGGCAGATGATCAAGCGCGCGGACCCTTGGGATACCCGCTCCGCCATCAGCAAGTGGGCGCATATCATCGAGCGAATTGGCCTCGCCTTGGCCGGGGGTTCTTGTGGGCTGTTCGTCGCCGCACATGTGGCAAGGGCCGACGTCGACCTGCTTGGTTCAGCTTTCGCCATCCTGGCCATGATGCTTTACGGAGCTGCCGGCTTTTATCTCGGCGTCGATCTGCCTCCGGCTGCTCCGGATCACCGAATGCGGCTACCTCTGAAGCGCAGATTCGGGTCCAGGGCGGACGCGGTGGAGCTGCTCAGCGCCGCCGGTACTTTTCTCGCTGCGGTGGTAGCCGTTGTGTCGGTGATCGGCATTGTTCTGGACCAGACTGTGCGCCCAAATACCGCTCGCCTTGTCATCTTCGGCTGGGCAATCGGCAGCACAATGCAAATTGCCGCCGGCATCATCGCGCGAATGCGGACAGAGGCCACCCCCACATCCTAGCAAGGCTGGCCGCACTCATTCTCATGCGCGCCTGATTGACGGGGTAGGGCAAGCGTAGAACTATGCCGTCGGTCGCACAGAGATGCTTTTGCATTCGCGTTCCCGCATCGCGCGAGACGTGTCGTTTCAAAATTCAGTCAACGCGAGAGAACAAATGTCGACAAGAGATCCCGTCAACTGGATGTTGTCCGAGGCGATCGACTCGCTTGCGCGCGCCGAGCGGTTACGCCGGCAGTTCTTCAGCTTGCAAGGAACGGCCAGCTCGCGAGAACCAAGTTGGGAGCCGCCCATCGACGTGCTGGAGACCGAGCGCGAGGTGCTGATCCTGGTAGCCCTGCCCGGCGTCGATCCCGATCAGGTCGAAGCCGTGATCGAAGACGGAATACTCATCGTCAGCGGACGCCGCGTGCTGCCTGCGGAGCTACAAAATGCCCGGATTCATCGGCTTGAGCTCCCGCAAGGCCGGTTCGAGCGCCGCATCTTGTTGCCCGCAGGGCGTTATGTCGTCAGCCGCTTCGCAGTGCATGGATGCGTCGGGCTGCGCCTGTCAAAAACGGCGTGAGGTTGCCATGTCGCCAAACAGCGAAGAACCCGCTTCAGTTTCGTCTCAGGCCGGCGCCCCTGTTCCGATCCCCAATGATGCGCTCATCATTGTGCCGGTTCGCAATACCGTGCTGTTCCCGGGGGTCGTGGCCCCGATCACCATCTCCCGGCCGAAATCGATCGCCGCCGCACAACAAGCCTTGCGCGAGCAGCGGCCGATCGGAATCTTTCTGCAGCGAAACCCTGACGTGGAAGATCCCGGCCCCGATGACCTCTATCGCACCGGGACCGTCGCCAATATCGTGCGTTACATCACCGGACAGGATGAAACCCATCACATCATCTGCCAGGGCGTGCAGCGCGCTCGCATTCTTGACTTCCTTCCCGGCACGCCATTCCTGGCGGCGCGGGTTCTGCATATTCCCGAACCCGCGATAAATTCTCCAGAGATCGAGGCGCGATTCCTGAACCTGCAACGGCAGGCCATCGAGGCGATTCAATTGCTGCCGCAGGCGCCGCCGGAGCTGGTTGCCGTATTTCAGTCAACCACGTCTCCCGCGGCGCTGGCCGATCTCACCGCGTCCTATATGGACATCAAGCCGCAACAGAAGCAGGAGATTTTGGAAACGATCGACCTCTCACAGCGAATGGAGAAGGTGTCACGTCACCTCGCTGAGCGATTGGAAGTCCTTCGGCTGACCAATGAGATTGGGCAGAAGACAAAGGCCGTATTCGATGAACGCCAGCGCGAGGCAATCCTTCGCGAGCAGATGGCGACCATTCAACGCCAGTTAGGGGAAGGCGACGGCAAGGCGCAGGAGGTCGCGGAACTCAACGAGGCCATCGCAAAGGCCCAGATGCCGCCGGAGGCGGAAAGCCAGGCACGCAAGGAAGTGCGCCGCTACGAGCGAATGCCGGAGGCAGCCGCGGAGGCCGGCATGGTCCGCAGCTATCTCGATTGGTTGATCGAGCTGCCATGGGGTCTGCCGGCTGAAAAAACCATCGATATCCCGGAGGCACGGCGCATCCTCGATGAGGATCACTACGGCCTGGAGAAGATCAAGAGCCGGATCATCGAATATCTTGCCGTGCGAAAATTGGCGCCGCAGGGCAAGGCGCCGATCCTCTGCTTCGTTGGACCACCCGGCGTCGGCAAGACCTCGCTGGGCCAGTCGATCGCGCGCGCAATGGATCGCCCGTTCGTCCGCGTCAGCCTGGGCGGCGTGCATGATGAGGCGGAAATCCGCGGCCACCGGCGAACCTATATCGGTGCCCTGCCCGGCAATATCATTCAGGCGATCAAGAAGGCGGGCGCGCGCAATTGT
>WNFJ01134901.1_pt2 | contig 19422 bp, 17 predicted proteins | sample 5400461 | NCBI WGS metagenome assembly WNFJ01 (sample SAMN13153349, study PRJNA577476) | soil metagenome | isolation source: 115 cm saprolite on Douglas fir-dominated hillslope | place: USA:California | collected 2013-09-17
AGCAAGCCAGTCGCCAGGCACGTGAGACGCGTATTCTTTTTGAATTGGTACGTGCCACGAATAATGAGGAGAAACTGGAAAGTCAACTGAGCGTGGTGGTACATTCAGTAGTAAATGTGTTTTCCTCGTGGGGAGTACGTGATTGCGCAATTCTCCTTCCCGATGCCAATGGAAAGCTGACGATACGAGCCAGTGCAATGAATACAGGCGAGCAACTCACACCGGATGAGGAAGCCACAGCGTCGTGGGTGATGAAACAGGCTCAAACAGTGGAACTGCACGACGTTTCCTTAGCGCCTCAACAATCTACAGGCTTTGCCCCGCGCGCAATTGTGCGCAGTACCGTTTCGCTTCACCCGGTACGTCGTTTCATGCGGATGGTCCCGCTAAAAATAGGTGCGAAAGTAATTGGCGTCTTACGACTCCAGTTAGAGGATGATCCACGGCATTTTACCCATGAAAAGAGCCTGGGGGTAGATTTAGATAGAACAAAACCTGAAACCGCCGGCGTGAGAGCCTGCAAATTGAACTATTGCGGCGCACAGACGCGTTGCGTGCCGCGCTCCTCTCCTCTGTATCGCACGATCTCAGGACACCCCTCTCCTCGATCAAAGCCGCTGCCAGCAGCCTCCTGCAAGAAGATGTACAATGGGACGAGGAAGCGCGGCGGAGCTTTGCCCTGGCTATCGAACAAGAAGCTGATCGGCTCAATCGTCTGGTGGGAAATTTACTGGATATGTCTCGTATCGAGGGAGGAGCACTCAAACCTGAAAAAGAGTGGTATCCTGTTGATGAGTTGATTCACGATGTTCTTGGCCATATGCAGCCAATTATACAAGGTCGGACGCTGGTGACGGACCTTCCCGCCGATTTACCACCAGTAGAGCTGGATTATCTGCAGATGGACCAGGTATTGACCAATCTCATTGAAAATGCGGTGCGTTACACGCCACCGCAGTCGCCAATCGAGATAACGGCACGCCTTGAGGGTGAACAGATGGTGATAAGCGTTGCTGATCGCGGCCCGGGCATTCCTCCTGTAGACTTGGAGCGAATCTTTGATAAATTCTACCGGGTGTTAGGTACTCAACACACTACAGGCTCTGGACTGGGTCTCGCAGTGAGTAAGGGATTGGTTGAAGCTCATGGTGGGCGTATCTGGGCTGAAAATCGGGAAGGTGGAGGGGCAGTGTTTCGTTTCACTTTACCAGTAGGGAAGACGAGGATGGAGACAAATGAGTAAAAGTGGTGCAAGGATTCTGGTGGTTGACGATGAAATCGAGATTTTGCGTGCGCTTCAGCGCAGCCTGGCAGCACATGGCTTTGAGGTTTTTACTGCGAGTAATGGTGAAGATGCGCTTGAGGCTATTAACCATCATCGACCAGATCTCATGCTGCTCGATCTTGGATTACCCGGTATCAGTGGCTTAGAAGTGACTAAGAGGGTACGTAAGCAATCGAATTTGCCCATCATTGTGCTCTCGGTCAAGGATGCCGAGCGTGACAAAGTGCAGGCTCTTGATCTGGGTGCTGATGACTATGTTCCCAAGCCATTTGGCATTGATGAAGTATTGGCACGAATACGAGTGGCCCTGCGACATACCGCACAGGTTCAAGCTGGGACGGAGCCAATTTTTACGGCTGGCCCGCTCAAAGTTGATTTTGCTCAGCGCCTCGTGCAAGTCAACGGGCAGGAGGTCAAGTTGACTCCTACCGAGTATGATCTCCTCAAAGCCCTCATCAAGAATCGAGGTAAGATCATGACGCGCCATATGTTACTCTCCCAGGTGTGGGGTACTGGCTATGGAGCAGAATCCCACTATCTTCATGTCTATATCGGACAGTTGCGCCGCAAAATTGAGCCAGACCCCGCCCATCCTCGCTTCATTCTTACAATATCGGGTGTGGGCTATCGCTTCAACAGCGATGACTGAAGCCACTCCGCAGCGCATGGTCAGAGGCTTTCTACCCCGACATGAGTAAATAGAGTTGGGTACCCTCCTGAAAATCTTGAGCAAATCTTTAGATATCCACTTTGTCTTTGTAGTGCGCCTTGATTGGTTTCCTCCTCTTTGTTAGCGAAGGCGATGATATTTTACTGCCTATAGGAGATGTAAAGCATGTTCTAACAAGGGTATCCAGTAAGCATCACGTTATTCATCTGCAATCCATAAAAAAACATAGGAGAAGCGGATCCTTGCTTAAGCGTCTCTCTCGCTGGATGAACAAAGAGGATGCCGAAGCCGAACCAGTAAGTACGACGGGTTACGCAACCCCCTGAATGTGTGCTAGCAAGCTCTAATAACAAGGATCGTATCGGCATTGCTGCTGATCGTTCTCGCTACCACTGTTTGAGCATATGGGCTACCTTGCCACTCGGTGTAAGTTCGTAGCGGATACGATCAGGGTTGACATCCTCAAACTCCGGAGCAATGTTCGCCGCAACTACTATGTCACGAGGATGAACTGCTTGCCAGACGCGCGATACCACTCCTGGTGCATCTTGCCGGTAGATGTATCTGCGAGGAATCTTAGCTCTTTGTGCCAGGCTTTCGGCTTTGCTAAAGTATTCTTTGGCTTGCATATCATCTAAGTACGGATCAACTACCTCAAACATGCTGGGTGCCCGGCTTGTTTGAGGTTTCTTATCGTTAACATAAAGAAACACTACAGGATGTCCTTCGGCGTTATTGATAGCTGTTCGTATCACCGCATCGTTATGCCCATTACTGCTGGTAAGCACTGCTAGTACAGAGCCTGGTAATCTTCCCTCGACACCCGTAATCATGACAGGGATACGTCCTCGGCGTTTATGGCCCATATAGTTGAGGTAGGCTACCAACATTCCAGCACTCGCAACTGTGCCGCCAAATGCTGTGGCAAGCGGTTTAGCCACCAGGTTGGTTGACCAGGCGATCATCACTAGCACTGTTGTCAGGATACCAAGGTAGAAATCGATGGAAGACCACAGGCTAATCTTCGGCTGATTGGAAGGTGTGGTAGTATGGGTGCCTTCTGTCCTCGATATTCCTGCAAGATTGTCTCCATTGAACGCATCTTGCTGACGCGTAGATGACGAATCTGCCTCGGTCCTGAGTTGATTGCTGGCCGGTAAGGGTTCATGCCCATTTCCTGGCTGTGCTACTGCAGGTTGGTATCTTTTGGCTCGTATTGCTCTTCGTTCCCGATATCGTACAAGATCCAGGCCCAGGCATGTCAGGGTAAAGGCTCCCAACAAGCCAAACGCGTACATATCCCCGAGGATGATGATGTTCCCGTTGACCAGGATCAGTACTGCACTGGGAACAAACGTGGCCAGTGCTATCGAATAGTGCGGTGTGCCTCGTAACTTGTTGCGCTGCAGAACAAAAGCAGGAAAAAACTCCATCCGAGAAAGCGCCATAAACACGTGATAGGCTCCGATGATAGCCGTATTGCTGGCAAAAACCAGGAGTGCACTGGCGCTGATGGCTACCTCTGTCTGTAAAATGACATTGCCCCAATGCCCGGCGAGCAGTGAAATCAGTTGGCTGTTCTTTACGGGATCGGCAGCTTCTTGGGGCTGTAACAGCGTTGAAAGCATCGTCAATAGAGGGCTCGTCAACCCGATCGTCAGTACCACGAGCAAGAGCGCCATCCCGGCCACCTTCTTGCGCGGCGTTTTCATGACCGGGGAGAGCTGCGAAATGCTCTCGAGGCCTGAGAAAGCCAGGAAGGATCCTGCAAAGCCAATAAGGATAGAGATCGGTGTGAGCATGTGATGGGCAAACATGTCCGGGATGAGTGCTAAAAAGGCCGGGAACGAAATATGAGTAAAGACAGTCACAAGAATGGCAATATCACTGAGAAAGGCGATGACTGCTCCTACTAAGCTCACCCTTGCGCTCTCGCTGATGCCCACCCAGTTCAGAATGCCCAGTAAAATAAGCGCACCAATGGTAATCCATAAAGCGAACGGGCCGATAACTGGAACAACCACACTCAGGTAGAAGATACCCGAAAGGCAACTGATGGCGGCAGTGAGAAAGTAATCCACCAGGATGAACATCCCTCCCAGTGCTCCAACCCAGTGATTGATAGCCTGCGCGGCCACTGTCACGACACCGCCACCTTGAGGGAAGCGGTACGTCACCTCCGCATATTTCAATGTCAGTAAGACAAATACCGACATTGTTAAAAAGACAAAGAAACCAGCTGCTGGCCCAACAGTGCCATAGAGGATGCCAGGAGTGTAATAAACAGATGTACCAATATCAGCAAAGACGACTGCCCAGCAGAGAAGAGGTCCGAGTAAATTTTTGTTCTGGCTATGCTCATCTCCATGCGCTTGATTTTGCGTATCTGATGTCGTCGCTTCCTGTGCCATAGTGTGTATTATTCCTTCATAAGGAAATGTATTCATCCAGCTGTTCTTGGCTGCCCTATAACTTATATACAAAGCAACACCTGATTTGTCATAGTGTAGCATAGCAACATAGTTAGTACAAGCGAAAAAGATTATCCCGAAGACCTGCCATTTCCAAAATGCTTGTCATCCATGTTAGACTTGTCTCTGGATACAAGGTGGTGGAGAGAGGTTTTTCAACAATCTGGACATGTTTATCCAATGGGAGTTTCTCATGAATATTCATGAAACTCAGCAATATACTGAAATACGACCAGCGCGATTGATCGCTGTGGGAAACCAGATTCATCTGCAGGCTGCGGTGACAGAGCATAGTTTCTCAGCAGAGTTAGAACGTATTGTAAATCTCGCAGTACCGCATTTGGCGATAGATCGACCCAACCTTGTTGCTTTAGGGGGGTTTTTGGGCCTGCCGCTGGCAATTACCGGTAGGCGAGGCTATTTATCACGGCATATGCATACCGCAAATGTGGCTATAAGTATGCTGACTTTAGGGTATACGCGTCGTATGCTTCATTATCGCCGTCTCTATCCAGGTATTTCTCTGGTTCGATCACTGTTCCTTTCATTGTCCGACGTGTTGTATCGCCCATTCGAATCGACATTGAGCCAGGTAGCAGCTAAGCATTCAATCTATCTATCGGCAACCGCGGTAACTCCTCATGTGCTTTGTTCTATGTCCACGGCGGATATCAACCGATTCGGACGGCGAAATTCTGGGAAAGTGTATCTTCCCGATGGCCCAGGTGTGTATAATACCAGTTTTTTATGGGGACCCGATGGCCAACTTATTGGTACGACTGAAAAGGTATATCTAGCGGACAGTGAGAAGGCAACGTTTGATCTTACACCAGGGGAGTTGGATAGCGTTCAAGCCTTTGAGACTGAAATCGGTAAGATTGGTATGGCGATTAGCCTGGATGCATTTGCACCGGAATATCTTCAAAAATTGGATAGTCTGGGCGCCAGTATCGTTATTCAGAATGATGCCAGGGACCTGCCGTGGGCAGGTCCTTCCAGAACATGTGAATGGCAACCGCAGGAACAGCTCAATTCAGTGCTTGGCTCGCTCCAGGGTGATTACCCTCACCTCTCTTTTAATATTTGCCCAATGCAGGTAGGGAATTTCTTTGACGTTACTTTCGATGGACAGTCATCAATTACCAGAAAGAGTGATAGCGAACCTGACCCATTCTGCAGCTTTGTTGGTAATGACGGTTTCGTCCACACTATAACGGGGAAGGCTATGAAGGGTGATATCCTGGCTATCTCACCATGGGTTGAGGAAGACCTGATCAAAAGCAAGGCAAAAATAGTGCTTGCTGAGCGACGTAGCGCTCTTGAACAAGTCGCGCGACAGCTTTTACCGGGCGGCGCTCGCGCCAATCAATACTTAGAATCGGTGATTTGGGCAGATGTTGATGTTCCTGTATGGTAGAAACATCAATACCCGCTTCCATTGACTACTTTTGCATTTTCTTGCTTGAAGCTTGTCGCTCAGGGACTTCTGCAGGCGGTTGTTGATCTTCCATTGACTGCTCTTGCGTTTTCTTGCTTGAAGCGGTAGAATCAAGTTGGTTCCACCCATTGATGGTACAGTGGGATCATGTCGGATTGGTTGGTTGTCCCCTTTCCCGAATATGCATTCCATGTATCCAGGCCCCAAGAAAGGTAGCACAAAACTGAATGACCATTACAACTCGTCCACGCACCATTGGTGAGTTGCGTGAAAGTGGATATAGGTTACTTCCTGTCAAAGAAGAGTTGCGGAAAAATCTCATCCAGAAGATACGTAGAGGCGAAGAGCTGTTCCCTGGAATTATCGGCTATGAAGAGACAGTTATTCCACAGATAGAAAACGCTATTCTCTCCGGCCAGGACATTATCTTTCTAGGTGAACGTGGCCAGGCAAAGACACGTATGGCGCGTAATCTTATAAATCTGTTAGATGAAGTCGTGCCGGTCATTGCTGGCTGCGAGATAAATGACAATCCCTATGAGCCTATCTGTAAGTAGAGGAACGTGGCGATGACGTTGAGATTGCCTGGTTGCCTCGTGATAAGCGTTATGGCGAGAAGCTGGCGACACCTGATATCACCATCTCTGATCTCGTCGGCGAGGTTGATCCCGTTCGTGTCGCAGAGGGTCGCTATCTCTCGGACGAGCTGACGATTCATTATGGCATGATTCCGCGGACAAACCGTGGGATTTTCTGCATCAACGAACTGCCAGATCTGGCTGAACGTATTCAGGTAGGTCTGCTGAACATCATGGAAGAGCGTGATGTACAGATTCGTGGCTATAAAATTCGCCTACCACTGGATGTATATGTCGTCGCCAGTGCCAACCCCGAAGACTATACCAACCGTGGACGTATCATTACGCCGCTCAAAGACCGTGTGGGTTCTGAAATTCGCACCCATTATCCACGTACTGTGGAGCATGAGATTCAGATCATGGAATCCGAAAGCAATCACTTTATCACTGAGGGATTAGAAATCATTTTCCCGCAGTTTATGAAAGAAATCATTGCTGAGATTACCCAACTGGCCAGGCGTAGCAACGATATCAGTCAGCGTTCAGGCGTCAGTGTGCGTGTCTCCATTTCGAACTCTGAGAATGTGCTCAGCAGCGCCAGTCGTCGCGCTTTGCGGCTCAAAGAGCGCTACGTGGCACCGCGGATCAGCGATCTGTCCGCTATATTCGCCTCCACCTCTGGCAAGATTGAGCTTGATACTGTCGGTGATATCAAAGAAGAACGTGTCGTACAGAAGCTCATCAACGCAGCAGTACTCAGCGTCTTTGGCGATTACTTTGAGAACCGTGAATTTGAGCAACTGGTCGCAGGGTTTGAACGCGGTTTAAGCGTGCATGTGGGTGACGATATGCCATCCATGGAGTACGTGAACCAGCTTTCGAAGGTAGGCGGTTTGAGCAAAGCCATCGATAAATTGAACGGACGCGGTAGCCCTGCCAGTATTGCATCAAGTATTGAATTTATTCTCGAAGGTCTACACCTGAACCGGCGTCTTAATAAGGATGAAGTCAGAGGTAAGATACGCTATCGACGCTAAAGGAACACTGCCATGTTCGAACGCTTTTTTAAGAATCGCTATGGGTATTCACGCTGGGATGGTACGCAGCAAATCGAGGGACTTGATGCTGACGAAATCCTGAAGGCCCTTTCGGATGATTACATGGAAAATGGAAACCTACAACAGGCGCTCAAGCGCCTGATGCAGGATGGTATGCGAAGCGAGGATGGGCGGCGCACCATGGGGCTGCGAGAGTTGATGGAGCGGATGCGCGAGCAGCGCAATCAGCAGCTCAATCGTTACAATATGGCCTCCGGTGTAATGGACGACCTGCGCGAGAAGCTTGAGGAGATCAAGCAACTCGAACGCGCGGGCATCCAGCGCCGCCTGGATGGGGAACAATCTGATCAGCAACAGGCAGCTCAACAACCTGCCAGCGGAGCACAGGGACAGGAGGATCAACAACAGTCACCTGGGAGCCAAAGCCAGCAAGGACAGGAAGGACAGCAAGGTGAGTCCGGTGGCGAGAGTGGTAGCGATCTCACCCCTGAGCAGAAACGCAAGATGCTGGAGATGATAGCCAAACGCAAGCAGGATTACCTTGATAATCTGCCTGCAGATATACCCGGTCAGGTCAAAGGGCTCTCTGAATATGACTTTATGGACGACCAGGCGCGGGAAAAATTCAAAGAGCTGATGGATAGCCTGCAACAGCAGATGATGCAGCAGTTCTTCCAGGGGATGCAACAGTCACTCCAGAACATGACCCCCGAAGATATTGCGCGCATGCGTGAGATGATTCGCGACCTGAATAAAATGCTGCGTGAGCGACAGGAAGGTAAAGAGCCGGATTTCGATTCGTTTATGCAGAAGCACGGTGAGTACTTCCCTGGTGTCAATTCGTTGGATGATCTGATCGAACAGATGCAGCAGCAGATGGCGGCAATGCAGGGCATTATGGATAACCTCTCGTCGGAGCAGCGAGAAGAGTTACAGAATCTCATGGAACAGCTCATGGGTGATGACCGCATCCGCGTGGACTTGATGGAACTGGCGCAGAATCTTGAGGCTGTAGCGCCTATGGAAAATATGCGCACGCGCTTCAACTTCCGCGGCGACGAGTCTCTTCCTCTCAATGAAGCGATGCGCATGATGAGCCGTTTGCAGCAGATGGAGGGGCTTGAAGATCAGCTTAGTGAAGCCCGTCGTATGGATAACCTGGAAGCTATCGATAGTGAGAAGGTTAAAGAACTGCTAGGCGATGAGGAGTACCAGTCAGTTGAGCAACTGAAAGAGCTGATGAAGATGCTGGAAGAGGCGGGCTATATTCAGAAACGAGGCAACCGTTGGGAGCTAACCGCTCGCGGCATTCGCAAAATTGGGCAGAAGGCCCTACAGGACATCTTTAATAAACTCAAGCGCGATGGTTTCGGTCGACATGTCAGTCCCTTCCGTGGAGTAGGAGGTGAGCGTACCGATGAAAGTAAAGTGTACCAATTCGGTGATCCCTTCCTGCTAGACCTGGAAAAGACCCTGATGAATGCGCTGCACCGGCGTGGAACAGGGACGCCGGTTGGACTGCAAAAAGAAGATTTTGAGGTCTATCGCACCGAGTTTACCACCCAATCATCAACTGTTTTGATGATAGATATGAGCCTGAGTATGATCTATAACGGCTGTCAACCCGCTGCAAAAAAGGTAGCTGTCGCTTTAGAAAGCCTGATCCGCTCGCAGTTCCCGCGTGACAACCTCTATATCGTCGGATTTTCACGTATTGCTCAGGAATTTAAGCCCAATGAGCTGATCGAGATGAGTACTCTTGATAATCAGCAGGGTACAAATATGGCCCACGGCCTGATGCTCTCGCGTCAACTTCTGGCACGTCATCGCGGTGTGAACAAGCAGATCATCATGATAACTGACGGGGGTCCAACGGTCTGGTACGAAGATGGCGAATGGCTCTTTAACTGGCCATATAATCACATGGCAGAGCAGCAGACGCTATTGGAAGTACAGCGTTGTACTCGCGAGGGCATTACCATCAATACCTTCATGTTGGAGGACGATAACTGGATGATTGCTTTTGTGAACCAGATGTCGCAGATCAACCATGGACGTACCTTCTATGCAGATAAGAACAATCTGGGTGAATACCTGCTGGTTGATTACCTGAATAGCAAGCGGAAGTTTGTTTCATAACTGACACTCCCACCCCTTGGGGTGGGAGTTTTTTTCTCTTCAAATTTCGGAAGGTCATTCAATGGACAATAATTCGCTGGATACATTTGTTGAATGTCTACGTATGTTTACCGTCGCGTCAGATAATCTGGAGGGATCAATCTTGGAACAGTTCCTGCGCTATCGGCAGGAACTGCTTGACTGGAACACCCGCATGAATCTCACAGCGATTACTGACCCAGAGGAGGTTTTGATTAAACATCTCCTCGATTCGTTGTCCGTTTTGAAGGTCTATGATAATCCTCGTACACGCCTGCTGGACATTGGTTCGGGTGCAGGCTTCCCTGGGCTTCCTCTCAAGATTGTGCGTCCGCAGTGGCAGGTTGTGTTATTAGAAGCCACCAGGAAAAAAGTGGCATTCTTACAGCATATGATCGAGACTCTGCAACTGGAGAACGTCGAAGCTGTACATGCCCGTGCAGAAGACGTTGGCCACAAACAGGAGTATCGTGCGGCTTTTGATGTAGTTACTGCGCGAGCAGTAGCATCCCTCCCTGCGCTTTTAGAGTACGCTACCCCTTTTTGTCGCGTAGGAGGTCAAATCATTCTACTCAAAAAAGGGGCGCTGGAGGACGAACTGGCCCAGGGAAAGCGGGCAGCTAAGGAGCTTGGAGCGATCTTGAAGGCTGACGTGGCAGTTACACTACCTGGCCTCGAGGATAGCCGCCGTCTCCTGGTGTGGGAGCAGCAGAAGCTGTGTCCAAAGCAGTATCCGCGCAGCGGGGCGGTGATAGCAAAGAAACCTCTGGGAGTGGGAAGATAACAAATACGAAATAATCACTCCAATATTATCTCATTGCATTCTTTGGGTAGCGATCATCGTGTTCCTGCAACGCTAGCACGTTCTTCACCTGGATCGTTTTGCCTCGTTGTGGGCTTACCGAGATCATAGCAATGGGCGTTTCGATCAACTCTTCCAGGCGCTTCAGATACATCTTCGCTGCCAGAGGGAGGCCGTCGTAAGTACAAATGTCTGTGGTGTCGCATTGCCACCCTTCGACCTCTTCGTACACAGGTTCACACGCGGCGAGATCACTCATGCTCGCTGGCAAGTTGTGTATGATTTTCCCATGGAGTTGATAGGCGGTACAGATTTTGATGGAGGGGAACGTATCGAGTACATCGAGCTTGGTGATAACGGCGGAATCTAGACCGTTTAACTGTGACACAAAGCGCCCCGCTACGGCATCAAACCAGCCACAGCGGCGCTCTCGACCCGTATTTGTCCCGTATTCGTGCCCGCGAGCTCGTAATTCGCGACCACTGTCATCGAAGAGTTCAGTCGGCATGGGCCCACTGCCGACACGAGTGATATAGGCTTTGTATACACCGATGATTCGGTCGATTGAACGCGGAGATAATCCCGCTCCGCCAGCGGCGTTAGCAGCCATTGTCGAGGATGATGTGACGTAGGGATAGGTACCGAAGTCAATATCGAGAAGAGCGCCTTGTGCACCTTCTAAGAGGATCATCTTACGTTCAAAAACCGCTTCATGCAGCATCGATTGTGTATCAATAATATGCGGCCGTAGTTGGAGCCCGTAGCCGAAATACTCACCGTGAATCTCCTCAAGTGAGAGCGGCGGTTGACCGTAAATCTGGGTAATCATACGGTTCTTTTGTTGCAGGATGTTGGAGAGTTTCGCGCGAAATGTATCGACGTCGAGCAAATCTGCCATACGTATGCCGATACGCGCATGTTTGTCCACATAGGCAGGGCCAATGCCACGTTGAGTGCTGTCAATCTTATCTGATCCTCGTGCCTGTTCCTCGAGTCGATCCAGCAAAAAATGATAGGGCATGACGACATGCGCTCGTTCACTGATATACAGATGAGAAATATCAACGCTGAGCCGCTTGAGTTCGTCCATCTCGGCTATGAGGCCTTTAGGGTCAACTACCACTCCATTGCCAATAATGCAGGTGGTATTGGGGTAGAGAATACCTGATGGTACGAGTCGAAAGGAGAATTCGCCCTTATCATGTACTACCCTGTGTCCCGCGTTGCTCCCTCCCTGATAGCGTACTACATACTGGGTATGCATTGATAATTCATCTACAATCTTCCCTTTGCCTTCGTCTCCCCATTGTGCACCGATAACTGCAACTACCGCCATTGTGGAATCCCTCTCGTCTATGGTACAGTGCCATTGCTACAATACCCCAGATTTTTGGTACGTGTCAATAGCATTTGCTAGTGTTGTTGTATATAGTTCAGCAATAACTGGTCAGTGATTTGTTCAATAGGGGCACGGTCATCAGTAAAGACCATCCCTCCATCGCTGTGCCCCTGCGTAACTACCGCAGACACTTCGCTGGCGACCTGCCCCATGACACTAGATGGGGTAAATTGAGCCAGATTTTGTCGAAATGTCGTGATGGAGGTAGGTTGGACTGTTGCCATGATCTCGGTGTTAAACGTACCAGGAACGTCAAATACATAGACGCTTGGAAAAACCTTGCTCATCGTATTGACAAAGGCCTGCACTAACCTGTAATCATGAGTGGTATGTGCTGTATTAAGCGCTACTACACCCGTTGAAGACAGGTGGGAACGAATAGTAGAAAAAAACTCACGCGTCGTCAATTGAAATGGAATATATGGCTGTTGAAATGCGTCAATAGCTACCACGTCGTATTGTGCCTGAGTTGTCTCTAAATAAGTACGACCATCCTGGACGTGCACATGGAGATTAGGTTCATTCATCGCGAAGTACTTGCGTCCCACGTCGACAATAGAGGGGTCGATCTCCACTCCGTCAATGGACACCGGACCATATACCTTGGTGAACTGGTGGGCAATAGTGCCCGCGGCGAGTCCGATAATAGCAACACGATGCAATTTTTGTGGCGTGAATCCTGCATTGAAATACGGCGCGGCTAAAAAATAATCCCAGTACCAGCCCGTTAAGACGGTCTTAGGATTGGGATAATAAATCGAGTGGATCGCCTGCCCTTCGTTCAGGATAAGCTCTCTCGTTCCATCTGGCAGTTGGGTTACCTGAATATAGTTGTAGAGCGATTCTTGTTCATAGATCAAGTCTGGTATGTTCTTGAGTGGACCCAGTGGTAAGACCAGGGCAATGAGAACCAGGGAAAATGCAGGTCGCCAGCGCGGTCTCAGGCCCCATAGCGAAGCGGCGAACAATATTACTCCAGAAATGAGCAGGGTGCGACGTACGCCAAAGGCCGGGATGAGCCACAGTACGGGAAGAAACGCCCCAAGAATGCTGCCAAGCGTCGATATCGCATAGAGGGAACCACTTGTCTTTCCGCTTCTCCCAACCTCCTTTGTCACAAGGCGAATTGCGAAGGGAGAGACGAGGCCAAGCAGAGTCACGGGGACTGCGAAAAGGAGGATAGTTCCTAGTAAAGAACTAAAGAAGATGCTCACCGAGACTTGCTCCAGCCCCGTAACCGACCATGTAAGGATAACCTGGCTGATGAACGGAAGGGTCGAGATAGAGAGTGCCGCCATCGCGGTAATCGTGCAGAGTACCTGCTCGGATGGATAACGATCAGCAAGACGACCACCTATAAAGTAGCCAACCGTCAGATAGACTAAGATCAGTCCTATGAGATTGGCCCAGATGAAAAGCGATGTGCCAAAGTACGCTGCTAGCAGGCGTGAGGCACACATTTCAAGAGCCAGGCTGGTCATGCCACTGATAAAAACCAGTATGATTAGAAAAAATTTCACCCGTACCTCCGTCCGTCTCTAGTAGATACTAAGATGTACTCGATAGGAACTGGAAGCGAGCAATCATAATGGAAAAATACTGCGTATTCACTGCATCAAACTGACTATCAGCAGCCTGTAATTCAATCACGTAGCCCTTCTTAGCATGAATAGTAGCAAAGACTTCAACCCGCTCCTTCTGGCCGTTCAACTGGTAGTATGCGATAGCGTAGGTCCAGGTTTCACCACCGATAGTAGTGACCGATTTTGAAGTAGGAGCTGTATAGCCTGTCTTGGAAGCATAAACACTTTGCAAGTCCGCGTCGACCAAGTTGCTGGCATTAACCTCTCCCTGAATTGGGGGAGCTTTGAACGCAGCGTACTGGTCCTGTTGAGTAGGATTGAGAAACTGCACACCAGTTTTGTCGCTCGCTTGCCCCTGATTCCAGCCATTCGGGTACTCAACAATAAATCCATTATTCGTGCACGACGCATCACACCAGGAGAAATTCGCGTCAGGTGCTGGCGTGGCTGTAGGTGAAGGCGTAGGGTTGGATGTAGCTGTCGCCGTTGGCGTAGGATTGGGCGTCGGTGTAGGGCTAGGCACAAGCGTTGGTACGGGTGTTGGTGTAACAGTTGGTTTTGGAGCAGAATGCCCATGTAATAAGTAAAGTGTGCCGAAAAAGATCACCGCTATCAGCGCCAATACGAGCAAGGTTATCACGATTATTAAGGCCGTGTTATTTTGTTTTTTTATCGGTGGAGGTGTAAGTCCAGGCTGCGGTGGGTAACCAGTATAGCTCTGTCCGCTTGCATAGGGGGGAACTGATGAATAGCCAGGCTGTACCTGATTTCCAGCTTGGTAAAGCTGCCCTTGTGGAGAAGAGCTATATTGTCCTATGCCGGGATATCCAGACTGTAAAGGTGCGCCTCCATAGCTCTGTGGTGGATAATTGGCTGGATAGCTCTGACCAGCATTCGGCGGCAATGACGACATTGCTTCGGTAGCGTCCTGATAGAAGTCTGTCTGTTGACGAGGATCGGAAGGAGTTATAATTGGCGTTTGGTTAGGAGGAGCCATCGAGCCACCCTGGTAGGGAGGCATATTGGGATTGTATGCGCTGGCTGGAGGTATCGGACTTGTACCGTACGCGTCAGGGACAACCTCCGGAGCGGGAGAATTGTTCTGATTATATGTTTGTAGAAGTCCACTGCGCGGTGCCTGTACCATCTCAGTTCCTTGTGGTAGTGGTCTTGTAGGTGTGCCACATTGCCCACAGAACGCTTCGTCTTGACTAACCTCATTACCGCACTTTGGGCATCTCATTACCTGGTTCCTTTTCCTGATCGCGTCGAAAACCTGTTTTTGCAGGTACGATTGTACCAACCAGCGTCGATTATAACGCATTTGTACTGATATGACTACCCTTTGACCCGATTATCTCAGAGTTTTTTTGTGAGCTCATCCTGGGTTTCCTCGAATTCGAGCGATATTTGCTGCAAACCTATTGTATCATAGTGATGGTAGGCAATTAGGAACGAACTCGTACCCTCCTCATAATCTCGTTGAATCCTTCCATTGAAAGGGCCACTGAGGATGAACCAGATCCAGGGGATCTGCTGTTCTTTATTCACCCGTTTCATATTTTCCCGGTCAGTGCTACTGGCAACCCTCAATCCGCCGGGATGACTATGATATACTCCGATAATCTCTCCTGGACGGTCTAATTCAACGGCCAGAATATCTTCTGGAGCGAATTCAAAGTAGACAGGGGAGTTATATATGTTAGGTAGCGGGTGTACCTGCTCAATATGCCAGTTGCCCAGATCATCTATGTGACCTAGCAAGAGCCCACATGCTTCAATATATTGGCGCTGGCAAACATCTGTATAGAGTGTATGTCTCGCTTTCATGCTCACGGTGGCTCGTGCGCTTGGATGTTTTCTCATAAGGACTCAATTCAACAGCTAGTTTGTCTCTACTATACCATAAAGTCTAAAGAAGAATCATATTCAAGATCTAAGGCCCGCTCAAATGAAAGAAGCAGGCTCCTGCCTTAATACGTGGCAAAGAATTGGTCAGCCTTGTAAGAACGCAAATCAGCGAGATGTAAAACGCTGATATCAGGCATGAAACCGGGTGGTTGCTCTTCCGCGTATTTCCCTTGCTGGACGAATACGGTGGTCAGGCGCTTCCCCATAATTGCTTTGGAATCTACCAGAATTTGTGGTTTATCATCGATCATCGCGTAGTGGTCGGCAGGATACTTCGCCATAACCTCGTCCAGGTGCTCTTGTTTATGGACATACAGCAATACCCTACCTTCGACAGCTTCAGCCAGGTTGCTGGAGATTATTTTCTCCGCCTGGAAGAACAAGTCACCATCTGAGACGATTACCGTCAGGCCGATAGTGTGTAGATATGCCAGCGTTTCGAGAGTATAGGGGTAAAGAGCCTGAGAGAAAGGATAGTTGTCAAAAATAGAATGGACGTGAAGGTATGTCCGCTCATCCAGTTCCTCAAGCGATGTTTGTTCTCGAAGCCTCTTCAAGGCGAGTGGAATATCTACAACGCCGCGCTCTTTACGAACTTGCTCATAAATATCCCAGAAGCGTTCCGCCAGCGCCGGGCCCATCTCGACCTGGATGCGCATATCAAAATCACGTTTTACATCGTCGTTATCAATCAGTGTGTTATCGACATCAATCAAAAAAGTAAGCGTTGACATATAAGCAGCTCCTTCCTATAGCCTGGAGTTACAAAAGTGTTCTGTTTACAGAAGAAAACGGCGTTATAGCGCGTCTCTTTAAAAGAGCATGACCAAAAGTGTCTCTTACCTATCATACCGCTTCACTGTCTTTCCGTCTAATATGAACTGGTTTTCTGTACTTTCTCAGTAATGTTGCGCTGTACCTGGTGATACCGTTAGTGGCAACGAGGATTGATCTGGCGAAAGAGTGTGGTAATATCTATGTGAAGCGCAAAGTGCGGTGTTACCACGTGGAATAAATGCTAGTAAATGTAAGTAATATAAATATATGAAGGTTATCTTTTGCAGCAAAGACTTTGCCAGTGTAGAGGGTACTGGCTATGGCTTCAACAATCGGCGTCCAGCCGTAAAGACCTGGCATTACCTGGGGAGGGTGCAACATATGAAATGGGAGGGTTGGTACGAATGCCACTGGGAAGGCACTGAACTCGTCTGGTTGGTGCACGGTGACGAGCGGTTATTTGGCCTAGCGGCAGCGCTCAAATCGAGAGGTTTTCAGGTTGAAGTCAAACAGGATAGGGAAGAATAAGCAGATGAATCCGGAGAACGCAGAAAAGAAACGTGTTGTATTACTGATGTCTCCTGCCACTTATCGTGCTGGAGCGTTTTTAAGTGCCGCTAGAAAGCTGAATCTCGAGGTAGTGGTGGGAATTGACCTGCCGGAGACCCTGGCAGAGTACTGGCGTGTCCCCCTTGGTGTTGATTTTGCTGCACCTGTAGCTTCGGTGCGGACGATCGTCGAGTACGCGAAAGAGCATCCCATTACGGCTATTCTTTCTGTCGATGATGCAGCAAGTGAACTGGCAGCTCTCGCTAGCGCAGCATTAGGTTTAGCCCATAACTCGCCTAAAGCGGCTGAAGCAGCGCGTGATAAATTGATGATGCGCACTTTGATGTCAGCAGGTGGCGTGCCCTGTCCTGTCTTTCGTCGCTTTATCCTTGGTGATGATCCTGCCCGGATCGCTGGGCAAGTGACCTACCCCTGCGTGGTCAAACCGTTACGCCTCTCGGGCAGTAGAGGTGTGATACGCGCCAATGATCCCGCTGGATTTGTGACTGCCTTCAACCGCTTGAAGCGCCTTCTGTTCTCTGAGGGATTTTCAAAACATGACTACATGCTAGTTGAAGACTTCATACCCGGTTTTGAGGTAGCCCTTGAGGGCATACTGACACGCGGACAATTGAAGGTGCTGGCGCTTTTTGATAAACCAGACCCACTGGATGGTCCCTTTTTTGAGGAGACCATCTATGTCACTCCATCACGCTTACCGGTGAAGGTTCAAGAAGATATTGCCAGCTGTGTGACAATAGCAGCCGCTTCTCTGGAATTACGCGAGGGACCTGTTCATGCCGAACTACGTGTCAATGAGCAGGGACCATGGATGTTAGAAATAGCTGGACGTTCCATCGGAGGGCTCTGCTCGACCATCCTGGAGTTTGGGGCTGGTATGTGCCTGGAGGAACTCATTTTACGCCAGGCCATCGGTGAAGAAATCAGCTCTATCGAACGTGAGGAACGCGCCAGTGCTGTGATGATGATCCCCATTCCTGCGGCTGGTATACTTAAAGCTGTCTATGGAGTGGAAAAAGCGCAAGTCGTGCCACTGATTACAGGTGTTGAAATCACGGCAAAATTGCATCATCCTCTTGTACCTTTACCGGAAGGGGCAAGTTATCTCGGCTTCATCTTTGCCCGTGGCAATAGTCCTGCTAAAGTGGAAGAGGCGATTCGACGGGCGCATTCCTTGCTGAAATTTGATATCAGGCGGGATATCCCTGTACTCAGGACGATGACGTCAGCCCTTCCTCGCTAAACAGTTTTCAGTTGCTCAAGGATTGTGAGTTCAACAGTAACTCCGCTTTTTTCAATACAATTCCTCTGTTTTTTTGTGTGTTCATGTTAACCTCTCCCATTGCTTTTTACCATTTCTACATATCTTTGCAAACCTGTTATGCACTCAATTTGGTTATGCTCATTAACAGAACAACATTGGTAAAAGCAGCTAGAAAGTAATGAGTGAGGGTACTATGGCAGTTCAGACAGCGCCTATACAATCAATTAGCCTTAAACTTAGTTATGAACGAGCCAAAAGAGTTCTTGATATCGTATTTACTCTATGTATTGCAGCACCCGTTCTACTAATTAGTGCGGTCATTGCATTATTGATACTCACGGACTCAGAAGGCCCTATCCTTTACCGTCAGAAACGAGTAGGGCGTAACGGCGCCGAATTTGAGATGCTCAAATTTCGCTCGATGTACGTCAAAAACGATGACAGCAAACATCGTGAGGCTATTAAACATTATATGAATGGTAGCAAACTCAATAATGATACAAATTCACCATATAAGATATATGATGATCCTCGCGTCACAAAAGTAGGTAAGTTTATCCGTTCGACCAGTCTTGATGAGCTGCCCCAATTTTTGAATGTCTTACGTGGTGAAATGTCATTGGTTGGACCACGGCCACCACTTCCTTTTGAAGTTGAGTTCTATAGTCTGCACCACAAGCTTCGCCTCTCGGGTAATCCTGGGTTGACAGGGCCATGGCAGGTCTACGGGCGCAGCTGCGTGACCTTCGAGAATATGGTCGAAATGGATATCGCTTATCTCCAGCAGCAATCTCTGTGGGAAGATATCAAACTTATTTTTCTTACCGTTCCTGTCGTAATCAAGAAACGTGGGGGAGCGTAAAAACTTACACCGTGTAAATATATCCATCCACCGGAGAGCCGCCAGGAATCCCTGGCGGCTCTCCGGTGGATGATCATCTCTCCGCTATTCATATTCCCATGGTTCCTCAACAATTTGCTGCTTATGCAACACCTGCTCAGCTAAAATATACTCTACTATTGAATGAGTGAAATACCAATGAACATAGTAGAGCCAATCCAGGTCATGCCGGTGTTGCTCGTATGCTTCAATCCGATGCATGAGCAGGCGAAATTTTGCTGGTTGGACCAGTACGGGGAAAATATCAAGATCTGTTAGCTTCTGGAGAGCCTTGATTACTACCTTATTTTGCTCTGTAGTAAAGGCTACAGTCAATTCTCTTTGTGTAGCGCCAACTACAATACATTGATACCTCTTCATCACATCAAGAGGCAACATACTCCTGTAGCGGAGCGGCACCCACCTCAATGTGTCAAAACGTGGCCCATAGAAGCTGTTCACATAAGATACCATCTCTTTCGCAGTCTTAAGATGTAATATCCACCAGATTGAGAGATGAAAAATGCGATGTTCATTATCGCTATGAGGACGCCAACAATGGGAAGTATAATAGATCAG
>WNFJ01583954.1_pt1 | contig 19418 bp, 22 predicted proteins | sample 5400461 | NCBI WGS metagenome assembly WNFJ01 (sample SAMN13153349, study PRJNA577476) | soil metagenome | isolation source: 115 cm saprolite on Douglas fir-dominated hillslope | place: USA:California | collected 2013-09-17
CCGCCTCGCCTCGCAGCTTGACGTCGCCGGCCTGATCTTTGGCCAGGAGAGACAGCCGAGCCAGTCGTTCGCCTGTCTCTTCGAACGTTTCGGCCACTACGCCTTCGCAGGTAATTTCGGCATGCACTTGCGTCATGGAGACGAAGCGAACGGAGTAGGACCGCACCGCCGACGGAGAGATTGTGTCCGTGAGAGATCGCCCGAGATACGCCATGATAAGCATGCCGTGCACAAACACGTCGGGATAGCCCGATGCCTTGGCAAAATCGCTGTCGACATGAATAGGATTGTGATCGCCCGAGCCGCCGCAGTACAGCGCCAAGGCGTGCCGCGTGATCGGCGGATACGTCTTAAGGAAAAACAGCGTCCCGGGTTTGGCAGTGGATCTATCTGGAACAGCCAATGGATCGATCCCTTCATGCCTCGACGGCTAACATCGGGTCCATTCGATAGCTTACTGCCAGCTCGCTTGCAACAAAGACATCAACGCCCGACGTCAGCTGGCCCGCAATATTGGCACAATCGTGCGAAATGTTCTATGCAATACCCTGCCTTCCGCGGCCACTGCCGCCGAAGGCGAAGCGACTTTGCTGTGGTTTGACCGCATACCCCGCCGCTGGGATGTCATGATCAAGAAGGTTGATAAGTCTTACATCGGTCACGTTCGAGCGCCATCGACCTTGAAGGTCGACGCAGGACAGTGCCGCGCATTTGTGAATGCGATCGGCGAGACCAATCCTGTCTATCGGGATGTCGATGCGGCAAGGGGCGCGGGTTTCCGCGACATTCCAATTCCGCCGACCTATCTGTTTTGCCTGCAGATGATGAGTGCGGAAAATGCTTATGCGTTTTATCGCGAACTCGGCATTGACGTCGGTCGTCTGCTGCATGGCGAACAGGGTTTCAAGTATCACCTTCCAATCCATGTCGGAGACGAGCTGACGTTTCATCAGAAGATTTTGGACATCCAGGACAAAAAGAACGGTGCAATGACCCTCCTCGTTCAACAGACCATGGTCGTAAACGGTGAGGGACGCCATGTCGCCGATCTGGACCAGATAACGATCGTTCGAAACTAGCGATCCAACGCAAAGCTAAAGCGGGACAGGGAGGAACGTCGCATGAAGCGCGAAATTCGCGGTAACGACTCCATTGCGACCTCGGCGGACCCGCGCTGGATCGGAGAGCTGGGATGACCACGAAGGATCTGCCAACCCGATGCGACGTGCTGGTGCTGGGTGCTGGAATGGCCGGTCATTGCGTGGCGCTGGCTGCGGCAGAAGCCGGCGCGGAAGTCTTATTTCTCGAGAAGGCGTCCCAGCCAGGCGGGAGTTCCGCGATGGCTGGCGGAATATTCCTCTTTACAGGCACCGACCTGCAAAAGGCGGCGGGCGCGGCTGACAGTCTTGAGGCTCTTCGTCGGGATCTACTGGAGGCTGGCAGGCACAAGAACGTCCCGGAGCTGGTGGAGCTCTATGTGGAAAACCAGTTGGAGGCCTATGAGTTTTTGCGTGACCATGGCGTGATGTTTCAGCTAATGCCCGCCAAGCCCCCAGCTCCGGCGAGATCGCACCAAACCGGCACCGGGCGATCGACCGCGGCGCTGCACGAGGCGGCGCTCGGAAATCCCCGGATTCGTTTTTTCACCAACGCCGCGGGCTTGCGCTTGTGTCGGTCACCCAAAACCGGGCGGGTGGACGGGGCGGTTGTGGCGTTCGAGGGTCGTGAAATCAAAATCGATGCCGCCCGTGCTGTAGTGCTTGCTTCCGGTGGATTCTCGCGCAGCAGAAAGCTGTTGCAGGCCTACGCGCCTGAACTCGTCGACGCGGTGAAACATGGTGGAATCGCCAATACTGGGGACGGTTTGATTATGGCAACCGCGCTGGGCGCCAGCCACGCAGATCTCGGTTATGTGACCGGCTCCTTCGGTGGCGCTATCCGCAATTATCCCAACGTGGTTCGCGATGATGATGAAATTCCGCCCCTGCTGTTTGCCTTCAGCGTCGGAGCCATCATTGTCAACAAGAATGGCGTGCGCTTCGTCAACGAAGCGCAGAGCTACAAGGTATTGAGCGGGATCTGTATGACCCAACCCGACGGCCTCGGCTTCCAGATCTTCGACGAGAAGGTGATGAGCGGTTCGCTCGCCGGCACCAGCGTGAACAATTTCAAGGAGGCGTCGGCCGACGGTTATACCCAAACCGCCGGTTCTATCGGCGAGCTGGCGAAGTTGATGCGACTCGACGCCACGGCCCTCGAGACCACGATCGCGCGCTACAACAAGGATGCCGTCACTGGTCTGGACAGTCAGTTTGGGCGCAAGGCCGCCTCGGGATCGCTGATGCGCATCGATACGCCGCCATATTATATCGCCGCCACTGGCAACGTGATCACGTCTACCTACGGCGGCCTCACTGCAAACGCCGATATGGCGGTGCTCGATCTGTTCGGCGAACCGATCGCCGGCCTGTTCGCGGCGGGAGAACTCGTTGGAGGCTTTCATGGAGCATCTTACCTGAGCGCGACAGCCCTGCCCAAAGCCGCGATCTCCGGCCTGCGTGCAGGAAGATCCGCTGCGATGTCAAACGCCTGAGCCACTAATCCTTACGCCATGGCCTCTCTGAGCCCATGTTTTCGCACAGCATTCACAGGATCGAGCCAATGAGCACAGATCTGAAGGATTTCGACAATCTGATCAATAACTACATTCATCCGGCGGATTCGCCGGAAGGCCGTGCAACGACACTGGCTGCGCTCAAAAGCTATTTCAGGGCGCTCAGGGCAAAAGAGCTCGAAACGTTACGGACCCTAATGACAGACGACGTCGTCACGGAGATTCCGTTCGGTGAATCCGGCAAGACCGACGAGGGTTCCTTCCGGGTGTATCGCGGCATGGATCAGGTGCTCGATTTCTGGGCGACCGCCTTCAAGGCAGAGGGCAAGAGCCACGGAATGACCGAGACGGACATCACCGTCAATGCCGACGGATCTCGCGTCTTTATCGAGGGGCGGGGACACCTAACGATGGCTAGCGGTAAGACCTATCGAAACCGTTATGTTATGCGTTTTGACTTTGTCAGCGGCAGGATCAAGCACTGCAAGGAATACTACAATCCGATTCAGTCTGCCTACGCCTTCGGCCGTAAGATTGCGGGCCAGTTCACGATCGAAGCGCTCTGACATCGGGCCCCACAAAGGGCTGCCTAGCCTGCATGTCTATTGACAGCAATCATTCGGCTGTGCCAAAGATTCGCACGTTCGTGCAAATATAGACCAAATGTAAAAGTTGGCATTCGCGGATGCGAACGCCAGGGGTTTGTCATGGCCGCGGGTCTACGTCCCAAGGGTTGAAAAGAGGGAGAGCAAAAGTGAGCGAACTGACTGAAAGCGGAACAAGCAAATTTGCCGATCTCGACGGCCTCAAAATCCACTATCACGAGGCTGGCAAGGGGGATGCGGTCGTCCTTCTTCACGGTGGCGGCCCGGGCGCGTCGTCATGGAGCAACTTCCGTGGAAACATCGGTGAACTTTCAAAGAAGTACCGGGTGATCATGATGGATCAGCCGGGCTTCGGAAAATCCGAGCGGGCGATCTACGAGGGCGAACGCATCGGCGCGTTTGCGGCACGCGCGCTCCACAAGCTGCTAAAGCAGCTCGGTATCGACAAGGCGCACCTCATCGGGAATTCCATGGGTGGGCACGTTTCGATGAAGTTCGCGATCGACTATCCGGAATCGACCGGCAAGCTGATTCTGATGGCGCCGGCAGTTCAGGTCACCTTTGTCACGCCGGCGCCCTCGGAAGGCTCGAAGCACCTCTTTGGCTACTATCGTGGAACCGGCGCGAGCCCGGAGAAGATGCGGGCTTTCCTGAGCACGCTGGTTTACGACCAGGCGATGGTTACGGATGAACTGGTGCAGCAGCGCTATGAGATCTCCGCAGAGCCGAAAACCGTGGAATGGACGAAGAAGATGTTTTCCAATCCCGGCCGCTTCGAGGAGTTGTGGCGCGAACTGGACAAGATCCCCCAAAAGACGCTGCTGCTATGGGGACGTGATGACCGTGTCACGCCGCTCGAGCGTGCGCTGTTCATGCTTCAGAGCCTGCCGAATGCCGAACTCCATGTGGTCAGCAAATGCGGCCATTGGGTCATGATCGAACATCCGCAGCTCTTCAATCGGCTTTGTCTGGAATTTCTGGACCGCCCCAATGCCTGAATTCCTCGGAGTTGAGCAGGAAGGCCGAATCCTGATCTTTACAGTGCGACGTCCGAACGTGATGAATTCGTTGCACGCGCCGGCATGCCGGGAGCTCTCGGCCGTGCTCGACCGCTTCCACGGCAATCGCCGCTTGGGTTGCGTTACACCAAAGAGCCGGCGCAAGAGGTAGGGGAAGGCGACATGATGACAGCCCTCATTGCAAACGGACGCAAAACGGTCGGGCCTGTCCTGCGGGAGCTTGCCGATACCAAGGAAGGGGTCGACGCGTTCATCGAGAAGCGCAAGCCGGCCATGGCAAGGTCGCTGAAGTCTAAGCCGCTTTGGAACGGCGCCGGGGAAGGTCCTCGGATTCACTCAACCTGGTATTCTTTTTTGCCGCCAATCCGGCTTCTAATCGCTTGAAATGTTGCTCGAGAAGCTTGCGGCAGTGGGCCTGGGTTTTGGGATCGTGCTGCAGAATCTGACGGATCATGAGACCGTGGGTGAAGATCCATAGTTGCTCGGCCGCGTCGGTGTCGTCCAGGTCCGCAGGCAGTTCGCTTGCCCGGATGGCGTCCCGGATCAGCTTCGCCCAGAATGACATTTGCTTCCGCGACCACGTGTTCTGGAACCGGCGCAACCCGGCGTTTCTCGAACCTGAAACGGTGTAGTTCATCCAGAACCGCCAGAACCGGTAGTTCGGCTCGTGCAGGATGTATCTGAATGCAAAGGCCTTCAGACGGGCGAGGGGCGAATGATCGATGTCGTAGTTCGGCACCGGCATTTGGTAGGCGGCTTGCAGGGCGGCCATCACCAGCTTCTCTTTGTTCCCGAAATGGTAGTTGATCGTGCCGGTGCTGACCTTCGCCCTGGTTGCGATCTGGCGCATACTGGCGCCGTCGATCCCGAACTCGGAAACGACTTTGTAGACCGTACGTAACAGCTCCTGCTGTCTCATCGCTCGTCCCGGTCTTTTTCCCAGGGCGCCATTTGCCTTCTTGGCCATGCTGTTTCCTGACATTTGCGCCGTGCGCAACCATGATTCCCGGCCAGTCAGTAGAGGTTAGAGGGGCCGCAAAAGCAAGCCATCGGAACCTCCAAGATGCACACGTCGTGCCACGGGACGGCCGGCGGGCTCCCTGATGGCTGGCCCGCGAACAAGGACACGTTCCCCCGTAGGTCGGTTCATCGGAAAATTGCACGATCGTGCAAATATTCCTTGCATCGCGAGGAAGGGACGTTTAGGAAAGGGATCAGGGAGCAGACTGCAGCCAATACCTTCGGAGAAAGAAATGGCCGCACGGGTTTCACGCCGATCGATGGCAGGCGGAGTGGCCATTGCGGCGGATTACGGCTTGCGATGCGACGCGGTCCTCGCTGCTCCACAACACGCAACCGAATTTACCGACAAGAAAATCAACCGGGATGCGACGGGCGCCTATAGCGGCCCGGTGTCGCGCGCAGCGGTCTGCAGCGACCGAAGGCGCGGAGCTTGTCGAGCAACCCCGCAGACTGGTCGAGCGAGGTCCGTTCCGTCCGATATCCCGAACCAGACACGGAGAAGCCGGCGTGATCACATTTGAACTGTCAGAAGAACAACAGATCGCCCAGTCGACGATCCGCGAGTTCGCTCAAAGCGTGCTGCGTCCGGTCGCTCGACGCGCAGACAGCGACGGCAAGATCGGACAGCAAGAGCTCGACGCGATCTGGTCGACGGAAATCGTCCAGGCTCAGGCAACCGAGGAGGGACGTTCGCCGATCCTGAACGCATTGCTGCTCGAAGAGCTAGGTGCCGCGGATGCGACATTGGCGTTGGCCGTGGCCGCACCGATGGCTTTCGTCCAGGCAATCGCCGATCAAGGCTCTGCAAAGCAGCGGGACGCGCTGCTTGCTCCGTTCACGGGACCCAAATATCAGGCCGCCGCCGTGGCGATGATGGAGCCTTCCTTCCGTTTCGACACCAGCCGTTTCGATACCAAAGCCGATAAAAAGGGCGATGGTTACACGCTGAAGGGCGTGAAGGCCTTCGTGCCCATGGCTTCGCACTGTAGCCACTTTCTGGTGATTGCCGAAAGCGGCGGAGCGGCAGATGCGTTCGTTGTTCCGCGTGAATCTGCAGGCGTTATAGTGCGCAAGCCCAAGGGCACGCTGGGCCTGTGTGCGCTGGAATTGGCCGACGTTTCCTTTGAGGGCGTGTCTGTGCCCTCCGCGATGCGTCTCGGCGAGCACAATGGCTGCGATGTGCAGAAGATCATCGACTCCGCGCGGATCGGTCTTTCGGCGATCTCGACGGGGCTCGGCCGCAGCGTGCTGGACTACGTCATTCCCTATACCAAGGAACGCGTGGTGCACGGCTCCGCATTGGCACGAAAGCAAGCGGTCGCGTTCAGGATTGCCGACATGCACATCGAGGTTGAAGCGATGCGATGGATGAGCTGGCGCGCTGCCTGGGAAATGGAAACCGCTCAGAATGCGACGCGCTCGGCGCAGCTCGCCTACACATATGCCGCCGAACAGGTGATGAGCATCGCCGACGAAGGCGTTCAGGCCTTTGGCGGTCACGGCTTCGTCCGCGCCCACCCCATCGAGATGTGGTACCGCAACGCCCGCTCCATCTCGGTGCTCGAAGGCGTCGCCGGAGTTTGATCGAACGGAGTAGACAATGGTTGATTTCAGCCTGACCGATGCCGACAAGCGTGTCGTTGCCCTCGCCCGTGAAGAAGCCGCGATCGGCCTGACCTATTCGCGCTACTACGACAAGCACGAAGACGAGATCGAGCCGAAGATGTTTTCGGAGGTGGAGGGCCGGCCCGACCCGCTCGAGGTGCTCGACGAGATCGAGAGTGAGACGAGCGGTCGCGTCATCGCCGAACTCCTGGTCCTGATGGAGACTCAGCGTGGCGATGTCCGGATGCGGCGCACCAAACATCATCTGGGCGACAAGATCGTGAACTACGCGGGCACAGAAAAACAGCGCGAGCTGTTCGGGCACAAGCTTCTGTCGATCGCGCTGACGGAACCGGGAGCCGGCTCCGATCCGTCGATGATCCGGGGATCCGCGCGATACGATGCGGCGACCGGCGAGTGGATACTCAATGCCGAAAAGATCTATTGCTCTGCCTTCGGCGCGTCGGACGGCGCTGTCGTCCTGGTGCGCGGACCAGAAGAGAACGGCGTTCGACCGTTCATGGCCTTCGTGGTGGAGAAGGGTACGCCGGGCCTCACCGAACTCGGCCAGGTTAAGAAGATGGGCATCCGAAGCTGGGATACCGTCGACTTCCTGCTTCAGGATTGCCGGTTGCCATCGACCAATAGGCTCGATGTGGATTTTAAGAAGACGATGATTGTCTTCAATGGAACGCGGCCGGGCGTGGCGGCGATGGGCTTGTCCATCGCGGGATCGCTACTGGATTTTACGCGCGCGAAGCTCATGGGCGGCGATCAGGCGCTGAACTATGCAAGAGGAGCCAGGACGCGCTCGGCATTGGAAGATCGTTTGATCCGTCTCGAGGCTCTCTACGAAGCGACGCGACTGACCATCCTTCGCTGCAAATGGCTTGAACACAGGGACGGCACGAACAACGGCGCGACCAAGATCGAGGCGGCGATGTCAAAGGCGCTCGGCGGCAAGGCCGCGCGGAAGATTACTCAGGAATGCATCGAAATGCTTGGGCCCGAGGCCTTGTCGGAAGAATATCTCGCGGAGAAATGGTTTCGCGATGCTCGCATTTTCGACATCTTCGAGGGAGCCGGCGACGTGAACCGTCTCATCGTCGCGCGATGGCTGCTCAACTACTCCCAGAAGGAACTCAACTGACGACCGGCCCGTGTATTCGGAGATCCACCGATGAAGAACGAACAGCCGGCTGTCGAGCGCGCTGGTCCCTGCGCCGGACTGACGGTCCTCGATCTTTCGACCATGGTATCCGGACCGATGGGCGGTCAGATCTTCGGCGATCTGGGCGCGGACGTTATCAAGCTGGAGGCGATCGGCGGCGATACGATGCGGGAAGTCTTTCCGCATCACAAAGGCTTGGGTGCGTTTTTCTCCCAGTATAACCGCAGCAAGAGAAGCATCGCAGTCGACCTCAAGACCGAAAAAGGTCGGAACATCGCTATCGAATTGGCGCTCAAAGCTGACGTATTGATCGAAAACTTCAGGCCTGGCGTAGCTGAGCGGTTGGGCTTGGGTTACGAGGAATTAAAGGAGCAAAATCCCTCGCTTGTTTACCTCGCCGTCAAAGGATTTGGAGAGGACGGCCCGGACAAGGATCAACCGGCCTACGACATGGTGATTCAGGGATTGACTGGTTTCATGGCGATTCAGGGTGCGGGCGGGCCACCACTGCCTATCCGAAATGCTGTAGCTGACAAGGTCGCGGCCATGTCCGGCGTAATGTCGGCCCTTGCAGCTCTGTGGGCGCGCGAGAGGAACGGCGGCAAGGGGCAGAAGGTGGTCGTCAAGATGCTTGATGCCTGGGCGGCCTTCATTTCGCAGGAAGAGATGAAGAACCACACCTTTGTAGATTCTGACATGGTGGCTCCCATACCGCGCGACATGTATCGCGTGTTCGAAACGCGCGATGGCCATGTTTTCGGGCTGGTCATTCAGGATAATCAATTCAGAGGCATCTGTGCCGTCTTGAATCGCGCGGATTTGTTGACGGACCCACGGTTTGCCAAGCCCGGCAGCAGGCTTCAGAACATGTCGCTGTTGAACGACGAGCTGGCCCCCTCGATCGCGGCGATGACAACGGCGGAATTCATCGCCGGCGCCAAAATGCATGAAGTCCCGATGGCGCCGGTCAATACGCTCGAGCAGTTTTTTGATCATCCACAGGCGAAGCACAATCGGATCTTTCAAGAAATCGAGGACGCGGAATTCGGCCGGATGCGGGGCCTCAATTTCTTCGCTGCGTTCGGTGATACGCCCTTAAGCCTGACGCGGCGCGCACCGATGCTGGGCGAACAGACCGATGCGATCCTCCGGACCACGGGCAGGTCCGACGAGGAGATCAGAAGTCTGCGGGAATCGAAGGTCGTTCGTTGAGGTCCCGATCCGTCTCCAACTGACCGCCCACTCTCTTCGAAGTTCATTCAAGTGCGATCCGACCAAATATGCCGCATGACGAGCAAAGTGGCGGAACAACGATGAAGAGGAATCGATGCCTGGGGCAAACCAATCGTTGGATGCGTGCGCTGGACGCCTGAAGGACAGGATTGCGGTTGTAACGGCCGCCGCCGGCGGCATCGGAGGCGCAACGGCCCTCCGTCTGGCGCGTGATGGTGCAAAGGCGGTCGTGGCCATCGATACCCGTGCCAACGTCAATCAGATGCAAGAGAGCATCGAGGCCGCCGGAAGCGAGGGCCTCGGCATCGAGCTGGACTGCACGAACGAGGAGGATGTCGCATCGGCGTTTACGGACATCGTCCGACGCTTCGGTCGGATCGACATTCTCGTCAACGGCGTCGGCGGCGGGGGAGGTGGCTTGGTCAAGGAGTTCGTCGACTCCGATTCGGACATGTGGCGGCGGGTGGTCGACGTGACGCTGCTAAGCACCATGATCTGCTCGCGGCAGGTCGTGAACGGCATGCGCGAGCGCAAATACGGTAAGATCTTGAACATCGCATCGAGTATCGCGCTCGTCCCGACGCCGAAGATGGTCGCATACGCATCTGCAAAGGCCGGCATTATCGGTTTCACCCGCAGCCTTGCGCTGGAATTGGCTCCATTCGGCGTGACCGTCAATGCTGTCTCGCCGGGCCCGATCAAAACCGCGGCGACTGATAGCCTGCCCCCCGCCGTTCTAGCCAAAAGCGTCGATGCGGTTCCCATGGGCCACATCGGTGTACCGTCCGATATTGCAAATGCGGTCGCATTCTTGGTCAGCGACGAAGCCGGCTACATCACCGGACAAAATCTCGCCGTCAACGGCGGTCGCGCGTTCAATTGACACGGCGCAGCCTCGCCGCATTCAAAAAGACTGCGGCCGCGTATTCAGATAAGGGAACCCGTTATGAATGAATTGAAGGGCAAGGTTGCAATCGTTACAGGTGGCGCTGGTGGAATCGGTCGCGCCTATGCACTGCGGCTGGCGCGATTGGGCGCCGATGTCGCGATCATCGATATCGATCTTGCAGTCGCATCGCGATATGGCGAAGCGTTGACGGCTGAGAGCGTGATGGAAGAAGTCAAGGCACTGGGAGGTCGGAGCATCGGCGTCGAGGCCGACCTGTCGCAGCAAAAGCAGTCGGCCGCCGCGATTGAGAAGGTGGCCAATGAACTTGGACGCATCGACATCCTTGTCAACAATGCCGGCGGCGCCATTACGCCGATCGACCGCAGTCGTTCCTCCGACAGCCCCCTCGAGGACACGGAAAAGCTGTTTGCCGTCAACTTCTACAGCATGGTGCATTGCTGCCAGGCTGCGGCTCCGCATTTGCGCAAGCAGGGCGGCGCGGTGGTGAACATCGCCACCTCTGGCGTGGATCGCACTCTGGCGAGCGGGCGTCTGGCGATGTACAGTGCCGCGAAGGCCGCCGTGCTGCGCTATACCCAGAGTCTGGCGGTGGAACTCGGACCTGACGGTGTTCGGGTCAATTGCATCTCGCCCGGCATTATCGAAAGCGCTCGGGTCAAGGCGCTGGCCGCCGCCCGTAATCTGGGCACGGAGGCCCAGGCGAGGGCGAACCCGTTGCGCAGGCTCGGCACGCCGGAGGACTGTGCAGGCGCGCTGGAGTTTCTGGTCACCGATCTCTCACGCTATGTCACAGGAGAATGCATCCGCGTCTCTGGCGGGGCGACACTTGTGTCATCTTGATGAATCTTCCAAAGCGGGAAACGGTCCCTGCGAGCCGATGATGGCCCTCAGCTGAAGCGAACGCGGACGGTGCCGATATCGGAGATCTTGGCTTCGTACTCTTCGTCCTTTTGCGCACCGACCATCGGTCCCAACGCTCCGGTCAGCACGACGTCTCCCGCCCGAAGCGGTTCACCTGCGCTCGCCAGTTTCCTGACCAGCCACAGCGCGGCCTTCAAAGGATGTCCGAGACAGGCCGCTCCCGATCCGACGGAAACGATGCCGCCGTTCCTGGTCATCATCATGCCGCTGGTCAAAAGATCGACATCGGTGAGTTTGCGGATGCTGTTGCCGAGCACGAAACGCGCGCTCGAGCCGTTATCTGCAATAGTGTCGACGATGCTGATCTTCCAATCCGCGATGCGGCTATCGACGATCTCGAGTGCCGGGGCGACGAAGGCAATCGCGCGCATCAGCTCCGCCATCGTGGTGTCGGCCCGCTCCAGATCCCGATCGAGTACAAGCGCGATTTCGGCCTCGATCCGCGGCTGGATCAGCCTAGCGGTCTCGATATGACCACCGTACGCGGCCTCCATGTCGTTGAACAATGCGCCGAAGTCGGGTTCGCTGACGCCGAGCTGCTGCTGGACGGCGACCGAGGTAAGACCGATCTTGCGACCCACCAGGCGCGAACCGGCTGCGATCCTGCGACGGGTCAGTTCGGCCTGCACCTGATAGGCGGCATCGACGTTGCCGTTCCCGAGATCGGTAACGATCGGCGGTATCTGCCTTCGATCGGCTTCTGCTTTCTGCAACTGGTCTGCAATTCCAGCGATGCTTTTCGCGTAGGCCAATTTCGCCTCGTTTTTGGACATCGATCGTCTCCGGGAAAATGTTGCTTTCAGGTTTTCAGTGCCCGTCCGGACCGCCGAAGGTCGGAGGCGCGCCCATGCAGCTCTCGGCCATGGCCTTGATGCTCGGCAGGTAGATTTGATCGGCGGCTTCGAAATCAGACGGAGAGAGGCTGGTCCTGGTCGCGAACGTCATCGGATCGAAATGGCCACACAGCACCTGCGGATACTTCCATTCGGCCCTTGCAAGCGTGCGCTCGCCGCCTTTCAGTTCGAAGACCAGCGGGTGCTTCGTTCCCGACCCGCGCCCGCTCTGATATCCATCGCCCACGCAAAACGCTTCAAGCCATACCTCACCATTGCGCCGGCATTGCAGGGAGATCTCGATGTCGAGCAGGCCATAGGCCGGATCACTGGCGTCCGCCGCTTCGTAAAAATAGAGATGTGCGATTCGCGCGTAACGGGCGGGGCCGAGTTCGGCGTCCCGAGGCACCTGCGCATCGGAGCGACCGGGCGTGCGCGGCGGAATTCGTCCGAACAACGACAGCTTCGGTTCCGAAATGCATTCGCTCATAAGGTCATCCTGCGCTTGCGAATCGATATTTCGTCAAGTTTGCCGCGCGCTGGCACGCGGCCGATTGGCCATGGCTTCACCGCTGAACAAAGCCGTCGCATTGGCGGTGAAATCCGTGCTGGCAAGAGTTTGTCTGGCAAATGCCGCCGGCTGGGGCTGGCGGATGGCGAAAGGATAATCAGAGCCCACGACCAGGCGGTCGGCGCCAACCCGTTCGGCGAGGTACGTCAACGCCGCGGAGTCGTAGGTGATCGTGTCGTACCAGAAACGCCGAAGCGTATCGCCCGCTGCCTCAGGCAGATAATCTTTCAGAAGGTTTCCCGCAGAACAGGCAAAATCAATGCGGGGCACGATCCAGGGGGCGGCACCACCGCCGTGACTCAAAAGGACGCGCAGCTTCGGAAAGCGATGGAGAACGCGCGCGCCCAGCAACGACACCGTCGCAAGCGCCGTCTCCAGCGGAAATGCGGAAATCGCTGCGAATTCGCGCCGGCCGCCGACCCGCTCCAGCCCCGCAGGATGAAGGGGATGGACGAATATCACGAGGCCGAGCGCCTCGGCCGCAGCATAGACAGGATCGAGCCGCTCGTCGCCGAGGGGAATGCCGTCGATATGCGTACCGATTTCGATGCCGAGCAGTCCCATCGCCTGTATGTCTTCGAAACGTTTTGCGGCGAGTTCGGGATCCTGCATCGGAGCCATACCGATGCCGCGAAACTTTCCAGGCGCTGATGCGATCATTCGCGTCGCCTGTTCATTCATGATCTTGCTGAGGTCGTCGGCTTCATTGGCGGGAAGCCAGTGCGATAGCAGTTCAGGCATCGGTGAAAGCACCTGAACGTCGATGCCGTCGGCCCCCATGTCGTCCAGCCGTCGCGCCACATTCCAGGATCGGGAATCGATCGCGCGGAACACCTTGCCTCGGACCATGACCGCAGCGTTGTCGCCGCCGCGTAGTTCAATGCTGGGCCAGGCTTCGCTACGCCCGGAATCCGCGGGCAGATGGTCTGGAACGATGTGAGTGTGGACGTCGATATTTGGCAAGGTTCCACCCATTACGCTCAAGGTATTGCCTGACCGGGCGGGCGCTTGGGGAAGGAAACCCAGCCGCGGGATCTTTACCGTTCAAGCATACTGTTTTTTGATTTCCGCTTTACATTCTGGTTGGACCGTCTATATGGGTTTGTCAACGAATATTTGAACGATCGTGCGAATAGCGCGGTGCCAAATCGGGAGGTCTGCACGTGTCCGGCGCAGGTCAGCAATCCGTCGTAATTGTTGGAGCCGGGCAGGCAGGCGGTCGCGCTGCCGAAGCTTTGCGCGCTGCACAATTTGCCGGTTCCGTGACGATGATCGGGGGCGAGAGCCATCTTCCCTACGAACGTCCGCAGCTCTCCAAAACCATGCTCCTGGACCAGACTGCGGCACCATCATTCCTGCGCTCTTCTGAACAATGGTCGGGGCTTTGTGTCGATGTTCATACCGGCACGGATGCCACTGAATGTGATCTGGCAAGGCGGGTAATCGGTCTTGCCGACGGGCGCGAATTCAAGTTCGACAAGCTCCTGTTCGCCACCGGCACGCGCCCGCGCCGTCTGCAAGCTTTGGAGGAGGGGCCGGTCCCGGTTCACTACCTGAGGGATATGGACGACGCGCTTATTTTGCGGGACGCGTTGGCAAAAGGGCGGCGGACTGTTCTGGTAGGCGGCGGCGTCATCGGCCTTGAAGTTGCGGCTGCCGCTACCGAGCGGGGATGTTCGGTGACCGTGGTGGAGGCGATGCCGGACGTACTGGCGCAAGTCGGTTCTCCCACCATAAGCGGTTATTTCAGGAAACTGCACGCCAGCCATGATGTGACAGTGCTGACCGGCGTGACGGCAGTTCGCTCGGTGCCGGGCGCTCTGGAGGTTTCCGACGGCACGCTCTGCCCCGCCGATCTTATTCTTGTCGGCATCGGCGTCGAGCCAGTTATCGATCTTGCTTCTCGATTGGGATTGCCCTCTCAACAAGGCATCCGGGTCGATCGCAATGGCGCGACCGAGTTGGAGGGAGTCTACGCTGCGGGCGACGTTGCGCTGCAATGGAATCGCTGCTGCGAACGCTGGATGAGAATTGAAAATTGGGCCAACGCCCAGAACCAGGCAGCGGCGACCGCGAAGGCAATGCTGGGCCAGGACGGCGGCTACGATGCCGTGCCGTGGTTCTGGTCCGACCAATACAAGGTCAACCTGCAGGTCGTAGGGACTCTTGCCGGGGTTGAGGAAGTCGTGCGTGGCGATATCTGCGGCGATCGTTTCAGCGTGATCGGGCTGCGCGACGGCGAAGTCGTCGGCGGCGCGACGGTAAACGCACCAAAGGACATGGCCGTGCTCCGCCGATTGGTGACGATGCGAAAGCGGCCGAACCGCGGCGATCTAGAAAATCCAGGATTCGATCTGAAACGTGCTTTATCCGGCTGAAGCCAAGGAGGACGCTATGAGTTTAACTGCACTGGCGAACGAACCTGCTATTCAGGTCGATCAGTCGAAGAACCTCTTCAAGGTCGCTCGGCGCAATTTCGTCGATCCCGAGATTCTGGCAGCGGAAAAGCAGCGCATCTTCGAACACAGTTGGCTTTATCTCGGGCATGGTTCCGAGCTGGCGAAGCCGGGTGATTTCCTGACCCGGAATGTTGCCGGCCGCGGCATCCTGTTCGCAAGGGACAGCAAGGGCGAGCCACGCGCCTTGCTCAACACCTGCCCGCATCGCGGCATGCAAGTCTGCCGGGAGAAAAAGGGCAGCGCGAAGTCGTTCCAGTGCTTCTATCATGGATGGGTGTTCGGTCTCGACGGCAAGCTGCGCAGCCAGCCGGACGCCGAATCGTACAATGATGATTTCAAGACTCTCGAGACGTCGAACATGACTCCCGTGGCCCGGTTCGAGAGTTATCGAGACTTTTATTTCGTCTCATTCGACCGAAACATCGTTTCGCTGTCGGATTATCTTGCCGGCGCGAAGCAGTATATCGATCTCATCTGCGACCAGACCGATGCCGGCATGAACATCGTGCCCGGTACGCAGGAATATTCGATCCGGGCGAACTGGAAGCTTTTGACCGAGAACAGTATTGACGGCTATCACGCGGCCACTACCCACGCGTCCTATTTCGACTATCTCGGCAAGACCACGGACATGGCGCTGGGCGATGTAGCTACCCGGCCTGCGGGTCGCGGATACGATCTCGGCAACGGCCATGCTGTCATTGAGTATCCGGCGCCATGGGGCCGTCCGGTCGCGCAGTGGATTTCCGCCTGGGGCGAGAAGGGGCGCACCGAGATCGACGCCATCTACAACAATCTGGTGCGGCGTCACGGCGAGGAGAGGGCCAAGCGTATTTCCAGGTTGAACCGGAACATGTTCATTTTCCCGAACCTCGTTATCAACGACATCATGGCGGTGACGGTGCGTACCTATTACCCGACTGCGCCGGATTACATGCAAATCAGCTCATGGTCGCTTTCTCCCAGGGGAGAAAGCGAATGGCTGAGCAAGTATCGCCTTTACAATTTTCTCGAATTTCTCGGTCCAGGCGGCTTCGCCACCCCGGATGACGCAGAAGCCCTGGAGCATTGCCAGCGCGGCTTTGCAAATTTCCAGGGTGTCCCATGGAACGATATATCGAAGGGCATGAATTCAAAAACGCCCAATCACCGCGACGAACTGCAGATGCGGGTGTTCTGGACCGAGTGGAACAAGCAGATGTTCCCGGCGCCGTTGTCCAAGAAGTCATCGGTCGCTGCCTGAAAGGAGCCGGAACATGGCGGACATTACGCGAGCTCAGGTCGAAGACTTCCTGTTTGACGAGGCCGATTTGCTGGACAAATGGCAGCTTCCCGAATGGCTGGAGCTGTTCACGGAGGATGCGGAGTACCAGGTGCCGTGCATGGATTTGCCGGCCGACGCAACGCCCGACCATAACCTGTTCTATATCGCCGATGACCGCTTTCGTCTTGGCGAACGCGTGAAGCGCTTGATGAAGCGAACCGCGCATGTGGAATTCCCGCACTCGAAGACGCGGCACATGGTCAGCAATGTTCGCGTCAGGCCACGCGCGGACAGCGACATCGACGTCACCGCGGTGTTTGCGACGTACCGGACCAAGGATGGCATCACCGACCTTTATTTCGGGAGCAGCAGCTATCGTCTGGCGCCGGCCGACGGGACATTCAAGATCAGAAGCAAGCGATGTGTGCTCGATACCGATGCGCTGAGGCCGTCGGGACGTATCAGTATCGTGCTGTGATGCGTGATTGTTCTGACAACGCGAGCTTCTACAGCTCTATCGGACGACGGCGATTGAGGAGAGAGTATGTCGGGAAAGCTTGAGGGAAGGATTGCGGTCGTTACGGGCGCTGCGCAGGGTATCGGGTATGCGATTGCGGAACGTTTCAAGGCCGAAGGTGCGAAGCTCCTGATCGCGGATCTCGACGAGGCGAAGGTCAATGCGGCGGCAGACCGCCTGGCATCGAAGGCATATGAGCGTCCCCTGGTTCATACCGGCAATCTCGCGGACGAGGCGGTAGCGCAGGAAATGATCCGAACGGCGATAAGGGGTTACGGGACGCTGGACGTGCTGATCAACAACGCAGGCGGAGGAATTATCCAGCCGTTCGTCGATCATACGCCGGAGAGCCTGCGTACGACGGTCGACCGCAATCTCTGGACCACGGTGTGGAGCATTTACTATGCCCTGCCGGAAATGCGGCGAAAGAAATACGGCCGCGTCGTCAGCGTGGGAGCAGACTCGATCCGCAACGGGCTCTGGAATCACGCGGGCTACAATGCCGCAAAGGGGGGCGTGCATGGCATCACAACGGGCCTAGCGCGGGAATTCGCGACCGATGGTATTACCTTCAATGTGGTCGCGCCTTGCATAGTGAATACCGAGAATGTGCAGAAGGCATTGGCCAACGCGCCGCAAGCCGTGAAGAAATACATCGACGTCGTGCCCATGGGCCGCCCGGCTGAAATGGATGAGGTCGCCTCCATGGTGGCATATCTTGCATCCACGGAATCGTCGTTCGTGACCGGGCAGGTCATCAGCGTCAACGGCGGGAGTACCATGCTGTGATGCAGTCGCCGAACCCCAACAAGGTCGCGATTTGCGCAGCAGCGGAAGTCGTCGAGGGTGAAATCAAGGGGGCCGAGCTGCCGGACGGACAGCGGATCGCTCTCTATAACTATGAGGGTAAAATTTACGCGACTTCCGATATCTGCACGCACGGCGAAGCCTCGCTCTCGGAGGAGGGTCTGCTGACGGGCAAGATCGTGGAATGCACGTGGCATTTCGGTACCTTCGACGTCACGACGGGTAAGGCGGAGACCTTGCCGTGTTCTATTGCGCTGAAGACGTTTCCAGTCGAGGTCCTCGACGAGGTGATCTATGTCGAGTACTGATCGGATGCGACACAAGGCAACACGTAACAGCAAGGTTGACGAAGCCGCAAAGAACTCGTCGGCCTCCCGGCGGCGCACGCAAGCCGAACGCAGCGAGGGAACCCGCAAGCTGATCCTTGACGCGACGGTGCGGATCATGGTCCGCAAGGGCGCCGCCGGTTTGCGAACGGGAGAGGTTGTCGCCGAAGCGGGTGTTTCGGTTGGTGCGCAGCTGCATCATTTCCCGACCAAACGTGAGTTGATTCTCGCGGCGTTCGACTATGTGAACGAACGATCGGTGGAAATGTGCCGGCAACGGGTCAAGCTTGCCAAGCGCGCAGGCAATTCCGAGTCGGTTATCAATGCCATCATCGCCGATGCTACTGATTTCTTTTTTGGAAACGGCTTCTTCATCGAGGTCGCACTTGCCCATGGGCAGGCTGATGTGGAGCTTCGTCGGGTCGTTCGACGATCGTCACGCCGGTCTCGCTTTCGAGCTGAGGCCATTTGGCGCGAGGCGCTTCAGGGCCAAGGCCTCCCGCCCGACATCGCCGGCGATATTCTGGCGCTTACGCTGAGCATCGTCCGGGGCTTTGCGATGCGGCGTTTCATCGAAGACGACCCGGCACGAAGAACGCATCTTGTGAGGGTTTGGCGCGACATGATCCGCGCTTATTTGGGCGCTCAGCTCGATGAAAACCAACTCGCGAGGATTTTTCCCGAACCGATCGCGGGCGATCGGCCGCCGGCTACCGCTATTGCGATAGCGCCTTCCCAGCCGACATTCGACGGCTTAACGCGGAAACCGGGCAAGATGACGCGAGCGAGAAAGCGGACATGACGAACATCCCCATCGTCCAGGTATGCTATCTCCGGCTCGGCAGCCGCAAGATAGAAGAGAGCGCGCGTTTTGCGACGGACATCCTTGGTTTGCAACGTGTCGGCGCCGTCGATGGGGATATCGCCCTCCGCTCGGATCATCTCTATCATCGGATCTGCCTGACCGAGGGGCCGCCGGAGCAGCAGAGCGTCGGCCTGGAACTACCGGATGAGACTTATCTTGAGCCTGCAAGGGCCGCTCTTTTGGCCGCGGGATTTCCGGTGCGCGACGCGGACGCGAATGAATGCAAACGCCGTTATGTTCGCCAACGTCATCGAGCTTGTGACGCGGCCCGCGCATAGCGGACGGCGGTATTTTCCTTCGCGTGACGCCGGTATCACCGGCCTCCAAGGCATTGGCTTACGAAGCACCGATCTCGCGAAAGACCTGCAGTTCTGGACGCAGCTGCTCGATGCGCGCATCAGCGACAGGGTAGGCGAGATCACTTACCTGCGCATCGACGACCATCATCACCGCATCGCACTTTACCCGTCTAACCGTCGGGGGCTGATGGAGGTTGCGCTCGACGTGGAGAACTTCGACTGCGTGATGCAGAGCAATTATTTTCTCAAAGAGCGCCAGCTCAAAATCCTGCACGGCCCCGGCCGTGAAACGGCCTCAGATCAGGCCTTCATCCGCTTCCAGGGGCCGGAGGACTGTCTGTTCTCGTACGTTTATGGAATGCGCCAGCCGAAGGCC
>WNFJ01713015.1_pt3 | contig 19382 bp, 20 predicted proteins | sample 5400461 | NCBI WGS metagenome assembly WNFJ01 (sample SAMN13153349, study PRJNA577476) | soil metagenome | isolation source: 115 cm saprolite on Douglas fir-dominated hillslope | place: USA:California | collected 2013-09-17
AGAGCGTTTCCTCTTGATCTATGTACCGACACCACTCGACGGCTACGAGCTTTGCTGGCCATCGAAAGTCTGAGGACTTCGAGACAATCAACGTGGCGGTCAATGGTGAGGGACGAGGGCAGTCAAGAATGCGAATCTTGCGACGGGACCAGGGGTGTCCACCTCTTCAAGATCCCGAATCTACTTCGTGAGTCGCACGTTCGTCCACGCGTGGAAGACCGTCGGTTTTCGCCGGCCTTGGGCTCAACGCACCATCAGCGAGTGACGTGGTTCCGGTCGACGACCTCGGAGCGAACGGCTCGCCCGATACGCCCTGCGCCCCGCCGCTCTACCTCGAACGCCTGCGCGAGCTGCCTGGCGGGCGGAGCGCCTATCGGCTCAAACATGTGCGGTACTCAGGTGCTGACGAAGTTCGATATCTTCGCGGCGTCGGGGGCGGAGAGCGAAGCGATTGTCAAGCCTTTCGAGGTCACGGCGGACGCGAACGGGTCCTATTCGATTCAGATCACGAACGTCACGAACGTCGGGATGATAGCGGGAATCGAAGTGCCGTAGACGCGCGCGCTCCCTCCATCCCGGTCTCGGTCGTCGATGGGGCGCCGGCCTCGGCGAAGGAGGGGGCCGCGCCGTCTCGGCCCCGAGTGCTACTCTGAATGCTCGGGGAGCGGGCAGCACCCCAGCAACGGGGCTCTGATGCACATCGATTCCAGAACGGCCGGGCGACCGTGTCCGTGGGTGGCGGTGGCGGCGTGCTTCGCCGCATTCGGCCTAGGCGCATGCTCGGGGCCAAGCGGAGGCTCGCCGTCGGACGCTGGCTCCACCGCGGACGCAACGTCCGCGACCGAGGGGGGCCTGTGCGTTCCCGGGCTTTCAGTGGTCTGCGGCGGGCCACTGGGCTGCACCGGCTTCCAAGTCTGCAATCCGCAAGGTACCGGCTTCGATCCCTGCCTCTGCGGTACGTCGGACGGAGCTGCCGCGGACTCCAACGCGCCGCCGCTCGATGGGAGTTCTGTCGTAGATGTCAGCGTTTGCGTCCCCGGACTCTCGGTCGCATGCGCAGGACCTCAGGGGTGTGTCGGATTTCAGGTCTGCAACCAATCGGGGGCCGCCTTCGACCCATGCGATTGTGGGCCGCCGGACGCGACCTCTCCGGAATCCGCGGTCGGCGTGGGAGCGGATAGCTCTGACGCCGGGGACGACACCATGGGCGATGTCTACCCGTCGAGCGACGCGCCGGTGGCTGATGCTCCCGGGGTCGACGTCCTTGCAGAGGCGAACGCAAGGGATTCGTCGAGCGGCGAGCCCGGCGCCGATGCAAACGCGCCCGACGCCTCCACGGACTCCGGCGGCAACGTCGCTTCCAACCCTTGCGGGGCTGACGGGGGTGCCACGTTGATCGGCAGCTACATTGTCTCCAACGCGGCGGATATCGCAGCACTCCAGGGCTATTGCGAAGTTACTGGCGACGTCACCATCCAGGCAGCTGGGATCACGAACATCGCGTTCCCGCGGCTGGCCAAAATCGATGGAAGCTTGTTGATGGACAGCAGACTGGATGCCGTGGTTCTCTCGTTCCCGGTCTTGTCCGAAATCGGGGTCAGGCTGGACGTGGCCTGGCCCGCGACCGGGGCTCTTGGCAGCCTGTCGTTCCCCGCATTGGTCAGCGTTGGCAACCTGGTCGACGTGTGGTTCACCCTTGCGAGCACATCTGTCGACCTTTCGGCCCTTCGGTCCGTGCCCTCGTTCTCGTTCATGGGGCCAAGCGGCAACGTCAGCTTGCCTTCGCTCGTCGGGACAACCGTCATTATCGCGCAAAACACGCAAACGAGCGGAGCGACGTCCGTGACCGTAAGCGCGGGCAAGCTGACCGGCGGCAGCTTGACCGTCACGTTCAGCAGCCCGGGCCCCAACACGATGGACGTCGATCTGCACAGCTTCGCTACCGGCGCGCTAGAGCTTCACGATGCCACGATCAACACGCTCGATTTGAGGGCGTTCACATCGCAGGTCCAGGCTCCACTTTTCGCCGAGTATATTAACGCTACTGGTCTTGACTACCTCGAGTTCGTGAACACGACGCTGCCGACCGGTTTCACTCTCGACAAGCTGACGTCGGCGGACGCCATCTATCTCGAGGGGGTTACAACTCAATCCATCGGGTTTCCGCGGCTCCAAACGATAGCCAACGTCCTGACCATCACCGATATTACGCTGCCCGGGACATCAACCTTCGTCGCTTCTCGCGTAGCATCCATAGATTTGCCGTCGCTCGCGAAGGCAGGCTCGATTGTGGCAAGGGGGACTCCTGGGCTCACTCAACTTGCCGCGCCTCTCCTGACTAAAATATCGGGTCCGCTTGACCTCGAGGACGATACGGGGCTTGCGTCGGTCTCTTTCCCGAGTCTGGCGTCGCTCGGGGGCAACCTGAGGTTAACGGGAAATACGCAGCTGACGACGGTGGACCTGTCTTCGCTGACATCGCTCGGGGGCAGCCTGACGTTAACGGGAAATACGGGGCTGACGACCGTGGACCTGCCTTCGCTTACGACGGCCGGCTCGATCTTGGCTCGGTCTGCAGGGGGCCTTACGACCTTGAATGCGGCTCAGTTAACTACTGTGACGGGCAACTTTGACGTCGAGACCAATACCTTGCTCACATCTTTCTCGTTCCCCAGGCTGACGTCACTCGGCGGCGCCTACTCTGTTTACAACAACCCCGTGCTTCCGAATTGCATGGCGCTGAACCTTCTCGCGCAGCTCCACTCCCACGGATACTCGGGCCAAGTTGACCCCAATCCGCCGAGCAACAACAACGGCGCGGGGACGTGCCCGTAGACAGCACCGACGAGCGATGCCCGTTGCGGAGACAGTTGCCACCTCTCGCCACGACTGACGGCGGGAGCACGCAAGCTCCCGTGGCAGGAGGCGTACCGTCGAAGTAGGCGAGCACTCGGTCGACCACTTGAGCCGCCGCTCATCCACCGTCCTCGTCCCATCCATCGCGTCCTCCGCTCACGCGCGTACGCGATTTCTGCACAGCCACCGAACCACGTCGCTCGCCGACGGGGGTAAACTTGCATTGCACCTCTCCGGCTGCGTGGTCAGTTCGGCGCCCACACCTGCGTGAGCCAAGGCCGGCTTCAACCGCGCTAGATTCGGTCAAGGTGCCTCGATGGGACGCGCCACGCTGACCAGTTTGCTTTCTGGGGAGCTCGCCGCTGCCCTCGCTCTCTTGGCGTGCGGAGGCCGAACGGGTCTACTCGAGATGGGCACGGAGCCGACGGATGCCCGGGCCGATGCCATCGTAGATGCGAGCGACCTGGCCGATGCCAGCGGCGCCGCCGACACGACAGCGACAGACGCGGATGCGATGTTCTCTCCCTTCTGTCCGCCCCCGGCGACCATCCCAGCGAATGGCCCATGCTCCATGGCAGCGACCCTCGTCTGTCCGTGGGTGAGCCGCGATCCGACCTGCTCTGGGAATCCAAGTCGGGGCGAGTGCATCTGTTCCCAAGGCATATGGTCGTGCAAGTCTTTGTCCCCATGTGCCGCGTGCCCGTCGCCGAACGAAGTTTCCGCGGGCAACCCGTGCATTGGGTACGTTGTCGGCCTCTCGTGTCCGGGCAATCCGATCGTGTGCGGCGGCGCAACGTTCTACGACGTGCTTCGTTGCGACGGCACGGCATGGGTGACGGTTGTGCCCACCATTTGCGCCATCGACGGTGGGGCCTAAGCCCGGGACAAGCGAAGCGTCGAGGCACTCCTGCGGAAAGGCGATGAGGTCGGCGAGCGCGTGCGTGCTTCGCCCGGAAGTCTACTGTGGGCAGGGCAACACTTCCCCGGGTACCCACTTGCCGCCAGAGCAGACCCTGGCCCGCTGCCCGCAAGCATATACGAAATACTGGCATTGGGCGCCTTCGGTTTCACACGCCGTTCCGAAATTCGGCTCGGCCACCGGGCAGCCATGAGCAGCCAAATAACTCACGCTTGCGGCCGCGGGGCAGTACCAGCCAAGCGAGCAAATCGAACAAGTGGGCGCGCGATTTGTGCACCAACAGAAAAGCCCGCCCTCCCTCGTGCAGATCTGGCCGTCCTTACAGTTACCGGTCAAGCCCCCGGGGCACGTGCCGATGGCTTCCAAAGCCGGACATGCTTGGGCACTCGGCGAAGTGACTTGCCAAAGACCACTCGTGCACGACGCCGTGGTGCGGCACATGTCGCCGCGGACGTCGTCACCCCAGCCGCAATTCTGACCGTCGTCAGCGCAGGCCGTGCCCGCGGCGGGAGGAGTGCTCGGGCAGGGTGATAACGCCGGAGGCCCTGCTGCTTCGGAAGCCTGATCGGCTGCTTCGGAGGTCTGATCGGCGACGGCCTCGGCGTCACCGGAGGCCATTGCGCCGGAATCGTCTTTGCCCTTGGTCGCCGTGAGGCCACCGCAGCCGACACCCCCGGCCCACGCTGCAAGAGTCAGTGCGCAAAGAAGGTGAAACACGTCATAGCATGCTCCGCGGGGATGATTGGCGCGCGGAGCCATCCTAATAGCACCTAGCACCCAACCGCATTGTCGTCTTTCATAAGGGCCGTGCGGTTGAAATGGGCTCACACGACGATCTCATTGCTCAGGGGGGCGTCTACGCCCGCCTCTCTTGGCCGAACGCGCGTAGCAATGGTAACGGGAGGGAATCGCGCCCCTTACCCCGCCCGTTCTATCTCCGGCGTCTCCCGCGTCCTGCGTCCTCGCCGCGCCGCCCCCGCAGATGCCGTGCGCCCGACGCGCGCGGAAATCAACTTAGAGGCCATTCGGCACAACCTGCGCGTGGTCAAAAAGCACGCAGGTCACGCCCGTGTGTGGGCGGTGCTCAAGGCCGATGCCTACGGTCACGGCGCTCCGGCGGTGGCCAGAACGCTCGAGCGCGCACGCTGCGATGGCTTCTGCGTCGCCTTGCTCGAAGAGGCGATTGAGCTTCGCGAAGCCGGCATCGTCGCGCCCATTCTCATCATGGGTGGCCACTACGGGAGCGCGCACGAAGAGGTCGTGGTTCGGGGGCTCGTTCCGGTGGTCTACGACTTGCCGCAAATCGCAGCGTTTGCTGGCCTTGTGCGAACAGGGTCGGTGCCCGGTCCGGTCGACCTCCACATTAAGGTGGATACGGGAATGGCGCGCCTTGGCGTCACAATGCACGAGCTGCCGAAGCTCTTGGCGCAATTGACCGAGTATCCGGAGGTGCGCGTCGCCGGGCTGATGACCCACTTGGCCTGCGCGGACGCGCCCGAGCAGAACGAGACGAACGAGGCGATGGGGCGCTTCGAACGAGCGCTCCAGCTGCTCTCCGCGCATGGGGTTGTCCCTGGAGTGCGCCATGCCGCCAACAGCGCGGCGATCCTGCGCGGCAGCGCATTGTTCGATGTGGTGCGTCCGGGCATCGCGCTCTTCGGGGTCTCGCCGCACGTCGGAGGTAAGTCGCTGGTGCGCGATCTCAAGCCGGTAATGAGAGTGCGCACTCAGATCGTCGCGCTGCGTGAGGTCGACGCGGGGGCGCGCATCGGATACGGAGCTGTTTGGAAGGCCGGGCGCCACTCGCGTATCGCCACGGTCCCGATGGGGTATGCCGATGGGCTGTCTCGTCACCTCGGCAACCGCGGCCACATGCTCGTTCGGGGCGCGCGGGCGCCTATCGTCGGCGCGGTCTCGATGGACATGGCGATGCTCGACGTGACCGGCATCGAAGGGGTGTGCGTTGGCGACGAGGCTGTTGTTCTGGGCGCGCAAGAGGGGCCGCTCGGGCGTGCTTGCATCGACGCGGATGAAATCGCGGCTCACGCCGATCTCATTCCTTGGGAAGTGCTGACGAGCATTTCGCGTCGCGTGCCGCGCTTTTACCGGGAACCGTAGTAACCCAGCACTTCTACTCGCATAGCCGTCCTTCGACGGCGGATTCGTTCGCCGTGCTGGACGCTTCTGGCTATATCGATGCACCCATGAAGAAGGCCCTGGCTCCTGCGTCTGCGGTTTCTACGACACGTCGCGATGCTATCAAGGGCGCGGCGGGTTTGGGCGTTGCTGGCCTACTTGGGTGCGGTGGGCGGGCGCCTAACGCTCTTGGCGGTCGTCCGCGGGTCGCTGTCATTGGCGCCGGGGCTGGCGGTATCGCCGCGGCCTACTTCCTCGGAGGGATGTACGACGTCGACCTCTTCGAAGCTCGTCCGAAAATTGGCGGCCACTGCGACTCGGAGGTCGTGGAGTACGGCGGTGAGCTCATCACGGTGGATCTGGGCGCACAGTTCTTTCATCCGGCGACTCACCCGATCTACGTGACCTTGCTCGAAGAGGTAGGGCTCTACAATCCCGATAGGCCCGGCACCGACTCGACGTTCGAGGCCCCGGGAAGCCTTTGCATCTTTCCGACCGGGGGCGGTTGGCCGCTCTTTTCGTCGACGCTTCCCTATCTGACGCCGCGTTTCGTTATCGACTTTGCGATTTACAGCGAATCTGCGCGCGGAGCGGTGCTCGGGAATCTCCCTTGGGAAGTGACGCTCGATGATTGGATCAGCAGCCTTTTCGTATCTCCGGCCTTCAAAGAAAGCGTGCTACGCCCGTGGATCTCCGCGCTCATTGGAACGACCAGCGCGAACGCGTCGGGCACGTCGGCGCGCTCGATCCTGCAGTCGTTCGCGCTCGCCTTCCCGTCCAACATCTTTCAAGGCGCTACCACCTACAATTCGAAGATCGGCCTTGAAGGCAACCTGCAGCGCATCCTCGATCTCAGCCCGGGCGCGCTTGTGCACGTGAATTCACCGGTCGACGGTCTCTTCTTCGAAGGCAACTTTTGGTCGGTGCGGACGCCTGCCGGCCTCCAGGGGCCCTTCGACGCTGTGATCGTGAACGCGCCACCGCACTCGAGCAAGACGCTTTTGCAGCCCTTGGCTTGGGCCGCTGATGTCGTCAGCCTTCTCGATACCTATGAGTACTTCGACTCGCGCATTCTGGTTCACACCGATCCCGCCTACGCACACCGCGATCGCGTCTTTTGGTCAAGCTACAATGCCGCAGTAGACGGCGCGGAGTGCGAAGGCAGCGCCTGGCTGGGCCCCCTCCACGAGAAGCTTGCGTCCGGTGCGACGGTGGATGTCTTTAAGTCTTGGGCGCAACGCCGCCGGGCGGACCCCACGAATATCCTTCTCGAACGGCGGTTCAAGCATCCCCTCATCACACCGAAGGTCATCGGTTCAGCACGCGCGCTCCGAAAGTTCCAGGGTCGAAACGGCCTTTACTTCTCGGGCCATCACACGACGGGCATGGACCTTCAAGAGGCCGCTGTCTACTCGGCCATGAAGGTGGCCGAGGCACTGGCTCCCGCGAGCCCGTCCCTCGCATCGCTCAGGGCGCGCCTTTCGCAGCGCGGCCGTGAGGGGATTTCGTATGATCTCTAACAAGAGACCCGGTTTGGGCACGAGCCTCGCTTCGCTCCGGCTGGTCCGCATGCGGGTCTCCCGTGGGACATGCACCGAGCCCAGTCCACAACTCGCGAGTCTCCAGCGCACCAAAGGGTAGCGCCGAGTGATCAAAAGCCTGGTCCACCTCCACTCTTTTGTAGAGGTAACTCGTGCGCACTTGCGACTGGATATTTCTAGTATTTGTGTGCGCGGGCGCCGGCTGTACCGGTCAAATCGGTGACGGTGGCGGCAATTCCCACCACGGCCCTCAGGGTACGGCAACGGGCACGGGGGCTGGCAACTCGACCGGGGGTGCTGGGTCTGGGACGATCCCTAACGGCCTGACGGGCATGGCTTCCCCCGACGGCCACGCAGGCGCCGCGGCCACTGTCGGCCCGACGCCGCTCCGCCGACTGGGAAAGACCGAGTTGCACAACACTCTCTTGGATCTGTTTCCCGGCTTGCCCGCAAACTTCGATGCCAACGTCGGGCTGCCCGCCGACAACGACATTCAGCTCGCGTTCTCGCTGCCTGGCTCGGTGTCCGACCTCGAGGCCAAGCGCTTCATGGATCTGGCCGAGGCGACGATCGCCGCGCTCGGCCCAAACGCTCCCGGCAACCAAGCGACCTGCGCCGGCTCCGACCAAACCGCGTGCGCTCGTGGGTTCGTGACGAGCTTCGGCAAGCGCGCCTTCCGCCGTCCGCTCGACGCGGCCGAGGTGGACGACCTTGCCGCGCTTTACACGAAGCTTCGTACCGATCCCCAGATGAACTACGGGTTCCCAGACGCGCTCAACCTCGTGGTCGAAGCAATCCTTCAGGCCCCCGGCTTTCTCTATCGCTGGGAACGAGGGCTCGCGGCGCCGCAACTGGATGGTGCGTTGGTCAAGTTCGACAGCTACGAGATGGCTTCGCGCCTCTCCTATTTTCTGTGGAACTCGATGCCCGACGCAGCGCTCATGGCAGCCGCCGATGCGGGCAAGCTCTCCACGCCGGACGGCGTGGCCGAGCAGGCTACGAGGCTCTTGATGGATCCGCGTGCCGATAGCGCGCTCGCCGATTTCGTCACGCAATGGCTCGAGCTTCACCCGCTGCAGGATGCGATCAAAGATCAAGCGAGCTACCCCACGTTCAAGCCGGCGCTCAAGGACTCGATGCGGGCCGAAACGGTGGCGTTCGCGCACGACGTCCTCCGCGGGTCGTCGCCGACGTTCGCGTCCCTGCTCACCGCTCCGTACACGTTCGTCGATGCCCAGCTCGCGCAGTATTACGGGGTAACGCCGGACGGCACCGGCCGCGTCAACCTCACGGGAACGGCTCGACTGGGGCTCCTGACACAAGGGGCGGTAATGGCGGTGAAGGGCAACTCCTACCGAACCTCGCCCGTGCGCCGGGGCAAGTTCATTCTGAATCGCATGCTCTGCTCGACCGTGCCGGCTCCGCCACCGAACGTCGTTACTCAGCTTCCCCCGCCCGATCCGACCAAGACGATACGCCAACAAATGGCCGATCACCGAACGGATCCGTCGTGCGCAGGCTGCCACACGGTGATGGACGGGCTCGGATTTGCGTTCGAGCATTTCGACGGTGCGGGCAACTATCAGGCAAACGATCGCGGACACCCCATCGACTCGAGCGGGAGCGTCATGATCGCCGGCCTGCCGACCCTCACCTTTCAGGACGCCAGTGGGCTCGCCAACGCCCTGGCCTCGTTGCCGGCGGCGCATGAGTGCTTCGTCCGGCAATGGCTGCGGTACGCGATCAATCGGTTCGAGCAAGACGCCGATGCGCCCGCCGTGGCCCATTTGGCATCGTCCTACGAGAGTTCTCGCCTCGATACGCGGAACCTGATCGTCGAAATCACGCGAACGTTGCCCTTTTCGCATCGCGCTCCGGCGCAAGGTGAGGTCCTGACTCCATGACACGGCGTTTTTCGAGACGTTCGCTATTGGCGGGCACCGGTGCGTCGGCGGTGCTCCTGCCTCTGCTCAATCAGGAGCAGACCTTCGGTGCCACCGTCACGTTTCCGAAGCGCATCATCTTCGTCGTCACGGGCAATGGGACGATTGAGAACAGCTTCTGGCCCACGGGAACCGACGGCAACCTGACGCTTGGCGAGATCACGTCGCCGCTCGAGGCGCACAAGGCGCAGCTCCTCTTTCCCCGGGGCATCGACATGAGGGTCTGGGCGGAGAACAATCCGTTCGGCGGCAACGGAGATGCGCACCACAATTTCGGCGCCATCCTGACGTCGACGATATTGGCCACCGGCGATCCGCCCCACGATAAAGGCGGGCCCGGCCTCGCGCTTGCCTCGTCGATTTCGATCGACCAGTTCATCGGACAAGAGTTCAACAAGCAGCTGATGGCCCAAGGGCAGGCCCCGCTCCCATTTCCCGTGCTGAGCGTTCGCGCCTGGGGCAGGGACGGAACCGGGTATGCGACGCTCTCGTGGACGGGCAACAAGGCACCGGTCAGCGCCGAGAGTGATCCACACCGACTCTTTAACACGCTCTTCACGGGGCGCACGACGGGCTCCGCGGCGCCCGATCCGACGTTGGTCAAGTTGATGAAGACGCGCCAGAGCGTGCTCGACTACGTCGGAAGCGCTCTCGACCGCCAGAGCAAGCGCTTCGGGGCCGACGATCGACTCAAGGTCCAGATTCACCTCGACGCTATCCGCAGCATCGAAATGCAGCTGCAGGGCGGGTCCGTCGGGGCGAACTGTAAGCCGCCCACCATCGACGCGGTCACCGACTTCAAGCCCATGGAACAATTCCCCGCCCTGGTCGAGGCGGAGATGGATCTCATCACGGCGGCGCTGGCTTGCGGGTTGACGCGTGTGGTGACCCTCGCCCTGGGCGACGGCGAGGACTACAACATCTACTTCCCGTGGCTCGGGATCACGGGCAAGGGCATCGAGTTTCCGACTCGGCACAAGCACGACATCGCGCACCGGCCGGGCGTCAACAACGTGGACAAGATCAATACCGAAAAGTGGTTCTTTTCGACGTACGCGCGCCTGCTCGACAAGTTGAGCGCCGTTCCCGAGGGAAGCGGGACGATGCTCGACAACACCGTGATTCTATTTCTGAACTCGCTGAACAGCGGGTTCGGGCACTCGGTGCTCAAGATGCCGATCGTCGTCGCGGCGGGGGCCAACATGGGCATTCGCACGAATCGGCTGATCGATCTGCAGAAAGAGGCGCACAACAAGCTGCTCGCTGCGTTGGCGAACGCCGCGGGCGTCCCGATGGCCGGCTGGGGCGACGCGCGGTTTACTGGGACGACCAATCTGGCTTAGCGCGCGGTCGGAGACCCGGTCTACGCGGTTCACCCTGAGACGCGGTGGGCGCCCGCTCGGCGAGCGGCGTTTCGGTGCTCGGCGGCGGGGGGGCGCCCGGATCGATGGGCCGTACCGGTGCGATCGATTGCATCAGGACGCAGCGGAACTCGCGTTTCTGGTTGGCTGCGCGGAGGCCCCTACCCCGGTTAAGTCTTTGGGACGGCCCATCGACCGCCCTGCCCGCCGCCTCCGCGCCGAAACGCCGCTCGCCGAGCTTTTTTGCACACTACACCTGCCGGGACGGAGAACAACGTCGCAAGAACCCAGTTCGCTCGCGCTCCGGCTGACGTGATCGGGCATCGCGGGTTTGGGCGGTCCCGGCCACCACGCGGGGATACTGTTCATACGGCACGAAGGCGGAAAGGGGCCGCCGTATCCATGACTCAACTGATGATGCTCGGGCTCTTCGCGTCCGTTGTGAACATCGGCGTTGCAGCCGTGCTGCATCGGCTGACTCGCCGGCGCGAAGGGGCGTCGTGGCGTCGTTGGACGGGGGCGTCTCTCGGAGCAGCCGTTGGTCTCACGATCGCGGTTGGTGAAGTGCACCTTCTCTACGGCCTGCAAAGCGGCGGAGGGGACGCGGGTACGCTAATCGAGGCGTTGCTCTTCACCTTCGCAGCGCCGAGTGCCATCGGGATCATGGCGTGGCTCGGGGGCGAATTCGTCGGAGGTCGCCCGCGCAAATCTTGGGGCGGGGCCGTCGCGGCGTGCTTGGCGACTGGCCTCGCAATAGTCGGGGAATGGCTCATCGGGCCCACTTCACCGCTCCTCCGCGCAGTGACATGGCCCATCAACTTGTTGTGGCCGTGTCTTGCAGCAGTGGCTGGATATGCGCTGGCCGTTTCATCCTTGTCTCCCGCAGAGCCAAGACTTCTGTAGCCTCGGCTTCATGCGCGTGACCGCGCCCGCATCCGCGCCTCACAGAGCAGCAGAAACCGGCGGGGTGGTCGCAGACTCGCAGAGCTCACCCCGCCAACACTCGGGTTGCACCTGTCACAAGGGATTGCCGCAAACGGCGGGCGAGCACCACGCATTGGCCTCGCTGACGCAGATGCTGTCCCACGTGCTCGCGCAGCAGAACGGATCCGAGGCGCAGACCGTCTGCAGGCAGCTATTGGCGGTACAAGTCGCGTCGAGGGGGTCGCCTTCGGCACAGACCGAGTGGTTGCTGTTGCAGCAATCCCATCCCGACTGTGCGCCCGTCATGTCCGTCGTCGTGGGAACAGTGATGAATGTGCCGAACGACTTGTCCTTGTACACGTCGACGCCCACGTGCACGCATTGGTTGGTGCTTCCGATCTTCAAGCTCGCGTCGGCGATGGTCCCGTTCATGGTCGTCGTGATTTCTTGGTACTGGTATTGTAGGTCGATACCGGCTTTGAACAGGCTGCTGAACCCGAAGTCGGCCGTGAGCTCGTCGGTGATCTGAATCCCGCTTGAGCTACTGTTCGACAGGTTGGTTTGCAGATCGTAGGTGTGAGCGACGAAATTGCCACCGGGCGGGGGCCCGTCAAGTTCGAGGCTGGTCTCGTACTCGAACCGCGTCGACCCGGGGTTGAATCCGCTGGGCGAGAAGAAGGGATCCATCGCCAGGATCCTCTGCTTCTGGGCCGGGGTCAGCGCCGACAACCGCTTCCAGCTCTCGATGGGCACGAGTCCCAAGAGCTGGCCGGCGGTGACCGTTTCGACGATCGGTGTCCCGTTGGCGGTCACCAGCAGTCCCGTAAAGACGCCATTGATGGTCGTGATCTGAATGAGAGAGTTGACCCAAATCGCAAAGATGTCCTTTTCGTGGTGGACGACGTCGTCGGTCATGTTGGTCATGATCGCGACCCCGGAGCTGCTCGTGACTTGCAAACTGTTCGCGCTACCCGAGATGTGTCCGACCGTAAACTTGTTCTCGATAGAGCTACCAGTCGGCCAGGTCGCTTGCGCATCGATGCCGATGGAGGCGACGTGTTGGTAGCTCGTCTGCGATCCGATGTAGCTGCCTGCCGTGTAGTCCACTTCGCTCATGGATCCCGGCAGGGAGTATTGGATGTTGACGACCTGGAACCAGGGATCGGGGTTGACCGACTCGTGTACAGGAGGGGGACCGCAGAAGCACCCGCTGGCGTTGCAAATCAAATGCTGGGGGTAGTTGCAGTGAGGCAGGTTGAGACCGTCGGTATGGAACGTGGCCCCGGCAATTGGATCCGCCACGGGCACCGGTGCTCGCTCGCCCGGTGCCCACACGGAAAGCGGATCAGCTTGCTCCGGCGCACGCCGCGAGTCTGCTTGCGCGAGCGTGGCAATTCGAGCGCTGGCAGCTGCCGCCTCGCCCGCGGAAATCTCGGCTATCCGATGCGCTTCCGGCACGCGCTTGCCAAGCGCGGACGGCAAGGTGGGATTCGCAAGGGGCGACCGCGCGCGGAGTGCGGGTCCAGGTCGAGCTCGCGACGTCCCCGTTGTTTCGTAGGCTTCGCGCGCACTGACCGCTTCCGCAGAGGTGTGCGCTGGGTCGGCGGTCGTTTGTCCCGGTCCTGCGCCCGAGCAGCCCGCCGCAGCAAGCGCGAGCCCGACAGAGAGAGACGAGGACAAGCCGCAAAGGAAAAGTTTTCGCATGGAATCCTCCTTATGGAGACCGTGATTTGGTCCGTCGTGGATCAGGTGAAGAGGCGCCCTGCTCGGGCACCTTTCAGTCCTCTCTACGGAGGGGCGCCGCGTTCTGGTTGGATTTTGTCGAGCACGGCGCCGAACGCTTCACTTGGTGAAGGACGGTCAGCACGCAGTAGGCTGGCGGCGCGGCCGCCAAGAAGACAATCCCAAGCCGAGCGATGAGCAAGGTCAGTGCGCAGCCTTTGATCGCGGTACGCGACGTGCGCAGGAGTAGCCACTGGCGCAGGAACAACCTCTGCCGCCTTGGGGCCGACGGCTTGGTGGTGCCCGTCCGATACGGAGCACCGGACACACCTAAGGGTCGAGCACGAGCACGCCAAAGGCCTCGGGCACGTGAAAGTTTGGCTTCTCGGTGCGCGGGGGGCTCCACGCCAGGTAGACCCTCGGGTCGGGTCCCTCCATCCGGTAAAGGCCGATCGGGAGCCGCGCGCCGGGGACGAGCGCCTTCACGATGTCTGGCGCAGTGAACGCAGCCTCGATCGTCGCGGTGCGCTTTGCGGGGTCGCGCGTCGTAGCGATGCGGGCTCCGCTCGACCATGTTGTGTCCGACTTGGCCGTGCGCCGGTCGATGTCGAGGTCCCAGAAATGCCCGAACGGGCCTACCTCCATCTCGTAGTAGTGCCACGGACGCGCCGGATCGGGCGTAAAGAAGAGCTCCACGCAGTCTTCCTCGTAAAGCTTAGGACGCGGCTCCGACAGCGAGCGCGAACGGTCGACATTGAGTCCAGCGCTCTCGAGTTGCCAGAGGACGTAGAGCGCTTGTGGCGAGTAAAAGAATCGCACACGGGTCACGATGCCGGTGGGCTTCCCCGGGTAGTCGGTATCCCACGCGACCGGTGTCGCCTTCGACCAGGGCGCGTCGTTGCCGAGGCCGTCGACGACAAGGCTGTCCTCAACAATCGGCGCGGCGCGCGCCGCGGGCTTGCCGGCGGGCTGCTGGGTCATGGGCGGCGAAACGTCCGAGTGGTGCGGTCCAGTTTACCGCTCCAGCGCGTCGGCGCGCGCCAACGTGCGAGAAAAGTGCTCTTTGCGGTGCGCGCGAGCCGCCCACTTTGCTGCGTAGGGCAGGTCGAAATCGGCAGCTGCCCGGCGGGCGAGGATGAGCTCCACAGCCGCGAGCGCAGCAACTGCACCAGGGCGGAGCAAGTGGGTGCGCGCGGATGGATCCTGCCTGGTCCGCCTGACGAACCGCACCAGAGCGACGACGTATTCGATGGTCCGTACGAACTGTCGCGGATCGAGCGCGTACTCAGATGCATGCACGATTGAAATTTAGCGTGGGCCCCTCCCCGAGAGGCGAACAGGGTCGAGCCATGGCGACATTCCCACGAGGCGCGCCTTGTCGCTACAGCTCAACGGATCGGCCGAGTTGGCATGACATCTGCTGGAGTGTTGTTCATAGCTCTCTCATTCACCCGTCGCGGTGCCCGATCCATGACGGCAAAGGCAACCCCATCGCTCGATCGCCGTCGCCATTTTTCAAGGGCGTACGGACTGGCGGTACTGGCAATCGCCGGCGTCACTCTGCTGAGGCTTCCTCTCGAGCCCTTCCTTCACGGCCGCGCACCGTATGCGCTCTACTATCTGCCGATCGTTTCGGTCGCCTGGTGCTTCGGTCGTTGAGTCTTCGGACGATGCAATCGTCACCAAAGACTCAAACGGCGTCATCCGGTCCTGGAACGCGGGGGCCGGACGATTGTTCGGCTACGGTGCAAGCGAAATCGTAGGTCGGCCGGTCACGATCCTGGTTCCTCCTGAGCACCAGGACGAGGAGCGCCAAATCCTTGAACGGCTTCGGCACGGTGAGCGCATCGATCACTTCGAGACAGTCCGCCTCGCCAAGGATGGACGAAGGATCGACGTCTCGCTAACGGTGAGATGACGCAGGCCGAACTCTCTCGCTTCGAGCGACGCGAAGATCGGAAGCTATCGACGCTCCGCAAGTACGTCGAGGCCCTAGGCGGCGAGCTCGAGATCGCAGCCGTGTTCGGCAACAAACGGATCACACTTACGGGCGTATGAGCTCGTCGGTCGACGTTTCGGCGCGGAAGAGGCGGTGTGGTGGGCGCTGAGCCGCCAATCAATCCCAGCGGGCCACCGGCTCCCGCGCAGCCACCCAGAAACGCGAGCCCCGTAGGGTCGAAATGCAATCGATCCCACTGTGCGGCTCAGCGCCCGGGCCCCGCCGCCTCTGAGCACCGAAACGCCGGCCGACGAGCGTGCGCACCGCTCGCCCAATCGCGCGCGCCGCCGCCCCCGCTGGTAGACTCGCTCCACCCGCGTGAACGAAAGGACCGCAGATCCCAACGACGGCTCCGTCCTGGCACGCCTGGCGCGGCTCGTCGACCAAGCCTCCGCTCCCGCGGTCGCCTTTCTCGACGACCTCGGCGAAACGGTGATGCTCGCCGGGAGCACACTGGCCTGGGCAATCCGCCCCCCCTTGCGGCCCGTTCAGCTCCTCAAAGCGCTCGACTTTGTCGGTACCGGTTCAACCTTCATCGTCGTTTTGGTTGGCCTCTTCACCGGAATGGCCTTCACCGTCAGCACCATCGTAGGCTTTCGCCAGTTCTCGGCCGAAGGAATGGTCGGCGGGGTAGTCGCCTTGGCCCTCGCGCGGGAGCTCGCCCCCGTGCTCGCCGCGGTCGTCGTCACGGCGCGGGCGGGCAGCACAATGGCCAGCGAGCTCGGGAATATGCGCGTCACCGAGCAAATCGACGCGATCACCACGATGGCCGTCAGCCCAGTGCAGTATCTCGTTGTGCCGCGCGTTCTCGCAACGACCCTCGTTGCGCCGCTCCTCGTCACTTGCTTTGGCATCGCCGGCCAGCTTGGCGCCTATCTCGTTGCAGTCGTGTGGCAAGGGCTCGACGAAGGCATCTTCATCGACAAGATCAGCCAGTTCCTCGAGATGCGCGATTTGCGCATGATGGTCGTCAAGAGCGTGGTCTTTGGCTTCGTGGTGAGCGTCATCTGCTGCAAAAAAGGGTTTCACGCCTCGGGCGGTGCGCGCGGGGTCGGCGAAGCCACGGCAAAGGCCGTTGTCGCCAGCATCGTGGCAATCTTTGCGTTTGACTACGTTCTGACGACCTTGATGACCGATCTGTGAGCCGGCCGGGCGGGGACCCGCCGGACAAACCTGGGGCGGGCAGGGACCCGCCGGACAAACCTGGGGCGGGCAGGGACCCGCCGGACAAACCTGGGCGGCCAAGAAAAATCGAAGGGCTGAATGCTTGCGCAGCGATACCGCGTCTCGCTCTCTTGCTACAATCGCGAACACCGCAGGCGCGATGACGGCGCCGCGCCGAAGGAGCATCCGTGGACAAGGCACGCAACGACCTGAGTGCAGCGGTTCCGAAGTTCTGTCTCGCACTCGAAGAGCATCGCCGCACGCCGGATGGCCGGGTGCGCACGTCGCAGGAGTTTCTCTCCAGCTTTTTTCAGTACGACGACAAGGGCAACACAGACCGTGTCTTCAAGCACCTGCCGAACGAGGTGCGCGGGCCGATTATTGCCGCCTGGGGCGTGCGCGGCATCAAGGCCGCGCTACGCGATACGGACGACAAGGTGCAAAGCGTCATTCACGACGCCCTGCTTGCTGGTGACATCGATGCTGTCGCGTTCGAAGAGGGGCTCACCCCGGACACGCTTGTGCGATGGGCTCCGCTCGGGGACCTGTGGGCGTTCTGGCGGGCTGGAAAGTCGACCAAGCAGGCAATCCACAAGGCCCTGACCACCGCGTACGAGTTGGGGTTGTTCGACGCCCGGTGGTTTCTCGACACCATCCAGGCAAGAACCTCGCTGCGCGGGACCGACGTTCTCGCCGACGGTTTGGGCAAAGAAGACCTTACGGGCTGGGTCAAGCGCATTCACGAGACCGGCGACGGAAGTCCAAAGGGAATCGTTGGAGCGCTTGGCTGGGACAAGATCGTAAACAAGACGCAGAACGATGCGCTCGTCGCCGTGCTGGACGCGGTAGCGGCCAAAATAGGCCTTACCGGCGCCGATGCGAAGACCGAGTCCGAGACCAAGTCCGAACCGAAGACCGACCCGCCGAGCGCTTCCGTCGAGGCCTCGGGGCGCGTCCAAGGGTCCGAGAAAGCGCCCATCGTTGACGCAGCATGGTCAATGCCGCCAACTCCTCCGCCCGACGGGCAGGCAGCGTCCGCCGACAAGGCGGGGTCTGCGGCCGCGGAAGACTCAATCAATATCGTTCTCGAGGAAGAGCTCCTCATCACGGACTCGGCGGCCCCGTCGGCTCCGCGGCCGCCCACGACCCCGCCCGATCGCAACACGGACGACGACTTGACGCAGGTGCAGGCAAAGCCCTTTGGCCGCGATCGCTTTCTGCGCAAGCGGTAAACTCAACTGAGCGCGAGCATTCGATCGATCGGCTTGCGCGCGCGGGTCATGAGCTCCTGGGACATCTCGAGGCGCGGAGCGAGGTCGCGCAGCGACAAATACACTTTCTCGAGCGTGTTCTTTTTCATGAACGGGCATTCGTTGCACGAACAGTTGGCCTGAGGAGGCGCGGGGATAAACGTCTTCTCGGGCGCCTGCTGTCGCATCGGATGCAGGATTCCGGCCTCTGTGGCCACGATAAACTCTTCTTTTGGGCTGCTTACGGCGTACTTGAGAAGGGCCGTGGTCGACCCGATGTAGTCCGCCATGGCGAGCACGGGCTCTTCGCATTCTGGGTGCGCCAGAACGAGCGCCCGCGGATGCCGCTCCTTCAGGGCCACGAGCTTTCGCACGCTGAATGTCTCGTGCACGATGCAGCTGCCCTGCCAGAGAAGCATCTTTCGCCCTATTTTCTTCTCCAGATAACGCCCCAAGTTCTTGTCCGGCGCAAAGAGGATTGTCTTCTCCGCCGGAATGCTCCGCACAATGGCTTCGGCGTTGGATGACGTGACGATGTAGTCCGAAAGAGCTTTGACCTCGGCCGAACAGTTGATGTAGCTGACGACGACCGCCCCAGGGTGTTTGGCGGTCCACGCCGCGAACTTGTCGGCAGGGCAACCGCTTGCGAGCGAGCAACCCGCCTCGAGATCGGGCAGGACGACGGTTCGCTCCGGGTTGAGCAGTTTGGCGGTCTCGGCCATAAAGTGAACGCCTGCGAAACAAATGACGTCGGCCGTCGTCTTGGCTGCAGCTTGTGCGAGCTGCAGAGAGTCGCCGGTGAAGTCGGCCACGTCCTGAATCTCGCTGTCCTGATAGTAGTGCGCCAAGATGACGGCGTTGCGCTCCCTCTTCAAGGCAAGGATGGCTTCTTCGAGGTCAACCGGGATCGGAAGGGAAGGGGCCATGCCGGGAAAGTAGGGCCCCGCTTATCGCCTGACAAGCAAAGCAGGCCGCTTTATGACTTGCCGAGCAGTTTGGCCGCCACGCGACTCCCAAGTTTCTCCGCCATGAGCTGCTCGACGAAGCGCTCGAGCTCTTGTCGTTCCGCGTCGTGCGCGAACTTGAAGCGAATGCCCATGCCGGCGGGACGCCCCTCGGACGCCTGCGTTTCGTCGACGATCCAGATCACCTCGCCGCTCAGCTGCAGGTGCTCCGTCTGCTCGGGGATGGAAAGAACGAAAACGAACTCGGTGCCTACGTCGAGAGGCTTGGCCGTGCGAATGAACGTTCCTCCTTTGGAGATGTTCTTCGCATAGTCCGCGAAGAACGTGTTCATTCGCTTGTAGTCGACACGCAGTTGTACGGCATGACGAGGCGACGAGCGCTGCTCCGAGTCACCCATCCAAAACTCCCCTCAGGCGGTCGCCATGACTCGGTCGAGCACGGAAAGAAGGCGCTCGCGCGTCACCGGCTTCTCGATCACGGGCTTGTCGACTCGCGCAATGAACTTCGAAGCGCCTTCGTCGGTGACATTCGCTGTCATGAAGACGGTGTGACGCGCGAGGTCGGGATAATTCTGTAGCAGCCACTCGTAAAGCTGGAATCC
>WNFJ01239694.1_pt2 | contig 19381 bp, 15 predicted proteins | sample 5400461 | NCBI WGS metagenome assembly WNFJ01 (sample SAMN13153349, study PRJNA577476) | soil metagenome | isolation source: 115 cm saprolite on Douglas fir-dominated hillslope | place: USA:California | collected 2013-09-17
ATGATAAACGGCGGTGTGTACGTCTTTGACCGCGCAGTTCTGCAATATATTCCGGAGGGGCCCGCTAGCCTCGAGAAGGATGTTTTTCCGCGCATACTCGATCATGGTGTGTATGCATTTGAGCAGCATGGAATGTTCATCGACATCGGGACGCCGGAAAATTCCGCACGCGCTCAAGAACTCCACCGCAGTCTCTATCAGGCGGCTTTGCTGGGGCTTCGCAACCAGGGACGGCATTAGCTCTGGGGTGTATGCACGATCAGTAGTTCACGGGAGTATGGAAAGAAGGAAGCGAGCCGTATGATCATAACCCGCACTCCGCTCCGCATCTCTTTCTTTGGTGGAGGCACGGATTACCCTATTTGGTATCGCGAGTTCGGCGGCGCGGTATTGTCCACCGCGATTGACAAGGCCTGCTACATTACGTGCCGGCGGCTGCCGCCTTTTTTTGAATACCACAGCCGCATCTCCTATTCAAAAGTAGAAAACGTTAATCAAAACAGCGAAATCGCCCACCCTTCTGTGCGCGCGTGCCTGCAATATCTGGGAGTCGATGAGGGAATGGAAATCCACCACGTTGCGGACCTGCCTGCGCGAACCGGCCTGGGCACAAGTTCCGCTTTTACGGTGGGCCTGTTGCTGGGACTCTATGCGCTCAGAGACCAGATGCGCAACAAACACGCGCTCGCGCTCGATGCCATCCACGTAGAACAGGAAGTGCTGAAGGAGGCTGTGGGGTCGCAGGATCAGATCAGTGCCGCCTATGGGGGCTTCAATCGCGTCAACTTCAAGACGGACGGGAGTTTCGAAGTCAACCAGATCATAATGCCGCCAGACAGGTTGGCTCTGCTGCAGCAGTACTGCGTTCTCTTTTTTACAGGTTTTGCGCGTACCGCTTCGGAAATTGCTAAAGAGCAGATCCGATTGACGGCTCACCGGAAGCATGAGCTCGGAGCCATGTTTCAGATGGTCGATGAGGCCGAAGCGATCGTCACGGATGCGAGTCGTTCGCTGGAGGAATTTGGCCACTTGCTTCACGAGTCCTGGCAGATTAAGAGAACCCTGACGCAAAGCATTACAAACACGAGACTCGATGATATCTATGAGGCAGGACGAAGCGCCGGCGCTCTCGGAGGCAAGCTGCTGGGGGCCGGCGGCGGCGGTTTCATGCTGTTCTTCGTGCCACCGGAACGGCGCAAGGAATTACGGATGCGGCTTAAGAACCTGCTGTGTGTACCGTTCGCTTTCTCCAATCGCGGCAGCCACGTGGTCGTGCATGAACCGGAGCAGATCTACGACAAATCACTGGCCGAAGAGCGGACTGAGGTTTACGCGCAACAGCCGTCTCGTGATGCTGATTAGCGCAGTCACGCCTGTGCAAGGAAAGCGTACATGGAACAGCAGCAGTACCTCCCGTCTTACGTGCTAATCACACCCGCGCGTAACGAAGAGGAATTCATCGAGAAGACCATCGAGTCTGTGATCCATCAAACGTGTCTGCCCTTGAGGTGGATCATCGCGAACGATGGTTCGACGGACGCTACCGGTGAGGTCGTCGAGCGCTATCTTTCCAGGTACAGATGGATCGAACTGGTTAATCTTCCGCAGCTCCTGGAGCGCAATTTTGCCGCTAAGGTTTGCGCCTTTAACGCCGGTCAAGAAAGACTGAAGAATGTTAACTACGAGATTATCGGCAATCTGGATTCAGATGTTTCTTTGGATCCGGATCATTTTGAATTCCTCCTGTGTAAATTCAAAGAGGACCCCCGTCTTGGCGTGACTGGAACAGTTTTCAAGGAGGAAGGAGGCTACAACTCGGAAACCGACAGCTTTGAAGGGCAGCTCCACGTATCAGGCCAATGCCAGATGTTCCGGCGCCAATGCTTCCAGGACGTAGGCGGATATTTTGCAAATAAGGCCGGAGGCATTGACTGGATCGCCGTCGCGACGGCCCGGATGCTGGGCTGGAAGACAAGATCATTTCGAGAGAAATCGTTCTTTCATTACCGGCATTTGGGGACAGCCGAGCACAGCCCATTCGCTGCAGCATTCTCCTATGGTGAGAAGGACTACTACCTTGGCGGACATCCGCTTTGGGAAGTCTTCCGTGCTGCGTATCGAATGACGAAACCACCCTATTTGGTCGAAGGGCTCGCCCTGGGCTTGGGTTATGGGTGGGCAATGCTGCGAAGAGTAGAGCGTCCGGTCTCCAAAGAGCTCATGACGTTCCACCGCCGGGAGCAGATGCAGAAGCTGAAGACCATCATAAAATCTTTACTCACGCTTAAGCCAATCGATAAATTCACGCTCCTGCCCGAATAGAGGACTTTTTCCGTCCAAGAGAACGCCACTATGAGTGAGACACAAGCTGCGCAAATCAAAACGGCCCTCAGCCGCTTTACACTTTGGCTTGGTCGTTACGGTGAAACTTCGTACGACTACCAGAGCTATTTTGCGAGTGCCCTGGGACGAAGGGCCAAGGCTCTCTACTATCAAAAACCTCTGTTGGGCACGCTAGCCGTGTCTCCTATAGTCTTCTCAGAGGCCTTCGTTCCCTCAGCGCGACGGTTCTTCTGGAAACGACAACGGTTCCCTATCGCGGACGCGCATTATGCCATGGGCTTCGCTCTTCTTTCCCAGATTTTGGGAGCAGAGTCACACTATGAACGAGCAATTCACTTTCTGGAAGTACTCACAGAAACCCGCTGTCCAGGCTTTGAGAACTACGCTTGGGGCTACCCATTCCACTGGGAAACACGGCGCGGAACGATCAGAGAAGGGACTCCGCTGATTACCACGGTTCCTTATGTCTACGAGGCCTTCCGCCAGGTTTACCAGCTTGATCGCAATCCCCGGTGGCGGGAAATCATGCATTCGATCGCGCGGCATGCGTTTGAGGACTATCAAGATGTTGAGGCTTCGGCGAATGCTTCCACCTGTTGCTATACACCCGGACCTGGTGACTCGAGCAGTGTCGTTAATGCGAGTGCCTACCGGGCCTTTCTCCTCACCAGTGCGGTGTTGGACTTCTCGGAGCCAGGATTTCAGAGAGTTGCAGAGCGAAATCTCAACTTTGTCCTTGAGTCCCAAAATCCAGACGGCTCCTGGTACTATTCCACGGATAATGTCAGGGACTTCGTGGACCACTTTCATACTTGCTTTGTTTTGAAGGCGCTCGCAAAAATCGAGCAACTGACCGGCTGCGAGCGGTGCCACAGGGCTATCCAGCAGGGTGTCAGTTATTATATGAGAAACTTATTTGATTCTGCCGATTTGCCCTCGCCATTTTCCAAGCGGCCGCGGCTCACGGTGTATCGCAGAGAGCTCTATGACTATGCCGAGTGCATCAATCTCGGCGCCCTTTTGCACGGGCGTTTCCCAGAGTTGGACAGGATCGTGATGGGTGTTGTCGCGGATCTCCTGGCTCGCTGGCAAAGACCTGATGGCTCATTTAGGTCCCGCCAGCTTTTCGTCGGCTGGGACAACGTGCCAATGCATCGCTGGGCGCAGTCTCAGGTATTTCGCAGTCTCTGCTTTTTCTTATCTCGAATTAAAGAAAGCCAGGAGACAGAAGTGCCGCCGACACTCTTCAGCGTCTGCTCTTAAAGGTTGCAAAGTAAAGACTCTTATGTGCGGAATCTGCGGACAATATAACTATAGGAACCTGAAACCTGTTCGACGCCGGGAAATTGAGGCGATGACAAAGTCCATCGCCCATCGAGGGCCTGACGACGAGGGTTACTACATTGACGGACCGCTCGGATTCGGGTTTCGTAGGCTTTCGATCATCGATCTTGCGGGCGGACACCAACCCATGTCGGACCAGGAAGAATCTGTTTGGGTGGTTTTCAACGGCGAGATCTATAACTTCCACGAGCTTAAGCGTAAACTGCAGAGCCATGGGCATGTATTTCGCACTAATTCTGACACTGAGGTAATCCTGCACGGATACAAGCAGTGGGGCGATGAGGTGCTAAACCACCTCAATGGCATGTTTGGTCTGGCAATTTGGGACGTTCGGCAGAGGCGGCTGGTACTTGCCCGTGATCCGTTTGGCATCAAGCTCCTCTACTACAGAATCGACGGCGATGGTCTGTGTTTCGGTTCCGAGATGCGGGCGATCCGAGCAACCATGCCACCAGAAAAAGTAGAGATTGATCCTGTCTCCCTGAATCTCTTTTTGCGCTATCGCTATACTCCATCCCCTTACACGATACTCAAGGGGGTTAACAAACTCGCCTCGGGAACCAAACTCACAGTTGAAAATGGCGCCTGCCGGGTGAGTCGATGGTACAACTTCAAACCCGTTCCTTTTGCATCGACAAAGTCGCCTGGGGAGGCCAGGGAGGAATTGTTATCCCTGTACAAAGATGCGGTGCAGCGACAGCTTATCAGCGACGTGCCGGTCGGCTTGCTTTTGAGCGGAGGCATCGATTCGGCGCTGCTGCTTGCACTGATGAATCTTAACGGTACTTCGTGGCCGACTTACACTGTGGGATATGGTGCGGCCTTCGCGGACGATGAATTGGAAGATGCCTCGCAGACCGCCCACATCCTGGCATCAAAACACACAAGCGTCACCATCACGAGGGCGGTCTTCGAGGAGGCGCTTCCAAAGATCGTGGCTGTATTAGAAGAACCCATAGCCACTTCTTCTATTGTGCCAATGTATTTCGTTTGTGAGCGGGCCCGCAAGGATGTCAAAGTTGCCTTAGTTGGACAGGGTCCGGATGAGTTGTTTGGGGGATATCTCCGGCATCTCGGCGTCCGCTACGGCGCTTTGTGGGCAGGCTTGCCGGATTGGCTGCGCACGCCCATCTACTCGACGGTTGCAGTTCTACCGCGAAATGAGACCCTCAAGCGCGGAGTTTATTCCTTGGCGATTCCGGACCGCATGCGCCGGTATCAACATGTTCTTTCGCTCCTGCCAGGGGACCAAGTCGAAAACCTGTTCCAGGACGGACTGCTCGGTCCAAGCTCCGGAGACAGTATTTTAGAATGTTGGAGCGACCTTACGGATCTCATGACTGAAACTGACGAGTTGGGAGGACTCCAGTTTCTGGAAGTGCGCTCGACTCTCCCAGACGAACTTCTCATGTACGCGGATAAACTCTCGATGGCGCATGGTCTCGAACTCCGGGTGCCGTATGTCGACAAAGAAATTGTTGAATACGTCGAAAGGTTGCCCGCAAGCTTTAAGGTGAGAAATGGCTCCCGGAAGTGGCTGCACCGCCAAGTGTGCCGGACCTTTCTTCCCAATTCGTTCCTAAAACGACCGAAACGGGGGTTTGCCAGCAATGTCGTCGATGATTGGTTCCGAAGTGTCGTGGATAACAAGATGGCTGATACGCTCCTTGACGGTGGCTCGAAGCTCTCCCAGTACCTTCGCCCACAAGCCGTGCACGAATTGTTCGCGCAACATGCCGCTGGGCGCCAGGACAATCACAAGGTTCTCTTTAGCCTAGTCGTTTTTGAGGAATGGCTCCGGGCTCACGGAGAGCCCGTGAGCACTCTGATTTGAGGACGCCGACAGTGTCAAGTGCCAATCTGTGGGTTCCTGAAGCAACCAACGCAGAGTCGGCGGCTCGTGGTCTCCGCGATTTGTCACCTATTGGGATCACAGGCTAGCTGCAAGCTGGATTGATAAGATGCCTCCTACACTAGCGCTGATTCTCTGCCTTGTTCTTTTGTTTGACCCCGCCAAGGACCCCGGCACCTCTTGGGCTTTGTGGGTGCCAGTGACCTGGATGTTCATCCTTGGATCGCGGCTTCCTTCACAGTGGTTCGGCAGCAGTTCGATCCAATCCAGCGCCCAGGCCCTCGCAGAGGGGAATTCATTGGACCGCGTCGTCCTCTCGTTTTTGATGCTACTAGCGATTGGCACCCTGGTGTTGCGCCGGTTCAACTGGGGGAGGTTTTTTAGATCCAACGTGGCCCTGTTTGCCTTCGTCCTTTTCGGCCTGGTCAGCGTGTTCTGGTCCGACTTCGCCCTGATCTCCGTCAAGCGCTGGTTTCGGGACCTCGGCAACTACCTAACCATCCTAGTCGTTCTCTCTGATCCTCGGCCGCTCGAAGCAGTCCGCGCGCTTCTCCGCCGTCTGTGTTATCTGTTGATTCCGCTCTCGATTCTGGTCATCAAGTTTTTTCCGCAGATCGGCAAGCAATACGAATTTTGGTCGGGTGCCTCCCTGTTTGTGGGAGCTGCAACGAGCAAGAACATGCTTGGCGCTGCATGCTTGGTGAGCGGCATATTCTTTTTCTGGGACACCATGACGCGCTGGCGCGACCGTAAGGAACGGCGGACACGAAGGATTATTCGCCTGAACTTTGCATTTATTGCAATGACTTTTTGGCTGCTGCGCTTGGCCAGGAGCGCGACTTCCACCGTTTGCCTTGTACTGGGCTGTGTGATCTTAATTGCCGCGCATCGTAAAGTGTTCCAACGCCGTCCTACATTCCTCAAAGCACTAATCCCAGCCTTCTTCTGTCTGTATCTCCTGCTGGCATTCGGCCTGGACATGAACGGAAACCTGGCCGCCGCGGTTGGACGGGATCCCACACTAACCGATAGAACTTCCATATGGACGACCGTTTTGAGCTTAAGAACCAATCCCCTCCTTGGCACGGGCTACGAAAGCTTCTGGATAGGGCCTCGGCTCCAATACGTTTGGAGTAAAGTGGGGAGCATAAATGAGGCACACAACGGTTACCTTGAGATGTATCTTAACCTTGGCCTGACGGGGGTGGCACTTCTTTGCGTATTTCTGCTTAGTAGCTACCGAAAAATCTGCAGGAGGCTGGCACCTTCTTCCAGCCTAGCCTCACTCAGTTTGGCCCTCTTCGCCGTCATGCTTTTCTACAACATCACGGAGGCTGGTTTTCGGTCTAGTTTAATCTGGGTTGCGTTCCTTCTCTCTGCGGTTGAAGTTCCTGAGCCCGCCAAGGATCCCGATGGCGAACTTGCGAAGCGCACCAACGTGGACACCATGGAACATTTACCGCAGCCTAGTTTTGAAATGATGCGACATAGATAGTCTCGCTCAAACAGCGGCGTGAACAGAATCCAACGCGTCCAGCGCGCCTCTTGTTCCCGCATTGTCCTCTCTGTTGCGCACTCGCTGGAGTAGTCCACTGAATAGTCAGCCCGCGGTTTTCCGGCGGCTGGGCGTTACATCACGGCTCGGGGACAAGAAGAAAGGCAAGGTGATCTTTGAAGATTTGCGACAAGGAGTTGCGTATCAAGGGAAAGCTCATCCGGACTGCGTTCCTCGAAGGGGAGGGGTACCAGGCCTTGGAGGAGCCGGAACCGCTACTCGAGAGACTACGAAAATCCCCAATACGCATTGACCTTTTCACGTTCATTCAAAAGCTCTCGGAAACCTCGCCGAAGTACGATTACCCGATGGAATGGGACAATCTGGCGGTCCTGCCTGTCTCCACGTTTGAGCACTGCTCGACACAGCAGAGCGGGTTCGAGGCACGGAACAAAGCCAAGCACGCTGAAAAGAAGGTTGTGGTCCGAGAAGTGCCCGTTGACGATGTACTCGTTCGGGGAATTTGGGGGTTAACCATCCCTCAGAAGGGGGGCGGTGCCAGAACATGATGCCCACGGAAGAGAACTGCGTTGAAATCAGGGTCAGGGGACGCTGGATCACCATACCTGCAGTGGATGTCAATGGTAGGAAGCTCATCGCCACGGGAAAGTGGCTGAGGACGGCTATGGTCCGCGGCGAGGACATGATGGAGAATGAGCTGGAAAATCCCGAAGTGTACATAAAGAAGCTGAAGGGCGATGCGAACGATGCGTTGAAGGCTGACATCTTTACTTTCACTCAAAAACTACCTGCAACGCTCCCGAAATATCCCTATCCCATGGAATGGGAGAGCGTTGCCGCCATCCGCCTAGTTAGCTTCAAACAGTGGTGGGGAGGCCTCCCCCAGGAAACCCGCAAAAACGTGAGGCGGTCCCAGAGATGTGGCGTGGTGGTGAGGATCAGGGAGTTCGATGACGATCTGATTCAGGGAATCCGGGAAGTGAACGACGAGTCTCCGCTGCGGCAAGGCATGCGTAACGGGTACTACGGCAAGAGCTCCGAGGAGACCAAGAAGCTCTATGGCGAGTTTGTCGGTCGATGCGACTTCATCTGCGCCTACTTCGGCGATGAGCTGATCGGCTTTCTGCATTTGGTCTACCGGGCAGACGTCGCATCGATCTTGAATCTGACCACGAAGCCAAGCCATTTTGACAAGAGACAGGCCAACGCCTTGGTGTCTAAGGCGGTAGAAGTATGCGAAGCAAAAGGCATCTCATACATTACGTACGGCCTGTATAATTACGGAAATAAGCGCGACCATCCTCTTCGTACGTTCAAAATCCGTAACGGGTTTGAGGAGATCCTTATGCCCAGATTTTTCGTACCGTTGAGCCGATGGGGGGGGCTTTGCGTGAAAGCGAAGCTTCATCGGGGTCTTATCGGTATTCTCCCTCATTCAGTAATCAGAATGGCCACGGGCGCGCGGTCTCTATGGTACAATTTCACGGCTTTCATGAGCCGGCGTAGCTCAACGACAGAGCAGCCGAATCGTAATCGGCGGATGGAGCGTTCAAGTCCTCCCGCCGGCTCCACTACTTAACCTGGGAGCGACCCTCCCACCTGCGGAACTACTGCCAATCGATCTAGAGAATCCTGCTGCCTGAGTTAAAGGAACCGCACATGCCGGGTCTTGTTGGTCTGATAACCGGAATGCCCCGTGAATGCGCTGAGCCGCAACTGTTGCGGATGCTAGAAACTCTTCGCCATGAGTCTTTCTACGTAGGCGGCACATGGATGGACGAGTCTCTGGGCGTGTATGTAGGCTGGGTAGCACGGCAGGCGTCCTTTGCCGATGGTATGCCGCTACACAACGAGCGTGGGGACGTCACGCTGATTTTTTCCGGTGAGGAATTTCCCGAACCGAGCATGGTTACAGGGCTGCGGGAACGCGGACATGCGGTTGCCCCGGAGGGACCATCATACCTTGTGCATCTTTACGAAGAGGATGGCTCTTTTCCGTTGGCATTAAATGGAAGGTTCCATGGATTGTTGATCGATAAGAACCGAGGAGCCGCGGCGCTCTTCAATGACCGCTACGGCGTGCATCGGATTTACTTTCACCAATCAAAAGACGCGTTCTATTTCGCAGCCGAGGCCAAAGCGATTCTCGCGGTCCAGCCTGAGCTTCGGACGATAGATCTTCGCAGCGCGGGTGAGTTCGTCGCCTGCGGTTGCACACTCGAGGGCCGATCGCTGTTTAAGGGAATCCACTTGCTGCCTGGCGGATCAAAATGGGTTTTTCACAATGGGTCGCTCGCGGAAAAAGGAACTTATTTCAATCCACGCGAATGGGAAAACCAGGCGGTCCTGGAACCGGAGCCGTATTACAGGGAATTCCATGATGTCTTTACGCGGAACCTCCCCCGCTATTTCAACGGTAATGAGCGCGTGGGGATGTCGCTCACCGGGGGGCTGGACACTCGCATGATTATGGCTTGGCGGAAGGGCCAGTCTGTGTCCGTGCCTTGTTACACGTTCGGCAGCATGTTGCGCGAGAATCAGGATGTGCGCATAGCCCGGCGTTTGGCGGAAGTCTGCAGGCAGCCCTTTCAAGAAATTCCTGCCGGCCAGGAATTTCTATCGCGATTTCCGCACTACGCGGAGCGCGCCGTGTATCTTACCGACGGATGTGTAGACGTGGGCCGTGCCCCCGATCTTTACTTGAATGAGAAGGCTCGCGAAATCGCCCCTGTAAGAATGACAGGAGTCTTTGGCGGCGAGATCCTTCGCCACTTCCGTGCGTTCAAGCCCGAAATGCCTGCTCCTGGATTATTCCATCCGGATTTTCTGGCCCATCTCAACCAGGCAAGGGAAACCTATAAAGGTCTCGTTCGAGCCCATCCGGTAACTTTTGCCGCCTTCAAACAGAGCCCGTGGCATAACTATGGGATTCTTGCCCTTGAGCAGACGCAGCTTTCCATGCGCTCCCCGTACCTCGACAACGATTTGGTCCGAACCGTATATCGCGCCTCCGGCTCCGCGTTAGACAGCGATGAGGCCTCCTTGCGGCTGATTGCGGATGGAAACCCGGACCTTTCCCGAATCCTGACGGACCGCGGTGTAGGGGGAAAGTGGAGAGGCATACCAGAGCTAGCCGCCCACGCGCTCCTTGAGTTTCTGTTCAAAGCTGAATATGGCTACGACATGGGGATGCCCCAATGGGTCGCCCAAATCGACCATATGCTTTCTTTTATGCACTTCGAACGGCTGTTCCTTGGAAGACACAAGGTTTATCACTTCCGGATCTGGTACCGAGACGTGCTGGGTAAGTACGTTCGAGACATATTGTTAGATTCGCGTAGCCTTTCGCGCCCCTATATCGAACGAAAGGGGCTAGAGGCGGTGGTCCGCAGGCACATCAAAGGTGACAGGAATTATACGGAAGAAATTCACAAGGCGTTAACCCTGGAACTGTTACACCGCCTATTTGTAGATGGGTCCGCACAAGGGGTTCGGTAGCGCCGCTGTTCGTTGCGAACATCTGACATACAACCCCTTTTGGCCAGGGCACAATAAGCGTACAGGTCTGCATCCCTGTTCACTAATTGTACTTAGGTCCAGTAGTATTGCATCAAAGCGAGAATTAAGCTGCTAGTGTAGGGGGACTAGCAGTTCCAGTCCGTTCGCCGAATCATTACGGATTTGGTAGAGCATTTACTACGCCAGAGGGCGGAGATGAAGAAAATTCTTGTTTGCGCATTCGTTCTGTGCCTGTGCACGGTTTCTTTTGGCCAGACTTGGTCAACCCTCCCAGTGGACCTATTTGTGGATATGAACACCAGTAGCCCTAGCACAGCGCTGACCGCAAGCATCATGACGGCGGGGACAGTAAGCGTTAATTGCATCCCTGGTACAGCATGCAATTGGGCAGCGCCTGCAACCAACGCTTTCAGTGTGGGTCCTGGTCTGCCAGCCTGCGCGAATCTCGGCCCTGTGCAGATGAATGGCGCCGGCGGTGCGCTCTACCCTGCCCAAGCGCTGAACTTCAACAGCATTGCTTACAACGACAGCGTGCCTGGACCAGGTTCGAATGAGATCATGACCTTTGGTGGTTCGGCGGCTTCCGCAACGGCAGTATCGGCCCTTGTCTGCCTCACCATTGGGCCTCCGGCGCAGCCTTTGTCCGGTTCGGACTACGATCGTCTCATATTCTTCAACACAGCTGGGAACTACGCCGTTTTGCAATTCAACAACCAAAACGGTTGCACTCCACCTGCGGGCTACATCGGCGCTCGCATCGAAGTTAAGCCAACCGCGCACTCGTCGTGCATTTATGTTCTCCCGCAGCAAACCTACTGGTTTTCTCTCTATTGGAACATCAACACCGGAGTTACCTACCTGTACGCATTCACGCCGGGGGGCACTCAGATTTCCTGCGGCGCTGTTTCATCCACGTGCCTATCGAATGGTGCGGCAACTGTCATCGCAGGCAATACAGGCGGCGGGGGTCTGCACCAGATGTACTTTGGCAACAACGAGAACGGATTCTACACCGGTGGCACCACGACCTACTTCCACAACATTATGGTGAACTGGACAAGCACCCCGATCCCAATGTTTTGGACTGGTGGGGCGGCCGTGCAGCCACCCACTAATTTGAAGGCGACGGTGCAGTAATGGAAGAGCGTGGCGCACTTCTGTCTAACCAAAAGATTCCAGCCGACGAAGGTGCAAATTCGGGAATCGCAGGAGTTTTACTGCCAATGAAAAGATTAGGATTCGTCCTGTTGCTCTTTGCCTGCGCGAGCATGCATGCTCAAACGCCATGGAGTGGTGTGTTGGCCCCAAGTCGCGTAATAGATTGGAGCAAAGCGGGGGTTGTCGGCGGTATCCCGAATCGCACAGCGATTTGCACCACGCTCACATCAAGTGCCACCTCGGCACAAATTAACTCGGCTATTGCCAGTTGTTCCAGCAGCGGAGGTGGGGTCGTTTTACTGGGCGCCGGGACCTACAGCAATGCAACCAGCGGTTTCTCCTTCAGCGGAGCGTCGAACGTAACGGTGCGCGGCGCTGGGGCTGACCAAACCATTCTGGTGCCAACCAGCGGAATCGTTATGGGTTCAGCCGATACCAACTGGAGAGGCAGCCCGCAGAACCTCACGAGTTGGTGTGCGTCAACTTGTCCTCAAGGCACGAACCAAATCACTCTAGCAACGATCGCAAACCTGAAGGTCGGCAATCCCATTATCTTAGACCAGCTTGATCCCACGACAGACAATGGGGGAATTATTGTCTCCCAAGCTACCACAGCGCAGACCGGCGTTGCTCCCGGTCTTGCAGGTCCTTACAGCACGCAAGGAAGCGCCCAATCCATGCGCGGTCCCTCAAACGGCGCCTGCTCGGGCAGCGCGACGTGCCGGTCACAACAACAAATTGTGACCGTTACAAGCTGCAACGGCGTAATGACCATCGGCTCTGCGTGCTCGGGCAGCAATGTGGTCGTTGGCATTTCTCCAGGCCTAGAGATGCCGAATTGGAACTCATCCCAGACCCCTCAGGCGTGGTGGGCAGCATCCCCGGCCTTAAACGACGGGATCGAGGATTTGTCGTTGGACCTCTCAAGTTGTTCCGGGTGTAATGGGATCAATATTTTCAATGCGCAGAACTGTTGGGTTAAGGGCGTGCGCACGTCGAACAGCAGCGGTGAGGGCCAGCTCCGCATAGAGTACGGGAATCACATCAGCATCGTGAACAATTACATGGCCGTGTCGGCCGCCGGAACTGGTTCTTATGGCCTCATCGAAAACAACATCATGCAGGGAGTGACCACACCCCACATCAGCAACGGGACGACGAGCGGATGTGTTTTTTCTTACAACTATTCGGTGAACGGCGTCTATACCCCCAGTCCCGGCTATAACATCCCGGCGCACGGTGACCATGGCTCGGGAGTAGCGATGGTCCTACTAGAAGGGAACATCGCGAACGGCGCGACCGCTGACGTAATTCACGGAACGTCCAATCTGAACACGCATTTCCGCAACTATTTCACCGGTATTCAACCGGTCTGCTATGCCAGCGGTTCAAGCTACGCGACCTACACCTATCAGGCGTGCAAGAACAACGTTATCCCGGAGCAAGTGTTTGCCTTCCATCGTTTTTTCAACTTGATCGGCAACATCTTGGGGACGACTGGTACCAACACGACTTATACGTCGAGCACGATGATTAATGGAATACCGACCTCGGTTATAGGAGAGGGCTACGGCAACGTCAGCGTGCCAAGCGATCCCAACGTAGCGCCCACGTTGATGCTGTGGGGCAACGCGGATTCGGCAACTGGCTTTGGGTCACCGCGATTCAACTGCAGCGAAGTCCCGACGGCCTTAACGGGCGTTCAAGCTCCGTTCTCCAATCCTTGCCCTTCCAGTCAATCACTGCCCGCTTCTTTCTATTACGCTTCGACGCCCTCCTGGTGGCCGAGCGGCAAGCCCTATCCGCCGATTGGCCCGGATGTCGCTTCGGGAAATCTTTTGGTCTGCACCAGTGGGACGTTTAGCAGGTCCTTGGTTACGAACGCCGCTCAATGTTCCGGTGGTTCAAGCACTGCGGTGGCAGGAGGACACGCCAACAGCATCCCTGCAATGGACTGCTATCTCAGTCTTGGGGGGCGCCCGGATGGGACAAACCTTCCCCTTACGAATTTCAACGAGAACGGTTGCTACGCACAAACAGTATCGAGTAAACCTCAGCCGCCGACAAGCCTCAAAGCAACGGTCAACTGAAACTCAAAAACTTGTGCGGCTTGACATCGGCTAAGCGAACCAATGGAAAAACAGCGATTCGAGTTTTCCTGGGGGTTGCGTAGCTACAGGCGGCGTCGTGTCTGTCTGTAGCAGTTATTGACGATGAAAGTCAGTCCCCCTCCCGATGCCGGTCGGGACCTCTCATCATGTTCAGCCAAGACACCATCGCTGGAGTTTGGTTGATGTGCCCGCCTCCGATGGAGTCAGGGTTTCGTTTGCGAGATCGGAACCTTTGCCCAACCGAGTAATGCCCATTGCGACGATCACGCAAGGCAAGAAACACCCTGTTTCTGTCCCGGTCTGCTATCTTCAAAAGTTAAGTAAACTAAGGAGCCCTTTGCCATGAAACCGCTGGTCTCGATTCTGATCCCGGCCTATAACGCCGAGGCGTGGGTCGCCGAAACCATCCGATCCGCGGTGGCGCAAACCTGGCCGCGAAAGGAAATCATCGTGGTGGATGATGGCTCCAAGGATCGGACGGCCGAAGTGGCTCGGCAATTTGCCTCGAAGGAGGTCTGCGTTGTGTCCACTAAAAATCAAGGGGCTGCGGCAGCCCGCAACCATGCGTTCCAGCTCAGCCAAGGGGACTACATCCAGTGGCTGGATGCGGATGATCTTCTGGCCCCCGACAAAATTGAGCGCCAGCTTGAGGCCGTGCGAGGAACTGACGGGAAGCGAGTGCTTGTCTCCTCGTCCTGGGGCTATTTCTACTATCGGACCCAGCGCGCGCGGTTTATCCGAACCTCTTTGTGGCAAGACCTAACCGCGGTCGAGTGGCTACTGAAGAACGTCGGGGACAACGTGTTTATGCCTACTCTCAATTGGCTGATGAGCCGGGACCTGGCTGAGGTGGTAGGACCCTGGGATACACGGCTCCTTAGCGACGATGACGCCGAGTATTTCTGTCGTGTTCTTCTGGCGTCCAATGGCGCTCGCTTTGCCCCAGATGCCCGAGCCTTCTACAGGGTTACTCCCGCGAGCCGGCTAAGCTACATTCGCCCCTCGGACGACCGGAAGAAAGACGCGAAAATTCTCTCGATGAAACTGCACATTCAGTATCTCCGATCCCTGGAAGAAAGCGACCGCGTCCAAAAGGCATGTTTGGCCTACCTGCAGATTTGGTTCGACACTTTCTATCCGGAACGACCCGACCTTGTCGCGGAGTTGCAGAGCCTGGCGACAGAACTCCATGGTCACCTGGAGGTACCCCACCTGCGGTGGAAGTACGACTGGGTGGTTCCGATTTTTGGTTGGAAGGCGGGGAAATGGGCTCAGATGACGCTTCCACAGCTCCGTGCTTCGCTTGCCAGAGGATGGGACAAGTTCATGTATAAGCTGGAAACTCGCAACGCGGTCGTGAGCCGCTGGGCCAACCTCGTGCAGGCAAGCGAAGGGAATTAGAACAGGAGGTGCGGGAACGTGGGGAGCCCGACTCAGCAAATAGACAAAATCAACGGAATCTGGAATGACCACTTGGAGGTGGCTCGAGCTCTTCCCAACCTGGCCTCGGCCGTTTCGCAGGCGGTTGACATTATCAGTACTTCCCTCGCTGCTGGAGGCCAATTGCTCATCGCCGGGAACGGAGGATCCGCAGCCGATGCGCAGCACATTACCGCCGAACTTACGGGCCGCTTTTTGCGCGATCGGAAGCCTTTGCGGGCATTGGCCTTGCATACCAACACATCAGCGCTCACGGCCATTGGAAACGACTATGGATTCGAAGAGGTTTTCGCGCGCGAGCTCTCCGCCCATGCCCGGCCGGGCGATGTGCTGCTGGCGATCTCCACCAGCGGCAACAGCCGCAATATCCTGCGCGCGATTGAGGCCGCTCGAAGCAACAAGGTCAAGGTTATCGGACTAACGGGGGAATCGGGCGGCCAGATGCGGATGGCTTGCGACCTGTGTATTAGCGTCCCTTCCAAATCGACAGCCCGGATACAAGAGATGCATATCCTGATCGGGCACACCATCTGCGAGCTTCTGGAAGCGAAACTGGCAGAGACATAGACAAAATTTCCTCCTTATGCAAAACGGCGGTTTTGGGGTGGACATGCCTGGAACAACAGAACAGGGATTTTGATATGGCGCATAGGCCCAGCGGAGACTTGCCTAATTTGCCGGCAGCGGACTCGGTTCCGCGAATCACTGTGGCTCTGCTGACTGGAGGCGGCGAGAGGCATTATATCGTTAGCCTAGCAACGGAGCTCCTTACGAAGGGGATAGCCCTGGACGTGATTGGAAGCGACGACCTCGATGGTCCGGAATTCCACAATAAACCTCGATTGAATTTCTTAAATTTGCGAGGCAATCAACAGCCCGACGTCAGCTTGGCAGCAAAGGTGTCTCGGATATTAAAGTACTACGCCGCGTTGATCCGCTACGCCGCAAAATCCAAGTCAGGAATCTTTCACATCCTGTGGAACAACAAATTTGAGACCTTGGATCGCACACTGCTCATGCTTTATTACAGGTTCTTGGGAAAGCGTGTCGTCCTTACCGCGCATAATGTGAATGCCGCTAGGCGGGATTCCCATGATATGCTCCTAAATCGGCTGACCTTGCGAATCCAGTATCAGCTTGCCGATCACATCTTTGTCCACACGGAGAAGATGAAGCGTGAACTGATCGAAGGGTTTGGTGCAGGAGCGGCCCGGATCACTGTCATTCCACACGGAATCAACACTGCTGTTCCGAGTTCGAGTCTTACTTCAATCCAGGCAAAGCGGCGGCTGGGCATCCGGGACGACCAAAGAACAATCCTGTTTTTTGGAAGAATCACGCCTTACAAGGGTCTGGAGTACCTTATCAGTGCTTTCGGCATGCTCAGGGGCGGCGACTATCGGTTGATCATCGCCGGTCGACCGGACCGCTGCGAAGAATACTGGAGCTCAATCGAGAAGCTAATCCGCGAGGATTTGAAGGGCGGAAGAGTAGTACTCAGGTCGGAGTTTATTCCAGACGATGAGACCGAGATCTACTTCAAGGCCGCGGACGTTCTCGTTTTACCATATCGGGATATCTTCCAAAGCGGAGTCCTGCTTTTGGGGTACAGCTTTGGCCTTCCCGCTCTCGTGGCCGACGTAGGGTCCCTAAAAGAAGAAATTGCCGAAGGCAAAACCGGATTTGTCTTCAGGCCAGAAGATCCAGTCGACCTGGCAAAGGCCATCGAAAGATACTTCGCAAGTGACCTATTCAGGGATCTAAGCAGGGGACGACAAGAAATCAGGGACTACGCGATGCACCGGTACAGTTGGGACACGGTAGGCCGATTGACCATGCATGTATACGCCGGCTTGGCTTCGAGCGCCTACATTAGAAGGACTCGTCAAACCGCGCCTAATCATCCCGAAAGGAGTGCATTTTGAGAATTAGCGTTTTCGGGACGGGTTACGTCGGCACAGTATCCGCCGGGTGCCTTGCTCGCGACGGCCATGAAGTAATCGGTGTAGATCCCGTGCGCACTAAAGTGGAACTGATCAATGCGGGTCGGTCTCCAATCGTCGAGGCTGATATCGGGGAAATCATCGCTGCCACGGTCAAGTCCGGCCGGCTTCGGGCGACCGATAACTCAGATGAAGCTATCCGCAACACGGAACTATCCTTCGTCTGCGTCGGTACACCAAGTCAAGCTAACGGCAATCTTGACCTGACCTTCATTAGACGTGTGTGCGAGATGATTGGGAAATCGCTCAAGAATAAGGGGGATCGCCACACCGTCGCTATCCGCAGCACTATCCTGCCAGGCACAATGCATCAGACAGTTATCCCGGTCCTCGAGCACTGCTCCGGAAAAAAGGCGGGCGTTGACTTTGGAGTGTGCAATAACCCCGAATTTCTGCGTGAAGGTTCGGCCGTAAGAGACTTCAATGCTCCCCCTAAGACGGTGATCGGGGAACTGGATCAAGCGAGTGGCAATATGTTGGCTGAGTTGTACGCCAGACTGGACGCGCCACTAATTCGAACGAACTTGCAAACTGCCGAAATGGTGAAATACATCGACAATTGCTGGCATGCTCTCAAGATTGGATTCGCGAACGAAGTGGGGAATCTTTGTAAATCGCTCTCAGTTGACGCACATGAGGTCATGAAAATCTTCTGTCAAGATACAAAGCTTAACATCTCCTCAGCTTACCTCTCGCCCGGTTTTGCGTTCGGGGGCTCTTGTTTACCAAAGGATTTACGAGCCCTGACGTATAAGGCTAAAATGCACGACTTGGAGCTGCCGATCGTAACGGCAATTCTGCCGAGCAACGAATTGCAGATTGCCCGCGGCATACGTCTCATCACGGAGCAAGGGTATAAGCGGATCGGAGTCTTGGGGTTCAGCTTCAAAGCGGGAACAGATGATCTGCGAGAGAGTCCCATGATCGAAGTGATTGAGCGCCTCATTGGTAAGGGTTATGACCTGCGCATTTTTGACAAGAACGTGAATCTGGCCAGCCTGGTTGGTGCCAATCGCGACTTCATTCTTAACCACATTCCTCACATATCGCGACTGATGGTCGACAGTGTCGAGGAAGTTTTGGATCATGCACAAACCCTCGTGATCGGCAATAATGATCCGGAGTTTCGATGTCTCCCGGATCGTTTGCGTAACGGCCAACGTCTGGTGGATTTTGTTCGAATTACGAACCGCAGGAGCGAAAATGGAAAGTATGAAGGTATTTGCTGGTGATCCGTTGGCGCTCAAGCCGCTCACAGAGTCTCGAAGAATCGGATTCCCAAATCGATTGTGGCCTCTCCGACGGGTTAGATAACCACAACTATTGCGGCTCTGACACTTTCGATTTCGAACATGAAATATTTTGATAGATTGATTACTACGAAGCGCCCTTCTGTGTGGGGCCTGGATACGTTTGTGGAAGGCAACCTTTGCCTAAGCTGGATCCTTAGGCCAGAGGGAGTATGAAGAAAAAGGTTCTCATCATTGTCGAGAATATCCCCGTTCCTTTCGACCGGCGCGTATGGAAGGAATCCTTATCGCTGCAGGCAGACGAGTATGAGGTAACTGCTCTGTGCCCGCGAGGTAAAGGTTACATGAAAGGGCACGAGATAATCGATGGTGTCCACATCTATCGGCACCCAATGCCCAACGACGGGAATGGCTTGCTGGGATACCTATACGAGTACAGTTGTGCCCTGCTTTGGGAGTTTGTCTACGCGTGGTGGATCTATCTGCGCCGCGGATTCCACGTCATTCAGGGTTGCAACCCGCCAGACAATATTTTCCTTGTCTCTCTCCCGTTTAAGCTTCTGGGGGTTAAATACATCTTCGATCATCACGATGCCAACCCGGAATTGTATCTTTCGAAATACGAAAGAAAGGATGCATTTTACAAGATACAGGTCTGGCTCGAGAAAATGACCTACCGCTTTGCCGATGTCGTCATGGTGACGAACAACAGCTACAGAGACCTCGCCATAAACAGGGGGGGAGTCGCTCCCCAGGACGTGTTTGTCGTTCGCAATGGACCCGACCTGACGACGTTCAAGGCCGTTGCTGCGAAGCCTGCTCTCAAATACGGGAAGCCCTATCTT